>Ga0209370_1000307_pt1 | contig 82466 bp, 55 predicted proteins | sample AgamicAtPrz_FD_187164 | JGI IMG/M metagenome (GOLD analysis project Ga0209370, IMG submission 187164) | Agave microbial communities from Guanajuato, Mexico - At.P.rz (SPAdes) (version 2) | ecosystem: Host-associated > Plants > Phyllosphere > Phylloplane/Leaf | place: Guanajuato, Mexico...
CTGTCGGCCACCGTCAACGTCAACAACCTGTTCGATGAGAAATACTACGCAGGCATGGCCGGCAGCTACGCCCACTACGGCGCCCCGCGCAACACCATGCTGAACCTGCGCTACGACTTCTGACCTGGCAGCAATCCCGCCACGCTTGCCGCAAACCGGCTGACAGAACGGCGCTTCCGACACGGGAGCGCCGTTTTTCATTGCCCGGCCATGCCCGGGCGAGCCGTAGCCATGAAAAAGCCCGTTGCCACCCCAAGGGGTAGGCAACGGGCCCTTATGCAGGTAGCCGCCCCGCAACGGGGCGGCCAGCTTCAGCCGCCGACCAGGTCCCGCCGTTGCAGCAAGGCAACCAGACCGTCGAGTACCTCGGGATGCCTGAGGATGTCGTAATGCCCGGCATCTACACTGGCATGCCGGGCAGGGCCGGCAATCCGCTCGTCGAAGTTGCCGCTACCCGCCCACCAGCACGCAGCCTCTGCAACGGTAACCGGCAACGCGGCCATCTGCTGCGACAGTGCCTTGAGCTTCATCGCGACGACAAACGTGTGGGCCAGCTCCGCGCTGCCGATCTCGGCATAAGCTGACTGCCCGGCCTGGCTCGCGCGCACCGCGTCGATGATCTGCGCCACCCCGTCGCTGTCGCAATCGGCCGCTATCGCAGGCACTACCAGCCGCTGTCTGTCTGCGCCAAGCATCACCCCCAGGAAGCCGTGCAGGTCGTCACGCCAGTCAGTGTCAGGTGCCACCTGGCCCGGCTGAGGAATGAAGCTGTCCACCAGGCTCAGCAGCGCAACCTGCTGCCCTTGGCTTTCCAGCTCATGGGCCACCAGCACCGCAAGCGCGCCACCGAGCGACCACCCGAGCAACTGGTAAGGCCCCTGCGGCTGTTTCTGGCGGATGTACTGGGCATAGTCGATCGCCATTGCCTGCAGGGAATCATCCTCCCAGGCATGCTCCAGCAGCATGCGACACTGGATGCCGTAGACGGCACAACGGCCATCCAGGCGGCGCGCCAACGGCTCGTAGTCGAACACCGTACCGAAGCCGGCGTGCAGGCAGAACAACGGTGGCGCGCCGGCCACCCGGCTGTTGAGCAGCAGCAGCGGATCCAGGCTGGCCTGGTTGTCGGCGTAACCAGACAGCTCGGCAATGGTCGGCCTGGCAATCACATCCCGCAGTTTCAGTTCGATGGGCACCGCCTCGCAGGCGCGGACCTTGGACAGCATCTTGAGCACCCGCAGCGAATCGCCGCCCAGCTCGAAGAAGTTGTCTTCGACCCCCACGCTGGGCACATCCAGCACTTGCTGCCAGATGTCCGCCAACGCCCGCTCGATCGCGTTGCGCGGTGCAACCTGCACCCGCTGGCCGACGAATTCGGGCGCCGGCAGCGCATTGCGGTCGACCTTGCCGTTTGGCGTGAGCGGCAATGCCGGCATCAGCACCAGTTGCGCAGGCACCATGTAATCCGGCAATTCGGCAGCCAGGGCCTCACGCAATGCCTGGGCGCAGCCGTGCTGGTCGCGGGTCACCACGTAGCCGATCAGCTGTTTGCCTGCGGCTGTGTCGCGCGCGACCACCACGGCATCCCGCACGTCGCCCAGATCACGCAGGCGCGCTTCGATTTCGCCGGGCTCGATGCGGAAACCACGCACCTTCAACTGGTTGTCCATGCGCCCGATGAAGTCGATCACGCCGTCGCTACGGCGCCGCACCCGGTCACCGGTGCGATACAGGCGCAAGCCCTGGCCAGCTGGGTCGGCGACGAAACGCTCGGCAGTCAGGGACGGCCGCTGGTGATACCCACGCGCCACCCCTTCGCCGCCAATGTACAGTTCGCCGGCGACACCATCAGGCAGCGGATTGAGATGCGGGTCGAGTACGTACAGGGTGCGCTCACCGACACGCGTGCCGATCGGTGCGAACACCGCCTCGCATGCCTGCTCGCGGGAGACCTTCCACAACAGCGGGGTAACCACCGTCTCGGTCGGGCCATAGCCGTTGGTCAGCCACTGCGGCTGCAAGCTGCGCTTGACCTGCTCGAACAGCGCATTCGGCACCGCGTCCCCGCCAAAGCAGTACACCCGCACCGGGGGCGCGGCCTGGACCTGGCTTTCGGCGAATTCTGCCAGTTGCTGAAGGTAGGCCGGTGGGAAGCAGGCAATGTCGATGCGTTGCTCGTGCAGCACCTGCCAGGTTTCTTCTGCCGTCCACAGACGGTTTTCACGCACCACCAGACAGCCACCGGACGACAAGGTCGACAGCCAGCGTTCCTGGGCACCATCGAAGGCGAATGACATGAACAGCAGTTCGCGGGTGGTTCGATCCATGTCATACAGCGAGGCAATGGCCTGGCAGTGCATGCGGATCTGCTCGTGGCTGACCGCTACCCCTTTGGGCTTGCCGGTAGAGCCCGAGGTATAGATGAGGTAGGCCAGGTTGTCCCGCTGCAGGTTCACTTGCGGCGGTGTCAGCGGCAAGGTGTCGAGTACCTGGGTGTCCAGCTCGACACAACACTGCACCTGGGCGAAACGCGGCCTGAGCTCGCGGGTGGTGATCAGCACGTGCATGCCGGCGTCAGCGACGATCCATTGCAGGCGTTCCTGGGGGTAATCGATGTCCAGCGGGACATAGGCCGCACCGGTCTTCATCACGGCAAGGAACGCCACGATGACATCGACCGAACGCTCCAGGGCGATGCCGACGGTGGCCTCTGGCCGCGCGCCCAGGGCGATCAGCCGATGCGCCAGGCGATTGGCCCTTTCCTCCAGCTCGCGATAGGTCAATTGCTGCCCTGCGCAGACCACCGCGACGGCATCGGGGCAAGCCGTGGCGTGCACGGCAATCTGCTCGGCCAGCAGCGGCTCGCGCTGCGGGCTGCCGGCCAGGCGGTTGCGCGTGGCGGCCTGTTGCAACTGCGCCGGGGTCAACATATCCAGGCTACCGAGCGTAGCCTGCGGGTCATCCAGCATCGCATTCAACAACCGCTCGAAGCTGCCACGCAATGCCTCGGTGGCGGCCGCGCTGAAGCAGCTGCGCAGGTACATGAACTCCACCACCAGGGTGTTGCCCAGCTCCACGCACAAGTCCATGGCATAGTTGGTGACGCCGCGCGCGCTGACTTCACCGAACTGCAGGGAATCGCTACTGTTTTCCGCCAGGCGCTCATCGACCGGGAAATTCTCGAACACGACGATACTGTCGAACAACGCCTGGCCCGGGCGCCCGGCCCAGCGCTGGACATGGGCAAGGGCCGCGTGCTCATGGTCGCGCATCTCGACGTTGTACGCCTGCAGCTGCTGCAACCATGTCTCGACCCGTTGCCCGGGCTCGGGCGTCTGCACCACCGGCAAGGTATTGATGAACAACCCCAGCATTTCATCGGCGCCCGCAAGGCTCGGCGGACGCCCGGCCACCGTCGCGCCGAAGCACACCGTGGACTGCCCGGTGTAGCGTTGCAACACCAGCAACCAGGCCGCCTGTATCAGGGTGTTCGGGGTCACCCGCAGCCTTTGCGCCTGCTCACGCAGGCGTCGGGTCCTGGGCCTGTCCCAGCGCAGGTACAGCGCTGCATGGCCGTCCAGCTCAGGCGCAGGGCGAGGCAGCACGCTGCCCGTCAGCAAGGTCGGGGTTTCCAGGCCGCCGAGTGTGGCGCTCCAGAACCGTTCGAGTTGTTCCTGGGGTTGCGCGCCAAGCCAGCGGATGTAGTTGCCGAACTGCACCACCGGGCGTTGCGGCGCTTGCCCGTGATAGGTCTGCAGTACCTCGCCCAGCAGGCGCGAATCGCTCCAGCCGTCCATCAGGATGTGATGCCGCGTCCAGATCAGGTGCACGCCGCCATCTTCCAGGCGCACCAGCGTCAGGCGCATGAGCGGCGCACTCGCCAACTGGAAGCCTCGGGCAGCGTCTTCTGCCGCCAATGCCTTGAGTGCCTGCGGCGCGCAGTCTCGCTGCCGCCAATCGAGCACCTGCAACGGCAAGGCCGCGTCGTGCAGCACCAGTTGCATCGGCTCGTGCAGTTGCGGGTCGGACCAGAAGGCCGTGCGCAGAATGTCGTGCCGGGCCATCACCTGCCGCCAGGCATCGGCAAAGCGGTCGATGTCCAGCCCGGCAACCGAGACCGCGGTCTGGTTGATGTAAAGGCCGGCTTCGGGCCCTTGCAGGGTATAGAACAGCATGCCCTGCTGCATCGGCGAAAGCGGATAGAGGTCAGCGATCTGCTCCATCGGAACCGGCAGTCGCTGCCGTTGTGCCTGGGTCAGCGCCGCCAACGCATCCGCTGCCGAGGCTGCAGGCGGGTCGCCATCCTGCGCGGTACGCTGTTGCCGTGCGACCAGGGCCAGGCGCTGCACGGTCTGATGCTCGAACAGCTCCCGGGGGGTAAACTCGAGCCCGGCCAGGCGTGCTCGGCTGACCAGTTGCAAGGATACGATCGAATCACCGCCCAGCTCGAAGAAGTTATCGGTCAGGCCGACCCTCTCCAGCTTCAGCACCTGCGCCCAGATCGCCGCGATCTGTTGCTCCAGCGCGCTCTGCGGGGCCAGGTACTCACCCTGCAACTGGCTGGCATCCGCCTGCGGCAGGGCCTTGCGGTCGAGCTTGCCGTTCGGCGTCAGCGGCAGCTGCTCGAGCAACAGCAGGTGCGCCGGCACCATGTAGTCCGGCACGCCGGCCTTGAGCGCGGCACGCAGGCTGTCGCGCAACGCGCCCTGCTCTTGCGTGCTGTCGGCAGGCACCACGTAGGCCACCAGTTGCTTGCCGCTCGGCCCGTCCTGGGCCAGTACCACCGCTTCCCGCACGCTCGGCAACTCCAGCAGGCGCGCTTCGATCTCGCCCAGCTCGATGCGCAGGCCGCGGATCTTCACCTGGTGGTCGATCCGCCCGGCGTAGTCGATCACCCCGTCGGCGCGGTAGCGCGCCAGGTCGCCGGTGCGGTACAGGCGGCCGCCGTCGGTGCTGAACGGGTCTGGCACGAAGCGTTCGGCGGTCAGCGCCGGGCGCTGGTGATAACCCCGGGCCAGGCCCACGCCGCCGAGGTACAGCTCACCGGCACTGCCGCGTACCGCCGGTTGCAGGCTGCCATCGAGGATGTGGGTCTTGAGGTTGTCGATCGGCTGGCCGATCGGCACGCTGATATTTTCATCCGGCTGGCAGGTCCAGTGGGTGACGTCGATGGCCGCTTCGGTCGGCCCGTACAGGTTGTACAGGCGCGCCGCCGGCAAACGTTGCAGGGTCTGCCGGGCCAGTTCGGCCGGCAGCGCTTCGCCGCTGCACACCACGCGCCGTAGGCTGACGCAGCGCTCCACCGCTTCATGGCTCATGAACGCCTGCAGCATCGACGGCACGAAGTGCAGCGTGCTGATGCCGTAGTGGTTGATGGCCTCGACCAGCAGTTGCGGATCGCGGTGCGCCCCCGGCTGGGCCACGACCAGGCGCGCGCCGGTCATCAGCGGCCAGAAGAACTCCCACACCGACACGTCGAAGCTGAACGGGGTTTTCTGCAGCACGCTGTCGCTGGCGTCCAGGGCGTAGGCCTTCTGCATCCACCACAGGCGGTTGACCAGCGCCCGATGGCTGTTGCCAGCGCCTTTCGGGCGACCGGTGGAACCGGAGGTGTAGATCACGTAGGCGAGGTTCAGCGGGGCGACATCGATGTCCGGGTTGGCATCGCGGTAGCCGCTCAGGTCTTGCGTATCCAGCTCCAGGCAGCGCAAGCCGGCCGGGATCGGCAGGGTCTCACGCAGGTGCGACTGGCTCAGCAGCAAGGCAATGCCGCTGTCGTCGAACATGTAGCGCAGGCGCTCCTGCGGGTACTCCGGGTCCAGCGGCACGTAGGCGCCGCCAGCCTTGACGATGCCCAGCAGGCCGATGACCATTTCCAGGCTGCGCTCCATGGCGATGCCGACCAGCACGTCCGGGCCCACGCCCAGCTCGCGCAGGCGATGCGCCAGCTGGTTGGCACGGCGGTTGAGTTCGGCATAGCTCAGGGTCTGCTCGGCGAACACCAGCGCCGGCGCGTCCGGGGTGGCGCATACCTGGGCTTCGATCAACTGGTGAATGCTGCTATCACTCGGGAACAGCGCATCTGTGGCGTTCCACTCCTGGAGCAGTTGGCGCTGCTCATCAGGGCCCTGCATCGGCAGCTCGGCCAGTGCCTGGCCGGCATCTGCCAGCATGGCCCTGATGAGGTTGCCCAGGTGCTGCGCCACCTGCTCGACCGCCTGGCCAGACCAATGGCTGCGATTGTGGCTGTACTGGATCGACAGAGTCGCCCCTGGGCTCACCAACAGCGTCAACGGGTAGTTGGTCTGCTCGCGATTGGCCACCGCGCCAAAGCGCAGGCCATCGGGCGCACCCTGTTGCAGCGCTTCGGCCACCGGGTAGTTCTCGAACACCAGCAAGCTGTCGAACAACGCGTCACCGCCCTGCCCGGCCCAGCGTTGCACGTCGTACAGCGGGGAATGCTCGAACTCACGCGCCGCCAGGTTGCTCGCCTGCACCTGGGCCAGCCACTGCGCGACGGTCTGTTCCGCACGTGGCGTGCCGACCACCGGCAGCGTGTTGATGAACAGGCCAATCTGCTCTTGCACCCCGGGCAGATCCGTCGGTCGCCCAGCCACCGTAGCGCCGAAGCAGACGCTGGGCTGGCCGCTGTAGCGGTGCAGCAACAGCAGCCAGACAGCCTGCAGCAAGGTATTGACCGTGACCCGATTAGCCCTGGCGAAGGCCTCGATCTGCCGGGTTTGCTGGCGGTCGAAGCGCTGCAGGTACTCACCCTGGCCAGATGCTGAACCGCCCAGGCCCAGGCCAGGGATGCTCTGCGCCAGACAGGTCGGTGCCTCCAGGTCTGCCAGTTGGCCCTTCCAGAATGTTTCAGCGGCGCCCGTATCCTGACGCTGCAACCAGGCGATGTAGTCGCGGTAATGCGTTGCCTGCACCGGCATCGGTTGCCCGGCATAACGCTGCAACACCTCCCCCAGCAAGCGCGAGGTACTCCAGCCATCCATCAGGATATGGTGGTTGGTATAGATCAGGTGGTGACGATGCCTGTCGGTACGCACCAGCACCAGGCGCAGCAATGGCGCCTCGGCCAGGTCGAAGCCACGCTGGCGCTCGTCATCGGCCAACTGCTGCAACGCGGCTTCCAGCTGCGGGGTGTCGCGCCAGTCCAGTTCGGTGAACGGCGAGCCGACGCTGCGGTGCACGATCTGCACCGCTCGCTCCAGCTCTGCCTGCCAGACGAAGCCGGTTCGCAATATGTCGTGGGCCGCCAATACGTCCCGCCAGGCCTGCTTGAAGCGCTGCGGGTCGAGGTGGTCGACATCGACCCGCATCTGGTTGATGTAGTTAGCGCTGCCTTGCTCGTACAGGCTGTGGAACAACATGCCTTGCTGCATTGGCGACAACGGATAGACATCGGCAATTTGCGCGGCAGCCACCGGCAGGCTGTCCAGTTGCGCCTGGGTCAGCCCGGCCAGCGGGAAGTCCGAAGGGGTCACCCCGCGGTTATGCGCCTGGCAGCAGTGCTCGATCAGTGCCTTGAGCTCATCTGCGTAGGCAGCGGCCAGACGCTGGATGGTCGACGGCTGGAAACGTTCGCTGCTGAACGTCCAGTTGAGCTTCAGTTCCCCGGCAAAGACCTGGCCATTGATGGCCAGCTGGCTGCCCAGGGGCGTAGCGTCATCGTGGTTCTGGCCAGCGCTTTCCTGCGCCGGTGTCAACAGCCCGGTCGCCGCGTCGAAACTGCTGTCGAACTGGCCCAGGTAGTTGAAGACGATCTCGCCTGCCGGTAGTTGGCCAAGCAGCTGACGAGCCTCGCTTCCCCCAAGGTAACGCAATACGCCATAACCAATCCCTTTGTCGGGAACGGCGCGCAACTGTTCCTTGATGGTCTTGATCGAACCCGCCCATTGCGCCTGTGGGCTGAGCTTGAGTGGATACAGGCTGGTGAACCAGCCTACCGTGCGGCTCAGGTCGATGCCGTCGAACAGGTCTTCGCGGCCATGCCCCTCCAGGCGCACCAGCACTTGTTCCCGACCGGTCCAACGCGCGATTACCCGTGCCAGCGCGGTCAACAGCAGGTCGTTGATCTGGGTGCGATAGGCCGCCGGCGCTTCATGTAACAGCTTGTGCGTCCAGTGTGCGTCCAGGCGCGTCGCGACAGAGGCCGCGCAACGCTGCAGGTTGGCACCTTGCGGGTTGTCACAGGGCAGCGCATCGTCCACGCCGTGCAACTGCTCGTGCCAGTAAGCCATTTCTTGTTGCAGCGCGGGCGTTGTCGCATAGCCCTGCAACTGCTCTGCCCAGGCCTTGAAGGCGCTGGTCTTGGCGGGCAATACCGGGGGCTGGCCGGCGGCCAGGGCCTGGTAAGCCTGTTGCAGGTCTTCGAGCAGCACCCGCCAAGACACCCCGTCCACCACCAGGTGGTGGATGACCAACAGCAACCGCTGGCTGCCATCGGGCAGCTCGCCCAACACTGCCCGCAGCAGAGGCCCTTGCTCCAGGTCCAGACTGCGCTGGGCTTGGTTGCCGACCTGCTCCAGTGCTTCGGCATGTGCAACCTGGCGGCACCACAGCAGTTCATCCTGCACGGTGCCGAACACGGCCTGCCAGGCACCTTCGGCGTGACTGAAGCGCAGGCGCAGGGCGTCGTGATGGTCGACCACGCAGCGCAACGCCGCTTGCAGGTGGCGTTCGTCGAGTGCCTCGCGGGGGTGCAGCATCAGCGACTGGTTCCAGTGATGCCGCGCGACCACGTCCGCTGCGAAGAACCAGTGCTGGATCGGTGTCAGCGGCATGCTGCCCTCGACCTGGCCCTGGTCGATTGCGCTGCCGGTTTCTTGCCGGGCGATCGCAGCCAACCCTTGTACTGTCTGGTGCTGGAACAGCTCCTTGGGAGTGAAGCGGATACCCCGCTGGCGGGCACGGCTGACCACCTGCAACGACATGATCGAATCGCCGCCCAGTTCGAAGAAGTTGTCGGCAAGGCCGACTTGCTCCAGCTTCAGCACGTCGGCCCAGACGGCTGCTATGTGCTGCTCCAGTTCGGTCTGCGGCGCAATGTACTCACCCTGCAGCACGCTGGCATCTGGCGCCGGCAAGGCCTTGCGGTCTAGCTTGCCGTTGCCAGTAAGGGGCAGCAGTTCCAGGAACAGCAGATGCGCGGGCAGCATGTGCTCAGGCAGGCTGGCCTTCAGTTCGGCACGCAGGCTGTCACGCAGTTGCGTTTGCCGTTCGACACTGTTCAGCACACCCGCCTCGGCAGGCACCACATAGCCCACCAGCTGCTTGCCACTGGCGCCATCCAGCGCCAGCAGCGCAACCTGGCGCACGGCAGGCTGTGCGAGCAGGCGCGCCTCGATCTCGCCCAGCTCGATACGGAAACCGCGGATCTTCACCTGCTGGTCGATACGCCCGATGTACTCGATCACCCCGTCGGTACGGTAACGGGCCAGGTCGCCCGAGCGGTACAGGCGCCCGCCCTGGTCATCGAAGGGGTTGGGTACGAAGCGCTCGGCGGTCAACCCGGGGCGGCCATGGTAGCCCCGCGCCAGACCCGCCCGGCCAATCAGCATTTCCCCCGTGCAACCCGGCAGGATCGGCTTCAGGTTTGCGTCGAGCAAGTACCACGACAGGTCGGGGATGACCTCGCCGATCGGGCTGCTGGCGCCGTTGTGCAAGTCGTCCTGGGTGATCGGCCGGTAGGTCACGTGTACGGTGGTTTCGGTGATGCCATACAGGTTGATCAGGCGCGGCTGGTGGTCGCCAAACACCTCCAGCCAGGGTTTCAGGCTGCTGACCTCCAGGGCCTCGCCACCAAACAGCACATGCCGCAGGGCCAGTTGCTGCCCCGCCTTCGCTGCCTCGCAGGCAACCGCAACAAGCGGTTTGAACGCCGAGGGCGTCTGGTTGAGCACGGTAACCTGCTCGCGTACCAGCAAGGCGTGGAAGTCTTCGCTGGAACGCGCCACATCCGTGGGCACGATGACCGCCTTGCCGCCATGCAGCAACGCGCCGTACAGCTCCCATACCGAGAAGTCGAAGGCGTAGGAGTGGAACACCGTCCATACGTCACTGGCATCGAAATGGAACCAGTGCCGGGTGGCAGCAAACAGGCGCACCACGTTCCGATGCGGCAGCAGCGTACCTTTGGGCTTACCGGTGGAGCCCGAGGTGTAGATCACATAAGCCAGGTTGTCGGCGTTCACCGGGCAGGCAGGGTTGACCTCGCTGTAGCGGCCGAGGCCGGTATCGCCGTCCAGCTCCAGCACCTGCACGCCGGCCGGTATTGGCAGGGTGTCACGCAGGTGCTGCTGGGTCAGCAACAGGCGGATACCGCTGTCCTCGAACAGATAGGCGAGGCGGTCCTGTGGATACGCCGGGTCCAGCGGTACGTAGGCAGCACCGGCCTTGAGGATGCCCAGCAGGCCGACAACCATCTCCAGGCTGCGCTCCACGGCCAGGCCGACCAGTACATCCGGCCCGGTCCCCAGCTCCAGCAGTTTGTGCGCCAGCTGGTTGGCCCGGCGGTTGAGCTCGGCGTAGCTCAGGGTCTGCTCGCGGCAGACCAGCGCTATCGCATCCGGTGCAGCTTCGACCTGGGCCTCGATCAGGCGATGAAGCGGCTGTTCGGCGGGGAACTGCATCGGTGACGGGTTCCAGGCCTGTACGGCCTGGTCCTGTTGCGCCTGGCTGAGCAGCGGCAGGTCGGCCACGCGCTGCCCGGGCTGGTGCACGATCGCCTCAAGCAGGTTGACCCAGTGAAGTGCCATCCGTTCGATGGTGGCGGCATCGAACAGGTCGGTCGCGTAGCTCAGGGCGGCGCCGAGGCCATGCTCGTATTCGAAGGTGTCCAGGGTCAGGTCGAAGCGGGCCGTATCGTGGGCCCAGGTCAGCCCCTCCACCTGCAGCCCTGGCACGCTGCGCTGCGCGCCCTTGGCCTGCACCTGATGGTTGTACAGCACCTGGAACAATGGGCTGTGGCTCAGGCTGCGCTCGGGCTGAAGGGCCTCCACCAGTTGCTCGAACGGCAGGTCCTGATGGCTCTGCGCGCCCAGCACGCGCTGTTTGACCTGCTGGAGCAGGTCGCTGAAAGTCAGCGGCAGGTCGAACTCGGCGCGCAATACCTGGGTATTGACGAAAAAGCCGATCAGCCGTTCGGTTTCCACCCGGTTGCGGTTGGCCACCGGTACCCCGACGCGGATATCCGCCTGCCCGGAATAGCGGTGCAGCAAAGCCTGGAAACTGGCCAGCAACACCATGAACAGCGTCGCTCCCTGACGCTGGGCCAGTTGCCTGAGCGAATGCACCAGGGCTTGCGGCAGGCGAACCTCATGCCGGGCGCCGCGGTGGCTGCTGGACGCAGCACGCGGGCGATCGCTGGGCAGCTCGAGTACTGGCTGGTCATCGCCAAGTTCGGCCTTCCAGTACGCCAGCTGCCGCTCGCGCTCGCCCGCTTCCATCCACTGACGCTGCCAGATCGCGTAGTCGCCATACTGGACCGGCAGCGCCGGCAGCTGCGGCGCCTGGCCTTGGCTATAGCCGGCATACAGCTGCATCAGCTCATCGATCATCAGCGGCATCGACCAGCCATCGGAGATGATGTGATGCAGCGTCACCAGCAGCACATGCTCGTCCTGCCCAAGGCGCAGCAAGCTGACCCGCAGCAGTGGTCCGTGCTCCAGGTCGAACGGGCGGCGTGCCTCGGCCTCGACGTGCTCGCGCACGCTGTGTTCGTCGGCGCCGGCCAGCGTCTGCATCGCCAACGCCACGCTGTGCTCGGGGTGAATGAGCTGGACGGCGCCCTGCCCGTCATCACTGAAGGTGGTGCGCAAGGTTTCGTGGCGGGCCACCAGCGCGTCGAAACTGCGCTGCAATGCCTCGACATCCAGCGGGCCCCGCAGGCGCAAGGCCGCCGGGATGTTGTACAGCGGCGCGGCAGGCTCGAGTTGCCAGAGAAACCACTGCCGCTGCTGGGCATGGGAAAGGGGGACAGGGGTTGCAGGCTCGCGCCTGAAGATCGGGGTGAGCCCATACAGGTTCACCCCCTGCTGCTTGAGCAAGGCTGCCAGGGCCTGGCGCTCTTTGGTGGACAGTAGCTTTACAGACTCAAGCAGCTCTTGCACAGTCAAAATCTCCTAAGAAACCAGCTTTTCAATTTCCTCCGTAGTTAGACGTTTCAGGGCCTCCAGGGATTTAGCCAGCTCATTCTGCACAGGGGCCGCCTGAGGCGTCAGTTGCTCAAGCTGCGCGCAGTAATCGCCCAGATCGGGGCTTTCGAACAGCGCTTTCAGGCTGACCGCCAAGCCGAGCTGCTCCTGCACGCGGCTGGTCACCTGGGTGGCGATCAGGGAGTGGCCACCCAGCAGGAAGAAGTTGTCGCCCAGGCCAACCCGACCGACTTTCAGTACATCCGCCCAGATCGCCGCCACCTGCTGCTGCAAGGGCGTACGCGGTGGCACGTGGGCCTCCTCTGCCAGGGCAAGGTCCGGGCGCGGCAACGCCTTGCGGTCCAGCTTGCCATTCGGCGTCAGTGGCAGCTTGCCCAGCAGCACCAGGTAAGAAGGCACCATGTACTCCGGCAGTTGCCTGCGCAACGCACTGCGCAGTTGCTCGCGCAGGGCTGCCTGCGCAGCGGCATCGGCCATCACCCCAGGCTCGTCAGGGACTGCATACGCCACCAGGTGCTGGCCAGCGGGGCCATCAACGGCCACGACCACGGCTTCGCGTACCGCCTGCTGTTGCAGGCGCACCTCGATCTCGCCCAGCTCGATGCGGAAGCCGCGAACCTTCACCTGGTGGTCCACCCGGCCGACATACTCCAGCACCCCGTCCGGCCGATAGCGGGCCAGGTCACCGGTCCGGTAGATGCGCCCGCCGTGGGCATCGAAGGGGTTGGGCAGGAAACGCTCGGCGCTGAGCCCCGGGCGCTTCAGGTAACCGCGGGCCAAGCCGGCACCGGCCAGGTACAACTCACCGACGGCCCCTACCGGCACCGGCTGCAGGGCACCGCTGAGCACGTAGGCAGCACTGTTGTGCAAAGGTCGGCCGATGTTCGCCTGGCCACCGGCCTCCCTCAGCGTGCAGGTGGAATAGGTGGTGTCCTCGGACGGGCCATACAGGTCGTACACCTTGCGCACGTGCGCCAGGCGGTAGAGGTCATCGACAAGCGACTGCTTCAGCGCTTCGCCGCACAGGTTGATGGTGTTCACCGACGCTGGAATATTGCCGGTTTCGCACAGCTGCCTGATTGCCGATGGCACGGTGTTCACCAGCCGCACCCGGTCCTTCGCCGCCAGGTTCGGCAGTTCGAGGGCATTGGCGGCCAACACCGCATAACCACCCGCCGAGAGGGTGACGAACAGCTCCCACACCGACAGGTCGAAGCAGATCGACGTGGAGAACAGCACGCCACACAGGTCTGCCTGGTGGTATACTGATCGCGACCAGCCGATCAGTGCCGCCACACTGCGGTGCTCGATCTGCACGCCCTTGGGCTTGCCCGTCGAGCCTGAAGTGTAGATGCAGTAGATGAGGTTGCGGGCGCTGCTCAGGCAGGCCAGGTCGGTGTCCGGGTAGCCATCCAGCGGCAACTGGTCCAGCAGCAGCGTGCGCGAGCGGAACTGCTCCGGCATACGCTCGATCAGGCTGGTCTGCGACAGCAACAGGATCGCCTGGCTGTCCTCGAGCATGTACTCCAGGCGGTCCTGTGGATATTCCGGGTCCAGCGGCACATAGGCGCCACCCGCCTTGAGGATGGCCAGCAGGCTGACGACCATCTCCAGGTTGCGCTGCATGGCAATGCCCACCAGCACATCCGGGCCCACACCCTGTTCGCGCAGCTTGTGCGCCAGCCGGTTGGCCCGGCAGTTGAGCTCGGCATAGCTCAGTGTCTGCTCGCCGAAGATCAATGCCGGGGCATCCGGAGTTCGCGCTACCTGCGCCTCGAACAGCTGGTGAATGCAGCTGGCATCCGGGTAACTGGCCTGAGTCGCATTCCATCCTGCGATGATCTGCTGGTGCTCGGTGTCGTCCAGCAGGGCCAGCTCGGCGATACGCTGGTTGGGCTGTTCGACCACGGCGTGCAGCAGGTTCTGCCAGTGCCGGGCCAGAGTGCGGGCAGTCGCGGCATCGAACAGGTCGGTGGCGTAGACCAGCGCAGCACCGATACCGGTTTCGTGCTCGAAGGTTTCCAGGGTCAGGTCGAACTTGGCGGTGTGGTTGTCCCACGCCACGGCGCTCACTTCCAAGCCCGGCAGCGTGTGGCGCTCGCCCCTGGCCTGGGTCTGGTGGTTGTACATCACCTGGAACAATGGACTGTGGTTCAGGCTGCGCTCCGGCTGCAGGGCCTCTACCAGTTGTTCGAAGGGCAGGTCCTGATGGGCCTGGGCCTCGACCACCCGCTGTCGGACCTGGCCAAGGAAGTCGGCAAAGGTCAGCTGCAGATCGAACTCGGCCCGCAGTACCTGGGTGTTGACGAACAGCCCGACCAGGCGCTCGGTTTCCACGCGATTGCGGTTGGCCACCGGCACACCGACGCGGATATCCGCCTGCCCTGAATAACGGTGCAGCAGGACCTGGAAGCTGGCCAGCAGCAGCATGAACAGCGTCACCCCCTGTTGCTGGGCGAACCGCTTGAGCGCACGCGCCTGGTCTGCCGGCAGGTCGATGGCCAGGCGTGCCCCCCTGAGGCTGCTGTGCGTTGGCCGCGGGCGGTCCAGCGGCATCTCCAGCAGCGGATCCTCGCCGCCCAGCTGGCGGGTCCAGTAGGCCAGCTGTCGCGCCTGCTCCCCGGCCTCCATCCAGCTCCGCTGCCAGATGGCATAGTCGGCGTATTGAATGGGTAGCGCGGGCAGCTGTGCCTCGCGGCCCTGGCTGTAGGCCTCATACAGGCGCACCAGCTCTTCCACCATCAATGGCATGGACCAGCCGTCGGCGATGATGTGGTGGACGGTCAGCACCAGCACGTGCTCGTGCGCATCGAGCGCCAGCAGCCTGACCCTCAGCAGTGGCCCTTGCTCCAGGTCGAAGCCTTGGCGCGCCTCTCGCTCCACCTGCTCGCGCACGGCTTCCTCGCCCGGCGTATCCAGCGGTTCAGGGGCCACCGGCAACACCAGGCGTGGGTGCACCACCTGCTGCACCTGCTCCCCTTGTTGGTGGAAGGTGGTACGCAGCGCATCGTGCCTGGCCAGCAGGCCGTCGAAGGCACGCTGCAGGGCTGCAAGGTCCAGCTTGCCGGTGAAGCGCAGGGCCGAGGAAATGTTGTATACCGCGCTGTCCGGGTCCAGTTTCCAGAGGAACCACTGGCGTTGCTGAGCATAGGAAAGCGGCAACTGCTCGAAGTCGCCGCACACCGGCGGAATGGGCAGTTGCGCCAGGCTGCTGCCCCTGGACGCCAACTTTTCCAGAAACAGCTTGCGCTGCTCCAGCGGCAGCCGAATGAAGCGGTGAACCAGGTCGGTATTGCGGGTATCGGTGCTCATCTCAAACTGCCTCAAGCTCATTCATGAAGTCGTGGAACTCGTCCAGGTCTGCCGTGCGGTCGCGGGTTGCAGCGCTGACGGCGGTGGCGTAATCGCCAAGGTTTTCGGTCTGGAACAGCAGCGCCAGTGGTATGTCCGCACCCAGTTCCATCTGCAAGCGCGCGACCACTTGCGTGGCTAGCAGGGAATGCCCGCCGAGCTGGAAAAAGTTGTCCGCCAGGCCGACCCTCTCCAGCTTCAGCACCTGCGCCCAGATCGCCGCGATCTGTTGCTCCAGCGCGCTCTGCGGAGCCACGTACTCACCCTGCAACTGGCTGGCATCCGCCTGCGGCAGGGCCTTGCGGTCGAGCTTGCCGTTCGGCGTCAGCGGCAGCTGCTCGAGCAACAGCAGGTGCGCCGGCACCATGTAGTCCGGCACGCCGGCCTTGAGCGCGGCACGCAGGCTGTCGCGCAACGCGCCCTGCTCTTGCGTGCTGTCGGCAGGCACCACGTAGGCCACCAGTTGCTTGCCGCTCGGCCCGTCCTGGGCCAGTACCACCGCTTCCCGCACGCTCGGCAACTCCAGCAGGCGCGCTTCGATCTCGCCCAGCTCGATGCGCAGGCCGCGGATCTTCACCTGGTGGTCGATCCGCCCGGCGTAGTCGATCACCCCGTCGGCGCGGTAGCGCGCCAGGTCGCCGGTGCGGTACAGGCGGCCGCCGTCGGTGCTGAACGGGTCTGGCACGAAGCGTTCGGCGGTCAGCGCCGGGCGCTGGTGATAACCCCGGGCCAGGCCCACGCCGCCGAGGTACAGCTCACCGGCACTGCCGCGTACCGCCGGTTGCAGGCTGCCATCGAGGATGTGGGTCTTGAGGTTGTCGATCGGCTGGCCGATCGGCACGCTGATATTTTCATCCGGCTGGCAGGTCCAGTGGGTGACGTCGATGGCCGCTTCGGTCGGCCCGTACAGGTTGTACAGGCGCGCCGCCGGCAAACGTTGCAGGGTCTGCCGGGCCAGTTCGGCCGGCAGCGCTTCGCCGCTGCACACCACGCGCCGTAGGCTGACGCAGCGCTCCACCGCTTCATGGCTCATGAACGCCTGCAGCATCGACGGCACGAAGTGCAGCGTGCTGATGCCGTAGTGGTTGATGGCCTCGACCAGCAGTTGCGGATCGCGGTGCGCCCCCGGCTGGGCCACGACCAGGCGCGCGCCGGTCATCAGCGGCCAGAAGAACTCCCACACCGACACGTCGAAGCTGAACGGGGTTTTCTGCAGCACGCTGTCGCTGGCGTCCAGGGCGTAGGCCTTCTGCATCCACCACAGGCGGTTGACCAGCGCCCGATGGCTGTTGCCAGCGCCTTTCGGGCGACCGGTGGAACCGGAGGTGTAGATCACGTAGGCGAGGTTCAGCGGGGCGACATCGATGTCCGGGTTGGCATCGCGGTAGCCGCCCAGGTCTTGCGTATCCAGCTCCAGGCAGCGCAAGCCGGCCGGGATCGGCAGGGTCTCGCGCAGGTGCGACTGGCTCAGCAGCAAGGCAATGCCGCTGTCGTCGAACATGTAGCGCAGGCGCTCCTGCGGGTACTCCGGGTCCAGCGGCACGTAGGCGCCGCCGGCCTTGACGATGCCCAGCAGGCCGATGACCATTTCCAGGCTGCGCTCCATGGCGATGCCGACCAGCACGTCCGGGCCCACGCCCAGCTCGCGCAGGCGGTGCGCCAGCTGGTTGGCACGGCGGTTGAGTTCGGCATAGCTCAGGGTCTGCTCGCCGAATACCAGCGCCGGCGCGTCCGGGGTGGCGCATACCTGGGCTTCGATCAGTTGGTGGATGCTGCGCTCGTTCGGGTACGTCGCGAAGGTCTCGTTGCAGCCTTCGACCATCTGTTTCTGTTCTGCCAGCCCCAGCATAGGCAGCTCGCCAATCACCGCGTCAGCATTCTCCACCAGCGCCTGCAGCAGGTTGGCAAAGTAGCCCGCCAGGCGGCCAATGGTCTCGTCGCGCCACAGCGCACGGTCGTGGCTGTATTGCATCGACAGCGTCGTGCCCAGCTCCACCACCAGCGTCAGCGGGTAGTGGGTCTGTTCCTGCATGGCCAGGTCGCCAAAGTGCAGGCCAGCGGGCGCGCCCTGTTGCAGCGCTTCGGCCACCGGGTAGTTCTCGAACACCAGGATGCTGTCGAACAAGGCGTCACCGCCCTGCCCCGCCCAGCGCTGCAGGTCGTACAGCGGCGTGTGCTCGAACTCGCGCACGGCCAGGTTGCCGGCCTGTACCTGGCCGATCCACTCGGCCACGGTCTGCTCGGCACGCGGTGCGCCGATCACCGGCACGGTGTTGATGAACAGGCCGATCTGTTCCTCTACCCCCGGCAGGTCTGCCGGGCGGCCGGCGACCGTGGCGCCGAAGCACACGCTGGCCTGGCCCGTGCAGCGCTGCAACAGCAGCAGCCAGGCCGATTGCACCAGGGTGTTGACCGTGACCCGGTTGGCCCGGGCGAAGGCTTCGATGCGTGCGGTCTGCTCAGGGTCGAAGGCCAGGCGGTGGTTGCCTTGGCCGCTACCGCGCGAGCCTGCACTGCCGGCGATGGCCTGGGCCAGACGGGTCGGCTCGTCCAGGGCCGCAAGCTGGGCCTTCCAGAAGGCTTCGGCAAGCGCCGCGTCCTGGCCCTGCAGCCAGGCGATGTAGTCGCGGTAGTGGCTGGCCTGCGCTTGCGGTGCCAGGCCGGCATAGCGCTGCAGCACTTCACCCAGCAGGCGCGAGGTGCTCCAACCATCCATGAGGATGTGGTGGTTGGTGTAGATCAGGTGGTGGCGGGCATCGCCCGTGCGCACCAGTACCAGGCGCAGCAGCGGCGCGGCAGACAGGTCGAAGCCGTGCTGGCGCTCACCTTCGGCCAGGGCCTGCAGTGCCTGCTCCAGTGCCGGCTGGCCACGCCAGTCGTGCTCGCTGCACGGCAGTTCGACGGCCTTGCGTACCACCTGCACGGCCTGCCCAAGTTCGCCTTGCAGGATGAAACCGCTGCGCAGGATGTCGTGGGCGTCGAGCGTGGCCTGCCAGGCCTGCCGGAAACGCTGCACATCCAGCCCGTCCACATCCACGCGCAGCTGGTTGATGTAGTTGCCGGCCTGCTGGTCATAGAGGGTGTGGAACAGCATGCCCTGCTGCATCGGTGACAGCGGGTACACGTCGGCAATCTGCCCCGCCGCCAGCGGCAAGCTGTCCAGTTGCGCCTGGGTCAGCGCGGCCAGCGGGAAGTCCGACGGTGTCACGCCCAGATGGCGGCCATCGCAGCAGTGCTCGACAAGCTCTGCCAAGGCCTGCTCGTAGGCCTGGGCCAGGCTTTCGATGGTCACCGGGTGGTGAACGTCTGCACTGTAGGTCCACTCCAGGAACAGCTCGCCGCCATACACTTGACCGGTGATGCCAAGCCAGTTGCCCAGCGGTGCGCCGGCACACTGGGTACGGCCTGCGCTTTCCCCGCCTGGGGTGAACAGGGCGCCGGCCTCGGCATCGAAGCTGGCATCGAACTGGCCCAGGTAGTTGAAGGTGACACGCGCCTGGGCAGCACGCTCAAGCTGGTCACGCACCTCGGCATCGCCGAGGTAGCGCAACAGGCCGTAGCCGAGGCCTTTGTCCGGCACCGCGCGCAGTTGCTCCTTGATCGCCTTGATCGACTGGCCAAGGTCGTGGCCGGGGGTGAGGCGCACCGGGAACAGGCTGGTGAACCAGCCCACGGTGCGGCTGAGTTCGAGGTCGTCGAACAGGTCTTCGCGACCATGGCCCTCCAGCTGGACCAGCACGTTGTCCTGCGCACTCCACTGGCACAGGGTGCGCGCCAGCGCGGTCAGCAGCAGGTCGTTGACCTGCGTGCGGTAGGCCGCCGGGGCCTGCCTCAGCAGCCTGGCGGTGCGCGCGGCATCCAGGCGGGTGGTGGCGGTACGGGCATGGCTGTTGGCCAGGCTGCCCTGCGGGTTGTCGCGTGGCAGTTCGGCGTGCTCGCCAGCCAAGGCCTGCAGCCAGTAGTCGCGCTGTGCCTGCAGCGCCGGGCTGCTGGCATGGCTGGCCAGGCGCTCGGCCCAGGCCTGCACCGAGGTGGTCTTGCCCGGCAGGTTCACGGCCTGGCCGGCCAGCAGCTGCTGGTAGGCCGTTTGCAGGTCTTCGAGCAGCACGCGCCATGACACGCCATCGACCACCAGGTGATGGATTACCAGCAGCAGGCGCTGTTGGCCATCGGCAAACTCGAACAGTTCACCACGCAGCAGCGGCCCGTGCTCCAGGTTCAGGCTGGCCTGCACCTGGTCGCCGGCAGCGTCCAGTTCACTCAGGGCATTGAGGTTGCGCTGTTGCAGCAGTGGTGCGTTGCCCAATGGCTGGAAGCGCGCCTGCCATTGCCCGGCGCCACGGGTAAAGCGCAGGCGCAGGGCGTCGTGCTGTGCGACCACGGCGCGCAGCGCGGCCTCCAGCTGCGGCATCTGCAGCGGGCTGGTTGGTTTGAGCAGTAGCGACTGGTTCCAGTGCGCCGGTTGGGCGATGTGCATCTCGAAAAACCGCGCCTGGGCTGGCAACAACCCAACCTCGCCGCTGAGGCTGGCGCCCTCGGCTGCCGCAGCAGGCGCTGGCTTGGCCTCGATGCGCTTGGCCACCTGCGCCAGCTGGGCGATGGTCTGTTGTTCGAACAGTTGCCTGGGGCTGATGCGGATGCCCTGCCGCTTGGCCCGGGCGATGATCTGCAGGCTGAGGATCGAGTCGCCGCCCAGTTCGAAGAAGTTGTCACTGCTACCGACCTGCTCCAGCTTGAGCACATCGGCCCACACCGCCGCCAGCGTTTCCTCGATATCACCCTGCGGCGCGACATAGCCACGGCTGACTGCACCGGGTACTGGCAACGCACGCTTGTCGAGCTTGCCGTTGGCGGTCAGCGGCAGGCGTTCGAGCAATACGATCTGCGCCGGCACCATGTAGTCTGGCAAGCGTGCCAGCAGCAGCGCCTGCAACTGCTCGACGGTCACCCCAGCTGCGGCGACCACGTAGGCCACCAGCTGCAGGCGCTCGGCGTCACCCTCCAGCGGCGAGGCCAGGACCACGGCCTCGCTGACAGCGGGCAGGCCAGCCAGCACCCGGCCGATTTCGCCGGGTTCCACGCGGTAGCCGCGAATCTTCACCTGGTCATCGGCGCGGCCGATGAACTCTATCAGGCCCTCGGCCGTCAGCCGTGCGCGGTCGCCGGTGCGGTACAGACGGGCACCGCCCTCGGCCGGTACGAAGCGCTCGGCGGTCAGCGCCGGCTGGCCCAGATACCCTTGGGCAACGCCCTGCCCGCCCAGGTACAGCTCACCGGTCACCTGCGCCGCCAGTGGGTTGAGGTAAGCGTCCAGCAGCTGGGCGCAGGCGTTGCCCAGCGGGCGCCCGACCGGCACCGTGCGGCAGCCTGGCAATGGCTGGCCCGGCTCGAAGGTGAGCACGCCGACGGTGGTTTCGGTCGGGCCGTAGTGGTTGATCACCCGGCAGCCCGGGCGCAGCGCGCGAACCTTTTCCAGCAGGCCCCAGCTGCACGCCTCGCCGCCGAGGATCAACGCTTCGGCCGGCAGCACGTCGGCAGCACGATCCGCTTGCAGCAAGCCTTGCAGATGGCTCGGCACCAGTTTCAGCACGCCGACCTGATGCTGCGCCATGTAGCTGGCGAAGCCGTCCGGGTCGAACGCCAGTTCCTGCGGCAGCAGGTGCAGCAGGCGGCCCGAGGCCAGGGCACCGAACAGTACGGTGTGGCCCAGGTCGGCGGCGGTGGTGGAGACCATCGCCATGCTCGCCGCAGCCGGCAATTGCAGGCGCTCGAGCACCGCCTGGGTGTAGCTGGCCAGGGCCCCATGGCTGACCACCACGGCCTTGGGCTGCCCGCTCGAGCCCGAGGTGTAGATCAGGTAGGCTGGCTGCTCGGCAACTATGGCCAATGCTACCGGCTGGTCGCTGCAGGCTGCCCATTGGGCAGGGTCGCAAGCGACGGCCTGTATGCCATCAAGGCTGGCGAAACGCTGCTCGCCTGGTGCGTGCAACAGCACGGCAGCGCCACTGTCGGCGAGCAGTTGCTGCAAGCGCTCCTGGGGCTGCTGGGGGTCCAGCGGCAGATAGGCGGCGCCGGTCTTGAGCACCGCCAGCAAGGCACTGACCCACTCGATGGAGCGCGGCAGGCACAAGGCAACGATGCTGCCGCTACCGACACCGCGCTGGCGCAGGTAATCGGCCAGGCGGTTGGACGCCGCCTCCAGCCCGGCCTGGGTCATGAACCGTTCACCGGCGCGCACACCGCCATGAGCCTGGCCTCGCGCCATGGTCTGGCGCCACAGGGCAAGCACATCGCCGTGAGGGTAAGCCTGCGTGGGCGCCGGGGTCAGCGCCGGCAGTTCCGGGCTATCGACAATTGCCCGCTGCAGGTCGCCGGTCAGTGCATCCAGCACCCGCCGCAGCGAACCGGCGATGCGTTCGATGGTGGCCTGTTCGAACAGCTCGGTGGCATAGGTGAAGTAACCTTCGATGCCGTCGGCCTTGTCGGAAAAGTCGAATGCCAGGTCAAAGCGGGCATCGCCATCGTTCCGCGCGAAACCTTCCACCTCCAGCGTACCCAGGCGCTTGCGCCCCGCGTCGCGGGCGGCCACGTGCTGGTTGATCTTGAACTGGAACAGCGGGTTGTGGGCCAGGTTGCGCTCCGGCAGCAAGGCATCGACCAGCTGCTCGAACGGCAACTCCTGATGCGACTGGGCTGCGCCGATCACCGCCTGTACCTGGTCGAGCAAGGCGGCGAAGGTGGCGCGCTCATCCACTTGCACGCGCAGCACCTGGGTATTGATGAAGAAGCCGATCAGGCCCTCCAGCTCCTTGCGGTTGCGCCCGGCGTTGGGTGCGCCGATGCGGATGTCGGCCTGGCCACTGTAGCGCGACAGCACCACCGCCATGGCCGCCAGCACCAGCACGAACACGGTGTAGCCGCCTTTGCGCGCCTGGCTGCGCAGGGCTTCGGCCTGCGCGCCCGGGATGTCCACGCGCAGCACTGCCCCGCGCTGGCTGGGGGTGGGCGGGCGCTCGAAGTCCAGCGGCAGGCTCAGCAGCGGCTGCTCGTCGCCCAGTTGCGCCTGCCAGTAGGCCAGTTGGCGCTGGGCCTCACCGGCTTCGAGCCAGGCGCGCTGCCAGATGGCGTAGTCGGCGTACTGGATCGGCAGGTCTGGCAACTGCGCCTGGCGGCCCTCGGCCAGGGCGCTGTACAGCTGGATGAACTCCTGCACCAGCACATCGCTGGACCAACCGTCGGCGATGATGTGGTGCATGCTCAGCGCCAGCACATGGTGCTCAGCCGCCACGCGCAGCAGGGTCACCCGCAGCAGCGGGCCGGCCTGCAGGTCGAAGGGCTGCTTGAGGGCAGCGTCCACGGCCTCGCTCAGCGACGCTTCGTCGGGCGGCGCGGCGAATTCCACCCACTCGATCGGCAGCGGGCAGTGCTCGAGGATGTCCTGGTAGAACTCACCCTCCTGCGCGGCAAAGCGCGTGCGCAGCGACTCGTGGCGCTGCACCAGCGCATCCAGCGCCTGTTGCAGCAGCGCCGGGTCCAGCGCGCCTTTCAGGCGGACGGCCAGCGGCACGTTGTAGGCCGGGCTGTCGGGCTCCAGCTGCCAGAGGAACAACAGGCGCTGTTGGGCGTATGACAGCGGAATGCGCGCCAGGCCCTGGCGCGCCGGCACGATGGGCAGCAGGCGGAAGCTCTGCCCGCTGGCCTGCATCTGCGCCAGGATCTGCTGGCGTTGCTCCACGGAAAGGCCAACGAAACGTTGGGCGATGCGTTGTGCTGCAGTGAATTCCATGTCAGGCCTCGGAGAATGCGTTCATCATGTGTTCGATATCGCTCAGGCCGTCGTCAGTCAGCGACAGGCCCTGCTCGTCCAGTGCCTGGGCGAACGCGCGCAACTCGGGGTGGGTGAAGATCAGCTGCAGGGGCATGTCCAGCCCCAGCTCCAGGTTGATCCGCGATACCACCTGGGCAGCCAGCAACGAGTGGCCGCCCAGTTCGAAGAAGTTGTCGTTCAGGCCAACCCGGTCAACGTTCAGCAATTGCGCCCAGAGGCTCGCCAGTTGCTGTTGCCGCTCGGTCTGCGGCGCCTCGTAGGCGTGTTGCGACTGGCCCAGGTCAGGCAGGGGCAGCGCCTTGCGGTCGAGCTTGCCGCTGGGGGTCAACGGCATGTCCGCCAGGGTCACCAGGCAGGCCGGGACCATGTAGTGCGGCAGGCTGGCCCTGAGGTGCTGCTGCAACGCCAGGCGCAGGTCACCGTCGTCGCCCTCGACCGGCACGGCATAGGCACACAGCTGCTTGCCGCCGGGCAGGTCGAGGGCCACGACGGTGGCTTCGCGCACGCCCGGGTGCTCCCGCAGGCACTGCTCGATCTCGCCCAGTTCGATCCGGAAACCACGCACCTTCACCTGATGATCGACGCGGCCGCGATAACCCAGCTGGCCGTTCTCGTCGTAGTAGCCGAGGTCGCCGGTGCGGTACAGGCGGCCGCCGCCCAGCGGGTCGAACGGGTCGGGGATGAAGCGCTCGGCGGTGAGCGACGGCCGCTGGTGGTAACCGCGCGCCAGGCAGCCGGCACCGCCAATGAACAACTCGCCAGGCACGCCGGTCGGGGTGGGTGCCAGCCCCTCGTCCAGGGCATACAGGGTGCGGCCCGCCAAGGCGCGGCCAATGGGTACACCGCCCTGGCTGATCTGCGGCGCAGTCATCTGCGAACAGTCATAGGTGGTGGCGACCACGCTGGCTTCGGTCGGGCCGTAGGTGTTCAGCAGGCGCACCGCTGGCGGGCCATCGGCCAGCCAGGCACGCAAGGCGTCTTCCGGTACCGCTTCGCCGCCGACATGGATCTGTTTCAGCCGCCCATAGGCCTCGGGGCTGCGGCGCTCCAGGGCCAGCAGACGCCAGTAGGCAGCCGGCAGGTCGGCCACGGTCACGCCGTAGCGGTTGATCTCAGCCAGCAAGGTGGCCGTGTCCCAGACCCGCGCGTCGCGCAGGACCACGCAGGCGCCTTGGGCCAGCGGTGGGAAGAATTGCTCGATGAACCCGTCGAAGCTGAAGGTGGCGAACTGCAGCACGCGGTCGTCCGGGCCCAGGCGCGAATACTGCGCAGCCACCTGGCAGAACAGCGCCAGCGCGTGATGCTCGATGGCCACGCCCTTGGGCAGGCCGGTAGAGCCGGAGGTATAGATCAGGTAGGCCAGGTTGTGCGGCGCAGCCAGGTTGACCAGCGGCTCGGCCGGCCAGGCCTGCAGCCACTCGCTACCGGGCTCCAGCAGCACGCAGGGCAGCTGCCTGCCCGCTTGCAGGCGCTCACGCGAGGCCGCGTCGGCCAGCAGCAGGCCGACGCCGCTGTCTTCGATCATCCAGGCCAGGCGCTCGTGCGGGTAATCCGGGTCCAGCGGCACGTAGGCACCGCCCGCCTTGTGGATGGCAATCAACGCCAGGGCCATGCCCAGGCCACGTTCGACAGCCACGCCCACCAGGCGCTCCGGCCCCACGCCCAAGGCCCGCAGGCGGTGCGCCAGCTGGTTGCTGCGGCGGTCCAGTTCGGCGTAAGACAGTTGCTGATCGGCGCAGATCAGCGCTGGCGCATCGGGCCGTGCCCGCGCCTGGCGCTGCAGCAGCTGGTGCGCGCACAGGCCGCTGGCGGCCTGGGGTGGCGGGTTCCAGCCGTAGACCAGTTGCTGGCGCTCGGCAGCGCCGAGCAAGCCCAGTTCACCGATGCAGCGCTGTGGCTCGGCGCAGATGGCCTCCAGCAGCGCCAGCCAGTGCCCGGCCATGCGTTCGATGCGCGCTGCGTCGAACAGGTCGGTCGAGTAGTTGAACGATGCCGTCACCCCGTCCGATCGCTCCAGGGTGTTGAGCGAGATATCGTATTGCGCGCCCGGCTCCGGCAGGTCCACTTCCTTGACCTGCAACCCGTGCAACGCATCGCTGGCCACTTGCTCGCCGAGGTCGCGCAAGTGGTTGTAGAGCACCTGGAAGAACGGGTTCACGCCCTGCTCGCGCTCCGGGTACAGCGCCTCGGCCACTTCGAGGAAAGGCACATCCTTGTTGGCCTGGGCCTGCAAGGTGGTTTCCTTGATCGCCGCCAGCAGCTGGGCGAACGGCTGGCTGCCATCGACGTCGACGCGGGCCACTACCACGTTGATGAAGAAGCCGATCAGGCCTTCCAGCTCCACGCGGTTGCGATTGGTGACCGGAACGCCGATGTTGAGCGTGCCCTTGCGGCTGTAGCGCGCCAGCACGATGGCATAGGCCGCCAGGAACACATGGAACAGCGTGGCATTGGCGGCCAGGGCCAATGCCCGCAAACGCTCGCTGAGGGCCTGCGGCAGGCGCACGTCGAAGCGGCTGCCACGGTAGCTCCTGGCCTGTGGGCGAACGCGGTCGGCCGGCAGTTCGAGCACCTCGAAGTCGTCTTCCAGCTGCGCCTTCCAGTAGTCGATCTGCGCCTGCATCTGCCCTTCGGCCAGCCATTTGCGCTGCCAGGCAGCGAAGTCGGCGTACTGCACCGGCAACGGTTCGGGGGTGTACAGCTGGCCGCTGGCGGCGGCGTTGTAGGCGGCGGCGAACTCGCGCACCAGCAGGCTCATCGACCAGCCGTCGGAGACGATATGGTGCAGGGTCAGCGACAACAGGTGCTCCTGCTCATGCACCTTGAACAGGCGCGCACGCAGCAGCGGGCCACTCGCCAGGTCGAACGGCACGAAGGCCTCGGCTTCCAGCTTGCGTAGCTGCGCGGCCTGGTCCTGGCCGCCGAGGTCTTCGAAACCGATCAGCACCGGGGCCGCTGGCAGGATGCGCTGCCAGGGCAGGCCTTCGGCTTCCACGAACACCGTACGCAGCGCTTCGTGGCGGGCCACCAGGGCGTCCAGCGCTGCCTGCAGCGCCGCACGGTCGAGGTTGCCCTGCATGCGCACCGCCATCGGCGTGTTGTAGGCCAGGCTGTGCGGGTTGAGTTTCCAGAACAGCCACTGGCGGTGCTGCGAGCGGGACACCGGCAGTGGTTGCCGGCGGTCGAGGATTTCGATGTCCACGCCGGCGCCCTGTTCAGCCTCGGCCACCGCCTGGGCAAAGCGTTGCAGGTCGACAGTGTCGAACAAGCTGCGCAACGGAATATCCCGCCCCAGCTGCTTGCGTACCCGCGACACGGCCTGGGTGGCCAGCAACGAGTGCCCGCCGAGGGCGAAGAAGTTATCACCCAGGCCAACCTGCGGCACGTGCAGCACCTCGGCCCAGATCTGCGCCAGCTGTATCTGTAGCGCGGTCTGCGGGGCCTGGTAGGCCTTCAGGCTGACGCCCGGCTCCGGCAGCGCCTTGACGTCGATCTTGCCATTGGCGGTGATCGGCAGGTGCTCCAGCACCATCAGCTGGCTCGGCACCATGTGCTCGGGCAACAGGCCTGCAAGGGTGGTTCGGATGGCGTCCTGCCAGGCCAGGCTGTCGGTCGGTGGCTGGCTGGGCACCAGCCAGGCGGCCAGCTGCAGGTGCGGCGCCTGGCCATGGACGCGGACCAGGGCGTTGGCGACGCCGTCGAGTGCGCGCAACTGGTGTTCGATTTCGCCCAGCTCCACGCGGTAGCCACGGATCTTCACCTGGCCATCCATGCGCCCGGCAAATTGCAGCTCGCGGCCTTGGCGCACCCAGTCACCGCTGCGGTACAGGCGCTGGCCATGGTTGCCGTTCGGGTCGGGGACGAATCGTTCGGCGGTGAGTGCGGGGCGGTTCAGGTAACCCCGGGCCAGGCCGGCACCACCAATGTACAGCTCGCCCTTGGCCTTGGTCGGCAGCGGCTGCAGGCAAGGGTCGAGCAGCGCAACGCGGGTGTTGGCCAGCGGTTGACCGAGGCTGGCTTGCCCGTTCAGTTCGGCCACCAGGACACCGACGGTGGTCTCGGTCGGGCCGTAGTGGTTGAACACGCTGAGCGCCGGCGCCAGCTCGCGAACCTTGGCCAGCAGGCCCGGGCCGCAGGCTTCGCCGCCGAGCACCAGGCACTGCGCCGGCAACGCCGAACGGCCAGCCGCCAGCATCGCCTCCAGGTGCGACGGCACGATCTTCAGCGCATCCACCTGATGCTCGGCCAGGTAGGCAGCGAAGCCTTCGGCATCCAGTACCTGCTCGCGTGACAGCAAATGCAGGGTATGGCCGCCGCACAGGGCACCGAACAGCATGGTGTGGCCGAGGTCCGCGACCGGGGTCGAGACCTGCGCCATGCTGCGGATACGCGCGACCGGCAGGCGCGCGCTGATGCCATCGACATAGTTGGCCAGGGCCGCATGGCTGATCGCCACGCCCTTGGGCTGGCCGGTGGTACCGGAGGTGTAGATGACATAGGCGAGGTTGCCCGGGGCCGGGGCGACACGGGTACCCCCGCCGCTGGCGGATTGCGCCCAGTCCAGGCGCTGCACCGCGCCGGGAAGTTGCGCCTGCCAGTCAGCAGGCGCCAGCAGCAGCTGCGTGCCACTGTCGGTGAGCAGGTAGGCCAGGCGCTCGGCGGGTTGCCCGGGCTCCAGCGGCAGATAGGCGCCACCGGCCTTGAGCACACCGAGGATACTGGCGAGCATGCCGACGCTGCGGTCAGCCAGTACGCCGACCAGCGTGTCCGGGCCGACCCCGGCCTCGACCAAGCGGTTGGCGATGGCCTCGGCGCGGCTGTCGAGTTCGGCGAAGCTGGCCTGCTCGCCCGCGGCCATTACCGCCCGGCGTTCGGGGTGACGGCTGGCGACGGCGGCAAAGCGCTGGTGGACCAGCAGGGTTTCGCCAGCCCGCACAGGCGCGTCAATGGCAGCGGCCAGGCCGGGCAACGGCAGCTCACCGACGGCGCCAACCGCTTCGTCAGCCAGGGCCTGCAGCAGGGCCAGCCACTGTTCGCCGAGGGTGGCAATGGTGGCCGCATCGAACACATCGGTGGCATAGGTGAACGCGGCATGGAGTTGCCCCGCTCGCTCGTGCGTATCCAGCGCCAGGTCGAAGCGAGCGCTGTGCCTGGCCAGCGCGATCGGCGCCAGGCTCAGGCCGCTGCGGGTTTCGATGGCCTGCACATCGGCCACCTGCGCCTGGTGGTTGAACAGCACGCGGAACAGCGGGCTGTCGCTGCTGCGCGGCAGGTCCAGGGCCTCCACCAGCTGTTCAAACGGCAGGTCCTGGTGGCTTTGTGCGCCTACCGCAGTTTCGCGCACGCGTTGCAGCAGGCCGGCAATGTCCAGCAATGGGTCGATCTCGGTGTGCAGCACCTGGGTATTGATGAAGCAGCCGATCAGCCCCTGGCTTTCCGCTCGGTTGCGGTTGGCGATGGGCACGCCGACGCGGATCGCCGATTGGCCGCTGTAGCGCTGCAGCAGCAGCTTGAAGGCGGCCAGCAGGGTCATGAACAGGGTGACGTTGTGCTTGCGTGCCAGGCCGCGCAGGCGCTCGGCGACATCGGCGGCGATGACGAACTCGTGGCGCGCACCGCGGTAACTGGGCCGGCCCTGGCGGCTGCGGTCCAGTGGCAGCTCCAGCGGCGTATGGTCGTCGCCCAGGTGCGCCCGCCAGTAGGCCAGCTGGCGTTCCTGCTCGCCGGCCTGCAGCCAGCTGCGCTGCCACAGGGCGTAATCGCGGTACTGGATCGGCAGCGGTTGCAGGGCGGCATCGGTGCCGGCCACGGCGGCGTCGTAGAGGCGCAGGAATTCTTCGATCAGCACATTCATCGACCAGCCATCGGCGACGATGTGGTGCAGGGTCAGCAGCAGGACGTGTTCCTGAGCAGCCAGTTGCAGCAGGCGCACGCGCAGCAGCGGGCCGCTGGCCAGGTCAAACGGGGCCATGGCTTCGGCTTCGGCGATGGTCTCGATGGCGGCCTGGCGGGCGTCCTCGTCCAGCTCGGCCAGGGCATCCTGGCGCAGCTGCAGCGGGGCAGCCACGGCGTCCACCTGCTGGCGTACGTCATCGCCGTCGGCGACGAAGCGGGTGCGCAGGGTTTCGTGGCGGGCCACCAAGGCATCGAAGGCCTGCTGCAGGGCCGCCAGCTCCAGGGGGCCGTGCAGGCGCACGGCCAGCGGCAGGTTGTAGGCCGCACCCTGCGGGTCCAGCTGCCAGAGGAACCACATGCGCCGCTGGGCGTACGACAGCTGGTCACGCTCGGCCACTTCGACGCCTGGCGCGATCGGCAGCACCGAGAAGTCCATGCCCTCGCCCTGCAGTGCCTTGAGGAACAGGCGGCGCTTGTCGGGAGCGAGCGCGATGAAGCGGCGGGCAAGCTGGAGGGTTTGATCAGCATTCATGTCGAGCGGTGTCCTGGCAGTCGAGCGGTAACTGTCAGACGAAGGCATGGGGGGCTGATTTAGGGGCGGCGGGTGATCGTCTTGAGGGGTGTGGCGCCAGGGCGATCGAGCGCCGCCCGCATGGCGCATCGCGGGTGCAACCCACAGGGACACCACAGCTATCGAGGCTTGCGCACTACCTGTGGGAGCGGGCATGCCCGCGAAGAGGCCGGCATTGCCATCAATAAACTCACGTAGTCCAAATCGCTATTTCTTGTAAGACCCTTCCTAAACCCCTTCCACCCCGAAAATACCCGCCTACCGCCTGCTAGGTTCCTGGCTTCCACCTTATAAAAGAGGCGAGCCATGAGCATGCGCATGAACATCTTCGGCCGATACCAAGGCCTGGACGGCGACGAAACCAGCACAGGCGCGATCTGCATTGCCAGCCAGGCCAGGGGCCGCGTGCATGGCTGCAACTGGCTGCTTCAAGGCGACCCGACCACACCCTGCCCGCTATGTGGACAAGCGGGCACCATCGTCGAGGGCGAAGCCCGCTGGCGGCAGGATGGTATTCCCACGGCTCTGGACGGAGCGCTGGTGCAATGCGGGTGCCCACAGGGCAGCAATCGCCTGGTTGCAAATGGCTACGCACCTCCGGCTTCGCGCAGGGCACCCGCATCTGAGCCTGTTCGCGAGGCACCAGCACAGGCCCAGACGGGTAACCCGAAAACAAGTTCCTATCAGCCTGAGGTGGTTCAGCCCTTGCCCACGCCACAAGGCATGGAACCCGGCTTCTACATCGTTCCGCGTTGCATGACCTATCAGGAAGTCCTGGCAGAACTGGGCGCGCCGCAGGCCAACCTGCCTCGGTCAATTCTGGAGCGGCTGAACCCTACCTATCAGCAGGGGTTCAAGGCGGGTGAGATCTTTGTCATTGGTGATGGTTTGCGGCGACCGGTGTGTACTCGGGAAGAACTGTCTGCGATGAGTGCGGCGAAACAGGCTAGAGAAGCGTTAGCGGAACTGACGCCGGAGGAAGCCGAATTCATGATGCGCCATCAGGCCGAGATCGCCGGGTTGCTCAGCGATGTGAGCCTGGCGATGGGGGTCAGCGAGGCGATGGTTGGCAAGTCGCTGGATGAACTCAGCGACATATTGCGAAAAATTGAAGACCTGCATAAAAATCAATTTATCAAACACGGGCATCTTAGGCACCCTGATTTTTTTGCAGAGCGTCAAAAACTGTTTAAGCAATTGAACTCAAATCTGAAGGCGACCGTTCTGAACAAGCGGCTCAATCTCGGAAATTATGAAAGTCTGCGTCGGGACTTGGGAATCTCGTCGAGAAGCTTGGTGCATCACTGGAGTAAGGCGGGAGGACCGACACACATTCCTGGCTACTCGACACATCTGGATAAGCTGGCCAAGATGGCCAAATATTTAAAAACCGGAGGACATATTGGCGTTGCTATTGGCGCGGGTGGATCTGCACTAAAGATTTCTGAGGTATGCAAAGAGGGCAACACAAATGCCTGTAAAAGAGTCAGCGTTACCGAGGCAAGTAATTTCTCCGGTGGCTTAGCTGGTGGCTGGTTGGCAGGAAAGCTTGCAGGCGAAATTTCGGCGAAGATTTGCTGGAGAGTCGGCCCCTACGCCCTGGCATGCGGAGTAGTGATCACCGGTGGAGGCGCTTTGGCCGGTAGCATAGGTGGTATGGAGGCTGGCGAGGAGTTCGGCGAATTAGTCTTCGAGGCCTTTGGAGATGATTGACCAACTTGACGTAAAGCTAAGACTAGCTCTGTTGGGCACTCCCATATTCCTCGCGTTAATCGGGCTTGCATCTGATCTACACATCGCCTGCTCTCGACAATATAAAGAAATGACCTCAGCACTCCAACGGAGCGCTTGCCTGCCATTTGCGACCAGCATGTGGGGAGAGAAAAAAATAGGTTCCAGGATTCTAGTTATTTCTGTTATCGCTGGCACCATTGGTTCTCCCGCTTCAAGCATTCGCAGTGGACTACTGGATGAACAAGATCACTTACAATTCCCTAGGCATTTAAGAAGAAAAATACTTATTGCATCTTCGCTAAACACCATTGGCATTGTATGGGTAGCGGCATACTACCTAATAAAGCTGATAAAATGAGAAGCTACCATATGAGCTCAGACCAGAAGCACCATCCGGAATCGCTAACCACCTCGCACTCCAAAAAAACACAACTCTATGTGATTTCCATTTCAAAACTCATAATTATGGCTTCCTTATCAATGGGGCTGTACCTTTATTACTGGAACTATCGACACTGGTTACTCATCAGGGGTCAGCGTGGCCTCAGACTCATCCCGCTGCTTTGTACAATATTCGGCGCTTTCACAATATTCTTCTTGATGAAAAAAATCGTCGCTCGCTGTACTCAAACGAATCAGCCAGTAGAAGGTAGTGCGATCGGTGTCACTCTGATGCTTTACACACCTATCCTATTGATAGCGTGCTGGGAATTCTATATATCCGAAAAGTTTCTTGACAGCCTGCCACTCTCCTTTTTCACCTTGATTCCGATCATGCTCACACTCCTCTACTCCACCTTTTTCTCGGTAGCATTGGTGCAGATGCAGCAATCAGCCAATGTTTGCGAGGGTGATGCCTGCGGGTTTAAAAACTCAAAAATAACTTGGGCAAATGTTCTATGGCTGATTATCTGTTGGATGCCCATCACCGCCATTTTTAGCTTTTTGTCGGCTTACGCACCATTAATGCACTAACCCGCACTGGCTAGTCTTGCCTGAGGACTCACCCGGGGAACCCATTTCTACAGAGCTAGCGCATTTTTCAGTCTATGCACAACCTCTGTGGGAGCGGGTTCACCCGCAAATGAGCCAGCCCAGCCAATACAAAGATCAGCGCATCAAACCCAACTCGGCATCATCCAGCAGCGCCTTGGCCATGGCTGCAAAGTAATGCGAAGCCCAGAGCATCTGCTGGTCGCCATCCATCAAACCGGTCAGTGAAAAGTCGCGTGCATAGCCCATCAGCTCCGAGGCTTGCTCCCGGGCGCTGCGACAGGGAATGCCCTCGGCGATACGGAACAATGGATGGGTTTGGCCTTCGCCTTGGAAGAAGTAGGTGACACCGGGGGTGGTTTTGGTTTCGTCGGTCATGATTTCGGCACCATTGTCATATGTGCCACCCGTCCGTTTCCACACATAGGGGTGACAGCTGCACACGGGGTGGAAAACCAGGCATGGTGCGAACCTGGTAGGCCTGAAGGCCTCCCGTGTACAGCTGTCATAACGACTCGCACCATACTGTCTTGCCAGGTTTCCACACCCGATCGCTGAACCGTCAGCGACGGGCAAAGCCTAGAGCGCGGGATTTGCAGGAACAATCAGACGCGTGTCGACAGGGCTCGTAGGGTATTTCTCAGGGGGTGGAGTTACCAGTCCCGAAGCGTAGGAAGAGTCTGGGATTGTTGTAGGTTGCTGTAGCCATGTCTTGGGAATGCATCTGGGCTGACAAGTGTTCGCCATGACAGGTTCGGCGCCTGTGAGATCGAGCGCCGCTCGGGCGGCGCTCGATCTCACAGACACCACACCTCTCAAGCCAGGCACATGGCAGCCCTCACGCCCTAATTAGCCCAACACCTCCCTATACCCCTGCGCCATCGCCACCACCACCTTGCGCTTGCCGGTAAACGGCGCCCGCGCATGCGCCGCGAGCATGTTGTCGAGCATCAGCACATCGTTTTCCAACCAAGGGAAGCTGATGGTGCAGTCATCCAGCACCCCGCGCACCTCATCGAGCAAGGAATCCTCGATGGCCGTACCGTCGCCGTAGTACACGTTACGCGGCAGGTCCTCTTCCTCGACGATGTCCATCAACGACTCACGCACCTCTGGCTGCAGGTTCGACACATGGAACAGGTGCGCCTGGTTGAACCACACGTCCTCCCCGGTCAGCGGATGCCGCGCCACCACCTGGCAGCGCTGGCGGGTGCGCAATTCGCCGTCGTCCTTCCAGATGCACTCGATGGCATGCGCCCGGCAATAGGCCTCGACCTGGCGCGGGTCTTCCGTGTTGAACACCTGCGACCACTCCACATCCAGGCCGTTGCCGTAGTTGCGCACGTACATCAGCCCCTTCTCCACCAGCCGCTCACGAATCCGCGCCGGCATGCGCCGGTACACCTCGCGGCTGTCGGCAATCGGCGTCTCGCCTCCAGTCTCGGCGGGGATCACGCTGTAGAACCAGATCTTCATCGGCCATTCCAGGGTATACGCCTGCTCGTTGTGCAGGGGAATGCGCTGGTGCGCCGGGTATTCGGTGGAGGTGTACACGCCCTGGGTCACGTTGCTGCGCGGGGTAGAGCCGAACTCGTAGTTGAGCAGCGGGTGGCCAAAGGCCGCGGCGAACTGGCGGAAGGCTTCGGCGCCCGCCACCTCGAAGCCGCGGAACAGGATGCCGCCGGCCTGCAGCAAGTGGCGGTCCACCAGCGGCTGCAGCTCGGCAAACGCTTCCAGCAGGTCGATGCCCGGTTCCGGCGCGCGCACCAGCAACGGCAGGTTGCCGCGCGCGGCGTCCAGGGGTTCGATCGCGAAGCTCAGCAGTTCACTCATGTCCGGTCACCTCAAATCAGGGCCGCGTTGGCGGCAAAATCGGGATGTGCGCCATGGCAGCGCCTGACTAGATGAACGAGCGGCCCTGCGCGAAATTCACCGGCGCCGCAGCCGCAGGTAAAGCCAGGGCGCGCCGGTTCGTCTGAACGATGTGCACCCTTTATCGCCCAGGAACCGTACATGACTCGCCAGCTCCTGTTTCTCACCCTGCTCGCTGCTGCCCCCACCGCCTGGTCGGCGCAACCATGCGCCGCGGAAATCCATGGCACCGACCAGATGACATTCGACAAGCCCGCCATCAGTGTGCCGGCGGCCTGCAGTGCGTTCACGGTCACCCTCACCCACCCTGGCGCCATGCCGAAGAACGTGATGGGCCACAACTGGGTGCTGAGCACCCAGGCCGACATGCAGGGCGTACTCGACGATGGTCAGAAGGCCGGCGAGGTGCACGACTACATCCAGCCCGGCGACCCCCGGGTGATCGCGCACACCCGCCTGATCGGCGGCGGCGAGCAGGACAGCGTCACCTTCGATACCAAGTTGCTGAAAGCCGGTACCGCCTACAGCTTCTACTGCTCGTTCCCGTTCCACAGCACCCTGATGAAGGGCACCCTGACCCTCGGCAGCTGACCGAGCCCCACTCCACCAGCGAGATCACGCTTCATGAAAACCTCTTCCCCCGGGGCTATCCGCGAACTGCTGGGCCTGCTGCAACCCTACCGCACGGCGGTGCTCGTCTCGGTGCTGCTGGGCATGCTCGGCGGCCTGGCGGTGACCGCCCTGCTGGCCACCGTCAACCAGGGCCTGCATGCACCGGGCGGCATGAGCCAGGGCCTGCTGCTGGCCTTCGCCGGCCTGTGCCTGCTGGCCCTGGTCAGCAGCGTGGCTGCTGACAGCGGCACCAATTACGTCGGCCAGAAGGTCATCGCCCGGCTGCGCAAGGACCTCGGCGCCAAGGTGCTGTCGGCCCCCATCGAGCAGATCGAGCGCTACCGCAGCCACCGCCTGATCCCGGTGCTGACCCGCGACGTCGATACCATCAGCGACTTCGCCTTCGCCTTCGCCCCGCTGGCCATCTCGCTCACCACCGTGTCCGGCTGCCTGGCCTACCTGGCGTGGCTGTCGTGGCCGATATGCCTCATTACCCTGGCGGCGATCGGCATCGGTAGCGGCGTGCAGTACATCGCCCGGCAAAAAGGCGTGGCCGGCTTCAACGCCGCGCGCGATGCCGAAGACAACCTGCAGAAGCACTACTCGGCCATCGCCGAAGGCGCCAAGGAGCTGCGCATCGACCGCCGCCGCCGCCACGCCATGCTGACCCGCAACATCCAGGGCACCGCCGACTTCATCGCCAGCACGCATATCCGCGCCATCAACATTTTCGTCGTGGCCAAGAGCCTGGGTTCGATGCTGTTCTTCGTGGTCATCGGCCTGACCCTGGCCTTGCAATCGCTGTGGCCGAGCAACGACCCGGCGGTGATGAGCGGCTTCGTGCTGGTGCTGTTGTACATGAAAGGCCCACTGGAAACCTTGATCAGTAACCTGCCGATCCTCGGCCGTGCCCAGGTGGCGTTCCGCCGTATTGCCGACCTGGCCGAGCGCTTCTCGTCGCCCGAGCCTCACCTGCTGCTGGAGCCATCGGCCGAACGCAGCGCCCCACCCAGCGCCCACCTGGAGCTGCACAACGTCGAGTACAGCTACCCCGCGGTGGACGGCCACGAACCGTTCCGCGTAGGGCCGGTGAACCTGAGCATCGAGCCGGGCGAGATCCTGTTCATCGTCGGCGAGAACGGCTGCGGCAAGACCACCCTGATCAAGCTGCTGCTGGGCCTGTACACCCCGCAGCGCGGCGAAGTGCGCCTGAATGGCAAGGCCGTCGGCCCGCAGGGGCTGGACGACTATCGCCAACTGTTCACCACGGTGTTCGCCGACTACTACCTGTTCGACGACCTGCCCGAGCACGAACACAGCCTGCCCGGCGATGCCACGCGCTACCTGGAACGGTTGGAAATCGCCCACAAGGTCAGCGTGCGCGATGGCGCCTTCACCACCACCGACCTGTCGACCGGGCAGCGCAAGCGCCTGGCGCTGGTCAACGCCTGGCTGGGCGGGCGACCGGTGCTGGTGTTCGACGAATGGGCGGCGGACCAGGACCCGACCTTCCGCCGGGTGTTCTACACCGAGCTTCTGCCGGACCTGAAGCGTTTGGGCAAGACCATCATCGTGATTTCCCATGATGACCGGTACTTCGATACGGCGGACAAGGTGGTGCACCTTAGCCGGGGGAAGGTAGTCGAGGCATTGGAGCCGGCTTGATACGGCAAAGGGGGGCTGCGCACCCCTCATCAACCACAATCCATAATCGCTCTATAGTCGGTCTATAATTCCCTATAAACACCGAACCGGAGCGGTTTCCTGAGAGGACGCCGGGGCGCTTTGCGCCCCTGTCGCGACACAAGGCCGCTCCCACAGGAGTACGCGATCACCTGTGGGAGCGGCCTTGTGTCGCGATGGGCTGCAAGGCAGCCCCAACAGGCAGAATCAGAACAACCAGCGATACAGCAGATAGGCCACCAGCACCGCCAGCACTGGCCGCAACACGCGGTAGGCCTTGGGGTTGGCGCGCTTGAACTGCTTCACCTGGGCGCTGATGCGGTTACTGAAGCGCTTGCTCCAGGCATAGGCCTGGTTGATCCCGCCCACGCGCTCGTCGTCGGTGTTCTGCGGTGCGGTAGCACGGCCGAGGAAGGCGCTGACCTTGCGGTTGATACGGGTCATCAAGGGGCTGCTCAGCGGGCGTTCGATGTCGCAGAACAGGATCACCCGGGTGACGTCGGTCTCGTTCTTCACCCAATGCACGTAGGTTTCGTCGAACATCACATCCTCGCCATCACGCCAGGCGTACTCCTCGCCATCGACGTAGATGCGGCAGGCGTCGGAGTTGGGCGTGGACAGCCCCAGGTGGTAGCGCAAGGAACCGGCGAACGGGTCGCGGTGCGGGTTCAGGTGGCTGCCACCGGGCAGCAGGGCAAACATCGCGCCCTTGACGTTGGGGATGCTGCTGACCAGCTCGACAGTACGCGGGCAAAGGGTTTCAGCCGAGGGCAGCGGCTTGTCGTACCACTTCAGGTAGAAGCGCTTCCAGCCTTTCTTGAAGAACGAACCGAAACCGGCGTCGTTATCCTTTTCGGCGGCGCGGATATAGCCCTCGTCGAACAGGCGCATGGCCTCTTCGCGGATTTCCTGCCAGTTGTCCTTGAGCACATCCAGTTCGGGGAAGCGCTGGCGATCCAGGTATGGCTTGGACGGCACACCGGAAAACAGGTACATCAGGCTGTTATAGGGGGCGAACAGCGCCGAATGGTTGACGAACTGGCGCAACACCGGCAGGCGAGCCTTGCCGCGCAGGTGCACGAACAACACACTGCCGAAAAACACCAGCAAGACACCCGCCTTGGCTGCAAAGGAAAAGGTCATGCTTTCACTCCTTGAGGACGAGACAGCGCCAGGGGCCCTGCACTCCTGTAAATCATCCTGCCATCATAAACCGCTGCCGCCGGTGTAAAAACAACCTGGGCGGCAACTCATTGATGAAGATTTTGCAATGAACCCGGCCAGGGAACGTTGCGCCGGGTCAGCGACAGGCCATTTACTGCTGGTTTTCCTGCTCGCTGAACATGTCGGCAAACAACATGCTGGACAGGTAACGCTCACCGGAGTCGGGCAAAATCACGACGATGGTCTTGCCCTGCATTTCCGGTTTTTCGGCCAGGCGCACGGCGGCCGCCATGGCCGCACCACAGGAAATACCGCAGAGGATGCCCTCTTCCTGCATCAGGCGGATAGCCATGGCCTTGGCTTCCTCATCGGTCACCGTCATCACCTGGTCGACCATCGACAGGTCAAGGTTCTTCGGCACGAAGCCGGCGCCGATGCCCTGGATCTTGTGCGGGCTGGGCTTGAGCTCCTCGCCGGCCAGGGTCTGGGTAATCAGCGGCGAGGCCAGGGGTTCCACGGCCACCGAAGTGATCGCCTTGCCCTGGGTCTGCTTGATGTAGCGCGACACGCCAGTGATGGTACCGCCAGTGCCCACGCCGGCCACCAGCACATCCACCGCGCCATCGGTATCGTTCCAGATTTCCGGGCCGGTGGTCTTCTCGTGGATCGCCGGGTTGGCCGGGTTTTCGAACTGGCCGGGCAGGAAGTACTGGGCCGGGTCGGAGGCGACGATTTCGTTGGCCTTCTCGATGGCGCCCTTCATGCCCTTGGCCGGGTCGGTCAGCACCAGCTCGGCGCCCAGCGCTTTCAGCACCTTGCGCCGCTCCAGGCTCATCGAGGCGGGCATGGTCAGCATCAGCTTGTAGCCACGGGCAGCAGCGACGAAGGCCAGGCCGATGCCGGTATTGCCCGAGGTGGGCTCGACGATGGTCATGCCCGGCTTGAGCTTGCCGCTGCTTTCGGCGTCCCAGACCATGTTCGCACCGATGCGGCATTTGACCGAGTAACCCGGGTTGCGCCCTTCGATCTTGGCCAGGATGGTCACGCCGCGCGGGGCGATGCGGTTGATCTGCACCAACGGCGTGTTGCCGATGGAATGGGCGTTGTCGGCAAAGATACGGCTCATGGCAGGGGTCCTTGACAGGAAAACGAGCGGGAAAGACTTCAAGGGTAAGCCCGGGCCGGTAACCCGTAAAGCCTGTTCGAACTCAGCGAGCCGCGTTGTGGTCAACCGCACATGCTGCCGTGGAGACACTCCGATGAGAGCCCGTTATCGCTGGCCGTTGTTCGGCCTGGCCAGCCTGATCGCGCTGTTGCTGGCGCTGCACCTGGCCCTGCCCTACCTGGTGCGCGACTACCTCAACGACAAACTGGCCGACATGGGCGACTACCGTGGCCAGGTGGCCGACGTCGACCTGGCCTGGTGGCGTGGCGCCTACCAGATCAACGGGTTGAAGATCGTCAAGACCACCGGCAAGGTGCCGGTGCCGTTCCTCGACGCCCCGCTGATCGACCTGTCGGTGAGCTGGCACGCCCTGTGGTACGACCGCGCAGTGGTGGCCGAAGTGGTGTTCGACCGGCCCGAGCTGAACTTCGTCGACGGCGGCAACCAGCAGAACTCGCAGACCGGCCAGGGCACCGACTGGCGCCAGCAACTGGAAAAACTGCTGCCGATCACCCTCAACGAGGTACGCATCGACGATGGCGTGCTGACCTTCCGCAATTTCAATTCGAAGCCGCCGGTCAACCTCAAGGCCACCCAGCTGAACGCCAGTATCCGCAACCTCACCAACATCCGCGACGAACAAGGCCGACGCGACGCCAGTTTCGATGGCACGGCGCTGATGGTGGGCAATGCCAAGGTGGAAAGCCGCGCCACGTTCGACCCGTTCAGCAATTTCGACGACTTCGAGTTCCGCCTGCGCGCCACCGGTATCGAGCTGCGCAAGCTCAATGATTTTGCCAGTGCCTACGGCAAGTTCGACTTCAATGCCGGGCACGGCGACGTGGTGATAGAGGCCGAGGCCACCAATGGCCGCTTGAATGGCTACATCAAGCCGCTGCTGCGCGATGTGGATGTGTTCGACTGGCAGCAGGATGTCGAAGAAAAGGACAAAGGCTTCTTCCGCTCGGTCTGGGAGGCATTGGTGGGCGCGACCGAGACGGTATTGAAAAACCAGCCGAAGAACCAGTTCGCGACCCGCGTGGAATTGAGTGGCAGCGTACGCAAGCAGGACATCAGCGCCTTCGAGGCGTTCCTGCAGATCCTGCGCAACGGGTTTATCCAGGCATTCAATGCGCGCTATGAGCGTGATGCGCCGGATTCTGACCGAGGCTGAAGTGACGGGGCATTCAGGGACTGAATACCCGGTCTGCGTTTGCAGTCGGCGAACCCCGCGTTATAGTCGGTGACAAATCAAAATATGTACTGCTTGTGCTGGCCTCTTCGCGGGTAAACCCGCTCCCACAGGTATCCCACCTTTCTTGAGGTTTGTGGAATACCGGTGGGAGCGGGTTTACCCGCGAAAGGGCCGGTGCAGGCTTCCAGCAGAGGACAGACCCATGAAGTTCGAAGGCACCCGCGACTACGTCGCCACAGACGACCTGAAACTGGCGGTAAACGCGGCCATCACCCTCGAACGCCCCTTGCTGGTCAAAGGCGAACCCGGCACCGGCAAGACCATGCTCGCCGAGCAGCTGGCCGCCTCGTTCGGCGCACGGCTGATCACCTGGCACATCAAGTCCACCACCAAGGCCCACCAGGGCCTGTACGAGTACGATGCGGTCAGCCGCCTGCGCGACTCGCAGCTGGGCGTGGACAAGGTCCACGACGTGCGCAACTACCTGAAGAAAGGCAAGCTCTGGGAAGCGTTCGAGGCCGAAGAGCGGGTGATCCTGCTGATCGATGAAATCGACAAGGCCGACATCGAGTTCCCCAACGACCTGCTGCAGGAACTCGACAAGATGGAGTTCTACGTCTACGAAATCGACGAGACCATCAAGGCCAGGCAGCGCCCGATCATCATCATCACCTCCAACAACGAGAAGGAACTGCCGGACGCCTTCCTGCGCCGTTGCTTCTTCCACTACATCGCCTTCCCCGACCGCACCACCCTGCAACAGATCGTCGACGTGCACTACCCCAACATCAGCCAGGCGCTGGTCAGCGAAGCGCTGGATGTGTTCTTCGACGTGCGCAAGGTGCCAGGCCTGAAGAAAAAACCGTCCACCTCCGAGCTGGTCGACTGGCTCAAGCTGCTGATGGCCGACAACATCGGTGAAGCGGTATTGCGCGAACGCGACCCGACCAAGGCCATCCCGCCGCTGGCCGGGGCCCTGGTGAAGAACGAGCAGGACGTACAGCTGCTCGAACGCCTGGCCTTCATGAGCCGGCGCGGCAACCGCTGACAGGAGCCGGGCCATGCTGCTCAACCTGTTCAATGAAATGCGCGCGGCCAAGGTGCCGGTGTCGGTGCGCGAACTGCTCGACCTGCACCAGGCCCTGCAGCAGCACGTGGTGTTCGCCGACATGGACGCGTTCTACTACCTCGCCCGCGCCATCCTGGTAAAGGACGAACGCCATTTCGACAAGTTCGACCGGGCCTTCGCGGCCTACTTCAAGGGCCTGGAGAACCTCGACCGGCACATCGAGGCGCTGATCCCCGACGACTGGCTGCGCAAGGAGTTCGAGCGTTCGCTGAGCGACGAAGAGCGCGCGCAGATCCAGTCGCTGGGTGGCCTGGACAAGCTGATCGAGGAATTCAAGAAGCGCCTCGAAGAGCAGAAGGAACGCCACGCTGGCGGCAACAAGTGGATCGGCACCGGCGGCACCAGCCCGTTCGGCTCGGGCGGTTTCAACCCCGAGGGCATCCGTGTGGGCGAGGCCGGCAAGCGCCAGGGCAAGGCGGTGAAGGTGTGGGACCAGCGCGAGTACAAGAACCTTGACGACCAGGTCGAGCTGGGTACGCGCAACATCAAGCTGGCGTTGCGCCGGTTGCGCAAGTTCGCCCGCGAAGGCGCCGCCGAAGAGCTGGACATCGACGGCACCATCGACCACACCGCACGCGATGCCGGGCTGCTGAACATCCAGATGCGCCCCGAGCGGCGCAACACGGTCAAGCTGCTGTTGCTGTTCGACATCGGCGGTTCGATGGATGCCCACATCAAGGTTTGCGAAGAGCTGTTCTCAGCGTGCAAGACCGAGTTCAAGCACCTGGAGTACTACTACTTCCACAATTTCGTGTACGAGTCGGTGTGGAAGAACAACCTGCGCCGCACCTCGGAACGGTATTCCACCTTCGACCTGCTGCACAAGTACGGCGATGACTACAAGGTGGTGTTCGTCGGCGACGCGGCCATGGCGCCCTACGAGATCACCCAGCCAGGTGGCAGCGTCGAGCACTGGAACGAGGAAGCGGGCTACGTGTGGATGCAGCGCTTCATGGAGAAATTCCGCAAGATCATCTGGATCAACCCGTACCCGAAGCAGGCCTGGGACTACACCGCATCGACCCATCTGGTGCGTGACCTGATCGAAGACAAGATGTACCCGCTGACCTTGCAGGGGTTGGAGGAAGGCATGCGTTACCTGTCCAAGTGATGTTGGCTGAAGAGGCCTCTTCGCGGGCGCGCCCGCTCCCACAGGTATGTGCGCAAGCCCGAGGCCTGCGCCGAACCTGTGGGAGCGGGCATGCCCGCGAAAGGGTCAGCAGCCTTATCGCCAACGGCCCAGGTATGCCTGCTGCTCCCGCCAGGCCTCGTCCTGCACCACCGCCCTGAAGCGCACCGCTGCTCCCGGCATGCACTGTGCCAGCTGTGCCAGCGCCAGCGGCGTCAACGCCCCCAGCCGCGGATAGCCGCCAATGGTCTGCCGGTCATTGAGCAACACGATCGGCTGCCCGTCCGGCGGCACCTGCACCGCGCCCAGCGGGATGCCCTCGGAAATCATCGGCGCACCCTGATGGACCAGCTGCGGCCCCAGCAGGCGAATGCCCATGCGGTCGGCGCGGCTGTCCAGCGTCCACGCGCGATTGAACGCCTCGAACAGGCTGGTACCGCTGAACTCGCCAATCTGCGCGCCCATCACCAGGTCGAGCACTGGCTTTTGCCGGTATTGCGGCCGCAGCGCTGGCGGCACCTCGCGCAGCGTCGTGGCGCTACCGGTGAAAGTCAGCAACTGGCCCTTGCCAAGCGCAGCCCCGCAGCCATCGATGCCGCCCAGTGCTTCGCGCACCACCGTGGCACAACTGCCCAGCACATCCTCGCCCAGGAACCCGCCCGGTGCAGCCAGGTAGGTCCGCACGCCCTGCTTTGGTTGTTTCAGGGTCAACCGCTGCCCCTTGCTCAACACAAAGCTGCGCCAGGGTGCCAGCGGCTGATCATCGACCTGCGCATCCAGGTCGGCACCGGCCAGGGCCAGCACGCAATCCTGTTCGGCGACCACACAGAAACCACCCAGCGCCACCTCGACCACCGGCGCCGCCAACGGGTTGCCCAGCAGCCAGTTGGCCCAGTACATCGCCACCCAGTCCAGCGCCCCGCCCTGGGTCACGCCCAGGTGGCGCACGCCGAAACGCCCGGCATCCTGCAACTGGCACAGCGGCGTACTGGCCTCGATCTGCAATGGCTTCATCCTTGCGCCTCCACATCACCGCCCAACGCCACGAAGTCGCTGCGCGAAACCGGCACGAAGCGCACCCGGTCGCCGGGTTGCAGCAGGCTGTAGCCCTCGCGCTCACGGTCGAACAGACGCACCGGGGTACGCCCGATCAGGTTCCAACCACCTGGCGACACCGCCGGATAGGCCGCCGTCTGGCGCTCGGCAATGCCGACACTGCCGGCCGCCACGCGCTTGCGCGGGGTACTCAGGCGCGGGCTGGCCAGGCATTCGTCGACCAGGCCCATGAAACCGAAACCAGGGGCGAACCCCAAGGCGAACACCGGGTACTCACGCGCGCTGTGCAAACGGATCACCTCGGCTTCACTCAAGCCGCTGCGGGCCGCCAGCAGCGGCAGTTCCGGGCCGACGCTGGCGTCGTACCACACCGGGATCTCATGGCGGCGCCCCGCGCTGCCCGTGTCTGGCTGCACGCCTTCCAGCGCAGCAAGGATCAGCGCCCGCGCCGCCCCCGGTGGCAGGTCGAACTGCACCATCAGCGTGGTGTAGGACGGCACCAGGTCCAGCAAGTGCTCGCCGAACGCCGCGCGCAAGCGCTGGCTGGCGGCGAGCAGCCAGGGCATGTTGGCCTCGTCGATCCGTTCGAACAGGCGCACCATCAGGCTGTCGACGGCCACCACTTCGATCCGCGGGTTCATGGCGACTCCAGCGCTTCAAGGGCCTGGCGAATCTGCCGTACCGCCGCCACCGAGCTGGCGTTGTCGCCGTGCACGCAGAGGGTGCTGGCCTCCAGTTGCAGCGCGCTGCCGTCGTCGGCCACCAGCGTTTCGCCACGGGCAAGACGCAGCGCCTGCGTCACCACCAATGCCGGGTCGTGGTGCACCGCACCGGGCAGGCGCCGCGACACCAGGTGGCCGCTGGCGGTGTAGGCACGGTCGGCGAACGCCTCGAACCACAATGGCACGCCAATTTCATCGCCCAGCGCCTGGGCCGCACGATTGTCGGCGGTGGCCATCAGCATCAGCGGCAGGTCATCACCGTAGGCCGCCACGGCCTCCAGCACGCTGCGCAGCTTGAGCGGGTCGGCCATCATGTCGTTGTACAGCGCACCATGGGGTTTCACATAGGCCACGCGGCCACCCTGCACCTTGCAGATACCGTCCAGCGCACCGATCTGGTAATGCAGCAGGTCGCGGATTTCCTCCGCGCTGCAGGCCAGGGAACGGCGACCGAAGCCGACCAGGTCGGGGTAGGCCGGGTGTGCGCCAACGGTGACCCCATGCTCCAGCGCCAGGGCCACGGTGCGGCGCATGATGCCAGGGTCGCCGGCGTGATAGCCGCAGGCGATGTTGGCGCAATCGATAAACGGCATGACCTCGGCATCCAGGCCCATGCGCCAGCTGCCGAAACTCTCGCCCATGTCGCAGTTGAGTAGCAGGCGTTTCACCGCTCGGCCTCCCATGTGGTTGTTCATATGCCTACCTTACCGCGCCTGCAGCTGTTTGCCGCGGGTTTCCGGCAGGCTCAGCGCCGCCAGGATCACCACGCCGTAGGACACCGCGGAGAACACGCCGATGCCCAGCCCCAGCGGCACCTTCTGGCCGAGCACGCCGATCAGCAGCGGGAACAGCGCCGCCACGACCTTGCCGATGTTGTAGCAGAAGCCCTGCCCCGAACCGCGGATGCGCGTGGGGAACAGCTCGGTGAGGAACGCGCCCATGCCGCTGAAGATGCCCGAGGCGAAGAAGCCCAGCGGCAACCCCAGCCACAGCATCACGCCATCGCTGACCGGCATTTGCGTGTACAGCAGCACGATGACGAACGAGCCCACGGCGAACAGGATGAAGTTCTTCTTGCGCCCGAGCAGGTCGGACAAGTACGCGCTGACCACGTAACCGATGTAGGAACCGACAATGACCATGGCCAGGTAGCCACCGGTGCCCAGCACGCTCAGGCCGCGTTCGCTCTTGAGGAACGTCGGCAGCCACGAGGTGATGGCGTAGTAGCCGCCCAGCGCACCGGTGGTCAGCAGCGACGCGCGCACGGTGGTCCAGAGCATGCCCGGGGCGAAGATCTCGTAGAAGCGCGAAGGCGCCTCGGCGTCTTGCACGGCCTTGGCCTCGCGATACACCTCGGGGTCCTTGACCAGGCGGCGCACGAAGATCACGAAGATCGCCGGCACCAGGCCCAACAGGAACAGCGCACGCCAGGCCTGCTCTGCCGGCAGCCAGGAAAACAGCAGCGCATAGAGAATGGCGGTGAGGCCCCAGCCCAGCGCCCAGCCGGACTGCACCATGCCCACCGCCTTGCCACGGTCCTGGGCACGGATCACCTCGCCGATCAGCACCGCGCCGGCGGTCCATTCGCCGCCGAAGCCAAAGCCCATCAGGGTGCGGGCGATCAGCAGCTGCTGGTAGTTCTGGGCGAAGCCGCAGAGGAAGGTGAAGAAGGCGAACCACAACACGGTCAGTTGCAGGGTGCGCACCCGGCCGATGCGGTCGGAGAGGATGCCGGCAATCCAGCCGCCGGCGGCCGAAGCGATCAGCGTGCTGGTGTGGATCAGCCCGGCCTCGGTGGTGCTGATGCCCCACAGCATGATCAACGTGGGGATGACGAAGCTGAGCATCTGCGTGTCCATGCCATCCAGGCCATAGCCGATCTTGCAGCTCCAGAAGGTGCGTCGTTGCTGGGAATCGATGTCGCGGTACCAGGCGAATGGCCCGGTCGATGAGGAGGGACTGACCTGCTGCTGCACGCCGGTGGGGTTCATGGTTGCCTCGGCTTGTTGGTATTGTTTTACGGGCGACACAGGGTCGCGGCCTGGGCATCATTGTTCAGAGGCCGCGCCAGCTGCGTCCAACGAGAAAAACCGCCGGTCTGGAACAAGAAAAACTGATCATGAACCTTCGCTTCCTCGAAACCTTCGTCTGGGTTGCCCGGCTCAAGAGCTTCCGCCTGACTGCGGAAAAGCTGTTCACCACCCAGGCCTCGGTGTCCAGCCGCATCGCCGCTCTGGAGGCCGACCTGGGGGTGAAGCTGCTGCTGCGCGACTCGCGCGGGGTCAGCCTGACCCCAGAGGGCAGCAAGGTGCTGGAGTATGCCGAGCGCATGCTGGAAACCGCCAAGGCCATGAAGCAGTCACTGGACAGCGACCGGGCCAAGGTCGGGCGCATCCGCATCGGGGTGATGGACACGGTGATCCATACCTGGATGAGCGCGCTGGTGGCCGAGCTGAGCGAACGCTACCCGCAGGTGGAGATCGAACTGGTGGCCGACACCGCACTGAATCTGCGCGAGCAGTTGCAGAAGGGCTTTCTCGACGTGATCCTGCAGACCGACCTGGTGCGCGAGCAATCGATCCGCAGCCTCGACCTGGCGCGCTACCCGATGGGCTGGATCGTGGCGGCAGGCTCGCTGCAGCAGCGCGACTATGCCTCGCTGGCCGAACTAGGGCGTGAGCGCATCATCACCTTCTCGAAGAACTCCCGGCCGCACCAGGAGGTGCTCAGCCTGCTGCAAGCTGCGGGTGCCGAAACGCCGCGGTTGAACTGCGTGAACTCGGTGGCGGCGATTACCCGCTTGCTGCGCGACGGCTTTGGCATTGGCGCGTTGCCACCGGCGCTGGTGGATGCCGAGTTGAGCCGGGGTGAGCTGGTGTTGCTGCGGGGACTGCAACCACCGCCGAGCCTGGAGCTGGTGGTGGCCTGGCAGACCGGAGTGGCGTTGGTGGATGAAGTGGTCGGGGTGTGCCGGCAGGTGCTGGAGCGATATGCGCGGGATGTGGGTGGGCAGCGCATAGTATTGGTCTGACTGATTGGCTTTGTCTGTGCCGGCCCTTTCGCGGGCTTGCCCGCTCCCACAAGTACTGCACAGTTCTCAAGGCCTGTGATGATCCTGGACTGCCCCCCAAAAGTTGGACAGTTTTAAGCTGCAGCCTGAGCCCGGTACTCCACAGGGCTCAGGCCATTGAGCCTCAGCTTGATGCGATGATGGTTGTAATAGTGAATGTACTCATCCAGACCCGCTCTCAGCTCATCCATGCTCTCGAAACGCTTCAGGTAGAAAAACTCAGATTTGAGCGTGCCAAAGAAGCTTTCCATGGCCGCGTTGTCCAGGCAATTGCCTTTTCGAGACATGCTCTGCTTTACCCCGCATTCGCTCAGCTTACGGCGGTATTGCGCCTGCTGGTAATGCCACCCCTGATCCGAATGCAGCACGAGCTTCGGTTTCTCTCCCAGGCAATCGAGCGCTTTGCCAAGCATGTTCCCAACCAGGCTATAGCATGGGCGGCTGGCCATTTCGTAGGCCACGATTTCGCCGTTGTACAAATCCATCACGGGCGACAGATAGAGCTTCTGTTGAGCTACTTTGAACTCGGTTACGTCAGTCACCCACTTCTGGTTTGGGCGTTGAGCGACAAAATTTCGCTCCAGCACATTCGCTGCCACTTTGCCGACGGTACCTCGATAGGAGCGATATTTCTTGGGGCGCACTACTGATTTCAATCCCTGCTCAGCCATCAGCCGTTCAATGACCTTCTTGTTCACCCGCTTTTCCTTCCTGATTACGAGTGCGATACGGCGATAACCATAGAGCCGTTTCTGCTCGTGATAGACACGATGCACCAATGCCTTGAGCTCAGCATGCCGGTCTGGCTTCTGCTGAGCTTTGAGCTGGTAGTAGAAGGTGCTGCGCGCCAGCTCGACCAACTGAAGGAGGTCAGGCAAAGGAAACCTGCACTTGAGTTTGGAAACGATCAGGACTTTTTCCCGCGTATTCGTTCCTTTTCCTCGCGCAGAGCCTTGAGCTCCTTCAGGACAGCATTCTCCATGCGCAGGTACTCAAGTTCAGCCATCAGCTGATCTCGAGACTTCTGATCATCATTGGTATCGGTGGGTTTGACAGGCTTGATCTTCTTCGACACGTCGATTGGCTTTCTTGGCTTGATGGCAGTAGAGGGTGCAGGACTGCCACTGTAGTACTGCCGCTGCCAAATGCCTATCTGAGAGGACTGCCCAAGACCAAAGTGGGCAGCGGTCTGGCGCAGCGAAAGCCGATGCTCGCGCATATAACTAAGCACCTGCTGTTTGAAATCACTGGTATAGCGCCGCCCATGCGAGCCTGGACCAATGCCATTATTGGCCTGATATCTGGCCACCCAGCGTCGAAGCAGGCTGAAATCGATACCTAAGTGTTGAGCCACCTTCCGGAAACCGTTGCTGCCATCCAGGTAGGCTGTGATCGCTGTGAGCTTGAATTGCTCGGTGTACTTACCCATAGATCCCCCAAGGGTTGGATTGGTGTCCAACTTCTTGGGGGCAGTCCAATCCTGTGGGAGCGGGCAAGCCCGCGAAAGGGCCGGCACAGACACAGCGGAGTCAGCGCCAGCTCTCTTTCACCGCCCTGCGCCGCCCACCCAGGATCACCCAGCCAATCGCCAGCAACAGGCTTTCGACCACGAAGGCCAGCACAAACCCTGCGCCGACGCCCCAGCCAACCGCCTCGGGCACCAGCAGGATCTGGTAGCTGTAGCCATTGAGGGTTTCTTCGCGCAACTGCGGGTCGGCCTGCACCAGCACGTGCCAGGTACGTTCGGCCCATGAACCTTGCAATGCCTGCCATTCGTTTTCCAGCAGTTCGTTACGGATCATCAGGCTTTCGATGCTGTTGGCGTCACTCAGGAATACCGGGTCGTCACTGCTGCGGTAGTGCCGCAACAGCGCCTGCAAGTCACCGTTGAAGAAGCGCTCGGCCGTCTGCCGGAAGCCATCCAGCGCCTCGCGCGACTCGAACAGGTGCGCCTCGACCCGCTGGCTGTAATCCTTGACCAGCCCCGGGACCTGGATGCCGGCCAGCAGGCCGAAGGTGAACAGCAGCAACCGCAGGTAACTTCTGAACATGCAGCGTCCTTAGCTCTGGCCGTGCGCCACGCATTCGCCGTGCCGCCACAAGGCCCATTGTCCCGGCGCGTAGCGCTGCCAGGTCTCGTTCTCGGTCAGGGCCTCGGTAGCGATGACCGTGACCACGTCGTTGGGGGTGGTTTCGGTGTGAAAATCGACGATCAGGTCGACATCCTTCAACCGCGCGGCACCAAAGGGTGCGCGCCGCGTGATGTGCACCAGCTTGGTCGAGCAGAAGCAGAACAACCAGTCGCCGTCGCTGAGCATGCAATTGAACACGCCAAGCGCCCGGTAGCCGGCACAAGCTTCGACCAGCACCGGCAGCAGCTGTTCAACCGCAACCGGCTCGGGGAAGGTACTGCGAATGCGGTTGAGCAGGTCACAGAAGGCCGCTTCGCTGTCGGTGTCGCCCACGGGCCGGTAGAAACCGGCCTGGCCCTTGAAGTCACCCAACTGGCCATTGTGCGCGAAGCACCAGTTGCGGCCCCACATTTCGCGCACGAAGGGGTGGGTGTTGGCCAGGCATACCTTGCCGACGTTGGCCTGGCGAATGTGGCCGATTACCACTTCGCTCTTGATCGGGTAGCGCTGCACCAGGTTGGCCACTTCCGACTCGCTGCTGGCGGCCGGGTCCTGGAACAGGCGCAGGCCACGCCCTTCGTAGAAGCCGATGCCCCAGCCGTCGCGGTGCGGGCCGGTGCGGCCACCGCGCTGCATCAGGCCGGTGAAGCTGAAAACGATATCGGTGGGAACGTTGGCACTCATGCCCAGCAGTTCGCACATAGGCGGTTCTCCGCTTACAGACGGGGCTCGACCCGGCCACCGCCACGCAGGGCGGCAGGGCGTGGGTCGTCAAGGTAGCGGTCGCGGCGCTCGGCGGCCAACGGCGCCTGGGCCGCGAGTGCGTCATCTTCGGCGACCTGGCGCTGGGCCGCGGCCTCGGCCTGGGCGCGGCGCTCGCGGGCGCGCTTTTCCAGCGGCCAGCGCAGCGCCACGAAGAGGAAGTAGAGGCTGAAGGCGAACAGGCCGTACATGGCAAAGTCCGACACCGCGCGCCAGGCGTTGTTGCCGACCTTGAAGGCGATATCCAGCGCGGTGATGGCGATGGCCGGGGCAAAGCTGTCCTTGGCCGGGTCGACGATGGTCGGGGTCAGCAGCAGGACCGCCAGCACCACCCGCAACGGTTCGCGCAGCCAGCGCCACATCCAGCCGGTGAGTTTGAAGCCCACCAGCAGGCAGCCCAGGGCGGCCACCGCGTATAGGCCCCAGGCCAGGGTGTAGTCGTTCTCGGTCATGGTGTTCGTGCAAGCCAGGCAAAGAGATGCCTATGATAAACACTTTTCCGGGCGCAGACAGCGTCTCCCTGTCCCCAGCCAAGAGTTCCCCGATGCCGAACAAGCCTCAGCCACCCATCGCCCATGCCGACAACGCCACCGACCCCTATGCCTGGCTGCAACAGCGCGACCGCCCCGAGGTGCTGGCTTACCTGCAGGCCGAAAACGCCTATCAGGAAGCCTGCCTGGCCGACCAGGCAGCGCTGCGCGAGCAATTGTTCGAAGAGATCAAGGGCCGCATCCTGGAAACCGACCTGTCGCTGCCGACCCCCTGGGGCCCCTACCTCTACTACACCCGCACCACCGCCGGCGACGAGTACCCGCGCCACTACCGCTGCCCGCGCCCGGCCGACGACTCCAACAGCGTCGATGAAAGCCAGGAGCAACTGCTGCTCGACCCCAATGCCCTGGCCAATGGCGGCTTCCTGTCACTGGGCGCGTTCAACGTCAGCCCCGACCACCGCCTGCTGGCCTACAGCCTCGACACCAGCGGCGATGAAATCTTCACCCTGTACGTCAAGGACCTGGCCAGTGGCAACGTCACCACCCTGCCCTTCGACGACTGCGACGGTAGCCTGACCTGGGCCAACGACAGCCAGACGCTGTTCTTTGCCGAACTGGACGATACCCACCGGCCTTGGCGCCTGCGCCGCCACACCTTGGGCAGCGAGGGTGCGCAGACCGTGTTCGAGGAGCCCGACGGGCGTTTCTTCCTGCACTGCTACCGCACCAGCTCCGAGCGCCAGCTGGTGCTGCTGCTCAACAGCAAGACCACCAGTGAAGCCTGGGTACTGGATGCGGAAACGCCGCTCGCGCCCTTCACCTGCCTGGCGCCGCGGGTCGAAGGCCACGAATACTTCCCCGACCATGGCCAGCTCGACGGCCAGTGGCGCTGGTTCATCCGCACCAACCAGGACGGCATCAACTTCGCCCTGTACCACGCGCCGGCCACACCGGTGCCAAGCCGCGCGCAATGGCAGGTGCTGGTGCCGCACCGCGACGCGATCATGCTCGAAGGCCTCAGCCTGAATGCCACGGCACTGACCCTGAGCCTGCGCGAGGGCGGCCTGCCAATCATCGAGGTACGCCCCCAGGGCCTGCCGGCCTACCGTGTCGAGCTGCCCGATGCGGCCTACAGCCTGTACGTGCAGGACAGCCTGGAGTTCGCCAGCCCGCGCCTGCGCCTGCGCTACGAAGCCCTCAACCGCCCGGCCCAGGTGCGCCAGCTGGAACTGGCCACTGGCGCCCAGGTGGTGCTCAAGCAAACCCCGGTACTGGGGCCGTTCGACGCCGATGACTATGTCAGCGAGCGCCTGTGGGCCACGGCGGCGGATGGCACGCAAGTGCCGATCAGCCTGGTACGCCGGCGCCAGGACCTGGGCCAGACCGTGCCAGTGTACCTGTATGGCTACGGCGCCTATGGCGAAAGCCTCGACCCGTGGTTCTCGCATGCGCGCCTGAGCCTGCTGCAGCGCGGTGTGGCCTTCGCCATCGCCCACGTGCGCGGCGGTGGCGAGCTGGGCGAAGCCTGGTACCGCGCCGGCAAGCAGGAGCACAAGCACAACACCTTTGGCGACTTCATCGCCTGTGCCGAGCACCTGATCGCCGAGGGCGTGACCGCCGCCGATCGCCTGGCCATCAGCGGCGGCAGCGCCGGTGGCCTGCTGATGGGCGCGGTGCTCAACCTGCGCCCCGAGCTGTTCCGTTGTGCCGTTGCCGAAGTGCCTTTCGTCGACGTGCTCAACACCATGCTCGACCCCGAGCTGCCGTTGACCGTGACCGAGTACGACGAATGGGGCAACCCTGCAGAGCCAGAGGTGTACGAGCGGATCAAGGCCTACGCGCCGTATGAGAACGTGAAGGCGCAGGCCTACCCGGCGATGCTGGTGGTGGCGGGCTACAACGACAGCCGCGTGCAGTACTGGGAAGCGGCCAAGTGGGTGGCGCGGCTACGCACGCACAAGACCGACAGCAACCTGCTGCTGCTCAAGACCGAGATGGGGGCCGGGCACGGCGGGATGAGCGGGCGCTACCAGGGGCTGAAGGATGTGGCCCTTGAGTATGCGTTCGTGTTCGGCGAGCTGGGTGTGGCGTAAAACCCAGGGTTGAGCACCCGCGCCGATCCCTGTGGGAGCGGGCATGCCCGCGAAGAACTCAACGCGGTGGCTGGCACCGGCTTCGCCGGTGTTCGCGGGCACGCCCGCTCCCACAGGATCCGGTGCAGGCTGATTTTATTTAATCATCATCCACCGCCGGCTTCGGCGGCGCCTGCCGCAACCCCGGCAGGGGCTGGTCCTTCGGCGGCCCGGGTACCGGCATGGGCGGCAACAAGGGTGCCCCCGGCTGGCTGTCGTAGGCCTTGGGTGGCGTACTCGGGGTAATCTGCGGGTACGGCGTGGGCGTTGGAGTACCTGGCGCACCGGGCACCGGCGTGGTCAACCGGGGTGGCGTGCTGGCAGCTTCGGCCACAGGCAGGCCAGCCAGCACCAATACGGCAAGGATCGTGCGAAACATCAGCAACCTCCTGTCGGGAACCTTCCTACAGGCTACGCCGATATTCCGGTTTTCGCCTGTCCGCCAGCCGTGCAAGCGCGCTAGACTCAGGGGCATAACCGTCATTTGCCTGACCAGAACGAAGGAAACACCATGAGCTCCACCTCTTCCGCCGCCGCTACTGCGCGTCTGGACCGAATCCTGGCCGATGCCAAGCGTGACAAGGAAATGGGCTACCGCGACAAGGCCCTGAAAATGTACCCGCACGTGTGCGGCCGCTGTGCCCGCGAATTCTCCGGCAAGCGCCTGAGCGAACTGACCGTGCACCACCGCGACCACAACCACGACAACAACCCGCAGGACGGCTCCAACTGGGAGCTGCTGTGCCTGTATTGCCACGACAACGAGCATTCGCGCTACACCGACCAGCAGTACTTCAGCGAAGGCTCCACCAGCACCCCCAGCATCGCCAAGGCCACCCACAACCCGTTCGCCGGGTTGGCAGGCATGCTGAAGAAGGACTGACCATCGATTCGCCCCCCGCTGCTACCGGGCAGCCCGTATAATCGCGCTTTTTTGCGAAGGGCCCCGGTACGTGGCAAACAAACGATACAGCTGCATCGGCCTGTTCAACCCCAAATCGGCGGAAAACGTCGGTTCGGTCATGCGCGCCGCGGGTTGCTACGGTGTCAACTCGGTGTTCTATACCGGCAAACGCTACGAGCGCGCCCGTGACTTCGTCACCGATACCAAGCGCGTGCACTATGACATCCCGCTGATCGGCATCGACGACCTGCAACGCATCATCCCGCTGGGCTGCACGCCGGTGGCGGTGGAGCTGGTGGAAGGTGCGCGGCCATTGCCGGAATACACCCATCCGGACCGGGCCATCTACATCTTCGGGCCCGAGGATGGCTCGCTGAGCGAGGACGTGCGGGGCTGGTGTGAAGAGACCATCTACATCCCGACCGAAGGTTGCATGAACCTGGCAGCGACAGTGAACGTGGTGCTGTATGACCGCATGGCCAAGGGCCTGAATACCCGTTCGGGGCCCAAGTTCAAATAGCCGACTGAACGATGGCGGCGGCCGGCAGGTCAGCTGCTTACACGTCAGACGGAGGCCTCGCCATGCTGGATATCCATTCGCCTGCAACATCGCAGGACAACAACGTTCATGGGCTTGAGCGCGCCAGTTCGCTGGCGGGCGGCGCCTTGATGGTCAGCAAGGGGCTGCGCCACGGCGGCCTGGTCGGCCTGTTGCAGATTGCCGTGGGCGGCCTGGCGCTGGCGCGCGGCTTCACCGGGCACTGCGCGACCAAGGCCTGGTGGCAGCGCCACCGCCAGGAATATCACCGCTTGCGCTCGGACATCGAGCGCAGTGCCTCCGAACTGCAGGCCTTGAAGGCCAGTGCCGAGGCGGCGACGCGCGGGGTGACGGTGACCGGGAAGGACCCGTTGACCGGCGGTTGAGGCACGTTGGCCTGTGCCGGCCTCTTCGCGGGTAAACCCGCTCCCACAGGATCACCAGGACGTTGGACGCTTCGCCGTACCTGTGGGAGCGGGTTTACCCGCGAAGAGGCCGGCACAGGTAACAGCTTTACTGCAATACCTTGCTCTGCAACACCTCTGACTGCCGCCCCAGCACGTTCTCGCTGATCTGCACAAAGTCTTCGGTGCTCACGCTTGGCAGGCGCATCAGCCCGCGCACCACATCGTCGAGCGAGCGCCTGGCCTGGGTGTGGATGCGAATTTCCGTGTCCAGCGCCTGCAGCAGCATTACCCCGCGCGCCACCTGCGCCGGGCTCGCATGCTTGCCCTTGAGGTGGGTGACCTTGGCGCCCTGCTTGCTCAAACGCGCCTGCCAGGCCTGATAGCGGTCATCGCTTATCCCGCCCGAGCGGCGCAGCAGCTCGCTGGCGTAGAAGTCGGTCAGGCTTTCCACCAGCCAGTCGCTGCCGTCACGCCCATGGACCTGCGCAAACAGTTGCACCACTTCGCGCAGCAACGGGTTGCTGCCATTCTCGCTGACCATCGGCCGGCCACTGTGCAGGTACACCGACCCGTGCGCGGCAGCCGCCCCGCGCCACATGCCGTCACGGGCGCCGACCAGCAGCAGCTTTGCCGGGTTACGCGGGAACAGCGCCTGCAATTGCGGCCAGACGAAGGTGAGCAAGGTCAGGCTGTCCAGGCGCCGCATGCCCTGCCCCACCGGCGCGGCCACCGTCACCTCGGTGTCGCCCAGGCGCGCGCGGCGGCTGCCCAGGTCGCCAGCGAGCATCCAGCCGGTCGGGCGATCGAACAGGCGCGATACGTTATCGATGCGGAACTTGTCCTTGCCGATGCGTGGCCAGGCGGTTTCGACGCCCTTCCAGCCCTCCGGCAGGTCGAATGCCAGGCGCGCCACCAGCTCGGTGCCGTCCTGCTGGTCGAGGTGCGCCGGCGGTACCAGCTGGTCGCCGAGGAACAGCGCCCACTGCGGGTTGAGGCGCGACGAATAGGCCCCGCCCCGCTTCTGCTCCAGCTGCACGCGGTAGCTGAGGCTGGTCTTGCCGGCGGCCGGCTGCCAGACGCCACGCTGGCCCTGCGTCTGCCAGTTGCCATCCGCCTGGAAGCCGCTGTAGGCCCCGGCCTTGCCCAGGTCGAAATCCAGGCTGCGCACAGCACTGCCATCCGCCAAGGTAAGGCGGACTTCCGCCTGGCCACTGGCTGGCAGCAGGCGCACGTGGTAGTCCAGGTCGACCTTTTTCGCCCAGGCTGGCGAGCAGGCCACCAGGCCCAACAGCAACAACAGCTGGCAACGCATAGAGAAACTCCTTGTATCCCGTACAGCGGGCAGCGCCGGTCAGCTGGCGCGGAAAATCAGGTGGTCTTCCCAGTCGTCTTCGTGCACATCGTGCTCGCTGAGCATACGCCCCGCCTGGGAGATGCGCTGTTCATGCACCTGCTGGCGATCACCACAGACCAGGTGATGCCAGGCCGGCAGGTCCTTGCCCTCGCTGACCAGGCGGTAGCCGCAGGTGCTCGGCAGCCATTTGAACTGGTCGGCCTTGCCCGGGGTGAGCTGGATGCAATCAGGCACCTGGGCGAAGCGATTCGGGTAATCGCTGCACTGGCAGCTGTTCAGGTCCAGCAGCTTGCAGGCGATGCGTGTGTAATAGACGCTATTGTCGTCCTCGTCCTCGAGCTTCTGCAGGCAGCACAGACCGCAGCCGTCACACAGCGACTCCCACTCTTGCGGGCTGAGTTGCTCCAGGGTCTTGCGCCGCCAGAACGGGGCGTTTTCAGCGATCATGACACGGATATCCTGCATTCATCTTGGCGCCGCGGCGCGCGGCGGCGCCAGTCTAGAGCCTGGCCCTCGGCAAAGCCAGACCGCTTGTCAGTGGCGACGCGAGGCAGTAGCGTGCGGGTTTCCCGTCCGTTTGCAGGAGCCGCCATGAGCGCCAACCCTCGCATTGCCGAATACGCCATCAACGAACAATTCATCAACCGCTGGTCGCCACGCGCCTTTACCGCCGAGCCAATCAGCGAAGAAACCCTGCTGAGCTTCCTCGAAGCCGCCCGCTGGGCCCCGTCGGCGTACAACTCGCAGCCGTGGCGGTTCCTCTATGCCCGTCGCGACACGCCAAACTGGGAGCGCTACCTGAACCTGCTGGTACCGTTCAACCGCAGCTGGGCGCAGCACGCCTCGGCGTTGGTGCTGGTCATGTCCAAGACCACCTTTGCCGCCCCGGGCAGCACGGAAGAAAAGCCGGCGCTGTGGCATACCTTCGACACCGGTTCGGCCTGGGGGCACCTGGCCCTGCAAGCCAGCATCAGCGGCTGGCACACCCACGGCATGGCCGGTTTCGACCAGGCGCTGGCACGCCAGGAGCTGAAAGTGCCGGAAGGCTACGTGCTGCATGCCATGGTGGCGATCGGCAAGCTGGGCGACAAGGCCAGCCTGGACGAAGCCCTGCAGGCGCGTGAAGTACCCAGCCCGCGCAAGCCGCTGAGCGAGCTGGCTGCCGAGGGTGATTTCAGCCTGTAAGGCTTGCACTTGCTGTACTGGCCTCTTCGCGGGTAAACCCGCTCCCACAGGGAACTCCACTGCCCCATGGGGCTTTGCCAGTACAGCCAATACCAGCCTCCCGCAGGACCTGAGGGCAGTGGAGATCCTGTGGGAGCGGGTTTACCCGCGAAACGGCCGGCACAGGCATTTCAAAATCAATAGCCCCGCGCGAAGTCCACTTCGCCTCGCAACGCCTGCCCCGCCGTATACGCCCGCAGATTCTCGACAAACAACCGCACCATCGCCGTCGGCGAGGTGGGCGCCGAGCTGTGCCCGGTCAGCAACAGGCCCCAGGCGGTCCAGAACGGGTGCTGCCTGGGCAGTGGCTCCTGGCGGCAGACATCGATCACCGCCCCGGCCAGGTAGCCGTCCTTCAACGCCGCGACCAGGTCGGCGTCGACCACCGCCGCCCCCCGCCCGGCATTGATGAACAGCGCGCCGGGCTGGAAGCACTTGAACAGCGCCGCATCATACAGGTCGTGGGTAGCCGGGGTGTCCGGCAGCAGGTTGAGCACATAGTCGACCTGGCCAACCAGGCGCGGCAGGTCGGCCAGCGCGGCCACTTCGACGAACGGCGCCTGTTCGCGCGCGCTGCTGGCGACACCGTACAGGACCACGCCAAACGGCTGCAGGAACTCGGCCACCCGCTGGCCAATGTCGCCGGTGCCGACGATCAGCACCTTGCGCCCTTCGAGGGTCCGCCCCGGGCGGTCGTCCCAACGCCGCTCGACCTGGCTGACCAGGCGCGACAGCACCTCGCGCTCGTGGCCCAGCATGTAGGTGAGCATGTACTCGGCCATTACCTGGCCGAAGATGCCCACGGCGCGGGTCAGGCGATAGTCACGCGGCAGGCCCTCGGCCAGCAACGGGGTGATGCCGGCCCAGGTGGATTGCATCCAGTCCGGCTTGTGGCCCTGGCGCAACAGGCTGGCCAGCAGGTCCGGCTGCCCCAGCCACACCGGGCACTGTGGTGCCTGGCGGGCCAGTTCGGCGGAGTCGCCGCTGGTCAGCACTTCCAGTTCAGGCGCGGCGGCACGCAGGATTTCGGCGTAACGAGCATGATCATGCTCAGCAATCAGTACGCGCATGATCAGGCCGGGTCGTTACGGCGCAGCAACTCTTCGGGCAGGTGCTCGATGTAGTCGTCTTCGGGGGGCGGCATTTGCAGGTGGTAGCCCTGGGTGTCGAGGTTCTCCAGCACCTTGGCGATGTCTTCGCGGGCCAGTTTGCGCTCGGGGGTCAGCACCAGGTCGAAGGCGTGCATGGGGGTACCGAAGAACGGCAGCAGGCCTTCGGGCACGCGTTGCAGGCCATCGGCCTTGAGCACGTAAAGGTACATTTCGTTCTTGCGTGGGCTCTTGTAGATCGAGCAAATGCGTTTCATCGGGTCTCTCCGGCACCTGCCAGGCTATCCAGCAGGGCCTGGCCCATGCGCTCACGGCGCCAGCCGCGCAGCGAATCGGGCAGTTGATAAGGGCCATTGGGGTAGCCGCTCTTGAGCAGCGCTTCCAGGGCTTTCTTGCGCAGCATCAGCTCGGGGGCGATGCCCAGCCGCTCACCTTCGGCCTGGCCGATGGCACGCAACTGCTTGAGGATGCCGGCGGCCTCGATCGGCAGCGGCTCGGGCAAGGCTGGTGGCCACTGCTCGGGTGGCAGGCTGGCAGCACGCTTGATCAGCTGGACCAGGAACTCTCCGTCCTGGCGGATGGTGCGCGGGTGCATCTCGTCGATCTTGGCCAGCGCCGACAGGTTGTTCGGCTGGCTCTTGGCCATGGGCCACAGCGAGTGCTCCTTGAGGATGCGATTGCGCGGCACATCGCGGTTGCGCGCTTCGCGTTCACGCCAGGCGCACAGTTCACGCAGCACCGCCAGTTGCTGGGGGGCCAGCTTCCAGGCCAGCTTGACGTCGCGGTACAGGCTTTCGGGCTCGACTTCGCGGCGCAGCTGGGCGACCAGCTCGGCGCCGTCTTCCAGCACCCAGGCGTACTTGTCCTCGGACAGGCGTGGGCGCAACACGCTGAACAGCTCGGCCAGGTGCACGGCATCTTCGGCAGCGTAGCTGACCTGGGTCTCGGAAAGTGGACGCTGCAGCCAGTCGGAGCGGGTTTCGCCCTTGGGCAGCTCGATGCCCAGCACGTCCTGCACCAGGCGCGAATAGCCCATGGAGAAGCCCAGGTTCAGGTAGCCGGCTGCCAACTGCGTGTCGAACAGCGGTTGTGGCAGCTTGCCGGTCAGGCGCAGCAGCACTTCGAGGTCTTCGCTGCAGGCATGCAGCACCTTGACCACACCGTTGTCCTCGAGCAGCTCGGCCAAAGGTTGCCAGTTGCCGATCAGCAGCGGGTCGATCAGGAAGGCACGCTGGCCGTCGCCGATCTGGATCAGCCCGGCCTTGGGGTAGAAGGTGTCGACCCGCATGAATTCGGTGTCGACGGCGACGAAGGGCAGTTCGTGCCAGTTCCGGCAGTGTTCGGCCAGGCTCTGGTCGTCACGGATCCAGTGTATTTCGATGGCCACGAGGCTCTCCCACTAACATTGGCGCGCAGTATATACGGCGCGGGCACTGCTGGTGAAACCCGGGCCATCCTTGATATCGATCAGTGGTGCTGTTGTGCATACTCAGAAGATCGCGCGATCACTGTGGGAGCGGGCAAGCCCGCGAAGCAGGCACCACGGTGGATGGCACGGGCTTCGCCCGTGTTCGCGGGCACGCCCGCTCCCACAGGGCCGCAGCCACCTCCCCGATCACTGCTTGGCCGCCAACCACGGCCGGCAGCTGGCGAACAGGTCCAGCGACTGCTGGTAGACCTCGGTGTGCACCTGCAACAGGCCAAGCATCGAGTGGAACAGATTGTCCTGTGACAACGGGGCGTCGCTGAGCTTGGCCAGGCAGTCGGTATCGATGCCGAAGTCGTCCTTGTAGCTGTCGGAGAACCAGGTCAGCAGCGGCACGTGCTTCTGCTGCTCGGGGGCGATGGCGTAGGGCGTGCCGTGCAGGAACAGGTTGTATTCACCCAGCGACTCGCCATGGTCGGACAGGTAGATCATTGCCGTGTCGACCTTGTCCTGCTTGCTGCGCAGGGTGTCGATCAGCGCGGCCAGCACCTTGTCGGTATAGGCCAGGGTGTTGTCGTAGCCGTTGACGATTTCCTGCTCGCTGCACTGGTCCAGGGCATTGCTCTGGCACACCGGGGCAAAGCGCTGGTCGGCAGCCGGGTAGCGCTTGAAGTATTCCGGGCCATGGCTGCCCATCTGGTGCAGCACCAGCACGGTGTCCCTGTCGAGGTTGTCGATCAGCTCGCCCAGGCCCTGCAGCAGGATCTGGTCATGGCACTCACCGTCCGCGCACAGCTGCGGGTCCTTGAGGTTGCTGACATCGATGAACTGCACGCGATCACAGGTGCCCTTGCAGCCCGACTGGTTGTCGCGCCACTGCACGGCCAGGCCGGCACGCTGGAGGATGTCCAGCAAGCCTTCGCGGTTCTTCGCCACGCGGGCATCGTAGTCCTTGCGCTGCATGCCGGAGAACATGCACGGCACCGAGACGGCGGTTTCCGTGCCGCAGGAGTGCACGTCGGAGAACGCCACCAGGCCCTGCTCGCGGGCAAGGTTCGGCGTGGTGTCACGGTCATAGCCCAACACCCCGAAATGGTCTGCCCGCGCACTTTCACCCACCACCAGCACCGTCAGCGACTTGCGCTCATGTTTTTGCCAGGCGGCATCGCGCCTGGCATCTTCGCCGTATTGCTGGAAGGGCTGCGCAGCGGCGCCGACGCGCTCGCTGACATAACCGAAGGACGCCCCGACGATATTGCTGGGGGTGAGCATCAGGCGCAGTTCGTGGTGATTGCGAAACAGTGACGACAGGCCCTGGTAGTTGACCAGTGCCACCGAACCCAGGGCCACGACACAGGCACCGCCGACCACCAGCTTGCCGAACAGCTCGCGGTGCCAGGCACGGTAGGCGATCGGCGCCTTCCACACCAGGATCGACGGCAACACACCCAGGCCGAGGATATACAAGGCAAATTTCAGCGAGAGCAAGTCGCGCACTTCCGCCACATTGGTTTCGGCAATATTGCGGAACATGCCCGCATCAATAAGTACGCCGTACTGGTTCATGAAGTAGGCAACACCGGCGCCACTCAGGAACAACACAATGAGTACCGGCTTCAATACGAAGCGGAACGCCAACAGCGTCAGGATCAGGTTGAACGCGAACAGCATCATCACGGCGAATGCCAGACCCAGCCATAGCCCAGGCAAGCCGGGCGGAACGACCTGTTCGAGGTGATGCCAGAGGAAGAAGTTGAAGCCGATCAGCAGGTAAAGGCTGGCCAGCAGCGTGACCCATTCAGTCCGCAGGGATTTGAAGTTTGGCATCGGTGTTCGCATTCAAGGGTAAGGACCAGCCCGAGGGCCTGGGGCACCGCGGAAACTTGGCCGAACTCTAGAAAGTGCACCATCAATTTTTTGTGAAAAAGACGCCAACAAATCCGTTAGCCAGCGCCTTGTACATTAAAAGAAGTTCATGAAGCCGCGGTTCAACCTGGCAGGCGCAGCTTGGCGTAAGGTTCCCGATCGATGTCCAGCACTTCCACGCACAGCTGGATATCCAGCCCGGGCTGCTCGGGAATGGCTTCGCGCAGCACTTCCAGCAGGCTGCTGGAGAGCAGAGCCTTCACCTCGGGGGAACGCCCGCCGAGAATCGCCAGGCGCACATGGGCGAAGGCCCGCTCGCCTGGCGAGGTGCCCACCCGGAAGTGCCGGAAGGCTTCGGCACGGCTCTTGATATCCGCCTCGTCGGCGAACTGGCCACTGCCGACCAGGGCGTGGTTCAGGCGCAGCAGCAGCACGTCGACGTTCAGCTCGCGCAGGTTGTCGCTGTATTCCAGGTTCAGATGAGGCATGGCGCAGGTTCCGGGTCGCGGGGAGATGCGACAGCCTACCCCAGTCCCCTACCTGCGCAAAGCCGGCTATCCTCAAAGGTCAGGACCATTCGCCAACCCCGACAGAGGTGAAGAAATGCCAGTTCCGCATGATCTGCTCGCTGACCTGCACGTTACCGCTGATGCATTCCAGGCGCTCATCGACAAGGACCAGACGCTGCACGCACTGCACAAGGAATACAACGCCAAGGACAAGGAGGTGCTGGCCGCCGAAGGCAACGGTACCAACGACGACGCCGTCAACCGCTTGCGCAAGGAGCGGCTGCTGATCAAGGACAAGATCGAACGGATTATTCACCCGCCCAAATCCTGACTGAAACCCATTGAATTCACCGGCCTCTTCGCGGGTGAACCCGCTCCCGCAGGTACAGCGCCAGACCTGAAGGCAGCGGAGTTCCTGTGGGAGCGGGTTTACCCGCGAAGAGGCCAGCAGCCCTCACATAGCAGCCGCAGCCTTCAGCGCCCCATCCAGGTCCTCGACCAGGTCGCGGTAATCCTCGATCCCCACCGACAACCGCAGCAGGTTCTCGCTGATCCCCATCACGCCCTTCTGCTCCGGGCTCAGCGAGCAGTGCGACATGCTCCAGGAGTGGTTGATCATGCTCTCCACCCCGCCCAGCGAGTCGGCCAGCACGAAGATCTGCAGCGCCTCCACCAGCCGGTTGAGTGCGGCACGGTCGCCCTTGACCTTCATCGCCACCACCGCCCCGCCACTGCGCATCTGCCGCTTGCACAGTTCATGCTGCGGGTGGCTTTCCAGCCCCGGGTAGTACACCTGCTCGACCTGCGCGTGGCTTTCGAGGAAGCGCGCCACCTGCAGGGCGTTGGCACACTGGCGCTCCATGCGCACATCCAGCGTCTTCAGCCCGCGCAGGGCCAGGTAGCAGTCGAATGGCCCCTGCACCCCGCCGATGGCCATGCTGATCCGGCGCAGGCGCGCCAGCAGTGCATCATTGGCGGCTACCACCACGCCGCCGGTCAGGTCGGAATGGCCGCCGATGTACTTGCTGGCCGAGTGCATGACTAGGTCCACGCCCAGGGTGATGGGGCGTTGGTTCCACGGCGAACAGAAGGTGTTGTCGATGCAGGTGAGGATGCCCCGCGCCTTGGCCAGGTCGCACACGGCCTTGATGTCGACCAGGTGCAGCAACGGGTTGGTCGGCGATTCGATCCAGATCAGCTGGGTTTCCGGCCGGATGGCAGCGGCCACGGCCTCGAGGTCGTTGAGATCGACGTAGGTGGTGGTCAGGCCCGAGCTGCGGCTACGGTAGTCCTCGAGAATACGGAAGGTGCCGCCGTAGACACCGTTCATCACCACCACATGGGCATCCTTGGGCAGCAACTCCAGCACGGTGGCAGTGGCGTTCACACCCGAGGCACAGGCCACCGCGCCTACACCTTCTTCCAGGGCGGCGACACAGGTTTCGTAGGCATGCCGGGTGGGATTGCCCACCCGGCTGTAGGAATATTCCGGCTTGTCATCCAGGCTGCGTTTGGTGAACGAGCTGGCGGTGACGATCGCCGGGAAAATGGCATTCTCAGCGACGCTGAACTGCTCGCCGGCATGAATGGTACGGGTGGCGAAATTACGCGGCTTGTCGGACATGGTCAGGCCCATTGGCAGAGTGAAAGTCGCCACTATCGCACAACCCAAATCGTCTGGCCTTGGGGTAATCTGTGAAATATTTTCCTGCACGGCCCACACGCGACATGGACAGCTTCGACCAGCACATTCTCACCCTGCTTCAGCGCGACGCCGCGATCTCGCTCAAGGACCTGGCCGAGGCCGTCAACCTGTCCACCACCCCCTGCTGGAAACGGGTCAAGCGCCTGGAAGACGAAGGCTACATCGTCGGCCGGGTCGCCTTGCTCGACCCTGAACGGCTGGGGCTTGGGCTGACGGTGTTCGTCCAGCTCAAGACCCAGCGCCACGACAGCGCCTGGCTGGAACAGTTTGCCGCGACCGTGACCGGGTTCGAGGAAGTGATGGAGTGCTATCGCATGTCGGGGGACTGGGACTACATGCTGCGGGTGGTGGTGGGTGATATCGCTGCATACGACCGCTTCTATAAAAAGCTCATCACCCGCACCGAGGGGCTTTCCAACATCACCTCCAGTTTTGCCATGGAGCAGATGAAGTTCACCACGGCGTACCCGGTTTCCCGGTAATTGGGGCTGCTGGGCAGCCCCATCCTGCAAACGAGCCATTCAGCTTGCAGCGTTGACCGCCGCAATCCGATTCCCGGCCTGGGCCTTCTCGAGCTTGATCGCCACGAACTTCGAGGTTGGCGTATAAGTCCCCTCGCCATAGCTGTCCAGCGGCACCAGCGGGTTGGTTTCCGGGTAATAGGCCGCCGCCTGCCCTTCCGGCACGTCGTACGCCACCAGGCGGAAGCCCGACACACGCCGCTCCACGCCATCCTCCCACAGCGACACCAGGTCCACATGCTCGCCCGGCTCGAAGCCCATCCGACGGATGTCGACCTCGTTGACGAACACCACTTCACGCAGGCCGAACACCCCGCGATAGCGGTCGTCCAGGCCATACAGGGTGGTGTTGTACTGGTCGTGCGAGCGCAGGGTCTGCAGGATCAGGTCGGGCTTGTCACCACGCGCCAGCACCTTGGCATTCACCAGTTGTTCCGGCAACACCTGCGGGCTGAAGCGCGCCTTGCCGGTGGCCGTGCGCCATTTACGCTCGGCCGCATGGTTGCCCAGGTGGAAGCCGCCCGGGTGCTGCAGGCGCTCGTTGAAGTCGGCAAAGCCGGGGATCACATCGGCGATCATGCTGCGGATGCGTCCGTAATCGGCAACCGCGTATTCCCAGTCGATCGGCCGCTTGCCCAGGGTCGCCTGGGCCATGCCGGCGATGATCCACGGCTCCGAGCGCAGGTGGGGCGAACGCGGGCGCAGCTGGCCGTGGGAAAGGTGCACCATGCTGAACGTGTCTTCCACGGTCACGCCTTGCGGCCCGTTGGCCTGCAGGTCGATTTCGGTACGGCCCAGGCACGGCAGGATCAGCGCGTCGCGGCCAGTGACCAGGTGCGAGCGGTTGAGCTTGGTGGAAATCTGTACGGTCAGGGCGCAGTTGCGCAGCGCCGCATGGGTGCGCGGCGTATCCGGCGTGGCCTGGGCAAAGTTGCCGCCCAGGCCGATGAACACCTTGGCCCGCCCTTCCTCCATGGCCTTGATCGCCAGCACCGCGTTGTGCCCATGGGCGCGCGGCACGCGGAAGCGGAAGCGCTTTTCCAGGGCGTCGAGCAACGCCGGCCTGGGTTTTTCGTCGATGCCCATGGTGCGATCGCCCTGCACGTTGCTGTGGCCGCGCACCGGCGACAGGCCGGCACCGGGCTTGCCGACGTTGCCGCGCAGCAGTTGCAGGTTGACGATTTCCTGTACGGTTGCCACCGAGTGGCGGTGCTGGGTGACGCCCATGGCCCAGCACATGATCACCCGCTCGGCCTTGCGGTACATGCGCGCGGCCAGCTCGATCTCGGCCTGGGTCAGCCCCGATTGCGCGACGATGTGCGCCCACGGCGTGGCGTCGAGGACATCCAGGTAGGCGTCGATGCCGCTGGTATGCTCGGCAATGAAGGCATGGTCGAACACCGCCGGTTCACCGTTGGCCTGGGCTTCGCGCTCCCATTGCAGCAAATACTTGGCCATGCCGCGCAGCACGGCCATGTCGCCGCCCAGGGCCGGGCGGAAGTAGGCGGTGTTGGTCGGTTCGGAGCCATTGCTGAGCATCTCGAACGGGTGCTGCGGGTGCTGGAAGCGCTCCAGACCGCGCTCTTTCAGCGGGTTGAAGCAGATCACCTGGGCCCCGCGCTTGACCGCTTCACGCAACGGTTCGAGCATGCGCGGGTGGTTGGTGCCGGGGTTCTGGCCGATGACGAAGATCGCATCGGCCAGTTCCAGGTCATGGAACACCACGGTGCCCTTGCCTACGCCGAGGGTTTCCGCCATGCCCACGCCACTGGCTTCGTGGCACATGTTCGAACAGTCGGGGAAGTTGTTGGTGCCATAGGCGCGGACGAACAGCTGGTAGAGGAACGCCGCTTCGTTGCTGGCCCGGCCCGAGGTATAGAACTCGGCCTGGTCGGGCGAGTCGAGCGCCTGCAGGTGCTGGGCGACCAGGGCGAACGCCTCTTCCCAGCTGGTTTCGACATAGTGGTCGGTGGCCGCGTCGTAGCGCATCGGGTGGGTCAGCCGGCCTTGGTACTCCAGCCAGTAGTCGCTCTGCGCGGCCAGTGCGCTGACGCTGTACCTGGCGAAAAACGCCGGGTCTACCGAACGGCCGGTGGCTTCCCAGTTGACCGCCTTGGCGCCGTTTTCGCAGAACTTGACCATGTCGTTTTCCGGCGACTCGCCCCAGGCGCAGCCGGGGCAGTCGAAGCCGCCGTTCTGGTTGGTCTTGAGCATGGCCCGCAGGTTCTTGAAGGCATTGTCACTGCCCAGCCAGCTTCTGGTCACGCTCTTGAGCGCCCCCCAGCCGGCGGCGGCGCCCTTGTAGTCGCGGATATGTCGGTCCTGGCTCATGCGCTGAATCCTCACGCTTCGATGCTTTTTTTCAGCCTATGGAGCCTGGGGTAGAGCCGTCCAATCGAAAGATCTTACGGCGTGATAAGCGCTTTCGATCAAGCGCAGGGCGTGATGATAGAAGCGGTCGATCAAATGGTCGGGCAAAGCAATTTGACGGCCTTGCCCCCAGGTTATAGCTTGGAGTTCAGTCCCAACCCATTCGAGCGCGAACGTGGAACAGAACAGCCGGGCCCTGATCGACGGCTTCAACCGGAAAATCGACTACCTGCGGATGTCGGTCACCGATCGCTGCGACTTCCGCTGTGTGTACTGCATGGCCGAAGACATGCAGTTTCTGCCACGCCAGCAGATCCTCAGCCTCGAAGAGCTGTTCGCGGTGACCGAGCGCTTCGTCGCCCTCGGCACCCGCAAGATCCGCCTGACCGGTGGCGAGCCGCTGGTGCGCCAGGGCATCGTCGACCTGTGCGGGCGCATTGCTGCCCTGCCCGGTTTGCGCGAGTTGTGCCTGACCAGCAATGGTTCGCAACTCGGGCGCCTGGCCCAGCCGCTGTTCGACGCCGGCGTGACGCGCCTGAACATCAGCCTCGACAGCCTGGATGCCGAGCGCTTCAGGCAGCTGACCCGTACCGGTGACCTGCACCAGGTGATTGCCGGCATCGACGCCGCGCGCCACGCCGGTTTCCAGCGCACCAAGCTCAATTGCGTGGTGCTCAAGGGCCGCAACGACCACGAACTGGTCGACCTGGTGCGCTTTGCCATCGACCGCGAGCTGGACATCACCTTCATCGAGGAGATGCCGCTGGGCGTGATCGACGAGCATGAGCGCGGCGAGTCGTTCTGCTCCAGCGACGAGGTCCGCGCGCGCCTGGCCGAGCACTTCACCCTGGTCGAGTCGACCGAGTCGTCGCAAGGCCCGGCGCGCTATTGGCGCCTGGCCGAAGCCGGCAACACCCGCATCGGTTTCATTTCACCGCACAGCCACAACTTCTGCGCCACCTGCAACCGGGTGCGCCTTACCGTCGAAGGCCGCCTGCTGCTGTGCCTGGGCAACGAACATTCGGTGGACCTCAAGCAGGTGCTGCGCGCCCACCCGGGCAACGCCGAACGCCTGGAACAGGCCATTCGCGACTCGCTGCACCTCAAACCCTACCGCCATCACTTCGAAGTCGGTGGCGACGTGCAGATCCTGCGCTTCATGAACATGACCGGCGGCTAGGCAGCCGCCTCTGGATTGCCATGATCGTCCACCCCGCTCCTGATGTGCTGCGTGTGCTGTTCACCCTCAAGGGTTCGATCGTCAAGCGCATTGCCCTGCGCTGCCTGATGATCACCCTGCTGGCCGCGCTGATCGTGCTGGTCGAGCGGCATTTCCCGGCGTTTTTCTACCCGGTCAGCGCCACCCCGTTCACCTTGCTGGGGCTGTCGCTGTCGATTTTCATGAGTTTTCGCAACAACGCCTGCTACGACCGTTGGTGGGAAGGGCGCAAGGCCTGGGGCAAGCTGATCATCGAAACCCGCTCGTTCGTGCGCGAGAGCCAGGTCATCGCCGACCCGGCCCTGCGCGCCGCGCTGTTGCACAACCTGTGCGGCTTTGCCCATGCGCTGAATGCGCACCTGCGCAACGAGGACGAACTGGCGGCTGCCCGGCCCTGGCTGGCTCGGCCCGAAGCGCTGGGCGCGCACAATGTGTGCGACGCCATCCTGCGCGAAGTGGGCGGACACTGCTCGCGGCTGGCGGAACAGCAGCAGATCAGTGACTGGCGCTACAGCTTGCTGGAGCAGCGCCTGGTAGGCCTGACCGAAGTGCAGGCCACCTGCGAGCGTATCAAGGGCACGCCGTTGCCGTTCCCCTACACGCTGTTGCTGCATCGCACCATCTATATCTTCTGCCTGTTGCTGCCGTTTGCCCTGGCCGAGCCACTGGGCTGGCTGGCGCCGCTGTTCACCACCATCGTGGGGTACACCTTTTTCGGGCTGGATGCGATTGGCAACGAGCTGGAAGACCCGTTCGGGCGCGATGAAAACGACTTGCCCACCGATGCCATGGTGCGCACCGTGGAGCGCGATGTACTGGCCAGCTTGGGCGAACAACAGCTGCCGCCGGCGTTGTTGCCGGTGGGCCATGTATTGAGCTGACAGAATGCCGTGGCCTGTGCCGGCCCTTTCGCGGGTTAAACCCGCTCCCACAGGGCCCTCACAGGTTTCGAACCCTGCACGGTACCTGTGGGAGCGGGTTTACCCGCGAAGAGGCCGGTACAGGAGAAAACTCAGCCCCGGCTGGCGCAGGCTTCGATCGGCAGCAGGTGCTTGACGAAGTTGCACGGCCGGTGCCGCGCATCCAACTGCTCCGCCAGGATCCCTTCCCACGCCGTCCGGCAGGCCCCGGTGGAGCCTGGCAGGCAACAGACCAGGGTGCGGTTGGCCAGCCCCGCGAACGCGCGGCTCTGCACGGTCGAGGTGCCGATATCCAGGATCGACAAGGCCCGGAACAACTCGCCAAACCCGTCGATGCGCTTGTCCAGCAGGCACTCGACCGCCTCCGGGGTGCTGTCGCGCCCGGTAAAACCGGTACCACCGGTGACCAGCACCACCTGCACCTGGTCGTCGGCAATCCAGGTCGCGACCTGGGCGCGGATCCTGTACAGGTCGTCCTTGAGCAGCGCCCGTGCCACCAGGCGGTGGCCAACCTCCACCGCGCGGCTGGCCAGCAGCTCGCCGGAGGTGTCGTTGGCATAGGTACGGGTGTCGCTGACAGTCAGCACGGCGATATTGAGCGGTACGAAGACCGCGTCGGCTTGGACGCGCACGGCGAAGCTCCTTCAATGGCATTCCAGCCAAGCTAGAGGCATGGCCCAAGGGCGTCCAATCGATATGGCGTACCGGCTGATCAATGACATCTATCGCAGACGTGGGTTAAGGTCTGCACAACCCGATACCAGGCACGTTCATGGACATCAAGCAGCTCAAGTTCCTCATCGCCCTCGACCAGACCCGCCACTTCGGCCAGGCCGCGGCGCTGTGCCATATCACCCAGCCAACGCTGTCCATGCGCCTGCGCAACCTGGAGGACGAACTGGACCTGGTGCTGGTCAAGCGCGGCCAGCGTTTCGAAGGCTTCACCGAAGCCGGCGAGCGCATCCTGGCCTGGGCCCGTACCTTGCTCGCCGCCCATGACGGCCTGCAGGCCGAGGCCGCCAGCTGCCGTGGCCAGGTGGTCGGCAGCCTGCGCCTGGGCACGGTGCCGCTGGCCAGCTTCAACCCCATGCACCTGCTGCTGCCGCTGCGTGAGAAATACCCCGAGCTGCACTTCCAGCTCAGCTCGCTGAGTTCGGAGCAGGTCATCGACGGGCTCAGCCGCAACCAGCTCGACCTGGGCATCTGCTACCTGGACCAGGTCAATACCAGCTTCTTCGAAGTGATCGAACTGGGCACCACCACCATGGGCCTGCTGCACGATACCCGGCACTTCCAGTTCGCCAGCGACACCCTGCGCTGGGACGAACTCGGCGGCATACCGCTGGGCCTGTTGAGCAAGGGCATGCACTACCGCCAGTCGCTGGACCTGAGTTTCCGCAGCCGCGGCCTGGAGCCGCATGCGGTGCTGGAAAGCGACTCCAGTTTCCAGCTGATCCAGGCCATCAACACCGGCATGTGCTGCGCGATCATGCCGCTGGATTGCGGCCTGGAAGACCTCAGCGAGCACCTGCGCATCCTGCCGGTGGCCGACGCCGCCATTCACAGCCCGGTAGGCCTGCTGCTGCGCCGCAGCGAGCCACGTTCGGCGATTGCCGAGCAGTGCTTTGATGAGGCGCGGGCGTTGTTTCAACGCGGCTGATTGCTGGTCGCCTGCCGATACTGCCGCGGCGTGAAGCCGGTCAGCTGCTTGAACTGGCGGCTGAAGGCGCTGTGGTCGGTATAGCCGCAGCGCATGGCCACTTCGGTGATCGGCAGGTCCGAGTGCAGCAGGCGATGGGCCTGTTCCAGGCGCGCCTTGTGGATCATCTGCCGTGGCGTGAGGTGGAACACCCGCTTGCAGTAGCGCTCCAGCTGGGCCACGGAAATGCCGGCGATGCGGGTCAGCTCGCGCAGGCTGATCGGTTGGTGGAAATGCTGGCGGATATGCTCGTCCACCGCCGCCAGGCGCTGGTAGGCCGGGTGGGTGTCGGCGGCTGACTGCAGGTCGACCGAGATGCCGACCAGGCCGATGATCTCCCCTGCCAGGTTGTACAGCGGGCGCTTGTGCGTCAGGCACCAGCCGGGCTCGCGGCTGCCGTACAGGTGCAGTTCCAGCTGGTCCTCCAGCACCAGGCCCTCCTTGAGCACGCGCCGATCCTGCTCGGTGTAGCCGGGGCCCAGCTGGGCCGGGAACACTTCGGCGCTGGTCTTGCCCAGCAGCGGTTGCAAGCGCTTGAGGCCGCAGCGGCGGACCAGGGTGTCGTTGGCCAATACGTAGCGGGCTGCCGGGTCCTTGATGAAGATCGCGGCGTTGGGGATGGCATCGAGGATCGGCAACAGCAGGGCCACACCAGCCAGCAGGGCCTCGAGACTGGCGGGGCGGTGCTGGTCGAGGGACTGGTACAGGGTTGCCAGGGAGGTGTCGGTCATCTGCGCTGTCTCGGTTTGCTGTGCCGGCCTCTTCGCGGGTAAACCCGCTCCCACAAGGGGCTTGACAGATCTTGAAGGCGGTGGGGTTCTTGTGGGAGCGGGTTCACCCGCGAAAGGGCCGGGACCGCCACTGCAGTTCTCAAGCCCTTGCCCTGTATGGCTTACAGCCTATCCAGCCGCCTTTCCCCAAGCCACTGCTTTTTCCAACTGTGCCGATTTCGTCATTCACCCTGCAGAAAACCATCAAGAACCGTCGCCTTGATCGGTCCACTCTATGCCCCACGCAAGCCGCATCACGTGACATCAGAACTGCCTATCCAATAACCAACAAAAAGGCGCCCCCATGTCAGGCAAATTCAAGAAACAGTTGTCATTGCTGGACCTCACCTTCATCGGCCTAGGTGCCATCTTCGGCTCCGGCTGGCTGTTCGCCGCCAGCCACGTCTCGGCCATCGCCGGCCCGGCCGGTATCCTGTCCTGGTTCCTCGGCGGCTTTGCCGTGCTCTTGCTGGGCATCGTCTATTGCGAGCTGGGCGCCGCCCTGCCGCGCGCCGGTGGCGTGGTGCGCTACCCGGTGTACTCGCATGGCCCGCTGCTGGGCTACCTGATGGGCTTCATCACCCTGATCGCCTTCTCCAGCCTGATCGCCATCGAAGTGGTCGCCTCGCGCCAGTACGCCGCCGCCTGGTTCCCCGGGCTGACCAAGGCCGGCTCCAGCGACCCGAGCGTACTCGGCTGGCTGGTGCAGTTCGCCCTGCTGGGGCTGTTCTTCTTTCTCAACTACCGCAGCGTGAAAACCTTCGCCAAGGCCAACAACCTGGTCAGCGTGTTCAAGTTCATCGTGCCGCTGCTGGTGATCGGCGTGCTGTTCACCTTCTTCAAGCCGGAAAACTTCAAGGTCCAGGGCTTTGCGCCGTTCGGCCTGTCCGGGGTGGAAATGGCGGTCTCGGCCGGCGGCATCATCTTCGCCTACCTGGGCCTGACGCCCATCATTTCGGTCGCCAGCGAGGTGAAGAACCCGCAGCGCACCATCCCGATCGCACTGATCCTCTCGGTGCTGCTGTCGACGGCCATCTATGCACTGCTGCAACTGGCTTTCCTCGGCAGCGTGCCAACCGAAATGCTGGCCAACGGCTGGGCCAGCGTCAGCAAGGAACTGGCCCTGCCCTACCGTGACATCGCCCTGGCCCTGGGTGTCGGCTGGCTGGCCTACCTGGTGGTGGCCGACGCGGTGATCTCGCCCAGCGGCTGCGGCAACATCTACATGAACGCCACCCCACGCGTGGTCTATGGCTGGGCGCAGACCGGTACCTTCTTCAAGTACTTCACCCGCATCGATGCCGAGTCCGGCATCCCGCGCCCGGCGCTGTGGCTGACCTTTGCCCTGTCGGTGTTCTGGACCCTGCCGTTCCCGTCCTGGGAAGCGCTGATCAACGTGGTTTCCGCGGCCCTGGTACTGAGCTACGCCGTGGCCCCGGTCAGCGTCGCCGCCCTGCGCCGCAATGCCCCCGACATGCCGCGCCCGTTCCGGGTCAAGGGCATGGGCGTGCTCGGCCCGCTGTCGTTCATCATCGCCGCGCTGATCGTGTACTGGTCCGGCTGGAACACCGTGTCGTGGCTGCTGGCCCTGCAGATCGTGATGTTCGTGCTGTATCTGCTGTGCAGCCGCTTCGTACCGACCCAGCACTTGTCGCTGGCCCGGCAGGTGCGCTCGTCGGCGTGGCTGATCGGCTTCTACGCGGTGACCATCCTCCTGTCCTGGCTGGGCAGCTTCGGCGGCCTGGGGGTACTCGGCCACCCGTTCGACACCGTGGCCGTGGCCGCCTGCGCCCTGGGCATCTACTACTGGGGCGCAGCCACTGGCGTGCCGGCCCACCTGGTGCGCCTGGAGGGCGAGGATGAAAGCGAAGCTGGCGTTGAAACCTACAGCAGCCGCCCCGCTGTCGCTTCCTGAATCTCTAGCCAATGGACAAGCCCATGAAACACATCCACGTCATCGACTCGCATACCGGCGGCGAACCGACCCGCCTGGTGATGAAAGGCTTCCCGGCACTGCATGGCCGCAGCATGGCCGAGCAACGCGACGAACTGCGCGAGCTGCACGACCCATGGCGCCGCGCCTGCCTGCTGGAACCGCGCGGCAACGATGTGCTGGTCGGCGCGCTGTACTGCCCTCCGACCTCGGCCGACGCCACCTGCGGGGTGATCTTCTTCAACAACGCCGGTTACCTGAACATGTGCGGCCACGGCACCATCGGCCTGGTCGCCTCGCTGCAGCACCTGGGCCTGATTGCCCCGGGCGAACACAAGATCGACACCCCGGTCGGCCAGGTCACTGCCACCCTGCATGACGACGGCGCCGTCACCGTCGGCAACGTGCCCGCCTACCGCTATCGCCAGCAGGTGGCGGTGGACGTGCCCGGGTACGGCGTGGTGCACGGCGACATCGCCTGGGGTGGCAACTGGTTCTTCCTGGTTTCCGAACACGGCCAGCGTATCGAACTGGACAACCGCGAGGCACTGACCGACTACACCTGGGCCATGCTCAAGGCCCTCGAGGCCCAGGGCATCACTGGCGAGCACGGGGCGCCGATCGACCATGTCGAGCTGTTTGCCGACGACGCCAACGCAGACAGCCGCAACTTCGTGATGTGCCCCGGCAAGGCCTACGACCGCTCGCCCTGCGGCACCGGCACCAGCGCCAAGCTGGCCTGCCTGGCCGCCGACGGCAAGCTCGCCGAAGGCCAGACCTGGGTGCAGGCCAGCATTACCGGCAGCCAGTTCCACGCCCACTACCAGCGCGACGGCGAACGCATCCGCCCGTTCATCACCGGCCGCGCCTACATGACCGCCGACAGCACCTTGCTGATCGACGAACAGGACCCGTTCGCCTGGGGCATCTGAGCCCCGTTTTTTCCCAGACTGAATACCGCCAGGAGCAACACCATGACCAGCAATATCTTCACCGGCACCATGCCCGCCCTGATGACCCCCTGCACCGCCGAGCGCAAGCCGGACTTCGACGCCCTGGTGCGCAAGGGCCGCGAACTGATCGACCTCGGCATGAGCGCCGTGGTGTACTGCGGCTCGATGGGCGACTGGCCGCTGCTGACCGAAGCCGAGCGCCAGGAAGGCGTGGCCCGCCTGGTCGCCGCCGGCATCCCGACGATCGTCGGCACTGGTGCGGTGAACACCCGCGAAGCCGTATCCCACGCCGCCCACGCGGCCAAGGTGGGCGCCGCCGGCCTGATGGTGATCCCGCGCGTGCTCAGCCGCGGGGCCTCGCTGATTGCCCAGAAGCACCACTTCTCGGCGATCCTCGCTGCCGCGCCGCAGCTGCCGGCGGTGATCTACAACAGCCCGTACTACGGTTTCGCCACCCGCGCCGACCTGTTCTTCGAACTGCGCCGCGAATTCCCCAACCTGATCGGCTTCAAGGAGTTCGGCGGTGGCGCCGACCTGCGCTACGCCGCCGAGCACATCACCTCCAAGGATGACGACGTCACCCTGATGGTCGGCGTCGACACCCAGGTGGTGCATGGCTTCGTCAATTGCAACGCCACTGGCGCCATCACCGGCATCGGCAATGCCCTGCCACGCGAAGTGCTGCACCTGGTGCGCCTGAGCAAGCAGGCGGCCAAGGGCGATGCCAAGGCCCGGCGCCTGGCGCGTGAGCTGGAAGCGGCGCTGGCGGTGCTGTCGTCGTTCGACGAAGGCTGCGACCTGGTGCTGTATTACAAGCACCTGATGGTGCTGAACGGCGACCGCGAGTACAGCCTGCACTTCAACGAGACCGACGCCCTGACCGACGCCCAGCGCAACTATGCCGAACAGCAGTACGCGCTGTTCCGCACCTGGTATGCCAGTTGGTCGGCCGAGCAGAACCTGGCCTAAGCAGCCACGGTTTTCTCTGTGGCAGCGGGCGTGCCCGCGAAGCAGGCGACTCGGTGCCTGGCACCGGCTCTGCCGGTGTTCGCGGGCTCGCCCGCTCCCACAGGGTACCTGGTACACCCTTGCAACTGCATGTGATTCCCAAGGAGGCTCCATGACCCTCACAGGCAACCTGCTGATCGGCCAGACGCCGGTAACCGGCAACCGCGCAGCCATCCATGCCATCGACCCGGCCAGCGGCCAGGTGCTGGAGCCGGCCTATCTCGGCGGCAGCGGCGAACACGTGACCCAAGCCTGCGAACTGGCCTGGGCCGCGTTCGATGCCTACCGCGAAACCTCGCTCGAACAACGGGCACAGTTCCTCGAAAGCATTGCCACGCAGATCGAAGCGCTGGGCGATGCGCTGATTGACCGCGCCGTGGCCGAAACCGGCCTGCCCAAGGCGCGGATCCAGGGCGAGCGTGGCCGCACCTGCACCCAGCTGCGCACTTTCGCCCGCGTGGTACGCGCCGGTGAATGGCTGGACGTGCGGGTCGACAACGCCCTGCCCGAGCGCCAGCCCCTGCCCCGTGCCGACCTGCGCCAGCGCCAGGTGGCGCTGGGGCCGGTGGCGGTGTTCGGCGCCAGCAATTTCCCGCTGGCCTTCTCGGTGGCCGGCGGCGATACCGCCTCGGCCCTGGCCGCCGGCTGCCCGGTGGTGGTCAAGGCGCATGGCGCGCACCCGGGCACCAGCGAGCTGGTCGGCCAGGCGGTGGCCCGCGCGGTCCAGCAGTGCGGCCTGCCAGCCGGCGTGTTTTCACTGTTGTACGGCTCCGGTCGGGAAGTGGGCATCGCCCTGGTCAGCGATCCGCGGATCAAGGCGGTTGGCTTTACCGGCTCGCGCAGCGGTGGCATCGCCCTGTGCCAGGCCGCGCAAGCGCGCCCGGAACCGATCCCGGTGTATGCCGAAATGAGCTCGATCAACCCCGTGTTCCTGTTCGACGCCGCCCTGCAGGCGCGCGCCGAGACGCTGGCACAAGGCTTCGTCGCCTCGCTGACCCAGGGCGCCGGCCAGTTCTGCACCAACCCAGGCCTGCTGATTGCCCGCCAGGGGCCGGCGTTGCAACGCTTCATCACTGCCGCCAGCGTGCAGATTGCCCAGGCCGCTGCGCAAACCATGCTCACCCCTGGCATCTTCGCTGCCTACCAGGCCGGCGTCGCAGCCCTGGCCGCCAACGCCAATGCCCGCGTCGCCGCCACTGGCCAGGCCGGGCAAGGCCCCAACCAGTGCCAGGCGCAGCTGTTTGTCACCCAGGCCGAAGCGTTCCTCGCCGACCCGGCGTTGCAGGCCGAAGTGTTCGGCGCCGCTTCGTTGGTAGTTGCCTGTGCCAGCGACGAACAGGTCCGCCAGGTGGCCGAGCATCTGGAAGGCCAGCTGACCGCTACCCTGCACCTGGACGATGGCGACATCGACAGTGCCCGCAACCTGCTGCCAACCCTCGAACGCAAGGCCGGGCGCCTGCTGGTCAATGGCTGGCCGACCGGCGTCGAGGTATGCGATGCGATGGTCCACGGCGGGCCGTTCCCGGCCACTTCCGATGCCCGTAGCACCTCGGTGGGCACGGCGGCGATCCTGCGTTTCCTGCGCCCGGTGTGCTACCAGGACTTCCCCGACGCCCTGCTGCCGCAGGCGCTGCAGCAGGATAACCCGCTGCACCTGCGGCGCCTGCTCGACGGTAAACGGGAAAGCTGAGCATGCTCGATAACCGTGAAACCGATATCGCCGTGGTCGGCGCTGGCATTGTCGGTGTCGCCTGCGCCCTGCAACTGGCCCGCCAGGGGCGCCGGGTCATGCTGATCGACCGCCAGGCACCCGGCCACGGCGCGTCCTATGGCAACGCCGGGCACCTGGCTACCGAGCAGGTGTTCCCGATTGCCGACCTGTCGATCCTCAAGCGCCTGCCACGCATGCTGCTGGACCCGATGGGCCCGCTGCGCCTGGACTGGAAGTACCTGCCCAAAGCCATGCCCTGGTTCACCCGGCTGCTGCTGAACCTGCGCCCCGCGCCGTTCCAGCGCAGCGTGGCCGGTATCCGCCGGTTGAACGAAGGCAGCCTGGGCGCCTGGCAGCGCCTGCTGGGCTCGATCGGGCGCAGCGCGCTGTTGCGCGAAGATGGCTCGTTGCTGGTGTTCGAGCGGCCCGAATCGCGTCCGGCACTGGAGGCCTTGCGCGCCCGCATGCAGCAACAGGCGGTGGCGGTGGACTTCTGGTCGGCGCAAAGCGTGCGCGCAGCGGCGCCACAGCTCAGCTCATCGCTGCTGGGCGGGCTGTTCTTTCCGCACACCGGGCACTTCATCGACCCTTACCGGGTGGTGTGCGAACTGTTCGAAGCGGCCAGGGCCAGTGGTGTGCGTTTCGTCCAGGCGCAGGTCGAGGGTGGCCAGTTGCACAGCGGCGGCGTCAGCCTGGCCAGCGGCCAGGGGACACTCCGTGCGCGCCAGGTGTTGATCAGCTGCGGTGCGCATTCTGCCCGGCTGACCGCCGCGCTGACCGGCAGGCGCGTGCCGCTGGATACCGAGCGCGGCTATCACTTGATGCTGCCTGGCGAGCAGCAGCGTTTGCCATTTGCGGTCACCTCCCTGGAGCGCAAGTTCATCATGACCCCCATGGCCGAGGGCTTGCGCCTGGCGGGCACGGTCGAGTTCGCCGGGCTGGAGGCACCGCCAAGCATGCAGCGGGCCTGGCAGTTGCACCGCCTGAGCAAGGGCTTGTTCCAGCGCGAGTTGAGTGCCGAAGGGGCAACCCCGTGGATGGGCTTTCGGCCTTCGCTGCCGGATTCGTTGCCGGTGATCGACCGGGTGTGCGATGGGCGGGTGCTGCTGGCGTTCGGGCATCAGCACCTGGGGCTGACCCAGGCGGCGCTGACAGCGGAATGGGTGGGAAGGTTGGCTGAGATGGCCGGTGGACCGGAGATGATGGCTTACCGGTTGGATCGGTTTTAGCCTGTGCTGGCCTCTTCGCGGGTGAACCCGCTCCCACAGGGATCGCACAGCCCTTGAGGGCAGTGGAGATCCTGTGGGAGCGGGTTTACCCGCGACCTGGGGCTGACCCAGGCGGCGCTGACAGCGGAATGGGTGGGAAGGTTGGCTGAGATGGCCGGTGGACCGGAGATGGTGGCTTACCGGTTGGATCGGTTTTAGCCTGCGCTGGCCTCTTCGCGGGTGAACCCGCTCCCACAGGGATCGCACAGCCCTTGAGGGCAGTGGAGATCCTGTGGGAGCGGGTTTACCCGCGACCTGGGGCTGACCCAGGCGGCGCTGACAGCGGAATGGGTGGGAAGGTTGGCTGAGATGGCCGGTGGACCGGAGATGGTGGCTTACCGGTTGGATCGGTTTTAGCCTGCGCTGGCCTCTTCGCGGGTGAACCCGCTCCCACAGGGATCGCACAGGCCTTGAGGGCAGTGGAGACCCTGTGGGAGCGGGTTTACCCACAAATGGGCTGCAAAGCAGCCCCTTCATGCCTCAGCGATAACGCTCGAGCCAGTGCGCATAAGGCGCCGGCAAGGTCCAGGCGGCTTTCTCCACCCCCAGTTCCTTCGCCGCAAAGTAGGCCCAGTGCGGGTCCGCCAGATGCGCCCGGCCTACCGACACCAGGTCCAGCTGGTTGGCCTGCAGCGCCGCTTCCGCCAGTTGCGGCGTACCAAAGCCCCACGCCGACGTCACCGGCAGCTTCGCCTCACGGCGCACGCGCTCGGCAATCGGGCCCATGAACGCCGGGCCCCACGGAATATGGGTCTCGGGAATGGTGAAGCCGACGCTCACGCTCAGCAGGTCGAGGCCGCCAGCCTTGAAGCGGCGCGCCAGCTCGATCGATTCTTCCAGGGTCTGCTCATCGCGGCCATCGTATTCCAGCACCCCGAAGCGCGCGGTCAGCGGCAGGTTCTCCGGCCACACTTCGCGCACTGCCGCCAGGGTTTCCAGAAGGAAGCGGCTGCGGTTGTCGAAACTGCCACCGTAGGCATCGGTGCGCTTGTTGGAGTGTTCGGAGAAGAAGCTTTGCCCCAGGTAACCGTGGGCAAAGTGCAGCTCGATCCACTCGAAACCGGCCTCACGTGCACGCCGCGCGGCATCGACGAAGTCCTGCTTGACCCGGGCGATATCGGCCAGGGTCATCTCCCGCGGCACTTTCGGCAGGTGCGCGCCAAAGGCGATGGCAGACGGGGCGATGGTTTCCCAGCCACGCGCGTCGTCGGCGGCAATGTGGTCGTCACCTTCCCACGGGCGGTTGGCGCTGGCCTTGCGCCCGGCATGGGCAATCTGGATGCCCGGTACGGCACCGGCGGCCTTGATTGCCTGCACCACCGGCACGAAGGCCTGGGCGTGGGCATCGCTCCAGATACCGGCGCAACCGGGGGTGATGCGCCCTTCCGGCGCCACCGCAGTGGCTTCGACCACCAGCAGACCGGCACCGCCGCGGGCCAGGCCGGCCAGGTGCACATGGTGCCAATCGTTGATCATGCCGTCCTCGGCCATGTACTGGCACATCGGCGGAATGGCGATGCGGTTGCGCAGGGTGACGTCCTTGAGGGTATAGGGTTCGAACAGAGCGGACATGGGTAATCTCCCGGGCTAAGTAATTACGCTTGTTCGATTCTAATCGAACTATGGCAATTAATGATAGCCCCGTTATCATGATGCCCATGCGAGCCTATCAACATCCCAATTCCGAAGACCTGACCCTGGAACGCCTGCTCTATGCCCTGAGCGACCCGGTGCGCCTTGGCATCGTGCGCCACCTGGCGGGCGTGGCCGAAGCCAGCTGCGGCGAGCTGGACGGCGGCCGGCCGAAGTCGAGCATGTCCCACCACTTTCGCGTGCTGCGGGATGCGGGGCTGGTGCATACACGCAATGTCGGCACCACCCATATGAATTCGCTGCGCAGCGAGATGCTGGGGGAGCGGTTTCCCGGCTTGCTGGACTGCATTCTGCGGCAGCAATGATTTTCCTGTGCCGGCCTCTTCGCGGGTAAACCCGCTCCCACACGGGCCGCGTTGGCCACAGGCTTGGCACTATCCCTGTGGGAGCGGGCTTGCCCGCGAAAGGGCTCGCACAGGCAACAAAAAAGCCACGAGGTTTCCCCCGTGGCTTCTTTCACAACGATGGCCGCTTACAGCGCCATGTCGTTCTCAGGCTTGCTTTCCGCCGGCTGGCTCGGTGCAACCGTGGTGCCGACGCTGGCGTCGATCACCGGTGGTTTCTCCAGCTGCAGCACTTCTGCGGTGTAGTTCCACTCTTTCTGCGTGGCGGCTGCCGAGTCGTTCAGCTTGGTGCCGTAGCTCGGCACGATCTGCTTGATCTTGGCCTGCCACTCAGGGGTAGCGACCTTCTCCTTGAACACGGTTTCCAGCACGTTCAGCATGATCGGCGCTGCAGTCGAAGCACCTGGCGAAGCGCCCAGCAGGCCAGCAATGGTACGGTCTTCGGAAGCGACCACTTCAGTGCCCAGCTTCAGCACACCACCCTTGTCTGCGTCACGCTTGATGATCTGCACGCGCTGGCCGGCCTGCCACAGCTTCCAGTCTTCCTTCTTGGCGTTCGGGAAGTAGGTGCGCAGGGCTTCGAAGCGGTCATCGTCAGACAGCATCAGCTGGCCAGCGAGGTACTCGACCAGCGGGTACTGGTCGATACCGACCTTGGTCATCGGCCACACATTGTGCGGGGTGGTGGTGCTCAGCAGGTCCAGGTACGAGCCGTTCTTCAGGAACTTGGTCGAGAAGGTGGCGAATGGGCCAAACAGGATCACCCGCTTGCCGTCCAGCACACGGGTGTCCAGGTGCGGTACCGACATGGGTGGCGCGCCGGTCGAGGCGATGCCATAGGCCTTGGCCATGTGCTGCATGGCGATGCTCGGGTTCTCGGTCACCAGGAACGAGCCACCCACCGGGAAGCCGGCGTATTCCTTGGCTTCAGGAATGCCCGACTTCTGCAGCAGCTTGAGTGCGCCACCGCCGGCACCGATGAACAGGAACTTGGCGTCGGTGGCCGACTCGGTACCGTCCTTCAGGTTCTTGTACTCGACGTGCCAGGAGCCGTCCTTGTTGCGGGTGATGTCCTGCACTTCGCTGGACAGCTTCAGGTCGAAGTTTTCCTGGGTTTTCAGGTGGCCGACGAACTGGCGGGTGATCTCGCCGAAGTTGACGTCGGTGCCGATCGGCGTCCAGGTCACGGCCAGCTTCTGGTTCGGGTCGCGGCCTTCCATCATCAGCGGGACCCACTTGGCGATCTGCGCGTGGTCCTCGGAGTACTGCATCGGGCGGAACAGCGGGCTGGCCTGCAGCGCGTCGTAACGCTTCTTGAGGAACTTGATGTTGTCATCGCCCCACACGAAGCTCATGTGCGGCGTGGTGTTGATGAACGAGTGCGGGTTCTTCAGCACGCCCTGGCGCACCTGCCAGGCCCAGAACTGGCGGGAGATCTGGAAGGCTTCGTTGATTTCGATGGCCTTGCTGATGTTGACGTTGCCGTCCTTGTCTTCCGGGGTGTAGTTCAGCTCGGCCAGCGCGGAGTGGCCGGTACCGGCGTTGTTCCAACCGTTGGAGCTTTCTTCGGCCACGCCGTCCAGGCGCTCGACCATTTCCATCGACCAGCTTGGCTCCAGCTCGTGCAGCCACACGGCCAGGGTGGAGCTCATGATGCCGCCGCCGACCAGCAGCACGTCTACTTTCTTGGTTTCTGCGGCGTACGCGTGCATGCAGCTTGCAGCGACTGCCAGGCCCAGCAAGGTCTTGCCAGCTTTCTTGAACATTGATCAATTCCAGTCAGGAGAACGGAGGGCGGGCCTGTGGCTGGCCCAGGTGACGCGTGTTCTTCAGCGCAGGCTTGTTGTGTTCATTATTCAGCAGCCAGAGAACCAGAAAACGACCCGGCCTTTTGTCGAATTGACCGACAGCGCTGAATCGTTTTTCTGGATTGTAACCGAATTGCCAGCACAAACAAATTGCCGCCCGGCGCGTCAACGCGGCGGGTTGCCCCAGTGACGGATTGCCGCGCCGGAAAACAAAAACCCCCGGCCATGTGCATGACCGGGGGCCTTGGATCACGCCGCAAGCGGCGCGATCAGGGTACCGCCAAGATTACTGCTGCTGAGGCAGTTTATCGATCGGGCCGCAGCCACCGATGATCTTGGAGATGGAAACCGAAGGGTGGAACAGGTAGTCGTAGCTGCAGTTTTTCGGCTG
>Ga0209370_1000309_pt1 | contig 82232 bp, 75 predicted proteins | sample AgamicAtPrz_FD_187164 | JGI IMG/M metagenome (GOLD analysis project Ga0209370, IMG submission 187164) | Agave microbial communities from Guanajuato, Mexico - At.P.rz (SPAdes) (version 2) | ecosystem: Host-associated > Plants > Phyllosphere > Phylloplane/Leaf | place: Guanajuato, Mexico...
GTTTTTTTGCATTGTGGCGATAGCCGTGGCTGGGTCCAATAAGGGCATAACCCAACCAAGATTCATGGTGAAACCCGATGGCAACCTGCGGCGAAGTACTGGTAAAACTCCTTGAAGGCTATGGCGTTGACCATGTCTTCGGCATTCCTGGTGTACATACCGTGGAGCTCTACCGCGGCCTGGCGGGCTCGTCCATCCGCCATGTCACCCCGCGCCACGAGCAGGGTGCCGGGTTCATGGCCGACGGCTATGCGCGGACCCGCGGCAAACCCGGGGTGTGCTTCATCATCACCGGCCCGGGCATGACCAACATCACCACCGCCATGGGCCAGGCCTATGCCGACTCGATCCCGATGCTGGTGATTTCCAGCGTGCAGGCCCGCGACCAGCTGGGCGGTGGCCGCGGCAAGCTGCACGAGTTGCCCAACCAGGCAGCGCTGGTGTCGGGTGTGGCGGCGTTTTCCCACACCCTGATGAGTGCCGATGACCTGCCGCAGGTGCTGGCCCGGGCATTCGCCGTGTTCGAAGGCGCCCGGCCGCGCCCGGTGCATATCGAGATCCCGCTCGACGTGCTGGTCGAACCGGCCGACCACCTGCTGCCGGGGCGCGTGGTGCGCAGCAGCCGGGCGGGGGCAGCGCCGCAGGCCGTGGCGCAGATGGCCGAGCGCCTGGCCAATGCACGGCGACCATTGATCCTGGCCGGGGGCGGCGCGTTGGCCGCGGGCGCTGCGCTGGCGCGCCTGGCCGAACTCCTGCAGGCGCCGGTGGCGCTGACCATCAATGCCAAGGGGCTGCTGCCGGCCAGCCACCCGCTGCAGATTGGCTCGACCCAGTCACTGCCAGCCACGCGGGCGCTGGTGGCCGAGGCCGATGTGGTGCTGGCGATCGGCACCGAACTGGCCGAAACCGACTATGACGTCACCTTCAAAGGTGGTTTCGAGATCCCGGGCAGCCTGTTGCGCATCGACATCGACCCGGACCAGACCGTGCGCAATTACCTGCCGACGCTGTCACTGGTGGCCGATGCCGAACTGGCGGCCGAGGCGCTGCTCGGTGCCTTGCAGGCGCTGCCGCAACCCGTGCGTGAAAGCACGTGGGGGGCAGCCCGGGTGGCCAAGCTGCGCCAGGCACTGGCGGCGGGTTGGGACCAGCCGACCCTGAGCCAGACACGTTTGCTGAATGCAATTATCGAGCGCCTGCCCAATGCCATTCTGGTGGGCGATTCGACCCAACCGGTGTACACCGGCAACCTGACCCTGGACATGGACCAGCCACGCCGTTGGTTCAATGCCTCGACCGGCTACGGCACCTTGGGTTATGCATTGCCGGCGGCCATGGGCGCCTGGCTGGGCAGCGCGGAGCAGGTCGGTGAGCGTGCGCCTGCGGTGTGCCTGATTGGTGATGGCGGTTTGCAGTTCACCTTGCCGGAGCTGGCCAGCGCGGTGGAAGCGCAGGTGCCGCTGATCGTGCTGCTGTGGAACAACCAGGGGTACGAGGAAATCAAGAAGTACATGGTCAACCGGGCCATCGAGCCGGTCGGGGTGGATATCCATACGCCGGACTTCATCGGTGTGGCGCGGGCCCTGGGCGCGGCAGCGGAGCAGGTGGCAGATGTGGCGCAGTTGCAGGTGGCGTTGGGGCAGGCAGTGGAGCGCAAGGGGCCGACCTTGATCCAGGTTGACCAGAATCAGTGGCAGGGGGATGTGTTGGGTTGAAGTGAAGCTATTGCCTGTACCGGCCCTTTCGCGGGTGAACCCGCTCCCACAGGTACTGCACAGTTTTCAGTATCTGTGCAAAACCTGTGGGAGCGGGTTCACCCGCGAAAGGGCCGGCACAGGCAAAGCCAAACTCAGCCAGCAGTCGCCCGCAACCTCGCCACATCACGAATCGGCGGCGCGCCATACAGCCGGCTGTATTCACGGCTGAACTGTGACGGGCTTTCATACCCCACCCGGTAGGCAGCCACCGCTGCCTCGAGCCCGTCATTCAGCATCAAGCGCCGCGCCTCCTGCAGGCGCAGTTGCTTCTGATACTGCAACGGGCTCATCGACGTCACGGCCTTGAACCGGTGGTGCAAGGTCGAGGTGCTGAGGTTGACCTCGCGCGCCAGGTCCTCGATGCGCAAAGGCAGCTGGTAGTTCTGGTTGAGCCAGGTAATGGCCTGGCAAACCCGGTGGGTCTGGCTGTTGGCCAAGGCGATTTCGTACAACCGATAGCCCTGCGGCCCGCGCAGCAGGCGGTACAGAATCTCCCGACGGAACAGCGGCGCGAGCATCGCGATATCGCGAGGGGTGTCCAGCAGGCGTATCAGCCGCAGCAAGGCGTCGAGCAACGCGGCATCGGTTCTTTCCACATACAAGCCACGACCGGAAGGCCGGTTGGGCACCAGCATCGGCCCGCTTTCGGCGATCAGCTGGCTTATTTCGGCCGGGTCCAGGTCCATGCGCAGGCCAAGGCTCGGGTGCTCGGGGCTGGCGTCGAGCTTTACGCCGCTAAGCGGCAAGGTTACCGAGACCACCATGTAGTGCAGCGGGTCGTAGGCGTACTGCTCGTCACCCAGGAACAGGCTTTTGCTGCCCTGGGCGAGGATGCACAGCGCGGGTTGCGCCAGGGTCGGTACCGAGCGCACGTTTTCGGTGTAGCGCACCAGGTACAGGTCATCGATGGCCGATGCCGGGCCGTAGGGCTCCCCGGCGTGGCGGCGGATCAGCTCGGCGAGCTCCTGGCGTTGCAGTTCCAGGCTCGGGTCGATGGACGTGGCGGTGGTCATGATGGCTTTCCTCTGCTGACCGACGCAGCATAGGTTTGGGCAATGGCGGGCGCTAGTCAAAAGCTGCACGCCGATTGCCTGATCCTGCCGCGCTGCAGGATCAGGCAATCGGCGTGCAGTAATGGCCTAACGCGTCGCGCGGGTGAGGCCCTAACCTTGGCAGCCTGGCTTTTCCGTCCGCCTGCTTCAAGGAGATTGTGCAATGACCCCGACACAACCGGTCACCCACCTTGCTTTCATCCGTGCGAGCAGCGGGCGCTCGGCGGAGCTGGGCGCGCGCCTGCGTGATCTGCTCGAGCCCTCGTTGCGGGCACCGGGCTGCCTGAGTTTCACGGTGCAGCGTTCGCAGGCTGATGCCGATTTATGGTTGCTCAGTGGCAGCTGGCAAGACCAGCAGGCGATGACTGGCTACTTTGCTTCGCCGACGCTGGAAGTGTTTGGTGAGTTGGTGCAGGAACAGGTGGTCAGCAGCCTGGATCTGCATACCTTTGATTGAGCTATTGCCTGTTCTGGCCTCATCGCCGGCAAGCCAGCTCCTACAGGGTTATCACAGGTCTTGAGGGCGGTGCAGTACCTGTGGGAGCTGGCTTGCCGGCGATAGGGCCGGTACAGGTGAATAGGGTAAGATGCTGCCCTTGATCAACCAGGTAGATAGCAACATGGCACGTAGGGAATTCCCGCATTTCGAAGCGGTTTCGGCGATGGTCCCGGTGGAAGGTGGCGGCTACAACGCGGCCATCGCGGTCAAGGCCCTGGGCATGGGCGGCGCGCCGCGCTTTCACAAGATTCTCGACGGCCAGGTGTTCAAGGGCGCCGTGGCCGCCGATGAAGCGGCCACGGCCGAGCTGCAACGCCTGCAGGGCGTCAGCGAAGAGGGTGAGCTGATCTGGTGATCAGGCCGGCGGGCGGGCCATCTTGAACAGGTTGCCCAGCTCGAAATAGTCTGCCGGGCCACCCCCACGCAGGATCGGCTCGGCGGCAGCGGTATCGTAGATACCGTTCTTCAACAGGTGCTCGGCAATGTGCACCGCCACCACTTCACCCAGGATCAGCCAGCTGGGCACCAGTTCCTGGTCGGCCCGCTTGAGCTGGACGATCTGGCTGACCTTGCACTCGAAGGCCACCGGGGTTTCGCCGACACGCGGCACGTTGACGATGCTCGACGGCTTGGCGGTGAGGCCGCTCAATTCAAATTCGTTTATCTCGGCGGCAACCGGTGCGCAGCTCTGGTTCATCTGCTCGGCCAACGGGCGGGTTGCCAGGTTCCAGACGAATTCGCCGGTCTGCTCGATGTTGTTCAGGCTGTCTTTGCGCCCGACGCTGCAGAAACCGATGATCGGCGGGATGTAGTTGAAGGCATTGAAGAAGCTGTAGGGCGCCAGGTTCAGGCGGCCTTCGCGGTCCTGTGAGGAGATCCAGCCGATAGGGCGGGGGCCGACGATGGCGTTGAACGGGTCGTGGGGCAGGCCGTGGCCTTTTGCGGGTTCGTAGTAATACATCTGTGCTGGGCTTGCTGGCCCTACCTCCTGGTGGACAAGACGCCTAGTGTGCCAAGCCTGTGCCCGCCTGCAAATGATCAAGCCCGGCCGAAGCCGGGCTGGGTGCTCGCATCAGGGATCAGCTGATGCGGTGGGCGTTGGTGCGATCGAAGCCATCTTCGGCGAAACGTTGGCCGCCAGTGCGGTCGAAGCCGTCTTCGGCGAAGCGCTGGCCACCGGTGCGGTCGAAGCCGTCTTCGGCGAAGCGCTGGCCACCGGTGCGGTCGAAGCCGTCTTCGGCGAAGCGCTGGCCGCCAGTGCGGTCGAAGCCATCTTCAGCGTAAGCAGCGGATTGGCTCTGGGTCGCTGCGAAGGTGTGGGCGTTGGTGCGGTTGAAGCCATCTTCGGCGAAGGCGCCAGCAGCGAAAACCGAGAGGGCCAGGGTGAGGATCAGTTTGTTTTTCATGGTCGTTGCTCCAGGGGTTCTTGAGGTTGTTTTGTTTCTATGGGTTTAATCCTACGCCGATTAACTTGATTAAAAAGCGCAAATAATAGCGCTTAAAAATCGAATAATTAGATATATGTTGGCGCGCATCTGGGGCTCTGGCAGCGGTTCTGGCTCAGGATGTGTCCGCCGATGCGCCGACGTTCTGCCAGCCATTGCAGCTTGAGGGGGTGGAATTAATGGGGCGTTAAGGATGAAAAATCTGTCATTGAAGGCTTCTCAACGCATTTTTCATACATCACCAACCGATTTTTCAAATGCTGCTCAGCACCATCGCCGCACCTCAAACCGGAGCGGCACAACAATGAACAAACTTCCGCAAATCACCTTGGCCTTCTGGGTCATGAAGATCTGCGCTACCACCCTTGGCGAAACGGCGGGTGATTTGCTGTCGATGACCCTGAACATCGGCTATGCCCTCAGCTCGCTGCTGCTGATCAGCGTGTTCCTGCTGACCTTGCTCGGCCAGCTGTACTCGCGCCGCTACCACCCGATGCTGTACTGGCTGGTGATCCTCTCCACCAGCACCGCCGGCACTACCATGTCCGACTTCATGGACCGCACCCTGGGCCTGGGCTACGCCGCGGGTTCGGCCATCCTCATCGGCATCCTGCTGCTGACCTTCCTGGTATGGCGCCTGAGCGGCAACCCGCTGGATGTCACCCGCATCAAGAACCGCACGGGCGAATTGTTCTATTGGGTGGCGATCCTGTTTTCCAACACCCTCGGCACGGCGCTGGGCGATTACCTGGCCGATGACTCGGGGCTCGGTTTTGCCGGTGGCGCACTGTTGATCGGCAGTGCCATCGCCTTGGTAGTGGTGGCCCGCTACTGGACACGTATTCCTGGCGTGGTGTTGTTCTGGGTTGCGTTCGTGCTTACCCGCCCGTTCGGCGCCACCTTGGGCGACTTCCTCACCAAGCCCCACGAGAAGGGCGGCCTGGACTTCGGCACGGTCGGCTCTTCGGCGGTGCTGGGCGGGGTGTTGCTGGTACTGGTGCTGATGGCCACCTGGTACCAGCGCCGTGAGCCGCGTCAGGCGTTGGAGATGTCCTGAGTGTTGATGCGGTAGCGGGTACTGCGGCCCCCGCCAGGCAGGCGAACCAGGCAGGCCTTGTCGAGCAGATCGGACAGGTGGCGGGTCGCAGTGGCCTTTGATACCTTCGCCACCGCCTGGTATTGCGCTGCGTTGATGCCTTCCTCGAATCCTCGGGGGCCGCCATCGAGCAACCTGTTGAGCACCTTTACCTGTTCGGGCAGCAAACCATCTGAGCGATGTGCTTGCCAGAACCTGGCCTTGGCCAGTATCCGGTCGATATTGGCCAGGGCCTGTTCCAGGCTGCGCAGCAGGGTAGAAAGAAACCAGGATAGCCAGCGGGTGATATCCAGGTCGCCTTTCTGGCTGTTCTCCAGCACTTGGTAATAGCCGGCCCTGTCTTCGAGGATGCTGGCAGACATGGCATAGAAACGAATGGCCTGTCGCTCACCTTGCGCCAGCGCCAGGTCGGTGATTGCCCGAGTCAGACGGCCATTGCCATCGTCGAACGGATGCAGGGTGACGAACCAGAAGTGGGCGATGCCGGCACGTAGCAGTGGGTCCAGGCTGGTGGAATCGCGACTGTTGGCAAACCAGTCGAGAAACTCGTTGAGTCGGGCTTCCAGGCCATCGCGCGGTGGTGCTTCGAAATGCACGGTAGGCTTGTCGAGCCGGCCGGAGATCACCTGCATGGGCATTTCATCACGCAACTGGCCGACCAGTATCGCTTTGCTCAAGGCGCCTTGTGCCAGTGGGAACAGCCACTGGTGCCAGGTGTACAGGCGCTGCAGGGTCAGCGGTCGGTCATACCCTTGCGTTGCATCCAGCATCAGCTCCGCCAGCCCTTCACTGCGGGCATTGGTAGGTCCTTGCTCCTCGATGCCCAGCCGGCGAGCGAGGGAAGAGCGGACAGAACCCACGTTCAACTGCTCACCTTCGATTGCCGAAGAGGTGACGATGTTTTGCAGCAGCGTATCGAGGATGTTCTGGCACTCGCTGAGTGCATCGACGCTGCCGATCTTGCCCAGCAGGCGTCCTTGCATGTCGATGCAATTGCGTAGCATTGGGGCGATGGCTTCGTTTTGCCAGGTGAAGCGTGGCCAGGCAGGTTGCTGCCAGATCCATAAGGGGCTATTCATGATCCGTCCCATGAGCCGAATGAGCCGGCTATTCGGCTCATCTTGTGAGCCGAATAATAGCGCTATTCGGCTCATCCTGTGAGCCGAATAAGGCCCGTCAATCGGCTCACAGGCTGCCGCGTATCACAAAAAAGGGGCGCCCCATGCACTGGAGCGCCCCTTTTCAGTACTGCCAAGCCAGCATCACTCAGTGGTAATCCGCGAGTGCTGCTTGGTGTCCTTCATGGTCGCGTAAACCAGCAGCGAGCAGGCGATGCAGGCGGTGACGTACCAGTAGAAGCCACTCTCCATGCCGGCGCTCTTGAACCACAGGGCCACGTACTCGGCGGTGCCGCCGAAGATCGACACGGTCAGGGCGTACGGCAGGCCCACGCCCAGGGCGCGGATTTCGGTGGGGAACAGCTCGGCTTTGACCACGGCGTTGATCGAGGTGTAGCCGCTGACGATGATCAGCGCCGCCATGATCAGGAAGAACGCGCCCCACCAGGTCTGGATGGTGTGCAGGGTGCTGAGGATCGGTACGGTGAACAAGGTGCCGAGTACACCGAAGGCGATCAGGATCGGGCGTCGACCGATCTTGTCGGACAGGCCACCGATCACTGGCTGCAGGCACATGAACAGGAACAGCGTGGCGGCCGAGATGGTGGTCGAGTCGCTGATGCTCATGCCCACGGTGTTGACCAGGTACTTCTGCATGTAGGTGGTGTAGGTGTAGAAGGCCAGGGTGCCGCCCATGGTCAGGCCGACAACGGTCATCAGCTCCTTGGGGTGGCGCAGCAGGGTGCGCATCAGGCTTTCCTTGGCCTTTTCCTTCTTGGTGAAGGAGGCGGTTTCTTCCATGCCGCGACGCAGGTAGAGGGCCACCACGGCGCACAGCGCACCGATCACGAACGGTACGCGCCAGCCCCAGGCATACAGCTGCTCGGTGGTCAGGGTCTGTTGCAGGACGATCAATACCGCCAGGGCGATGAGCTGGCCGGAGATCAGGGTCACGTACTGGAAGCTGGAGAAGAAGCCACGGCGATCCTTGCTGGCCATTTCGCTGAGGTAGGTGGCCGAGGTGCCGTATTCACCACCCACCGACAAGCCCTGCAGCAGGCGTGCGATGACCAGCAGGATTGGCGCGGCGACGCCGATGGTTTCGTAGCCCGGGGTCAGGGCGATGACCAGCGAGCCGGCGCACATCAGCAGCACCGAGGCCATCAGTGCGGCCTTGCGGCCTTTGCGGTCGGCGTACAGGCCCATCAGCCAACCACCGATCGGGCGCATGAGGAAGCCCACGGCGAAGATCGCGGCGGTATTGAGCAATTGTGCGGTGGAATCGCCGGCTGGGAAGAAGGCCTTGGCGAAGTACAGCGAGAATGCGGCGTAGACGTACCAGTCGTACCATTCGACCATGTTGCCGATGGACCCGCTGAAGATCGACTTCAGGCGGCTGGCGGTGGTTTTTTCTGTGGCAGGCGCGGTGGCCGCCCCGGCTGGCAGGGAGGTGGCATTATCCATCAGGGATACCTTCTCGTTGTTTTTGTGGAGCGCGCCGTGGCGCAGCTTGCCAAGGCAATTGCAGAAGGTGTGCCAAATGGGTGCATTGGGCTTCAAATGGGGGCGCTGCGCGACCCTTCGCGGGCACGCCCGCTCCCACAGGGACCGCGTGACGTCTGACTCTTCGCGTTTCCCTGTGGGAGCGGGCGTGCCCGCGAAGGGCTGCAAGGCAGCCCCAAAAGAATCCTGTTAATGAGCGGTTATTTGCTTAGTGACCGAGCGCGATAGGCGGATTTCCGCTCATTCTCGGCCAACAAAATCCTCGCGCACCAACCCATGCCGCTGCATTTTCTCGTTCAGCGTGCGCCGCGGCAGCTGCAACGTTTCCATCACAGCATTGATCGCGCCCCCGTGCTGGCGCAGCGCCGCGCGCAGGCATTGCGCCTCGAACGCTTCCATCTGCTCGCTCAGCGACTGCCCGGCAGGCGCCACCTCGATGTTCGGCGAGCCCAGCCCCAATGCATGGCGTTCCGCCGCGTTGGCCAGTTCACGTACGTTGCCCGGCCAGTCGTGCGACAGCAGCTGCGCCAGTTGCGCGCCCGACAGTGGCGGGGCTGCGCGGCCAAGCTTTTCGCCGGCGGCACGGGCAAAGTGCTCGAACAGCAGTGGAATGTCCTCACGCCGTTCACGCAATGGCGCCAGGCGCAGCTCGGCCACGTTCAGGCGATAGGCAAGGTCTTCGCGGAAGCGCCCGGCGCGGGCTTCTTCGAGCAGGTCGGGCTTGGTCGCGGCAATGATGCGCAGGTCGACGCTGATGCTCTGGTTGGCCCCCAGGCGCTCCAGCTTCTGTTCCTGGATCACCCGCAGCAGCTTGGCCTGTTGGGCCAGTGGCATGCTTTCGATTTCGTCGAGGAACACCGTGCCACCGTTGGCGTACTCCAGCTTGCCGATGCGCTTGCCTTGGGCACCGGTAAAAGCGCCGCTTTCATGGCCGAACAGCTCGGCCTCGAACAGCGACTCGGGGATGGCTGCACAGTTGAGGGCGACGAACGGCTTGTCGGCGCGCGGGCCAAAATCGTGCAGGCACCGGGCCACGCGCTCCTTGCCACTGCCGGTTTCGCCGCGGATCAGCACATTGACCGGCAGGCTGGCCAGGTCCAGCACTTGCCGGCGCAGCTGTTGCAGGCCTTGGGACATGCCAAGCAGCGTGCCTTCCAGGCGTGACTTGAGGTCGGCCTGCTCGTGCAGCCGACGGTTTTCCAGGACCAGCTGGCGCTTTTCCAGGGCCCGACGCAGGCTGCCCAGCAGGTGCTGCGGGGTAAAGGGTTTTTCCAGGAAGTCGTAGGCCCCGCTGCGCATGGCTTCCACTGCCATGGGCACATCGCCGTGGCCGGTCAGCAGGATCACCGGCAAGTCGGGGTCGTCCGCCTGCAGGCGTTCGAGCAACTGCAGGCCATCCATGCCCGGCATGCGTACATCGCTGATGATTACCCCGGGAAAGTGCTGTGGCAGGTGTGCCAGGCATTCTTCGGCGCGGGCGAACAGTTGCACGCTGAAGCCGGACAGGCTCAGCCATTGCTCGACCGCGGTGCGGATACTGGCTTCATCATCGACGACGATCACTGAATTCAACATACAGGCTCCAGGTCACGGGGCAGGGTAAGGCTCAGGCGCGCGCCGCCAGGCAGGTTTTCAGCTTGCAGCTGGCCACCGGCCTCGTGGACGATGCCGTAGGAAATGGCCAGCCCCAGCCCCAGGCCTTCGCCCACCGGCTTGGTGGTGAAGAACGGGTCGAAGACCTTGGCCAGATCGGCTTCGGCAATGCCGCCACCCGAATCCAGCACGCTCAGGCGCCACAGCTCGCCCTCGGGCTCGATGCGGATCTCCAGGCGTTTGTAGCGCTTGTCGGCCATGGCGTCGAGGGCATTGCGCAGCAGGTTGATCAGCACCTGCTCCAGGCGAATGGCATCGCCGCGCACCCAGGCCGGGCGCGCCAGGTACAGGGCTACTTCCACTTCTTCGCTGCGAATGCGTGCTTCCAGCAGGTGCAGGGCCTGGTCGACCACGGTGGCCAGGTCGAGGCGCTCGCGCAGGCCGACCGGGCTGTTGCGGGCGAAGGTTTTCAGGTGGCTGGTGAGCGCGGCCATGCGTGTGAGCATCTGCTCCAGCGGCTCCAGTGCCTGGCGTGCTTCGTCATGTCGGCCATGGTCGAGCAGCAGGCGCAGGGTTTCCAGCTGCATGCGCTGGGTGGTCAGCGGCTGGTTGATTTCATGGGCCATGGCTGCCGACATCTGCCCCAGCGCCGCCAGCTTGGCCGATTGCACCAGCCCCTCCTGGGCGGTGCGCAGCTCACGGGTGCGCTCCTCGACCTGGCGCTTGAGCTCCTCCCGGCTGCGCTGGCGCAGGCGGGCCAGGCGCAGGCGCTGGCTGACGAACAGCACAGCGAACACCAGGCTCAGCCACACGGCGGCGGCGCCGAGGGCGGCATTGCGACCGTCGGCGGCTACCTGCGGCTTGCGCAGCAGGTGCAAGGTCCAGTTTTCACCCTCCAGTGGCAGGCTTTCCCACAGGTACTCGGCGCTGCCCTCCGGGCCTTGCACGCGGCTGAGGGTGCTGTTGTCGGCAAAGCGGGCCAGCACCTGGTGCTGCAGCGGCACCAGCGGTTGCTTGTCGTACTGACGGGTTTCGGCCAGTTCGGCACGGTCGGCACCACTGAGCGGCTGCAGTTCGCGGTAGCGCCAGCCGTCCTGGTTGGCGATGAAGGTGATGCCGCGGGCATCGCTGACCAGCAGGATGTCGCTGCCCTGGCGCCACTCGCGTTCCAGCTCGGGGAACTCCAGCTTCACCACCATGGCGCCGAGGAAGCGGCCATGCTCGTCGTTCACCGCGCTGGCGAGGAAGTAGCCCGGCACGCCACTGGTCACGCCCACGGCGTAGAAGCGGCCACTGCCCTGGCTGCGAGTCTGCTTGAAGTAGGGGCGGAAACCGTAGTTGGAGCCCACGTAGCTGCTGGGCAACCGCCAGTTGCTGGCGGCGATGGCCAGGCCGGTGCGGTCGAGCAGTTCGAGGGTGGAGGAGTTGGCGGCGCCATTGATGCGTTCGAGCTTGCGGTTCAGGGCGTCCTGCACCGGTTCGCTGACCGGGCCGCGCAGGGCGGCGATCAGCTCCGGGTCCAGCGCCAGCACGGCGGGCAGGGCGCGGTAGCGGTCGATCAGCGTGTGCAAGGCATTGGCATACAAGCCCAACTGCTGGCTGGCACGCTGGGCGTCGGCTTCCATGGCCTGGCGCTTGGCCTGGTGCATGGCCCAGCCGGCGCTGAAGGCGGTGCCCAGCACGATCAGCAGGGTGATCAGCCCCAGACGCAGGGCGCGAACGGAAAAGGGCATGGGGCAGATCCGGATGAATGGGATATCAGGGCGGGCCTCTTCGCGGGTGAACCCGCTCCCACAGGTATCGCGCAGGCCATCTGCTTGCGGAGTACCTGTGGGAGCGGGTTTACCCGCGAAGGGGCCGGTACAGGCAAACCGGTCAGTTACAGCAGTTCAAAGCTCTGCTGCTGCACCGCCTGGGAATCCAGCCCGACCTGGACATTGAACTCCCCTGGCTCGGCAACCCGCTGCAGTTGGCCATTGTAGAACTTCAGGTCTTCTTCGCTGATGCGGAAGCTCAACGTGCGCGATTCGCCAGGCTTGAGCATCAGCTTCTGGAAGTTCTTCAGTTCCTTCACCGGGCGGCTCATCGATGCCGATACATCCTGCAGGTACAGCTGCACCACGGTCTCGCCTGCCACCTTGCCGGTGTTCTTCACCGTCACCTTGGCTTCCAGCGTGTCGCCACGCTTGAGGTCCTTGTTCGACAGCTTCAGCCCCGACAGCTCGAAGCTGCTGTAGCTCAGGCCATAGCCGAACGGGTACAGCGGGCCATTGGGCTCCTCGAAGTACTGCGAGGTATAGTTGCCCGGCTTGCCCGGCGTGAAGGGCCGGCCAATACGGGTGTGGTTGTAGTACATCGGGATCTGCCCGACCGAGCGCGGGAAGGTGATGGCCAGCTTGCCGGACGGGTTGTAATCGCCGAACAGCACATCGGCGATCGCGTTGCCGCCTTCGGTACCGGCGAACCAGGTTTCGAGGATGGCGTCGGCCTGCTCGCGCTCCCAGGCAATCGACAGTGGACGGCCGTTCATCAGCACCAGCACCAGCGGCTTGCCGGTGGCCTTCAGGGCCTTGATCAGCTCCCGCTGGCTGGCCGGGATTTCCAGGGTGGTACGGCTCGACGACTCATGGGACATGCCGCGGGATTCGCCGACCACTGCAACCACCACATCGGACTGCTTCGCCGCCTTCACCGCCTCGTCGATCAGCACCGCAGGCGGGCGCGGATCGTCGACGATTTCCGGGGCATCGAAGTTGAGGAAGTTCAGGTAATCGAACATCGCCTTGTCGCCGGTGACGTTGGAACCTTTGGCGTAGACCAGCTTGGCCTTGCCCTCCACGGCGCGGCGCAGGCCTTCGCGCACGGTCACCGAGTGCGCTGGTTTGCCGTCGGCAGCCCAGCTGCCCATCATGTCGATCGGGGCATCGGCCAGCGGGCCGACCAGGGCGATGGTGCCGGCCTTTTTCAGCGGCAGGGTCTGGTTGCGGTTTTCCAGCAGCACCAGGCTGCGGCGCGCCACGTCACGCGCGGCGTCGCGGTGCAGGCGGTCGTTGCCGTAGTAGTCCTTCAGGTCGGTTTCGGCCTTGCCGATGCGCACGTACGGGTCCTTGAACAGGCCCATGTCGTACTTGGCACCCAGCACTTCGCGCACCGCCTGGTCCAGCTCGCCCTGAGTCACTTCGCCGGACTTCAGCAGGCCTGGCAGCTCTTCGCCGTACAGGGTGTCGTTCATGCTCATGTCGATGCCGGCCTTGATCGCCAGCTTGGCGGCTTCGCGGCCGTCGCGGGCAACGCCATGGCGGATCAGCTCCTGGATGGCGCCGTGGTCGCTGATGGTCACGCCCTTGAAGCCCCACTCCTTGCGCAGCAGGTCGTTCATCAGCCAGGTGTTGGAGGTGGCCGGCACGCCGTTGATCGAGTTCAGCGCCACCATCACCCCGCCGGCACCAGCGTCAAGCGCGGCGCGGTAGGGTGGCAGGTAGTCGTTGTACATTTTCGGCAGGCTCATATCGACCGTGTTGTAGTCGCGCCCGCCTTCCACCGCGCCATACAGGGCGAAGTGCTTGACGATGGCCATGATGCTGTCGGGGTTGGCCGGGCTGCTGCCCTGGAACGAACGGACCATCACCTGGCCGATCTTCGAGGTCAGGTAGGTGTCTTCGCCAAAGCCTTCACTGGTGCGGCCCCAACGCGGATCGCGGGCGATGTCGACCATCGGCGCGAAGGTCATGTCCAGGGCGTCGGCCGCGGCTTCGATGGCGGCGGTGCGGCCGACCTTGGCGACGGCGTCCATGTCCCAGGTCGCGGCCATGCCCAGGCCGATCGGGAAAATGGTGCGCTCGCCGTGGACGGTATCGTAGGCGAAGAACATCGGGATCTTCAGGCGGCTGCGCATGGCAGCGTCCTGCATCGGCCGGTTCTCGGGCGCGGTACGCGAGTTGAAGGTGCCACCGATGCGGCCGGCGGCGATTTCCTCGCGAATCTTGTCGTGGGGCATTTCCGGGCCGATGCTGATCAGGCGCAGCTGGCCGATCTTCTCGGCTTCGGTCATCTGGCTGATCAGATGGTCGATGAACGCCTGCTTGTCCTGCAGGGGCGGGGCGGAGGGGGCGGCGAGGGCCGCCTGACTGGCAAGGCCCATGGCCAGGCCCAGCAAAGACAGTTTCATCATCAATTCCGTTGTGGGGCCTCTGCCGTATCCACGGTGATACGCGCGCGGCCGAAGTTTTCAGGCGGCTATTGTTGTACGATTTGCAGGCATTTCTTCCAGCGGCGGATTATGCCTGAATATGTCGCCTGCGGACGAAGCCCCGAATGCCGGGACAACAACTATAAGAACGCTCAAGAGACCGACGGCATGACCCCCCTCGACGAATACCATCAGCGCCAGATCGCCGAAGCCATTGCCCGTGCCGAACGGCGCACCGATGCCGAACTGGTGACGGTGCTGGCCCGCCGGGCCGATGACTACGCCTACTGGCCGTTGTTCTGGGCCGCCGTGCTGGCGCTGGCCGTGCCGGCCCTGTTGCACTGGCTGCTGGGTTGGCCCGGAGTGCGTGGCTTGCTGGTGGCCAATGTGCTGTTGTTCGTCGGCTTGTGCCTGCTGCTGCGCAGCCCACGCCTGGCCGGCTGGCTGATCCCCCGGGCCCTGCGCCGCTGGCGCGCCTCGCGCCTGGCCCGCCAGCAGTTTCGCGAACAGAACCTGCAGCGCACTGCTGGTGCCACGGGCGTACTGATCTTTGTCAGCGAGGCGGAGCGGCATGTGGAGATCCTGGTTGACCGCGGCATCGAGCACCACCTGGATGCCACCGCCCGCGCGGCCATCGTCGCTCGCTTTGCCGAACAGGTACGCCAGGGCCGCACCTTGCAGGGTTTTGTCGAGTGCATCGAGGCGTGCGGCGAACTGCTCAGCGAGCATGTGCCGCCTACCCATGCACGTAACGAGTTGCCCAACCGGTTGGTGATTCTCGATTGAGCCGAACCCCGATAGCTTGACGCGCCCCTTGTGAGAGCGGGCAAGCCCGCTCCCATAGAACTGCACATAACTCATTGAATTAGCAGGGACTCTGTGGGAGCGGCTTTAGCCGCGAACACCGGCGCAGCCGGTGCCATGCACCGCGTTGGATTCTTCGCGGCTAAAGCCGCTCCCACAGGGTACGCGTACCGCTTGCGAATTCAGTTCTCTACGCGACAGCGCAGCCCAAACGACTGGGCGATCTCCCACAGGAAGTTAGCCACCCTGTAGAATGCGCGCATTGCGCCATGCGCTCCCCGCTATCCGAGGCACCGTTTTTCCATGTCCGCCAGTTCTTCTGCTCCATCCGCGCCGGATGCGCGCACCCAGTTTCTCGACCTGCTGAACGCCGCCCTGCATGGCAATACCCTGGTCAAACTGGTATTGGCGCGCCATGTCGGTGCCGACCAGAGCTTGCAACGGATCATTGCCAAGCCGCTGCAGGTCAAGGGCCAGCCGTGCCTGTCGCTGGTCTATCGCCACCAGACCCGCGACATCACCCGCAACCTGGCGCTGGATCAGGCCCAGGCGCTGGTCGCCGAGCTGCTGCCGGACAGCTTCCGCAACGCGCACCTGTTCGACGCCGACGGTGAAGTGCAGTTGACCTTCAGCAAGAAGGGCAAGCCCATGCTCCAGCGCCACGGCGCACAGGCACCGCGCGAAGCTGCCAGCAGCAGCGGCCATGACCGCGAGAAGAAGCGCTATCTGGAGCTGTCGCGGCCATTCCTGCGTGACCTCGGCGTGACTGACGCACAAGGCGCGCTGATCCCGTCCATGTCGCGCAAGTGGAAGCAGATCAACAAGTTCATCGAAGTCTTCGACCACGCCCTGGCCAGCGCCCCGGTGCCAGCGCAGCAGGCGCTGCGGGTGGCCGACTTCGGCTCTGGCAAGGGCTACCTGACCTTTGCCATGCACGACTACCTGCGCAACAGCCTGGGCCGCGAAGCGCAGGTAACCGGCGTCGAGCTGCGCCAGGACATGGTCGACTTGTGCAACGCCGCCGCCTTGCGCCTGGAGCACCCGGGCCTGGAGTTCCAGTGTGGTGACGTGCGTAGCGTGGTGCCCAAGGCCATCGAGGTGATGATCGCCCTGCATGCCTGCGATATCGCCACCGACTACGCCATTCACACCGGCATCCGCTGCAACGCCGCGATCATCATGTGCTCGCCGTGCTGCCACAAGCAGATCCGCCCGCAACTGCACAGCCCGGGGTTGTTGCAACCGATGCTGCAGTACGGCCTGCACCTGGGCCAGCAGGCCGAGATGCTGACCGACAGCCTGCGCGCGCTGTACCTGGAAGCCTGCGGGTACGAGACCAAGGTGTTCGAGTTCATCTCGCTGGAGCACACCAACAAGAACAAGATGATTCTTGCGGTGAAGCGGCGCCAGGCAGGGGACAACGGCGCGTTGCTGGAGAAGATCGGGCAGCTCAAGGCGTTCTATGGAGTGCAGGAGCATTGCCTGGAGACGTTGTTGCGAGGGGACGGGTTGCTCTGATAGCACTGCTTGCTTCTACGGGCCTCTAAAACATTCTTCGGGTCGAAGTCCCGATTCCGCGTAGGACAATTCCCAACAGTTACTTACAGCGACTCCCAGCATCATCAATTCTGTAGTGTGGCGTGCACGCTTGCCGATTGGGTGGTTGTCATTTGACAACCTTTGGCATGCAAGTCCACACTGGAGAAAATCTGATGTCACGCCCCAGTCACGCCAGGAAGGAGGTTGAGCAGGCCTTGAGGCACGCTGAGTCAAAGGGATGGAGAGTAGTGGTGGGTGGGGGGCATTGTTGGGGGAAAATGTACTGCCCGTGGAACGATGCCCATTGTCGGTGTGGGGAGTTTTGCATTACCAGTATCTGGAGCACCCCGAGGAGCCCTGGCAATTTGGCGCGTCAGCTGAGGCGTGTGGTTGATAACTGTTCGGGCAGCAAAGTTGCCTTAGGCGCACCAAATGCCGGAGAGGAGTAGAAGCAGTGGAATATGAGTTCACCCTCAAGTATCAATTGAGCGAAAACGAAGATACCGACGCGCTACTGGAGCGTCTGGCTGAAGGCGGATGCGATGATGCGGTGGTTGGCGTAGGTCAACCGGGCCGCTTGGCGCTTGCCTTCATCCGCGAGTCCCCTACTGCGAAAGAGGCTATCGAGAGCGCTTTGAAAGATGTTTGCAGAGTGGTGCCAGGCGCTCGCCTCATCGAAGCGACCCCCGATCTTGTAGGGCTTTCCGACGTGGCTGAAATCATAGGCGTATCTCGGCAAAACATGCGGAAATTGATGTTGGCGCATTCACATAACTTCCCTGCCCCCGTGCACGATGGCAGCACTGCTCTCTGGCATCTTGCCGACATTCTGGTTTGGTTGCAGGCGCGGGGTAGCTACTCAATTGGCCAGGGCACCCTTGAACTGGCTCGCATAGCGATGGCAGTCAATATTTCAAGCGCATATGAGCGGGTAGTGCTTCAGCGATACTTGTGAGTCCCCGCGCCCTGCAACAAATTGTCTGCCACGGCTGCATTGGTATCTTTCAAGGGCTCGGTTTCGCTGATCGCCGCTTCGAGCTGGCGGGCCTGGCGGTATTCGCTGGGCGTGCAGTTGCTGACCTGCTTGAAGGTGCGGGCGAAGTAGGACGGGTCCTTGAAGCCTGCCTCATAGCCGATGCTGGTAATCGGCATCTGGCTGTTGACGAGCAGGTCCATGGCCAGGTTCATGCGCTTGCTCAGGATGTAATCCAGAAACCCAACGCCGTTGACTTCCTTGAACAGGCGGCTGAAGCGGGCCGTGGTCATGCCGCAACGCTGCGCGAGGTCCTTTTGATCGACACATTCGCGAAAGTGCTGGTCGATGTACGGCATGACCTTGCTGAGCGCCTGGTGCTTGTGGTGTTCGCCGGTCAGGCGAATGCTGTCCGGCAGGGAGGGAAGGTGATCGATGCGCTGCGCATTGCCTGAGGGCTTGCTGGCGCGGCGTATGTCGCACAGCTGCTTGAGGACATCGATGTAGCGACTTTTCTCACCGCTTGTCAGCGGCAATACCAGATACTCCCAGACCCGCGAACGCATGGCCCAGACGGCCAACTCTTCGGAGTGCTGCACGGTGAACATGGTGACCGGGATGGATGGTGAGTTGCGTTTCACTTCCAGCAGCAGGTTGAGGTTGAGGGTGTCGGGGCGATCGAAATGCATGCAGATCATGTCTGCCTGCTGGCGTTCGGAATGCGCGACGGCCTTCGCCAGTTTGCAATCGCAGACATGGCTGAACTGTGCCATCAGCGCTTCGGTGGAATGATCGCGTGTCAGATCGAACCACAACAACAGCGGCTTTGTGCCCGGGTTAGACATCGTGACTTAACCTTAGTGCTGGGAGTTTCCCTACGAGCAGCAGTATTGTCAAAACACTATTAGTTCGACGAGCAATTTGGTTATTAACTTAGATCGTTTTTGCTTAAGGGGTTCTATACGTTTTGTAAAACCCTGATGTTAGACAGGTTCCGCAGCCAGGCTGGTCTTTGATCATGGCGACCGCTCGTCGGCTTTGAACAAACGTGCCAGAACCTTTCCCTGAGCCGGCTGCAAATGCGTACGAAAGTGCTTCTCATATTGACGCTTGCTACCTGTTTTCCTGGTGGCATTGTCACTTTTTGGATGCTGGCCAATGGCCGCAAAAAAGTCCTAGCGATTCGCAAAAATCTCCTAACGACTGTCGCCTCCCCCTGACTAGGATTCCCAACAGGTAGTGCAACCGCCACTGCCCGCGAAGAAAAACAATGTCCTTAGCGAGGTGAGCGAAATGACTCTGCAAACAATCAAGGCTTCGGTCGTGAAGTTCGTCAAAGATGAAGATGGCCTGACCGTTGTGGAATATGCGGTGGCTGGTGGGTTGGTGACGGCACTTGTTGTTGGGATATTCACTAGTCTCGGAACTGCAGTGCAAACAAAGATGCAGACTCTCTGCACTGCCATCAAAGGGTCGGCGTGCTAATAGAAATAATCATCCAGCAGGGAGAGGCGGTGATGACCAGAGAGCAGTTGGTTATGACTGTTTTGCTGATGGGGCTGCTGGGTATCGCGGTGGCGAGCGACATTCGTCGCCACCGCATTCCCAACCTCCTGATTCTGGTGGGGCTGGGGTTGGGCTTGGCTGGTCAGGCTTACTCCGTCGGAGTCAGTGGTTTCGGTTATGGGTTGCTGGGGGTGCTGATTGCCTTCGCCATTTTTCTCCCAATGTACGTCTTGGGTGGGATGGCTGCCGGCGATGTCAAGCTGATGGCTATGGTCGGCGCTTTTCTTCCTTTGAACGGCGCGCTCAACGCGGCACTCCTGAGTCTGATTGCCGGATGTCTATGTGGTCTTCTTCTAATTCTAGTGCGTGGCCAATTACCTATGACCTTATCGCGTTACTGGTTGATGTTGAGAGCACAGGCGTATTTCGCGCCGGAGGCTGATGAGGTGGCCGGCAAGCCCTTCCCATACGCCGTGGCAATTCTTCTCGGAACCCTTGTCAGCCTTTTCTGGCAACCGCTGGCCTTTAGCCTAGGAGGCTGAAAATGTACGCACTCAGAGACAGCGGTGCCTGTGCCTGTGACAAGGACGCAGTGCAGAGCCTGGCACCACAACCTCGCACAGTCCGTGAGACTGGACTGGCGGAAAGCTTTCTCGGTGATTTGCTGTGCAAGCACCTGTACGACGCCGGTACGCTGGATCTGTCGCGCCTGGTCGAGCGCCTGGCGCTGACCGGTGCGGTGGTAGAGGAGATACTGGCTTTTCTACGCAAGGATGGCCGCGTTGAAGTACTGGGCCAGGTCGGTGTGCAAACGGGGGGGCAGGTGCTGCGTTACGGCTTGACGGAACGCGGCCGCGGTACCGCCCGTGATGCACTGGCGCGCAGCGGCTACATCGGCGCGGCGCCCTTCCCGGTAAGTGCCTATCGTGACCTGCTCAAGCTGCAGACCATCCACCATGGCCGCATCAGTACGCAGGACATGCACAAGGCATTTGCGGGCGTAGTGCTGTCGGAGAGCATGCTCGACCAGCTAGGGGTAGCGCTGAACTCCGGACGCGCCATCATGATTTATGGCCCCGCAGGCACCGGCAAGACCTACGTCAGCAGCCGCCTGATCCGCCTGTTCGCCGAAGCCATCTGGGTACCCCATGCCATCGAGATCAACGAGTCGGTCATCGAGGTATACGACCCCCAGGTGCATCAGCGCCTGGAGGAAGAAAGCCAATCTACCAGCCTGTTGCTCAACGAAGGAATCGATCGTCGGCTGGTGCGCTGCAAACGCCCGGTTGTGATCACTGGCGGTGAGTTGGGCATGGAGCAACTGGACGTCCGCTTCGATCCCAGTACCCGTCAGTACCAGGCCTCCTTGCAACTCAAGGCCAGCAACGGCCTGTTCATCATCGACGACATGGGGCGCCAGCGCATGGCCCCGGCCGAACTGTTCAACCGCTGGATCGTGCCGATGGAAGAGAAGCGCGACTTCCTCAACCTGGGTGGCGGGCGCCATTGCGAGCTGCCGTTCGATCTGGTGCTGGTGTTCTCCACCAACCTCAACCCGCTGGAGTTGGCTGACGAAGCCTTCTTGCGGCGCATTGGCTACAAGCTGCAGTTCAGCTACCTGAAAGTCGATGAGTACGAACGCATCTGGCGTCAGGAATGCGAACGCCTGGGCCTGGCTTACGACCCGCTGCTGTTGCGTTACGCGCTACAGGCCCTGTACGAGGCAGAAGGCGTGCCGCTGGTGCCCTGCCACCCTCGCGATCTGCTGAACATGGCACTTGACCGCCAGCGTTACATGGGGGGCGAGGGGGCGTTGTCGGAGCAGGAGCTGAAATGGGCCTGGCAAAGCTACTTCGTGCAGATCGACTTCCTTGGATAAGGAGATGCAGACATGAGTGCCCGTACGCTGACCTTGGTTGCCGTGTCCCTGACCCTGGGGCTTGGCGCCGCCTTGATGGCGAACAACTGGCTCAATGGTCGGCTCAACGCCGCCCCGGATGACAACATGAAGAACGTGGCGGTCGCCACGGTGGAGATCCCGTTCGGGCAGATGATCGAGGCGCAGCAAGTCGCCATCGTGCGCATGCCCAAGGATGCGGTACCTGACGATGCCTTTGACAGCAATGAAAAGGTGGTTGGCAAGATTGCCACTTTTGCATTGTTGCGCGGCGATGTGCTGCGTAGCGCTCGCCTGGCCGAGCACCTGGGTGGCAGTACCCTGGCTTCGTTGATTGCTCCAGACAAGCGCGCCATTTCGGTGCGTGTGGATGATGTGGTCGGGGTGGGCGGGTTCCTGTTGCCGGGCAACCGGGTCGATGTTCTGGCAACCAAGCAAAGCAATGGCGGTAGTAATGACGCTGAATCCAGAACCATCCTCCAGGACCTCCGGGTATTGGCTGTGGACCAGACAGCGGGGACGGACAAGACCCAGCCGGTGGTGGTACGTGCCGTGACCCTGGAAATGTCGGCCAAAGAGGCCGAGGTGCTGGTCAGGGCGCAATCCGAAGGGAAGTTGCAATTGGCTCTGCGCAACCCGCTGGACGCTCAGAAGCAGGCGCCAGCCGTTGCCGCTGTCGAGCCGGTGAAGGCTGCAACGCCAGCATTCAAACCCCAAACAAGACCGGTGGTAAATCGCAGTAGTGACGGTGGCGCGGTCACCATCATCCGTGGGACTGAAGTTGAAGTAGCGAAAGCACGGTTCTAAAGCAGCTGGCGTCCGAATGGTTAACCTTCGGCAGGAACAAGAATACCTCGCAAGGAGTTGTGCATGAATACTTTGCAGAGACTAGGGATGTACCTGTTGTGCGGGCTGGGTACGCAGCTGCTGTTCGTCGGTGTGACGCAGGCTGCAGAACCAGGATCGGGATACAGCGCCATGCCGGCGGCCAACACCAACATGGTCCAGGTGCCCATCTACAAGTCGCGGACGATCAGTGCTCGTACGCCGGTGAGGAAAATCTCGGTCGGCAACCCGGATATCGCCGATATCCTGATCACCAGCCCGACCCAGCTCTACCTGCTCGGCCGTTCCCTCGGCACTACCAACGTATTGCTGTGGGACAGCAACAACCGCTTGATCGAGACCATGGATGTGGAGGTCGTGCATGACCTCACCGGGCTCAAGACCAAACTGCACCAGCTGCTGCCCGAGGAGAACATCGAGGTGTTCAGCGCCCAGGGCGCGTTGGTACTGCGTGGCCAGGTGCGCAGCGCCGCGGCCATGGACACAGCGATGAAAGTGGCCAAGACCTATGCCGCGCAAACCTCGAGTGTGGTGCAAGGCAAGGGTGAAGCCGCCGAGGCGGCCCCGGCCCAGTCGCTGGAGGTGATCAACCTGCTCAGCGTCGGTGGCAGCCAGCAGGTGATGCTGGAAGTCAAAGTGGCAGAGATGCAGCGCAGCCTGATCAAGAACCTCAACGTGCGCTTCAATGCCCTTGGCTCATCCGGCAACTGGAGCGGTGGCGGGTTCAACAATGGTCAAGGACTGGGCCTGACTCCAGGCGGCGGGTCGATCCTTTCGCCAGGTTCGCTGATTGGTGGCGGCAAAGGCTTGTTCGCCCAGTTCCTGTCCGACGATTTCCTCTTCAACGTGGTGCTGGAAGCGTCCAAGGACAATGGTTCGGCCAAGGTGCTGGCAGAACCCACCCTCACCACACTGACCGGCCAGCAGGCGGAGTTCATTTCCGGTGGCGAGTTCCCTGTGCCGATCACCGAGGATGATGGCATCACCATCGAATACAAGGAATTCGGTGTTGGCGTGAAGTTCCTGCCGGTGGTGCTCGACTCCGGGCGTATCAACCTCAACCTGAATGTCTCGGTGAGCGAGCTTTCCAACGCCAACTCGCTGGTACTCGACACGGGCCTCAGCAGCATCCTGGGCGATGGAGTTTCCCAGGTTATTCCGTCGCTGACCAAGCGCAGCGCAGAGTCCACGGTCGAACTGGGCAATGGCCAGACCATTGCCATCGCCGGCTTGATCAGCGAAAACACTCGCGATTTCGTCAGCCGTTTCCCGGGTCTGGGGGACCTGCCGATACTCGGGCACCTGTTCCGCAGCCAATCGTTCATCAACGGTGAAACCGAACTGGTGATCCTGGTGACGCCGCACCTCGCCAAGCCCGTGGATGCCAAGGCGGTGCGCCTGCCCACTGAGAAGTTCGTCGAGCCCAGTGACCTGGACTTCTACCTGCTCGGCAAGACCAAGGGCAGTGAGCCGGGGCGCGCGGTGCCCGTCAGCCTCGGTGTCAGCGGTGGCAACTTTGGCCATGATCTGAACTGATCGGAGAGAACCAGCATGAGAACCATGATCGTGTGTTGCGCGCTGCTGTCGGGGGTGTCCGGTTGCATGTCGTACGACGAGGGGCGCGTCGGCCCGCTGGGTTACAGCGTCTACCAGACAACCTACCAGCAGATTGCCGACAAGCAGGTGGCCGCCAATCCAGGCACCGAACTGCCTGCCGTCGGCGCCGATGGGCCGTTGCTGGAGAAGGTGATGAATGGTTATCGGGGGGCGACTGGCGATGCGCAGCAGGTCGGTCAGCCGATCCAGATCCAAGTTACTGATTCAACTCGCTGATTGAGGGTGTGATCATGACTCCTCGAGCTCAACGGATGTTCACCGCGCCGCGAGGCCAACAGCGGGGGGCAGTGACTGTCATCATCGTGATCGCCTTGTTGGCGATACTGATGATGGCAGCGTTGGTGCTCGATGGCGGTCACATGTTGTTGAACAAGACTCGACTGCAGAATGCCGTGGACGCCGCCGCCCTCAGTGGCGCCAAGACCCTGAGCCAGGTGATGGGCACTGGCAATTCTGCCAGTACCACGCGAGCAGCCGCGCTCTTCACCCTCAACGAAAATGCCAAGGCCGCTGGCAACATGGAGCTGTTGACGGCAATCGGCGGCAACCCTGGCGGATTTGCCGTGGTGGAGTTGGCAGACAATGTCTATGGGCCTTTCTCCTTCCCCGGGCCGGCCAATGCTACCTATGTGCGGGTCTCGGTATCGAATTACTCACTGGCGGGCTTTTTCTGGAGCTTCGCCCAGTCAATCGGTACAGGAACCGTGGGGACCAAAAGTGTGACGGCGATTGCCACCGCCGGGCCGAGCCCCACCAGTCCATGTGATCTTGCGCCGCTGCTGGTGTGTGGGGACCCGACCAAATACACCCCGGAAACAGGCATGTTCTGGGGGTATCGCTTTGGTGACCTGGAGGTCTTGAAATCAGCTTCCAAGGACAGCGACCCGATTGGCCCGGGCAATTTTCAGCTGCTCGATTTTGGCTCGGGCGGCAAGGAGGTTGGCGAACTCATGGCTGGTGGCGCCTCGGCTTGCCGAAATGTCGGTGACAACGCCGCTACCAAGCCTGGCAACACGGTTGGCCCTGCTGTGAAAGGCCTGAATACTCGCTTCGGCCAGTATGCCGGGTCGCTCAATAGTTCGGACTATCCGCCAGACCTGGTGACGACCTATAGCAACCCGGTAATGAAGTACAACGACGCAATCACGCCTAACCAAGTGGAGCAGCAGGGCCAAGTCGTCACTTCGAGCAATGGCAACCTGTCTGCTGGCGGCACGCCGCTGTTCGACTACAACGACTATGCCGCGCAGACCGCCGCATGTGTCGCGGGCGGTACGGGTTGCCAGTCGGGCGGAGTTTTCGAGCGACGGATGCTGAAGATCGTGGTAGGCGACTGCTCGGGCAAGAATTCGGGGGCATCATCGATTCCGGTCCTTGGTTTCGGTTGCTTCTATGTGGTGCAGCCTGCCGACAACTCAGGTGGGGATTCGCAGATCTTCGGCCAGTTCGTCAAGCAATGCGAGGGTGACGGCGTGCCTGGACCTACACCGCAGGACGATTCCGGCCCGCAGATCATCCAGTTGTACAAAACCTTTATCAGTGGCAGTGGCACACCGAGCACCGACTCCTAGGAGCGTGTCATGGAACTTTATCGGCTCAAGCGTGCACAGCGTCAGCAAGGGGTGGCAATCGTCGAGTTCACCATCACCCTGCCACTGTTGCTCCTGACCTTGCTGGCTTTCGGCGAATTTGGCCGCATGCTTTACCAGTACAACAGCTTGCTGCAGGGCAGCCGGGATGCCGCACGCTTTGTCGCCAGCCAGGCCTGGAACTCGACTCTGGGCAAGGTCGAAGTGAGCGCCGACCTCGAGTGCATGACCAAGAAAGTGGCGGTGTACGGTGCACCTTCAGCGCCGCCCTGCAGCCTGACCGGGATGCCGGCTAATACCACCGTGCAGGTGGCCAAGGTGGCGGGCACCAACGACCACGTGCAGGTCACCATCAGCGCGGTCTTTTCCCCACTGATCGCCAACGGCATTCCGGCCTTTATCGGAGGCGGCACGGCGCTGAACTTCCCGTTGGTCGCCACCACTGTGATGAGGGCACTGTGATGAAGCGCAGAGGCATGCAGGGCGTTTACGTGGTGGAGTTCGCCATCGTCAGTGCGTTGATGTTCACGCTGCTGTTCGGGGTGCTGGAAATAGGCCGGCTGTACTACACCGTGAATGTGCTGAATGAGTCCGTTCGGCGTGGCGCACGGCTGGCAGCGGTGTGCAATATCAGCGATCCGGTGGTGCTGCGCCGGGCAATATTCAACAGTGCGGGCGACAGCGGAGCCAGTGGCCTGCTGGCCGACCTGGACACTTCGGACCTTACCCTGCGCTATCTGGACAAGAACGGTGCACAGGTCGCCAACCCCGGTGATCTGGTAAACGCCACCGGGTTTGCCGCCGTCCGCTATGTCCAGCTGACGCTGCAGAACTTTCAATTCAGCCTGTTTATTCCGGGGTTTGGGGTGCCCATTACCCTGCCAGTATTCAAGGCGACCTTACCTCGCGAGAGCCTCGGGCGTCATACCGGGGCGGGTGTCGTACCGGAGATCACGCCATGCTGAATCTTAGGGAGAGTTCCGTATCCGCTACTTCCATCAAGCCCGGGATGCGTCTGTTGATCAGCAGTTCCGACGCCTTGGCCTTGCGTCAATTACAAGAAATCTGTCAGCGCATCTCCGGTCTGGAGGTGAATGTTCGTCAGGTGAGCAATGGGCATTGCGACCCGCTTTACGGGCTCGACCGGATGCCCGATTTCCTGCTGCTGCGCGTTGGCCAGCTGTGGCGTGAGGAACTGGCAGCCTTGTTGCAACGCCCGGCCCATGAGCGCCCCCCACTGTTGGTGTGTGGCCTGCTGGACGATCGGGAAGGCATGCGCCTGGCGATGCAGGCCGGTGCGCGCGATTTTCTGCCGGAGCCTATCGTTGCCACGGAGCTTATCGCTGCCTTGAACCGTATGGTCATGGAAACCCAGACCAACAGCACGGCAACAGGCAAACTGGTCGCGGTGATGAATGCCAAGGGGGGCTCCGGCGGAACTGTGCTGGCCTGCAACCTGGCGCATCAGCTCAGCCTCAAGGGCAACACCCTGTTGCTTGACCTGGACCTGCAGTTTGGCAGCGTGTCGCATCATCTGGATGTGGCGCAGTCGCACAGCCAACTGGACGTGTTGCAGCAGATAAAAGAAATGGATGGTGTTGCACTGCGCGGCTTCTGCAGCCATTTCAGCCCGTCCTTGCATGTGCTTGGCAGCCGCGCCAATGAGCTGTGCCTGCCGCAGGATGTCCAGGCCGAACAGCTCGATGCGCTGCTGCAGCTGGCGCGGGCCAACTATGACTGGGTGGTGACGGACTTGCCGCGGCAGATCGATCACATCACCGCTTCGGTGCTGGAGCAGGCCGACCGGGTGTACGTCGTGGTGCAGCAGAGCGTCAACCACCTGCGCGACGCCAGTTCCCTGGCGCGCATTCTGCGCGATGACCTGGGCGTGCGCGGCAATCAGCTGGAGGTGGTGGTCAACCGCTACGACAAGGCGGCGCCGGTCAGCCTCAAGGATATCGGCGAGGCGCTGCGCTGCACCAATATCGTGAAACTGCCGAATGACTTCAGCGTCATCAATCAGAGCCAGAACACGGGTGTGCCATTAGGCTTGCAAGCACCTCGCTCCGCGATCACCCAGGCGCTGCGTGGGCTGGCCGAGGAATTGGTTGGCAAGCAGGTGGACACTGACACGGGACTGTTCAAACGCGCCTTCAAGCGTGTTTTTCGGGGGTGAACCATGCTTAGCGATTTCCGTAACCGTTTGCGCAAACAGGCAGCCACCCCCGAGGCGTTGACGCCGTCGAAGCAGGGTGAAGGCGCGAAGGACCCGGCAGAGGCGTTGATGGCGTGGGAACATTCGGCACCGGATGTTCTGTTTGAAACGAAAAGCCAGGTCACATCGGTGGAAGCCGAGTGGCGGGAAAAAACCTATCAGCAACTGCTCAAGGTCATGGACCTGTCCTTGCTCGATTCGCTCGAGCAGGCCGAGGCCGTGCGGCAGATCCGTGATATCTGCCAGCGTCTGCTCGATGAGCATTCGGCGCCGGTAAGCTCTGCCAGCCGCCAGTTGATCATCAAGCAGATCACCGACGAAGTGCTTGGTCTTGGCCCGCTGGAGCCGCTGCTGGCCGACCACACGGTATCCGATATCCTGGTCAACGGACATGACTCGGTATACGTCGAACGGTTCGGCAAGTTGCAGCGCACCGATGTGCGTTTTCGCGATGATCAGCACCTGCTGAATATCATCGACCGCATTGTTTCCAGCCTCGGCCGGCGTATCGACGAGTCTTCGCCGTTGGTCGACGCACGGCTCAAGGACGGTTCACGGGTCAATGCGATCATCCCGCCGCTGGCCATCGATGGGCCGAGCATCTCGATCCGACGCTTTGCGGTGGAACTGCTCAATATCGACAGCCTGATTCAGGCCGGCGCCCTTACCCCGGCCATCGCGCTGATGCTCAAGGCGATCGTGCGAGGCCGGCTGAACGTGCTGATCTCTGGCGGCACCGGCTGCGGCAAGACCACCATGCTCAATGTGCTGTCCAGTTTCATTCCCCACAACGAGCGCATCGTCACCATCGAGGACTCGGCCGAGCTGCAACTGCAGCAGCCGCATGTGGTGCGCCTGGAAACACGGCCTGCGAACATCGAGGGGCGCGGCGAGGTGGGCCAGCGTGAGCTGGTGCGCAACAGCCTGCGGATGCGCCCGGACCGTATCGTGATCGGCGAGGTGCGTGGTGCCGAGGCGTTGGACATGCTGACGGCGATGAACACTGGTCACGATGGTTCACTGACTACCATCCACGCCAACACCGCGCGCGATGCGCTGGGCCGGGTCGAGAACATGGTCTTGATGTCTGGCGCTACTTTCCCGATCAAGGCCATGCGCCAGCAGATCGCATCGGCCATCGATGTGGTGATCCAGCTGGAGCGACAGGAAGACGGCAAGCGGCGGTTGGTCAGTGTGCAGGAGATCAACGGCATGGAGGGCGAAATCATCACCATGACCGAGATATTTTCGTTCGTCCGCAATGGCCTGGGCGAGCAGGGCCAGGTGCTCGGCGACTTCCGGCCAAGTGGCATGGTCCCGGCCTTTCGCGATTCTTTGGCCAAGCGCGGGATCGAGTTGCCGTTGACTATGTTCAGACCGGAATGGATGGAGGTTGGTCAGCCATGAGCCAGATACCCGTTGAATACATCCTGATATTTCTAGGCATGGTGTTTGTTGCTGTGTTTCTCCTCAGCCAAGGATTGGTGGTGCCGGTGTTCGGCGAGGCGGGCAAAGTACGCAAACGTATTCGTAGCCGACTGGTGATCCTGGAGCGGGCAAGTCATCTGCCGAACATGCAGACCGTGCTGCGGCAGAAATACCTGACGCGTTTGTCGCCGCTGGAGGCGCGGCTCGAGCAATTGCCCTTCATGGCGACGCTGACGCAACTGATCGAGCAAGCCGGGCATGAGTACCGGGCCTATCGGGTATTGCTGATGGGGCTCGTTCTGGCAGCGGCTGCCGGGATGCTGGCCTGGATGTTCTTTCCTTACTGGTGGTTGGCGCTGGCGGTAGCGTTCGTGGCGTTCTGGTTGCCGCTGCTGAAAATCACCCATGACCGTGGCATGCGTTTCGCCAGATTCGAGGAGGGTTTGCCGGATGCGCTGGAAGCCATGTGCCGGGCATTGCGCGCTGGGCATCCCTTCAATGAAACCCTGCGCCTGGTGGCAGAGGAGCACAAGGGACCGGTGGCGCATGAATTCGGCCTGACCTTCGCCGATATCAACTACGGTAACGATGTGCGCCGGGCCATGCTTGGCCTGCTGGAACGGGTGCCGAGTATGACGGTGATGATGATGGTGACTTCGATCCTCATTCACCGCGAGACTGGCGGCAACCTGACCGAAGTTCTGGAGCGTCTGAGTAGCCTGATCCGGGGGCGTTTTCGCTTTCAACGCAAAGTCAAGACCATGTCGGCCGAAGGGCGAATGTCGGCTTGGGTGCTGGTGGCCGTACCCTTTGTGCTGGCGGCGGGGATCATGCTCACTAGCCCCACGTATTTGCCAACGCTGGTCAACGATCCTTTCGGCCAAAAGCTTATCATGGCGGCTTTTGGCTCCATGCTGGTCGGGATCTTCTGGATTCGCAAAATCATCCGAATCCAGGTTTAAGCAGTTCTCGCAACGGGGGCGTCGGTCATGGATTATTTGCTCGGTTTATTGAGTCGGGTGACGGACAATGAGGCACTGACACGCCTGCTGATCGTCGGCGCGATCGGGGTAAGTACGGTCATTGCGGTGATCACCGTGACGTTACTGGTGCTGGGGTTGCAGAGCCCTCTGCAACGTCGTCTTGCATTAATCAAGCGTGATCACTCCAGCGCTGCGGCCGGGCGGGAGGCGCCAGGCAATCTGCAACTCCTACTGGAGCGGGTCGGTCGGCGCCTTGGCCCGTCTGAGCAAGGGCAGGCGTCAGCCACCCGAACTCTTTTGACCCACGCGGGTTACGGCTCGGCGTCAGCGGTACAGGTGTACTGGGCGGTTCGTTTGCTGTTGCCGCTGATTCTGGTTGGTATATCGCTGTTGACACTGCCACTGGTACCCAACCTTTCCTCAACCGTGATAATCGCTGTGGTGCTCATAGGGGCTGCTGTCGGATGGTTGCTGCCGGCACTGTATATCGACAAGCGCAAGACGGCTCGGCAGGGGCGGTTGCGTGCGGCCTTTCCAGATGCCCTGGACTTGATGGTGGTTTGCGTGGAGTCGGGTCTGGCGTTACCCCATGCAATCGAGCGGGTGGCCGAAGAAATGGCGGTCAGCCAGGCCGAACTGGCCGAGGAACTGGCCTTGGTCAATGCGCAGATCCGCGCCGGCATTTCCAGTACCGAAGCGCTCCGGCAACTGGCAGATCGCACCGGCCTGGAAGACATCCAAGGCCTGGTCAGCCTGTTGGCCCAAAGCATCCGCTTCGGCACCAGCGTAGCGGCCACCTTGCGAATCTACGCCGAGGAGTTTCGTGACCGGCGCATGCAGGCCGCCGAGGAAATGGGCGCGAAGATCGGAACAAAGCTGGTTTTTCCGCTAATTTTCTGTCTGTGGCCAAGCTTTTTTCTGGTTGCCATCGGCCCGGTGATCATCGGGATACTTAAAACGTTCGGGAAGCCATGACATGAACAGGATCAGCTTGCTGTTGACCATGATAGCCGTGCTCTCGGGTTGCCAGAGCACTGGGCCAGACTTGAATGGGGTGCGTTCTGTCTACTCCGCTGGCAATTCGGTGCTCTATCAGGTGCAGTCGCAGAGCAACTCGCCCGACCAGGCGATGCAGATGGCTGCTATGGCTTACCAGGCCGGTGACCTGGACCAGGCGCTGTACCAGTACCTGCGCGTCCTCGAGCTGGCGCCCGAACGTTATGAGGCCCTGGTCTGGGTTGGTCGTATCCACCGCGAACGGGGCAATAACCAGCTTGCCGAGATGGCCTTCACCGAGGTACTGAGCAAGGCACCTGAAAACCCCGATGCCTTGACGGAAATGGGCCTGCTGAACCTGTCCATGCGTAAACATGAGCAGGCCAAGGTGATGCTGTTGAAGGCAGTTGCCGTGGATCAGAAACGCTTTGCCAAGGACCCGGCCAACACCCAGACAGGGGCGGCTGCGCTCAGGGTCGACAGCAAGTCACCGCTCAAGGCCTACAACGGGCTGGGGGTGCTCGCGGATCTGGCCGACAACTTCGCCGAGGCGCAGACCTACTACCGCCTGGCCGAGCTCATCGACCCCCGTTCGGCGTTGGTGCAGAACAGCCTGGGGTATTCCTACTACATGGCCGGGCAATGGGCCGATGCCGAGCTCCGGTACAAGCGTGGTGTGAGCTACGACGGCACCTACAAACCGCTTTGGCGCAACTATGGGTTGCTGCTGGCTCGCATGGGGCGCTATGAGGAGGCGGTGTCTGCCTTCGAACAGGTCGAAAAGCGTGCCGAGGCCAGCAATGATGTCGGCTATGTCTGCCTGGTGGAAGGCAAGCTGGATGTGGCTGAGCAGTTCTTCCGCAGCGCGATCGACTTGTCGCCGGGGCACTATCCCGTCGCCTGGGAAAACCTGAACAGGGTCCAGCAGATTCGGCAGATCCGCCAGCTGGGCGGCGATGTCGCGATGCCCGAGCCGGTTGCAGTTGGCCCGGCCGTGCAGGTGACAACCGCGTCGGCGCCCTGATGCCTGACAGATAGCGTAAACGGGGCTGCTACGCAGCCCATCGCCGGCAAGCCAGCTCCCACAGGCACCGCGCAGAATCAGGAGTTGCGCGATCCCTGTGGGAGCTGGCTTGCCGGCGATGGGCCGCAAAGCGGCCCCCAATTGGTCCACTTCACCTGTGGGTGAGCGGTGCTTCAATAGCCAACGCTGCTTGCCCCAACGGATGCGTACTGGCATCGAAGAAATGCAGCACGGTCCCGGGCATATCCCCGAACCTGTCGACAAAATGCTGCTTCTGGTTGATCACCGATGCCTCGCTCAACGGCCTTATGGCAATCGACAGATGCATCGGTCGGGCCTGTCGGATGGCTTCGAGCAGATGCTGGTCACTGCTGTCCAGGTGCAGCCCGAACAGGCATAGCCCCTGGCTTTCCCGCGCCAGTTGCCCCAGGCACCAGCCCAGGTAGTCAGAGTTGCGGATGGCGCGCAGTTTCTCGTCGCTGCGGTCTTCGTTGATGAACAGCGGCACTTCGCCCGGGATGTTCACGGCAAAACCATCGAGCAGTTCGGCGCTGTCGGCGCTGCGTTGCCGGGTGGTGCCGTCGGGCAGCTTGAGCAGGTGCAGGCCGCCATGCAGATGCAGCACCCGCGTGCCTTCGCCGTTGGTGCGGCGCACGTCGAAGAAGCCTTGCTCGTCGAACAGTTCGGCGAAGCCGTGCGGGGCGTGTTGCACGGCCCACGGTAGCAGCAGGTCGTAGTTGCTGGTGTAGACGCTGCGGTAGCCGCGCAGGGCCTGGTTGAGGGTTGCCAGGGTCGTGGCCGGCATGAGTGGCCACGGCAGGTGCACCGTGCGTACGGCGTGTATCAGCGCTTCCTTGATCGAGTAGTAGCGGTTCAGCGGCGCGGTGGAGTTGATGGCCAGCGCGGCGTTGGTGCGCACGGTGGTGTTGAGGGCGCTGAGCACCGGCTCGAACAGTTCCGTACCCAGCGACTTGAACAGTGCCTGGTCGCTCACGGCCAGGCCTTTCTTGCGGCCGGCACGTTGCGCTTCCTCGAACAGCGAGAAGTAGCCGAACGGCTTCCACAGCACGCGGCTGGCGCCGTTGCCCAGCAGCAGGGCGTCGCAAGGGTGGCGGGCGGCGAGTTCCGGCCAGGGGGTGAGGGTAGCGTCTAGTGCGGGCATGCTGGGGTCCGTTGGGTGGAGCGGGAACGGGGGCGACTTTAGCATGTCATGCAAGGTGTGCGAGGGTTGTATCCAGGCAAGGGCCTTGTGTCGGCAATGCCGGCCCCTTCGCGGGCACGCCCGCTCTCACAGGAATTACACTGCCCTTGAATTCAGTGCAGTACCTGTGGGAGCGGGCGTGCCCGCGAAGAGGCCAGAACAGGCAGCGCAAGGTTCACAGGACGATAAAGGACTTATCCATGCGCAATCCCATCTTCAGTTTCTTGGCTTTGACCGCTTTGTTCACTGTATCGGCCGCTTCCGCCAGCAATGGCAAGGCCTTGGCCACGGCCCACGGCATTGCGCACCCGGCGGTGATCGCCCACCGCGGCGCCTCGTACGATGCCCCGGAATCCACCACCCCTGCATACCTGCTGGCCCGAGACCAGGGCGCCGACTACCTTGAACTCGACCTGCAACGCAGCAGTGACGGCGTGCTGGTGGTGGTCCATGACGATGTGCTGTCGCGTACCAGCGATGTCGCCGAGCGCTTCCCGGAGCGAAAGGACAGCCCGGTCAGCGCCTTCACGCTCGCCGAACTGAAGTCGCTGGATGCTGGCAGCTGGTTCAACCAGGCCTACCCGGCGCGCGCCCGGGCTTCTTTCCGCAAACTGCCGATCCTCACCCTGGACGAGGTCATCGACATCGCTGAAGGCAACCCCGAGCGGCACCCCGGGTTGTACATCGAGACCAAGGTCCCCAAGCAGTTCCCGGGTATCGAGCAGGACCTGAAGGCGCGCCTCGCAGCCCGCGGCTGGCTCGACCGGCCAGGCCGTGTGGTGTTGCAGACCTTCGACCGCAACAGCCTGGCGTTGCTGCACGAGGCCATGCCGCAGGTGCCGAAGGTACTCCTGCTGTGGGTGGGGACAAAAACCATCGAGCCCGCTTCCGGGCAGGATTTCGCTGACTCTGGTGAAACCGACAAGGCCGCGTTCTATGCCCGTCAGCAGCCGAAGGACCAGGCAGAATTCCTGCGCTGGCTCGATCAGGCCAGGCAGGGCGGTGCGGTCGGTACGGGGCCTTCTGCCATGCGCACTCATCTGGGCGAACAGAGCTATGCCGACCTGATCCAGCCCTGGATGAACCAGGCCAGCCAGGCGCGGGATTTGCTGGTGCATGCGTACACCCTCGACGAACCGGTGGACTTCGACAAGGCGATGAAGGCGGGTGTCGACGGGATCTTTACCAACCGCACGGGGGCGTTGCTACGGTTCTATCAGCGTCCGGCGGAGCCAGAGGTTGTGATGCTGGAGAGGTTGGGATACTGAATGGTTGCAGGCGGACGGTTTGTAGCGGCCAAAGCGCTGAACAGTCGGTCACAGGTGATCATGCTGGTCAGGCGGGCCTATGTCAGTGAGCAAGGGCCTTCAGTACATGGTCTGGATCGTTGCGTATCGCACGTAACAATGCCTTGGCTGGCCCGGTCGGTTCTCGTCGGCCTTGTTCCCAATTTCTCAGCGTGGCGACCTGAACATCGATCATCTCGGCAAAGCGTACTTGTGAAAGCCCTGTTGCCCTGCGGATGCTTCGTACCTGAAGAGCATCGATTGCGAATTCGCGAGACGGCGCGCACTTGCCCTGGACGATGTCGTCCATCTGTTGAACGCTCTCCATCAGTTCGTCAAAAAAGCGGTTCATGCATGCCTCCAGTGTTCAATGATGGACTTCAATGCCTTGCGCTGCTCGCTGGACAGATCGGGTTGCTCATTTTTGCCGTAGATGTAGAGCATGGCTATCTGTGATCTGGATATGAAGTGGTAGTAGATAACCCTGGCACCACCGCGTTTTCCATGCCCGTTAGCGGGCACTCGTATTTTGCGTAGGCCACCGGTTCCCTCAATCAGGTCTCCCGTCTCAGGTGAAGCCATGAGCCTGACTTGCAGCAAGCGATAGGTGTCATCATCAAGGAGTTCTCTGACTCGTTTGGTGAACAAGGTTGTTTCAGTGAAAAGCATAGCAGAGTGTACGCCATTGGCGTAGCTGTCGGTTATCCAGCGCTACAGATAAGGGAGTGCCCGGCCGTGTTTTCAGAGCGGGAAAACGAGGCTAGCGAACAAGGTTGTCGCTAGCCCATCATCCCTTTCCGAATGCCGAGTAGTCCTTTTCTCTGTAGGAGGCAAATTTGTGGCATCAACTCGCCGTCAGCCTTGTTCGGTCACCTTCACAATACGACTCCTGTTACGCCAAACCCGATAGGCGCGAATGCCCGCCCGCACCGAGCCGAACAGCAGCTTGTCTTCCATTTCGCGGGCCATCCCCGAGCGCACCAGCATGCGCAGGAAGGTGCCGCGGGCGCGGGCGATGGCGAAGAAGATGCCCTGGGCGGCCAGGGTGTCGCGCACTTCGCGCAGGGCGGCGATGCCGCTGACGTCGATGCTGGTTACCGCTTCGGCATCGAACAGCACGGCCTTGGGCTGGTCCTGGCTCTGCACCGCCTCGAGCAGGCGCATCTTGAAGTAGTCGGCGTTGAAGAACAGGATCGCGTCGTCGAAGCGGTACACCACCAGGCCTGGCACGGTGCGGGCATCCTTGTGTTTGCGGATGTCCACCTGGCCTTCGGTGCCCGGCAGCCAGCCCAGCACCGCATCGGTGGGCTGATAGATGCTGTACAGCAGGCGCAGGATCGCCAGGGTCACGGCAAACACGATACCGGGCAGTACGCCCAGGCTCAGCACGCCGACCGTGGTCAGCAGGCACAGCCAGAACTCGAAGCGGCTCAGGCGGCGAATGTGCCCCAGCGACTTGATGTCGATCAGCCCCCAGCCGGCCATCAGCAGCACGGCGCCCAGCGCGGCCTGCGGGATCCACGCCATCGGTGCGGTGAAGAACAGCAGGATCAGGGCGATGACCAGCGCGGCGATGATGCCCACCAGCTGGCTCTTGCCACCGACCATGTCGTTGACCGCCGTGCGCGAGTCTGCGCCGCTGATGGCAAAACCCTGGGAAACGCCGGCAGCCAGGTTGCTTACGCCCAGGGCGACGAATTCGTGGTTGGCGTTGATCGCGTAGCCGTGCCGGGCGGCAAAGCTGCGTGCGGTAAGCATGGCGCTGCAGAAGCTGACGGTGGCGATACCCAGGGCGTCGCGCAGCAGGCTTTTCATTTCTGCCAGGTTACTGTGTGGCCAGGCCAGCTGCGGGATGCCGGCAGGCACCGGGCCGAGAATGGCGACGCCGAAGCGGTCGAGGCCGAACAGGCCGACCAGCAGCATGAACAGCGCCACTACCGTCAGCGCCGCGGGCAGGCGGGGGTAGCGCCGTGGCAGCCAGATCAGCAGACCCAGTGCGGCGAGGCCGATGAGCAGCGTCACCCAGTGGATTTCGCCCAGGCGCTGGAAGAAGTTGATCAGGCTGAGGATGAAGCCGTCACCCTCGATCTTGAACCCCACCACCTTGGACAACTGCCCGGCGATCAGGCTCAGGCCGATACCGTTGAGATAGCCGATCAGGATCGGCCGCGAGAAGAAGCTGGCGATGAACCCGGCCCGGGCCACCCCGGCCGCGATCAGCATTACCCCGACCAGCAAGGTGACGATCACCGACAGCTCGGCAATCCGGTGCGGCTCGCCCATGGCCAACGGCGCCACGGCGCCGGCGATCATCGCGCAGGTGGCGGCGTCAGGGCCGACCATCAGCTGGCGCGAGCTGCCGATCAGGGCGTAGACCATCATCGGCAGCACACAGGCGTACAGGCCGTACTGCGGCGGCAGGCCGACGATCTGCGCGTAGGCGATGGCAATGGGAATCTGGATCGCCGCCACCGAGAGGCCGGCCTGCAGGTCGGCGTGGAACCACTCGCGGCGGTAGTGCAGCAGGTTGGCAAGGCCCGGTAGCCAGCGGGAGAGAAACATGCGTCGTCCTTTCGAAATGCTTCACGAATCCATCCACGCATTGAAGCGGATCGGCAGGCAAATGGCCATGGGGCAGGTCAAAGGGAGGGGGAGAAACGAAAAAAGGAGCCTGGGCTCCTTTTGACAGCGATGACGTTGCGGGAACGCCATGCGGGAATGCGATGTGGAGCGGGTAGAGGGAATCGAACCCTCAACTAAAGCTTGGGAAGCTTTCGTTTTGCCACTAAACTATACCCGCGTTTGCGCAGCACTTTTTACCAGAACCTTCAACGAATTAGAAGCCCAAGTTATAAAAAAGCTTGTCGGCGCCCCCTGGCTTGCGGGTCTCATCCACAGGGCGCCGAGCTGCTCAGATGGCCAATGCATGCTGCCCCTGTTTTACCGGCTGGTAACGGTGACGAGGTTCACGCATGGTTGGCTTCAGGAACCCCAGCATGACGCTGCGGGTGTTCTCGCAAGCGGTCTTGTTTTCCATGTCCAGGAAGTGGCCTGCGTCGCGGATCACGCTGAAATGGCTGCGGCCCACGTGCTTGCTGAACTGCCGCGCATCCTCGACCGTGGTGTACTCGTCGCGGTCGCCGTTGATGAACAGCACCGGGATGTCGATATTGCGTGCACCATCCAGCGCCCGCTCCAGGTCATGTTGCAGCACCTCGTTGATGTGGAAGTGCATCTGCGCATACTCGTGGCTGTCCAGGCTGCTGACGTGGCGGTAGTTGAAGCGCTTGAACAGTGACGGCAGGTGCTTGCCGATGGTGTCGTTGACCAGGTTGCCGACCTGATAGCGGTCGCAGGCGGCCAGGTACTGGCAACCGCGGTCCAGGTAGTCACGCATCGGTTCGTTGATCACCGGCGAGAAAGAACTCACCACAGCCTTCTTCACGCCCCGCGGCTGGTGCGCCAGCGCCAGCAGTGTACTTGCGCCACCCCACGAGAACGACATCACGTGGTCCGCCTGGAAGTGCTCGATCAGCTCGAGGAGGATATGCGCTTCGGTCTCCTTGCTGATAAAGCGTTCCTGGCGATTGTGCGGCTTGGATTTGCCCGCGTATGGCTGGTCGAACAGTACTACGTTGAACTGCGGGTGCAGGTTACGTACCGTCTGGGCGAACGAGGCCGTGGTGGCCAGCGAGCCATTGATCAAAATGATCGTATTCTCGGCCGCATCCGCGCGATAGAACTCCGTGTAAACCCGATACTGACCTTGGATATCAAGTACAGCGATTTCTGGCCTCATGTCATCGACTCCTGGCGCAAAAAGGGTATTCGCGTCACCTAGGGTGCACGTTCTTTATGACAGGTAGGCATTTGCCTGAAGAGATACCGGGGGGCCCTGTGTCGATCCTTGGCACTTGCGTCGACGGTATTGTTTTTGGCGGGCAATTTGCCGTGCCCCAAGGCATCGAGGCCCTGGGTGGCCGGCAAAAGGTGTCTTCGACTGCGGGTGTGACTTGGTAGTCACATGCAGACTGACGATTTGGATTCAAGCAGTGGGTCGGGGATCCCGCAAGTGCCGTTCGGGGGGAAATGTGACTTTTGTCGCTGAGCGGTCGTATGACGACCCTGATCTGTCTGGTCCGGCCTCTTCGCGGGCTCGCCCGCTCCCACAGGGATCACACCAGCCCGGAGGCCTGGGGTGTACCTGTGGGAGCGGGCGTGCCCGCGAAGAGGCCGGTACAGGCTGATTAGACCGTCGCTATTTCATCCGCTGTCAATTCACGAAACGCCCCCGGCGCCAACCCCGGGTCCAGCCGGATCGCCCCCATGCTCTCCCGATGCAACCCCACCACCTTGTTGTCGAAATGGCCGAACATGCGCTTCACCTGGTGATAGCGCCCTTCGACGATTGCCAGCCGCGCCTGGCGCGGCCCGAGGATGTCCAGCTGGGCGGGCAGGGTGGTGAGGTCTTCGAAGGCGAAGTAGAAGCCCTCCAGGAACTTGGCCACATAGTGCTCGCCAATCTCGTCCTCGGTTTCCACCAGGTAGTGCTTGGGCAGCTTGGTCGCGGGTTGGGTAAGCCGCCGTGACCATTGGCCATCGTTGGTCAGGATCATCAGGCCGGTGGTGTTGAAGTCCAGGCGCCCGGCAATGTGCAGGTCCTCACGCAACGCGGCTGGCAGCAGGTCGAGCACGGTGCGGTGTTGCGGGTCCTGGGTGGCGCTGACGCAGCCAGCGGGCTTGTGCAGCATCAGGTAGCGCGCCGGGCGGCCAGCCTGCAGCAGCTGGTTGTCCAGCTCCACCCGGCTGAATTCACGCACCTCGGCCAGCGGGTCGCTGACCACCTGGCCATCCAATCGCACGCGACGTTGCGCGAGCATCAGGCGGACTTGCTGGCGGTTGTGGCTGGGCAGGTTGGCGAGGAAACGGTCGAGGCGCATGGCAAACGGTCAGTCGGAAGCGGGGGAGCGAAGTTGTTCTTCGACGGCGGCGCAGCGCGGGCACAGGCAGGCTTTGTCGCGCAGCTCGGCGGGCAGGGCCTCGAGCACGGCAGGGTCAATGGTCACGCTGTAACACCAGCAGGCCTGGGTGGCCCGGCGCGGGTCGGCCAAGCTGCACTGGTTGAGGGCGCCACAAGCGGGGCAGTGCTGGTTGTCGGGCATGGCTGCCGCTCACCTGTATCAAATTGTTGCAGAAATGGCACTGCACCTTGGCGGCACTGTCTTATTCAATGTCGATGATCGCATTTCGCATCGATGCTCGCCAGCGCCGCTGTTCGGGCACTCCAGCGGTCCAGGAGGCCGCCATGTCCTATCGAATCCTGTTGATCGCCCTGCTGGGGCTGATGACTTCCGCCTGCGTTCCGTATTACGAGAGCGGGGGCTATTACCGGTCGGACCACTACTACTCCGACCGTTATGTGTCACCGGATTATTACCGCTATGACCGCTATTACGTAACGCCGCAACAGCGCTATTACTACCAGCCGGCGCCGCGTTACTACTACCGCTCGGCGCCTGCGCCTCACTACCGGTCTCATCCACAGCCGGGGATGAGGCAGTGGCATGGCAACCCACGCTATGACTATGGCAACCGCCAGCGGTATGACTATGGGCGCGACCGGGACCGTCATGATTATCGCGGTGGCAGCCAGCGCTACCAGCAGAATGACCGTTGGCACTCCAACGGGCGGGGGGATGGTGACCGGCGCGGGGACGGGCGGCGTGGGCATGGGCAAGGAGGGAACTGGCAGCGGTAGGTGAATTGAAAATCGGGGGCGCGTTGCGCCCCTTTCGCGACGCAAGGCCGCTCCCACAGGTACAGCGCAGCATTGGAAACCATCGCTGTACCTGTAGGAGCGGCCTTGTGTCGCGATGGGCTGCAAGGCAGCCCCAACTTCTCGAAGCTACCCGAGATCCGCCAGCGGATGCCGCCCCTCCCACACCTTGGCAAAATGCGCCTCCACCACCGCCGCCGGCACTTGCGCCACATCGGGCCAGTGCCAGTGCGGCTGGTTGTCCTTGTCCAGCAAGCGCGCACGCACGCCTTCGCTGAATTCCGGGTGGCGGCAGCAGTTCAGGCTCATGCTGTACTCCATCTGAAACACCTGCGCCAACGACAGGTGCCGTGCCCGGCGGATCTGTTCCCACACCAGGTGTGCGGTCAGCGGGCAACCTTCATGCAACCGTTGGCCGGCATCTGCCAGCAGCGGGTCGTCGTGGTGCTTGAGCCCCTCCAGCGCACGCCAGGCGGCGGCTGCGTCGGCCACATCGAGCAACTGATCGATTACCTGTCGCCGCGGCAGCCACTGGGCCTCGGGCAACTCGGCGCAGGCGCGGTGCTGTTCGGCCTTGAGCAGGCTGTTCAGTTGCAGGGCAGTTTGTTCCTGCCAGTTCAGTTGCAGCAGTTCTTCGATCAGCGCCTCTTGCTGGTACTCACCCAGAAAGCGGTCGGCCAGGCCCAGGTCCAAGGCGTCGTGGGCATTGATCGGCGCGCCTGTCAGGCCGAGGAACAACCCCAGCTTGCCCGGCAGGCGGGCAAGGAACCAGCTGGCGCCCACGTCCGGGTACAGGCCGATGCTGATTTCCGGCATGGCCAGCCGACTGCTGGGGGTGACGATACGTACATTGGCGCCCTGCAGCAGGCCCATGCCGCCGCCCAGCACATGCCCGTGCCCCCAGCACAGCAGCGGCTTGGGATAGATGTGCAGGGCAAAGTCCAGGCGATATTCTGCGGCGAAGAAGGTGGCGGCCAGCGGGGGTACGCTGCCGGGGTGGTCGCGGCAGGCTTGCACCAGCGCACGCACATCACCGCCGGCACAGAAGGCCTTGGCACCGTTGCCGCGCAGCAGCACGCAAACGATCCCTGGGTCGCGAGCCCAGGCGTGCAACTGTTCGCCCAATACCTCGATCATCGGCAGGTTCAGGGCATTGAGCGCCTTGGGCGCATCCAGGGTGGCGATGCCGATGCGGGCGCCATCGGCGCCGGTGAGTACCTCGCAGTGAATGGTCATGGACTACCTCGCGCAAGTCATCGGACAAGTATGGCTTGCCTGGCCGAACATGCCGGTCGTCGGTCGGATCGTTTGACAAGCGGGAAGGGCTTACCTAGTGTCGCGCCATTGTTTATGGAAGGCCCCATGACTGACGACGATCGCATCAAACTCGAACCCAGCTGGAAGGCCGCCTTGCGCGCCGAATTCGACCAGCCCTACATGCATCAGCTGCGCGAGTTCCTGCGCGGCGAGTACGCCGCCGGCAAAGAGATCTACCCGCCAGGGCCGTTGATCTTCAATGCGCTCAACTCGACGCCGCTGGACCAGGTGAAGGTGGTCATCCTCGGCCAGGACCCGTACCACGGGCCGGGCCAGGCGCATGGCCTGTGCTTCTCGGTGCAGCCGGGCGTGGCCACGCCACCGTCGCTGGTCAACATTTACAAGGAGCTGCAGCGCGACCTGAACATCCCGATTGCCAACCATGGCTACCTGCAGAGCTGGGCCGAGCAGGGCGTGCTGTTGCTCAACACGACCATGACCGTGGAGCGCGCCAATGCCGCGTCGCATGCCAAGAAGGGCTGGGAGTTCTTTACCGACCGGGTCATCCAGGTGGTCAGCGAGCAGTGCCCGAACGTGGTGTTCCTGCTGTGGGGCTCGCATGCGCAAAGCAAGCAGAAGCTGATCGACGGGACCAAGCACCTGGTGCTGAAGTCGGTGCATCCATCGCCGTTGTCGGCTTACCGTGGGTTCCTGGGGTGCGGGCATTTCAGCCGGACCAACAGTTTCCTCCAGCAGCGCGGGCTGGCGCCGATCAACTGGGCGTTGCCGCCATTGTAATGGCCTGACATACCGCGTTGCCGTCTTCGCGGGTGAACCCGCTCCCACAGGTACTGCACTACCCTCAGGGCTTGTGTGGTCCCTGTGGGAGCGGGTTTACCCGCGAAGAGGCCGTCACAGTCATTCCGGGGTTGCGTTCCACACCCGGAACAACGGCTCTGCCAGAAACAGCACGAACAACAAGCGCATCACCTGCAGCGCCGTCACCAGCGGCACCGACAGTTGCAGGGTCTCTGCCGTCAGGCTCATCTCGGCAATTCCGCCCGGCATCATCCCCAACGTCAGCGAACGCAGGTCCAGCGCGGTCATCACGCTCAATACCCAAGCGGCGCTGCCGGCAATCGCCATGCACAACGCCGTGGCCACCAGGGTACGCCCCAGGAACGACGGTGCGCGGCGGAAGAACGCGCGGTTGAAGTGGCAGGCCAGGCCACTGCCGATCAACCACTGGCCGATCTGGCTGGCGCCATTGGGCAGGGTTATCTGCAGGTTGCCCGCCAGGCTCACGGTGGCTGCCACCAGCAATGGCCCGAACAGCCACGGGTTGGGCTGGCGCAAGCGCTGCCAGAGCAGGGCGACGGCAACGCCCAGCGGCGCAATCAGCGCCAGCCAGCCCCAGCTCACACTGCCGGTGTGATTCAGCGGTACACCGTCACCCAGCAGGAACTTGAACAGCGCCGGCACGCACAGTACCACCGCCAGCACGCGCAGGCTCTGCGCCGCCGCTACCTGGCTGAGCACCGCGCCGTTGCGCGCGCCAAGGTTGACCATCTCCCCCGAACCGCCCGGCATGCTGGCAAAGAACGCCGTGGCACGGTCTTCACCGGTGCGCCGCAACAGCCATACGCTGATCACGCTGGACAGGGTGGTGAACAGCGCGCCGAAGAAGATCAGTGCGAAATGGCTGGCCACCTGCTCGATCACCGCCGGAGTGAAGTGCAGGCCGATACCGATGCCGATGATCCACTGCCCGCATTTGCGACCATTGGGGATTTCCGGCAGCTGCCAGGGTGTCAGGCAGCGTACCAGGATGATCGCCAGCAACGAGCCGACCATCCATGGCAAAGGCCAGCCGACCTTGCTGGCGGCAAAACCGCCAGCGAGGCCGACCAGCCCGGTCGCGACAAACAACGGCAACGAGCGATCAGGCATCGGCCATCGCCCGGCGCTGCTGGCTGCGTTTGCGCCAGATGCGCAGCAGCGGCAGGGTCAGCATGCAAATGGTCAGTACCCATACCGACATGCTGATCGGGCTCGACCAGAGGATGCCCAGTTCGCCGTTGGAGATCGACAGCGCCCGGCGCAGGTTCTGCTCCATCAGCCCACCGAGGATGAAGCCGAGCAGGATCGGCGACAGCGGGAAGTCCAGCTTGCGCAGGATATAGCCCATGATGCCGATGCCGACCATCAGGAACAGGTCGAAGGTGGTGGCATGCACGGCGTACACCCCGATCCCCGTGATGATGGCGATCACCGGCACCAGCGCCCAGTTCGGCACGGCGAGGATGCGGGTGAAGATGCGGATCATCGGGATGTTGAGGATCACCAGCATGATGTTGGCGATGAACAGCGAGGCGATCAGGCCCCAGACAATGTCTGGCTGCTGTTCGAACAGCAGTGGGCCCGGGGTGATGTTGTACAAGGTCAGTGCGCCGATCATTACCGCGGTGGTGCCCGAGCCGGGTACGCCCAGGGTCAGCATCGGTACCAGGGCGCCACAGCAGGAGGCGCCGATGGCGGTTTCCGGGGCGGCCAGGCCGCGGGCGTCGCCCTTGCCGAACTTGCCCTTGTCACCTGCCAGGCGTTTTTCGGTCATGTAGGCCACGGCGCTGGCCAGTGTTGCACCGGCGCCAGGCAGCACACCCATGATGAAGCCCAGCAGGCCGCAGCGGATGTTGACCACGAACACCGAGGCCGCTTCCTTGAAGTTGAACAGCATGCGCCCGGTGGCCTTGATCGCCTGGTGGCCATGGTGGGTCTTTTCCAGCAGCAGGAGGATTTCACTGATGGAGAACAGGCCCAGCACCAGCACCACGAACTGGATGCCATCGGCCAGGTGCACGCTGTCGCCGGTGAAGCGGTACACGCCACTGTTGGCATCGATGCCGACTGCCGACAGGAACAGGCCGATCAGTGCGGCAATGAAGGTTTTCAGCGGCTTGTCGCCGGCCATGCCACCGAGAGCGACGATGGCGAACACCATCAGCACGAAGTACTCCGCCGGGCCGAAGGCGATTGCCCATTTCGCCAGCAGCGGGGCGAACAGCACCATGCCGCAGGTGGCGATCAGCGCACCGATGAACGAACTCCAGGCCGACAGCGACAGCGCTACGCCAGCCAGGCCATTGCGGGCCATCGGGTAGCCATCGAGGGTGGTCATCACGGTCGAGGCTTCGCCGGGGATGTTCAGCAGGATCGAACTGATGCGCCCACCGTACTCACAGCCCAGGTACACCGCCGCCAGCAGGATCAGCGCCGACTCCGGCGGCAGGCCGAGGGCGAAGGCGATGGGGATCAGCAAGGCCACGCCGTTGATCGGGCCCAGGCCCGGCAGCAGACCGACCACGGTACCGATCAGCGTGCCGGAGAGGGCGGTGACCAGGTTGTAGGGGGACAGGGCGACGCCGAAGCCCTGGCCCAGGTAGCTCAAGGTATCCATGTGTCAGTTCTCCAGTACGCTCAGCAGGCCAAGGGGCAGGGGCACGTCCATCACGCGGTCGAACAGCCAGTAGAGGAACAGGCTCATGCCAATCACCACGATGGCGCTGTGCAGCCAGCGGCCGCCGTACAGGCGGGCCATGGGTACGCCGACCAGGATGGCGCTGAGGATGAAGCCCAGTGCTTCGAAGGTGCTGGCGAAAACGATCAGCAGGCCGACGCAGGCGGCGATCTTGATCAGGGTTTCGCGGTCCAGTTCCGGTTCGTCGTCCTTGCGCACGATGGGCGTGGGGCGGAACACCAGGTACAGCAGGCCCAGGCCCAGCAGGCTGAGCATCAACAACGGGTAGGCGCGCGGGCCCACCGGTTCATAGGAAAACGCCGCCTGGTAAGGCCAGGCCATGACGGCCAGGGCGGCGCACACCGCCAGCAGGGCCAGGGCGAAGATGCGTTGCAGGATCATGAAGGAATCCTCGTTGGGATCGCTCAAGCGAGATGCAAATCCTGTGGGAGCGGCCTTGCGTCGCGATCGGGCGCGAAGCGGCCGCAAAACCTGCCACTGCGATCTGTCTGAAGCATCGCATCGGCTGAGACAGGGGCCGCTGTGCGGCCCATCGCGACACAAGGCCGCTCCCACAGGGATTGTGGTAACTCCGGCCAGTGTTACTGGATCAGGCCAAATTCCTTGGCCAGTGCCTTGTAGTCAGCCACTTGCTTCTTCACATAGACGTCCAGTTCGGCGCCGGTCATGGCGAACGGGAACAGCTCGCGCTGGTCACGCAGCTGGGCGAAGTCTTCCGAGGCCAGCATCTTGTCGAACGACTGTTTCCACCAGGCGTAGTCCTCGTCGCTTACCTTTGGCCCCAGGTAGAAGCCGCGTACCACTGGCCAGACAATGTCGTAGCCCTGTTCCTTGGCGGTGGGAATGTCTTTCATCTCGGGCTCGTCCAGGCGGTTTTCCGAGAACACCGCGAGGATGCGCATGTTGCCGCTCTGAATGTGCGGCATGGAGTCGGAGATGTCGGTCGAGCCTACCTGGATATGCCCGCCCAGCAACGCCGTGGCGATTTCGCCGCCGCCTTCCAGGGCCACGTAGCGCAGGTCACGCGGGTTGATGCCGGCGGCCTTGGCGATCAGGGCGGTTTGCATCCAGTCCTGGCTGCCGACCGTACCGCCGGAGCCGATCACCACCTTGCTCGGGTCTTTCTTCAACGCCGCGACCAGGTCGTCGAGGGTCTTGTAGGGCGAGTCGCTTTTCACCGCGATGGCGCCGTAGCTGGTGCCGACGGCGGCCAGCCATTTCACTGCGTTCTCGTCGAAGCGGCCGAACTTGCCCTGTGCCAGGTTCAGCAGCGAGCCGCTGGACCAGGCCACCAGGGTGCCGGCATCGGCCGGGCGCTGGGCGACCACGGCGTTGTAGGCCACCGCGCCGACACCGCCGGGCATGTAGGTGACGCGCATCGGCTTGGTGAGGATCTTTTCCTGCACCAGGGCGCTCTGCACCAGTTTGCAGGTCAGGTCGAAGCCGCCGCCGGGCGAGGCGGGGGCAATGCATTCGGGGCGTTTCGGTTCGGCAGCGAGGGCGTTGCCGGCCAGCAGCAGGCAGCCGGTAGCGAGGACGAGGCGGCGCAGTGAAAAGGTCATCGTCTATCTCCGTGAGCGTTGTTGTTATCAAGTTGTCGCTATGGGGTTACCACAGCGCCACGCTGTAGCTCACCAGCAGCCGCACCTCGTCCGCGTCGCGGGCGAAGTTGGAGCGGAAGGTGGCGTTGCGCAGGCGCACGGCGACGTTCTTCAACGGGCCGCTTTGTACCACGTACTTCAGTTCGGTGTTGCGCTCCCACTCCTTGCCCTCGCCACCGGCCGCGCGGCTGACGTTGTCGCCGCTGATGTAGCGGGTCATGAAGGTCAGGCCGGGCACGCCAAGTGCGGCGAAGTTGTAGTCGTAGCGCGCCTGCCAGGAGCGCTCGTCGGCGCCGGCGAAGTCGTTGATCTGGACGAAGTTGACCAGGTACGGGTCGGCACCATCGACGTACGGGAAGGCGCTGTCGCCGGACAGTTGCTGCCAGGCGGCGCTGACCTTGTGCCCGCCCAGGGCGTAGCTGAGCATGCCGTTGACGGTGGTGTTGTCGATGTTGCCGGCCTTGGCGGCGCCGGCGTCGTCACTCACCGCCAGGCGCAGGTCGGCGCCGAAGGTGCCCGGGCCCCATGGCTGGGTGGCGACCATGCCGATGAAGTGCTGGCGGTAGATATCGTCGAGCTGGGCAAAGTGGTAGCTGCCGGTGATGCGATCGGTGAACTGGTAGTCGAGGCCGGCCAGGTCCAGGTTGTCTGCGCTGAACGAGCCACCGAAGCGGCCGTTCTTGTTGTTCAGGGCCAGGTCTTCCCAGTTGGTGTCGTTGCGGTCCTTGGCCTTGTCCAGTCGGCCGCCGGTGAAGGTCAGGCCCTTGACCTCCTTCGAGGTGAGCAGGCCACCTTCGAAGGTTTGCGGCAGGATGCGCCCATCGTTGGGCTGCAGGGTCGGCAGTTCGGGGATCAGCGTGCCGATCTTCAGTTCGGTCTGCGACACCTTCACCTTGCCGGTCAGGCCGAGCTTGGAGTACTCGTCGGCGGCCTTGCCGTCATCGTGGGTCGGCAGCAGGCCGGTGTCGGTGCGGTCGGGGCTGGAGTCGAGCTTGATGCCGAGCATGCCCAGCGCATCCAGGCCGAAGCCCACGGTGCCATCGGTGTAGCCAGACTCGAAGTTGAGCATGAAGCCCTGGGCCCACTCGTCGCGCTTGGATTGCTGCGCACTGGTGCCGTCGCGGAAGTCGCGGTTGAAGTACATGTTGCGGGTTTCGAAGGTGGCCGTGCTGTCTTCGAAGAAGGCGGCCTGGCTCATCGGGGAGACACCGGCAAGCGCAAGGGCGCTGGCGATGGCGGAGGGGCGTGCGGCAAAGGAACGGGTAGGCGCGAACGCCTGCGGCTGCGATGACAGCATCACTGATGGCTCCGTTTATTGTTCTTATTCGTTGCACCTTGCTGGTGCTTTTTTCGGCGCGAAGGGCGACCGTGGTGCGATGCTAGGTAACCAACCTTTCGCTAACCTTTCAGCGTGAAAGGTTTGTCGACAGGGCTTCACAGGCCTGCCGACAGCGGTACACTCCGCGCCACCGTCCCACCCGAGCAGGGAGAATCCGATGCGTGTGCTGCTGGTCGAAGACCACCTGCAACTGGCCGAAAGCGTGGCCCAGGCCTTGAAAAGCCATGGCCTTACCGTGGATGTGCTGCATGATGGCGTGGCCGCCGACCTGGCCCTGGCCAGCGAGGAATACGCCGTGGCCGTGCTGGATGTCGGCTTGCCGCGCATGGACGGCTTCGAGGTGCTGGCGCGCCTGCGCGGCCGTGGCAAGACCCTGCCGGTGCTGATGCTGACCGCGCGCAGCGACGTCAAGGACCGGGTCCACGGCCTGAACCTGGGCGCCGACGACTACCTGGCCAAGCCGTTCGAGCTGACCGAACTGGAAGCACGGGTCAAGGCCCTGCTGCGGCGCAGCGTGCTCGGTGGCGAGCGCCAGCAACGCTGCGGGCCGCTGGTGTACGACCTGGACACCCGGCGCTTCGCCCTGGGTGGAGAAAACCTGACCCTGACCTCGCGCGAACAGAGCGTACTGGAAGCGCTGATCGCCCGACCGGGTCGGGTGATGAGCAAGGAGCAACTGGCCGCCCAGGTGTTCGGCCTGGACGAAGAAGCCAGCCCCGACGCCATCGAAATCTACATCCACCGCCTGCGCAAGAAGCTCGACGGCCACCCGGTGGCCATCGTCACCTTCCGTGGCCTGGGCTACCTGCTCGAGCACCGCGATGCGTGACAACGGCAGCCTGCGTGGGCGCTTGCTCGGCAACCTGGCCTTGTTGCTGGTGGTGTTGATGCTGGCGAGTGGCCTGAGCGCCTACTGGAACGGCCGCGAGGCCGCCGATACCGCCTACGACCGGACCCTGCTGGCCTCGGCGCGGACCATTGCCGCAGGCCTGTCCCAGCGTGACGGTTCGTTGAGCGCAGATGTGCCCTACGTGGCCCTGGACACCTTTGCCTACGACAGTGCCGGGCGCATCTACTACCAGGTGCTGGACATCCAGCAGCGGCTGATTTCCGGTTACGAGAAGCTGCCTGCGCCGCCGCCGGGCACGCCGCGTACCGACGACTACCCGGCGCTGGCGCGGTTCTACAACGCCACCTACCTGGGCCAGGACGTGCGCGTGGTCAGCCTGCTGAAGCCGGTGAGCGAGCCGAACATGAACGGCATGGCGGAAATCCGTGTGGCTGAGACCGAGGAAGCGCGGGTGCGCATGGCCCGTGGCCTGATGGCCGATACCCTGCTGCGCCTGGGGATGCTGGCGCTGGGCGCGCTGGTGATGGTGTGGTTTGCCGTGAGTGCCGCGTTGCGGCCGCTGGAGCGCCTGCGCACGGCGGTGGAAGAGCGCCAGCCGGACGACCTGCGGGCCTTGCCGGTGGTGCAGGTGCAGCGTGAGCTGGGCCCATTGGTGCGGGCTTTGAACCATTTCACCGAGCGTTTGCGCGGCCAGTTCGAGCGCCAGGCGCAGTTCATCGCCGACGCTGCCCACGAGTTGCGTACCCCGCTGGCCGCGCTGAAGGCGCGGGTCGAGCTGGGCTTGCGTTCGGCCGAGCCGCAGGAGTGGCGGCAGACACTGGAGTCCGCGGCCCAGGGCACTGACCGGCTGACCCACCTGGCCAACCAGCTGCTGTCGCTGGCGCGGGTCGAGAACGGTGCGCGGGCGATTGCCGAAGGCGGGGCGCAGCGCCTGGACTTGAGCCAGTTGGCTCGTGAGCTGGGCATGGCCATGGCACCGCTGGCGCACAAGCGCGGGGTGGCGCTGGCCCTGGAGGCCGAGGCACCGGTGTGGCTGAAGGGGGAGCCGACGCTGCTCAACGAGTTGTTGAGCAACCTGGTGGACAATGCCTTGGCGCATACGCCGGCTGGCGGCAACGTGATCTTGCGGGTGCTGGCGCCGGCGGTGCTTGAGGTGGAGGACGACGGGCCGGGGATTCCCGAGGCCGAGCGTGAGCGGGTATTCGAGCGCTTCTACCGGCGCAGTGCGCAGGGCAGTGGGCTTGGCTTGGCGATTGTCGGCGAGATCTGCCGGGCGCACCTGGCGCAGGTGAGCCTGCATGACGGTGCGAAGGGCGGGTTGCGGGTGCGGGTGAGTTTTATCGCGGATTGATGTGTTGCCTGTACCGGCCCTTTCGCGGGTGAACCCGCTCCCACAGGGGCCGCGCCGCTGCTGAAGGCTGCGCTATACCTGTGGGAGCGGGTTTACCCGCGAAGAGGCCGGCACAGGCTGACACCGGTCAGCGCAACATGCTCCGCGCCTCGATCAGTTCACCCACTTCAAGCTCGGTGCCGTACGGCAGGCCCAGGTGGCGGTATGCCGGTAGTGCCGCCAGTGGCCGGTGGCGCCCGCGCTGGCTGATGCAGCGGGCGATCTGCACGATGTCGATGTAGTCGATCTTGTCAGTCTGCCGGTCCAGGTCCTGCACCTGGCTCGGCAGGTTGACCAGTTGCTCCGGAAACTCCCAGGCCTTGAGGATCTTGTCGCCCAGCACCGGCTGGATCTGCTCGATCACATAGTGCAGGCACACCGGATCGGACAGCAGTTCGTTGTGCTCTTCGGCATAGATCAGCACCGGCAGTGCGCCAATCTGGTTGACCAGCCCGCCGAGGGTGGCCTGGTCGGGCTTGAGTTGTGTAAAGCGGCGGCAAATTTCGTAGCTGATGCCCGCCACATCCAGGCTGTTGGCCCAGATATCACGTAACTTCTGCTCCACCGCCGGCGCCCGGGCGTGGAAAATCTGCTCGATCACCAGGCCAATGGCCAGGTTGCAGCTGTAGTTGATGCCCAGCCGCGTGATGGCGGTGTGCAGGTCGGTGACCTCGACCGCCGCGCGCAGCAGCGGGCTGTTGACGACCTTGATCAGGCGCGCTGAAAGGGCCGCGTCGCGACCGATCACCTTGCTCAGGGCCGCTACGCTGATCTCGCTGTCTTCAGCTGCCTCGCGGATGCTCAAGGCAACCTCGGGCAGGGTGGGCAGGACCAGGTCATCCTTTTCGATGGCATCGAGCAACTGTGCTTGAACCATCTCGGCCAGCTTGTTCATGGGCGTGTCTACCGCAGTGGTGGTGCGGCCCCGCCACGTAGGCGGGGCAGGCTGGTCAACGCTGGATTTCCCGGTCGCGGTCCAGTTCGTAGGGCAGGGTCAGCACCTGCAGGCGTGGGCCTTCCAGGCTGCCCAGGTGCAGGTTGTCGTCTTCCACCGCTTCGGCGCTGAGCACGGCGAGCAGTTCGCAGCCTGTGCCGTTGCTGGCAGCGATGACCACTTCACCGACCGACGAACCATGGGTGGGCGAGAAGATCTCGGCGCCCGGGGCCGGAATGGCCTGCTGGTCCAGTGCCAGGCGGTACTGGCGGCGCTTGAGCTTGCCCAGGTACTGCATGCGGGCAACGATTTCCTGACCGGTGTAACAGCCCTTCTTGAAGCTGACGCCGTCGACGGCCTGCAGGTTGATCATCTGCGGGATGAACAGCTCGCGGGTCGGCCCCATTACCTGGCCGATCCCGGCGCGAATCTGCCCCAGCAGCCAGTCGCCGAGGCTACCTTCGGGCAGTGCGGCGGCCAGCGCCTGGCGAACGCTGTCGGCTTTGTCTGCCGGTACCCACAGCTCCACGCGGCCAGCGGACACGGCAATGGCGATCAACCCGTCGTGGCGCACGGTGCTGCCAGCTGCCGCAGGCACATCGAGCCCCAGGGCCTGCAGCGCCGCATCGCCGCCTTGCAGGCCGAAGCGTGCCCAGGCAGCGCTTTCATCGGTCAGCGTCGCCTTGGAGAACACGGCGTACTTCTTGAGGTCGGCCAGCTGGGCGTCGAGCAGCTCGCTGGCCATGGCCAGCAGGTAGCCGTTGCCTTCGGGCAGGATGCGGAAACTCGACTGCATGCGCCCCTTGACCATGCAGCGGGCGCCGAGGCTGGCGTGTTCCGGGCTGAGGTAGTTGATGTTGCAGGTCAGCTGGCCTTGCAGGAACTTGCCTGCATCGGAGCCGCGGACGGCGAGGATGCCCTCGTGGGACAGGGGGCAGAAGAAAGCGGAATCGGCCATGGGTCATCGCGGTGGCTTAAAGACTGGCGGCCATCATAGAACGCCGGTAACAAAATAGGTAGGTGACTAGACCAACGCCCGGTGTCGCTTCGCTCGCCTGGCTGTATACTGGCGGGCCATTCGAGGAGGGCCCCATGGTCGAACAAACTGAACTCAACCGGCTTTTCTGGCACAGCCGCCGCGGCATGCTGGAACTGGACGTACTGCTGGTGCCTTTCACCCAGGAAGTCTACCCCACGCTCAACGAAACCGACCGCGAACTCTACGTGCGTCTGTTGAGCTGCGAGGATCAGGACATGTTCGGCTGGTTCATGGAGCGCACCGAGTCCGAAGACCCGGAGCTGCAGCGCATGGTTCGCATCATCCTGGACCGTGTCCAGCCCAAGTGAGTGCTTCGAGTGCCGCTGGCAAGGCTCGCGCCTGCTGCTGGCGGCCTACCTGGGGTGCCAGGTACTGGCGTGGTTTGCCGTATGGGCGAGCCCGCTGCCCGGGTGGTCGGCCCTTGCTGTTGTCGCCGCCTGTATTGCCCACGCTGGCTGGGCCATTCCCCGACGTATTCTGCTGACGCATGAGCATGCCGTTGTTGGCCTGCGCCGTGATGTGCGCGGTTGGCAGGTGTTCAGCCGTGCCCGTGGCTGGCAGCCGGTGCGCTTGTGCCGGGACAGCGTGGCGTTGCCGGCGCTGGTGGTGTTGCGCTTTGTGCGGGCGGGGCGCTGGTTGGGGGAGAGCCAATGCGTGCCACGGGATGCGCTGGGGGCTGATGAGCACCGGCGCTTGCGGGTGCGGTTGAAATTCAGCCGGCGCAGGTGGGCAGGGGTTGGGGCGAGTCAGGGCTGACAGGTGTTCGTCGTGGCGGCTTCAGCGCCTGCGAGATCGAGCGCCGCCCGTGCGGCGCTCGATCTCGCAGGCGCCACAACTTTCAGATAGGACTAAGAATAGTGTCCTTGGCCTCGTCCAGCATCCCCGGGTAATCCAGGGTGTAATGCAGTCCGCGGCTTTCCTTGCGCTGCATGGCCGACAGGATCATCAACTCGGCCACCTGCGCCAGGTTGCGCAATTCGATCAGGTCGCGGCTGACCTTGTAGTTGCTGTAGAACTCGTCGATTTCGTCCAGCAGCAGGCGAATGCGGTGCTGCGCTCGCTGCAGGCGCTTGCTGGTGCGCACGATGCCGACGTAGTCCCACATGAAGCGCCGCAGTTCGTCCCAGTTGTGCGCAATGATCACGTCCTCGTCCGAGTCGGTGACCTGGCTGGCGTCCCAGCCGGGCAGGGCCTTGGGCATGACCACTTCATCCAGGTGCGCCTGGATGTCGGCCGCGGCGGCACGGCCATAGACGAAGCACTCCAGCAGCGAATTGCTGGCCATGCGGTTGGCACCGTGCAGGCCGGTGAAGCTGGTTTCACCTATGGCATACAGGCCCGGCACGTCGGTATGGCCGCGGTCGTCGACCATCACTCCGCCGCAGGTGTAGTGCGCCGCAGGTACTACCGGGATCGGCTGACGGGTGATGTCGATACCGAAGGCCAGGCAGCGCTCGTACACGGTGGGGAAGTGGCTCTTGATGAACTCGGCCGGCTTGTGGGTGATGTCCAGGTACACGCAGTCCACACCCAGGCGCTTCATCTCGTGGTCGATGGCGCGGGCCACGATGTCGCGCGGGGCCAGTTCTTCGCGGGGGTCGAAGCGTGGCATGAAGCGCTCGCCATTGGGCAGGCGCAGCAGGGCACCTTCGCCGCGCAGGGCTTCGGTAACCAGGAAACTCTTGGCCTGCGGGTGGTACAGGCAAGTCGGGTGGAACTGGTTGAACTCCAGGTTCGCCACCCGGCAACCGGCCCGCCAGGCCATGGCGATGCCGTCTCCGCAGGCACCATCGGGGTTGCTGGTATACAGGTAGACCTTGGCCGCGCCGCCAGTGGCCAGCACGGTGAAGCGCGCACCGAAGGTGTCCACCTCGCCGGTGTTGCGGTCGAGCACATAGGCACCCAGGCAGCGCTCGCCGGGCAGGCCGAGGCGACGTTCGGTAATCAGGTCGACCGCCACGCGCTGCTCCAGCAGCTGGATATTCGGGCGTTTGCGGGCCTGCTCCAGCAGCGTGGTGAAGATGGCTGCGCCGGTGGCGTCGGCGGCATGGATGATGCGCCGGTGGCTATGGCCACCTTCTCGGGTCAGGTGGAACTCGAAGCCACCGTCGTCGACGCTGTAGTGTTCGTCGCGGGTAAAGGGCACGCCTTGCTCGATCAGCCACTCGATGGCTTCGCGGCTGTGCTCGACGGTAAAGCGCACAGCTTCTTCATGGCAAAGGCCGCCGCCGGCATTGAGGGTGTCCTCGACATGCGACTGCACGGTATCGGTATTGTCCAGCACTGCCGCGACACCGCCCTGGGCCCAGAAGGTCGAGCCGTTGGCCAGGTCGCCCTTGCTGAGCACGGCGACTCGCAGGTGGCTGGGGAGGTTCAGTGCCAGGCTGAGACCGGCGGCACCGCTGCCGATCACCAGGACATCATGTTGGAATTGTTGGCTCATGTCGGGACACTAGTATTCTTTGGAAGGGGCGCGGCACAATAGTCACGCGCCGATGGCATTGTGAAACTATCGTTAAAGCTGGCCGGGTAGCCTTTATAGCAGCCCCGGGTGGCCAATTTCCATGCCACTTGACTGGTCGCGACAACCTTTGTGGGAACTTTCCGACATGGCCGGAAATCCTATGAAGGCTGCCCACGCGCCACAACTTGCCGCGGCGACGCAGGGCGGCAGGCCTGTCCGGGCTGTCCCTGCGTACTCGAAACCTGATTATCGACGTAGCCGGCCGTGACCGTGCCGCGTCTTTCGTGCAAGCCGACCAAGGGCTGCAGGAAACTTGCTTGGAGGGGAGAACTTTTGCGCAAAGCCCGAGTCTATGGTTGCAAGCCTGAACGATGGCTGATGCAACGCTCCTTCGAGTTCACTGAGGAGTGTTCATGCTAACCCAGGAAGAGGATCAGCAGCTTGTCGAGCGCGTTCAGCGCGGCGACAGGCGAGCGTTCGATCTGTTGGTGCTGAAGTATCAGCACAAGATTCTCGGGTTGATCGTGCGGTTCGTTCACGATACCCACGAGGCCCAGGATGTAGCACAGGAAGCCTTCATCAAGGCCTACCGTGCGCTTGGCAACTTCCGCGGAGACAGTGCGTTCTATACGTGGCTGTACCGCATCGCCATCAACACGGCGAAGAACTACCTGGTGTCCCGTGGAAGACGGCCGCCAGATAGTGATGTGAGCTCCGAGGATGCGGAGTTTTACGACGGCGATCATGGTCTCAAGGATCTCGAGTCCCCAGAACGCTCGTTGTTGCGGGATGAAATCGAAGGCACTGTCCATCGCACCATCCAGCAACTGCCCGAAGACCTGCGTACGGCGCTGACCCTGCGCGAGTTCGACGGGCTGAGTTACGAAGACATTGCGAGTGTCATGCAATGTCCGGTGGGTACCGTGCGCTCTCGAATCTTCCGCGCTCGGGAGGCAATAGACAAAGCCCTGCAACCTTTGCTGCAGGAAACCTGAGACAGCGGCGACAGCCAAGAGAGGAACCGCCATGAGTCGTGAAGCTTTGCAGGAATCGCTGTCCGCGGTGATGGATAACGAAGCGGACGAGCTTGAACTGCGTCGTGTGTTGAACGCCGTAGACGATGCTGAAACCCGAGCCACCTGGTCGCGTTACCAGGTTGCCCGCGCAGCCATGCACAAGGAGCTGCTGCTGCCTGAACTGGATATCGCCTCGGCGGTGTCTGCAGCGCTGGCTGACGAAGCCGTGCCGGCCAAGGCCAAGAAAGGGCCATGGCGCAGCATTGGCCGCCTGGCGGTAGCTGCCTCGGTCACCGTAGCGGTGCTGGCCGGTGTGCGCATGTACAACCAGGACGAGATCACTGGCGCCGAGCTTGCTGCCCAGCAACCTGCCCAGCAAGGCCTGAGTGTGCCACAAGCACAAGGCCCCGCCGTTTTGGCAGGCTATAGTGAGAGCAGTGAGCAACCGACCGGGCCGATGGCCAACGGCGTGCTGCAGAACCAGGCCGGCTGGGATCAGCGTCTGCCGGGCTACCTGCGCCAGCATGCTCAGGAATCTGCGCTCAAGGGCACTGAAACCGCATTGCCGTATGCCCGCGCCGCCAGCCTGGAAAACCGTTAAGTAAGGAGGATCATGCGCGCGCTACCTCTCCTGTCGCTGCTGATTGGCAGCTGCATGACGGTGCCAGCATTGGCGGCCAATTCCTCGCCCGAGGCGAGCGAGTGGCTGAGCAAGCTGGCACAGGCCGAGCAAAAGCAGAGCTACCAAGGCTCTTTTGTCTACGAACGCAATGGCAGCTTCTCTTCCCACGAGATCTGGCACAGGGTCGACGACGGCAAGGTCAGCGAGCGGCTGTTGCAGCTCGATGGCGCCGCCCAGGAGATCGTGCGCGTGGATGGCAAGGTAGAGTGCGTCAGCGGGGCCTTGGCCAGTGGTGTGACGACGCCCCCGGACACCGCGCAGCGTGTGCTTGATCCGCTGAAACTGATGGGCTGGTATGACTTGAGCGTGGCGGGCAAGTCACGGGTCGCCGGGCGCGATGCCGTGATCGTGACGCTCACCCCGCGCGACCAGCACCGTTATGCCTTCGAATTGCACCTGGACCGTGCTACCGGCCTGCCGCTGCGCTCGTTGATGGTCAACGACAAGGGGCAGTTGCTGGAGCGCTTCCAGATGACCCGTCTCGATACCGAAGCACCTAGCGACGACGATCTGCGCGTCAGCGCTGCGTGCAAGCCGGTGCAGCATGTGGCCGCTGCCGCCAATGACACGGTCGCCGGCTGGCGTTCGGACTGGCTGCCGCCTGGCTTCGAACTGGTCAACAGCTCGGTACGCCGCGACCCCAAGAATGACAGCACGGTCAGCAGCCTGATGTACGACGATGGCCTGGCGCGCTTCTCGGTGTTCCTCGAGCTGGTAAAGGATGAGGGCGGGACCGACATGCGTACCCAGCTTGGCCCGACTTCGGCGGTCTCGCGTCGGCTGAACACGCCCAAGGGCAAGGTGATGGTCACTGTGGTCGGCGAGATCCCGCTGGGTACCGCAGAGCGTGTGGCGCTGTCGATGCGCCCCCAGGATGGCCAGGCGCGCCAGTGATGGAGCGCATTTGCGGGCCTGGCGTGCGGGCCATGCCAAGGCGTGCGGACATGCCTCTGAAATGAAATTAAAGCATTGTCATTTGCAATCCATCGGCAAATTTTCTATAGGTCAGGCTTCTTGGAGCCTGGCCTTTCCTGCTTTGTGCAGGGGCCTTTCTAAACTACCGCTCGTTGTGACGGGAGCCGTATGTCAATACCACGCTTGAAATCCTACCTATCGATGTTCGCCGCCGTGCTGATGCTCGGCCAGGTGCTCAGCGCCCAGGCCGAGGAAGCCCTGCCGGACTTCACTACCCTGGTCGAGCAGGCCTCGCCAGCCGTGGTCAACATCAGTACCAAGCAGAAGCTGCCGGACCGCCGCATGGCCGCCGGGCAGATGCCCGACCTGGAAGGCCTGCCGCCAATGTTTCGCGAGTTCTTCGAGCGCAACATGCCGCAGCAGCCGCGCTCGCCGCGTGGCGACCGCCAGCGTGAGGCCCAGTCGCTGGGTTCGGGCTTCATCATTTCCAGCGATGGCTACGTGCTGACCAACAACCACGTGGTAGCCGATGCCGACGAGATCATCGTCCGCCTGTCGGACCGCAGCGAGCTGCAAGCCAAGCTGGTCGGCACCGATCCGCGCACCGACGTGGCCCTGCTCAAGGTCGAGGGCAAGAACCTGCCGACCGTCAAGCTGGGTGATTCCGAGAAGCTCAAGGTGGGCGAGTGGGTACTGGCCATCGGTTCGCCGTTCGGCTTCGACCATTCGGTGACCAAAGGTATCGTCAGCGCCAAGGGGCGCACCCTGCCCAACGACACTTACGTACCGTTCATCCAGACGGACGTTGCCATCAACCCGGGCAACTCCGGCGGCCCGCTGTTCAACATGAACGGCGAAGTGGTGGGTATCAACTCGCAGATCTTCACGCGTTCCGGCGGTTTCATGGGCCTGTCGTTCGCCATCCCGATCGATGTGGCGATCGATGTCTCCAACCAGCTGAAGAAAGACGGCAAGGTCAGCCGCGGCTGGCTGGGCGTGGTGATCCAGGAGGTCAACAAAGACCTGGCTGAGTCGTTCGGCCTGGACAAGCCGGCCGGTGCCCTGGTGGCCCAGGTGCTGGAAAACGGCCCGGCAGCCAAGGGCGGCCTGCAGGTGGGTGACGTGATCCTGAGCATGAACGGCCAGCCGATCGTCATGTCGGCCGACCTGCCGCACCTGGTCGGCAGCCTCAAGGACGGCGAAAAGGCCAAGCTGGAGATCATCCGCAACGGCAAGCGCCAGAACCTCGACATCAGCGTTGGCGCACTGCCGGACGACGATGCCGACATCGGTACCGGCGCCGAAGGCAGCGCCGAGCGCAGCAGCAACCGCCTGGGCGTCTCGGTGGCCGACCTGACCGCCGAGCAGAAGAAAGCCCTGGAGCTCAAGGGTGGCGTGGTCATCAAGGAAGTCCAGGATGGCCCGGCCGCGATGATCGGCCTGCGCCCGGGTGACGTGATCAGCCACCTGAACAACCAGGCGATCGGTTCGGCCAAGGAATTCACCGAAATCGCCAAGGAACTGCCGAAGAACCGTTCGGTGTCGATGCGCGTGCTGCGTCAGGGCCGTGCCAGCTTCATTACCTTCAAGCTGGCTGAATAAGCGGCTTGGCAAGGAGAAAAGGGCAGCTTCGGCTGCCCTTTTTCATGAAAGTTCACAATTGCAGGGGCGAATGCTGTGTACAGCCCGATAGAGGAATCTCCCATATCCCGGCAGCTTAAGGTACAATTCCCGGCTATTTTTCGGCGGGCGTCCGGCTCGCAGCCTTTTCGAGTGTTGACCCGTGAGTGATTTGAGTCATATCCGCAATTTCTCCATCATCGCCCACATCGACCATGGCAAGTCGACGCTGGCCGACCGTTTCATCCAGATGTGCGGTGGCCTGTCGGCACGCGAGATGGAAGCCCAGGTGCTCGATTCCATGGACCTGGAGCGTGAGCGCGGTATCACCATCAAGGCCCACAGCGTCACGCTTCACTACAAGGCGCAGGACGGCAAGACCTACCAGCTGAACTTCATCGACACCCCCGGCCACGTCGACTTCACCTACGAAGTCTCGCGCTCGCTGGCAGCTTGTGAAGGCGCGTTGCTGGTCGTGGACGCCGGTCAGGGCGTCGAGGCCCAGTCCGTGGCCAACTGCTATACCGCCATCGAGCAGGGCCTGGAAGTCATGCCGGTTCTGAACAAGATGGACCTGCCCCAGGCCGACCCGGATCGCGTCAAGGACGAGATCGAGAAGATCATCGGCATCGACGCCACCGACGCCGTGGCCTGCAGCGCCAAGAGCGGCATGGGCGTGGACGAGGTGCTCGAGCGCCTGGTGCATACCATCCCGGCGCCTGAAGGCGAGATCGACGCCCCTCTGCAGGCGCTGATCATCGACTCCTGGTTCGACAACTACCTGGGCGTGGTCTCGCTGGTGCGCGTGCGCCAGGGCCGCGTCAAGAAAGGCGACAAGATCCTGGTCAAGTCCACCGGCAAGGTGCACCTGGTCGACAGCGTGGGCGTGTTCACTCCGAAACACACCCAGACCGCCGACCTGAAGGCCGGCGAAGTGGGCTTCATCATCGCCAGCATCAAGGACATCCACGGTGCCCCGGTCGGTGACACCCTGACCCTGTCCTCGACCCCTGAGGTCGAAGTGCTGCCAGGCTTCAAGAAGATCCAGCCGCAGGTCTATGCCGGCCTGTTCCCGGTCAGCTCCGACGACTTCGAGGACTTCCGCGATGCGCTGCAGAAGCTGACCCTGAACGACTCGTCGCTGCAGTACATGCCGGAAAGCTCCGACGCCCTGGGCTTCGGCTTCCGTTGCGGCTTCCTCGGCATGCTGCACATGGAGATCATCCAGGAGCGCCTGGAGCGCGAATACGACCTGGACCTGATCACCACCGCGCCAAGCGTGATCTACGAGCTGGAACTGAAAACCGGTGAGACCATCACCGTCGACAACCCGTCGAAGCTGCCAGACGTTTCGGCTGTCGCCGATTTCCGCGAGCCGATCGTCACCGCCACCATCCTGGTGCCGCAAGAGCACCTGGGCAACGTCATCACCCTGTGCATCGAGAAGCGTGGCGTGCAGCGCGACATGCAGTTCCTCGGCAGCCAGGTGCAGGTGCGCTACGACCTGCCGATGAACGAAGTGGTGCTGGACTTCTTCGACCGGCTCAAGTCCACCAGCCGCGGCTATGCTTCGCTGGACTATCATTTCGATCGCTACCAGTCGGCCAACCTGGTCAAGCTGGACGTACTGATCAACGGCGACAAGGTCGATGCCCTGGCATTGATCGTGCACCGCGACAACGCGGCCTACAAGGGCCGTGCGTTGACCGAAAAGATGAAGGAACTGATCCCTCGGCAGATGTTCGACGTGGCGATCCAGGCAGCTATCGGCGGCCAGATCATTGCGCGGACAACCGTCAAGGCGCTCAGAAAGAACGTACTGGCCAAGTGCTACGGTGGTGACGTCAGCCGTAAGAAGAAGCTGCTGGAGAAGCAGAAGGCCGGTAAGAAACGCATGAAACAGGTGGGTAACGTGGAGATTCCACAGGAAGCCTTCCTCGCCGTGCTCAGGTTGGATAGCTAGGTCCTATGTCGCTAAATTTCCCGCTGTTGCTAGTCATCGCCGTCTTCGTCTGCGGCCTGCTGGGCTTGATCGACCTGCTGTTCCTGGCCCCGCGCCGGCGTGCGGCAATCGCCAACTACCAGGGCAGCGTCAGCCAGCCCGAGATGGCGGTGGTCGAGCGCCTGGGCAAGGAGCCATTGCTGGTTGAATACGGCAAGTCGTTCTTCCCGGTGCTGTTCATCGTGCTGGTGCTGCGTTCGTTCCTGGTCGAGCCGTTCCAGATTCCGTCGGGGTCGATGAAACCGACCCTGGAAGTGGGCGACTTCATCCTGGTGAACAAGTTCTCGTATGGCATTCGCCTGCCGGTGATCGACAAGAAGGTCATCGAAGTGGGTGACCCGCAACGCGGTGATGTGATGGTGTTCCGCTACCCCAGCGACCCGAACGTCAACTACATCAAACGAGTGGTTGGCCTGCCGGGCGACCAGGTGCGCTACACCAGCGACAAGCGGTTGTTCGTCAACGGCCAGCCAATTGCCGAACAACTGGTGGGCACCGAACCGGGCACCCTGGGCAGCGCCGAGCTGTACAAGGAAAAGCTCGGCGAGGCCGAACACCTGATCCGCAAGGAAATGAGCCGTTACCGCATGCCGCCGGACCAGCAATGGACCGTGCCGGCAGGCCATTACTTCATGATGGGCGACAACCGCGACAACTCCAACGACAGCCGTTACTGGGATGACCCGAACATCCCGAAGGAACTGCACGGCATGGTTCCGGACCGGAACATCGTCGGCAAGGCCTTCGCGGTGTGGATGAGCTGGCCAGAGCCCAAGCTCAGCCACCTGCCCAACCTGTCGCGGGTCGGTCTGATCCATTGATACCCATCGGCGCTGGCCAGCAGGCAGCGCCGAATGCATTTCTGACATAGGCTGTGTTCTCAGGGATCGGGAGATTCGCCGCACATCGCGGCGGGCCACAGCCAAACAGTCTTTCAGGATGTTGATTTGAACAACGCGTTGAACAACGAACGGGTGGCTGCATGAGTGCTCCCCTTGCCCGTCTGGAGCGAAAGCTCGGTTATACCTTCAAGAACCAGGACCAGATGCTCCTGGCACTGACCCATCGCAGTTACGCCGGGCGCAACAATGAGCGCCTGGAGTTTCTCGGTGACGCCATTCTCAACTTCGTCGCCGGCGAAGCGCTGTTCGAGCGCTTCCCGCAGGCCCGCGAAGGCCAGCTGTCGCGCCTGCGCGCGCGCCTGGTCAAGGGTGAGACCCTGGCCCGCCTGGCCCGTGGTTTCGACCTGGGAGATCACCTGCGCCTGGGTTCGGGTGAGCTCAAGAGCGGTGGCTTCCGCCGCGAGTCGATCCTGGCCGATGCCCTGGAGGCGCTGATTGGCGCCATCTACCTGGACGCCGACATGGAAACGGCCCGGGAGCGCGTGCTGGCCTGGCTGGCCGATGAGTTCGAAGGCCTGACCCTGGTCGATACCAACAAGGACCCGAAAACCCGCCTGCAGGAGTTCCTGCAGTCGCGCAGCTGCGAGCTGCCGCGTTACGAAGTGGTGGACATCCAGGGCGAACCGCACTGCCGGACCTTCTTCGTCGAATGCGAAGTGGTACTGCTGAACAACAAGAGCCGTGGCCAGGGCGTTAGCCGGCGTATCGCCGAGCAAGTCGCTGCCGCGTCTGCACTGATCGCCCTGGGCGTGGAGAATGGCAATGACTGATAGCAACCCGACCCGCTGCGGCTACGTGGCCATTGTCGGCCGCCCGAACGTGGGCAAGTCGACCCTGCTCAACCACATCCTCGGCCAGAAGCTGGCGATCACCTCGCGCAAGCCGCAGACCACCCGCCACAACATGCTCGGCATCAAGACCGAGGGTGACGTGCAGGCGATCTACGTCGATACCCCCGGTATGCACAAGGCCAACGACAAGGCCTTGAACCGCTACATGAACCGCAACGCCTCGGCGGCCCTGAAGGACGTCGACGTGGTGATCTTCGTGGTCGACCGCACCAAATGGACCGACGAGGACCAACTGGTGCTGGAGCGCGTGCAGTACGTGACGGGCCCACTGATCATCGCGGTCAACAAGACCGACCGCATGGAAGAGAAAGCCGAACTGATCCCGCACCTGCAATGGCTGCAGGAGCAGTTGCCGAACGCCGAAGTGATGCCTATTTCCGCGCAGCAGGGGCACAACCTGCAGGCGCTGGAAGCACAGATCGCCAAGCACCTGCCCGAGAACGAGCACTTCTTCCCCGAAGACCAGATCACCGACCGCAGCAGCCGCTTCCTGGCCGCCGAACTGGTGCGCGAGAAGATCATGCGCCAGCTGGGTGCGGAATTGCCGTACCAGATCACCGTGGAAATTGAAGAATTCAAGCAGCAGGGTCATGTGCTGCACATCCATGCGCTGATCCTGGTCGAGCGCGACGGCCAGAAAAAGATCATCATTGGCGACAAGGGCGAGCGCATCAAGCGCATCGGCTCCGAGGCGCGCAAGGACATGGAGGTGCTGTTCGACTCCAAGGTCATGCTCAACCTGTGGGTCAAGGTGAAAGGCGGCTGGTCCGATGACGAGCGCGCCCTGCGCTCGCTGGGCTACGGCGACCTCTAAGCCTCGCACGGCCCTCCTATGTGGGAGCGGCCTTGCGTCGCGATAGGGCTGCGAAGCAGCCCCAGAATCTATGCAATAGCCGAGATCTTGGGGCCGCTGCGCGCCCCTTTCGCGACACAAGGCCGCTCCCACAGGGATTTGCATCAAACTTGGGCTAAGTGATCTTCCATGGAACAACCTGTCGGCCAGCCAGCCTACGTGCTGCACAGCCGTGCCTACAAGGAAACCAGCGCGCTGGTGGACTTTTTCACCCCGCAGGGCCGCATGCGCGCCGTGCTGCGCCGTGCGCGTGGCAAGGGTGGCAGCCTGGTGCGGCCGTTCGTGCCGCTGGAGCTGGAACTGCGTGGGCGTGGCGAGCTGAAAAATGTCGGGCGCATGGACAGTGCCGGCATCGCCGCCTGGCTGCATGGCGATGCCCTGTTCAGCGGGTTGTACCTCAATGAACTGCTCATGCGCCTGCTGCCCGCCGAAGCGCCTTTCCCGGCGCTGTTCGAGCACTACACCCTGACCTTGCAAGCCTTGGCCGCCGGTCGCCCGCTGGAGCCGCTGCTGCGCTCCTTCGAATGGCGGCTGCTGGACGAGCTCGGTTACGCGTTTTCGTTGCACCACGACGTCAATGACCAGGCGATCGCGGTTGATGGCCTGTACCGCTTGCGTGTGGACGCCGGCCTGGAGCGGGTCGAGCTGGTGCAACCCGGGCTGTTCCGCGGCACCGAACTGCTGGCCCTGGCCGAAGCCGACTGGGATGCCCCAGGTGCCTTGCTCGCCGCCAAGCGCCTGATGCGCCAGGCACTGGCGGTTCACCTGGGGGCAAAACCGCTGGTCAGCCGGGAACTGTTTCGCAAGCGCTGATCACGACGTATGCTGTGGGGCTCAATCTTCAGGAGAGCCTTTCGTGACTCACAGCAACCGCATGCTTCTCGGCGTAAACATCGACCACGTGGCGACCCTGCGCCAGGCCCGGGGCACGCGTTACCCTGATCCGGTCAAGGCTGCCCTGGATGCCGAGGAAGCAGGCGCCGATGGCATCACCGTACACCTGCGTGAAGACCGCCGGCACATCCAGGAGCGTGACGTGGTGCTGCTCAAGGACGTGCTGCAGACCCGCATGAACTTCGAGATGGGCGTCACCGAAGAGATGATGGCCTTTGCCGAGAAGATCCGCCCGGCGCACATCTGCCTGGTACCCGAAACCCGTCAGGAACTGACCACCGAAGGTGGCCTGGACGTGGCGGGCCAGGAAGCACGGATCAAGGCTGCGGTTGAGCGCCTGTCGCGTACCGGTGCCGAAGTGTCGCTGTTCATCGATGCCGACGAGCGGCAGATCGAGGCTTCGCGTCGCGTTGGCGCGCCTGCCATCGAACTGCACACCGGGCGTTACGCCGATGCCGAAACCCCGACCGAAGTCGCCGAGGAACTCAAGCGTATCGTCGATGGCGTGGCGTTTGGCGTGGGGCAGGGGCTGATCGTCAATGCCGGCCACGGCTTGCATTACCACAACGTCGAGGCGGTGGCGGCAATCAAAGGCATCAATGAGCTGAACATCGGCCATGCGCTGGTGGCGCATGCGCTGTTCGTCGGCTTCAAGGCCGCTGTGGCCGAGATGAAGGCGCTGATCGTGGCCGCGTCGCGCTAATCGTTGGTCGCCTGTACCGGCCTCTTCGCGGGTAAACCCGCTCCCACAGGTACCTCACAGGCCTTGAGGCTTGTGTGATCCCTGTGGGAGCGGGTTTACCCGCGAAGAGGCCGGCACAAGCGATGTATTACTCGGCTGGAAACACCAGGGTAAACCGGGTAGGCCCCAAGGGGCTGCTGCTGACCTCGACCCGCCCACCATGCAACTGCATGATCGATTTCACGATCGCCAGCCCCAACCCGGTCCCTCCCTCCAGCCGCGAGCGCCCCGAGCCCACCCGGTAAAACCGCTCGAACAAGCGCGACTGGTGTTCTTCAGCAATACCAGGCCCCTGGTTTTCCACCGAAAGCCGAACTTCGCTGCCCACGCGCTCGATACGCAGTTCCACAGGCTTGTCATCGGGGCAGTGCCGAATGGCATTGCTCAACAGGTTCGACAGTGCCCGCTGAAACATCAGCCGATCACCCTGCGCCGTCCCCCAGCCTTGCACACGCAACTCAACCCCTTTCAGCTCGGCACTGAACGCAAACAGCTCGACAACCCGCGCCGTCTCGTCGGCCAATGCCATGGGCTTGAGCGCGACCTGGGCCTGGGGTTGGCTGACCTGGGCGAGAAACAGCATGTCATTGATGATGCGGTTGAGCCGGGTCAGTTCTTCGATGCTGTCTTCCAGCACTTCCCGGTAATTCGCGTTGTCCCGTTCGCGGGCCAGCGTCACTTGCGCCTTGCCCATCAGGTTGCTCAACGGTGTGCGCAGTTCATGGGCCAGATCATCGGAGAACTGCGACAGCTGGCTGACGCCCTGATCGAGGCGGTCGAGCATCACGTTGATGCTGCTGGCCAGCTCTGCCAGCTCCAGCGGCAGGCCGGTAGCGGGAAGACGATGTTGCAGGTCCTGGGCCGACACCCGCCCGGCAATGCGCCGGAAGTGCCGCAGTGGCCTCAGGCCGCGCTGCATCAACCACCACGCACCGGCCCCGATCAGCAACAGCAGCAACGGCAGCGCGAGCAAGGTGGAGTGCAGGTAGGCCTGCAGCAGGGCGTTGTCGTCGGCGCGGTTGAGCGACATCATCACCTTGACCGGGGTGTCGTCGCGCAGGCGCATCAGCCGGGTCACGGTGAGTATCTGGTTGCCATTGCTGTCGCGCCACGCATGAAAGGCCAGACGGGCATCGGTGCGCAGATCGCCTACCTGCGATTCCAGCGCTGGCCCCAGGCTGAGCAGGTGCGGATGGCGGCCTTCGAGGGCCAGCACGCTGAGGCTGAGGTTGTCGTGCCCCATCACCAGGTCGAGCAAGGGATGAGCGCGGCTGCCCAGGTCTTCGCTACGCAGGTCGACCCGCAGGTTGTGCTCGACCTGCAGCATCTTGCGCGCCAGGTCCTTGCGTGCGCGGCTGTCCAGTTCGTGATCGAGGGCGAACACGGCCAGGCAGGCCAGCAGCAGCACCAGTGCGGCGCCCATCAGCGTCACGCTCAGGCCCAGGCGCAGTGACAGGCTGGCGTTTTTCAAAAGCGTGCCTCGAGCACGTAGCCGACGCCGCGCAGGGTATGGATCAGCTTGTTGTCGAACGGGTCGTCGATCTTTGCCCGCAGGCGCCGGATCGAAACCTCGACCACATTGGTGTCGCAGTCGAAGTTCATGTCCCACACCAGCGAGATGATCTGGGTGCGCGACAGCACCTCGCCGGTCTGGCGCATCAGCAGGTGCAGCAGGGCGAATTCCTTGGCGGTCAGGTCGATACGCTGCCCCGCGCGGTAGGCGCGGTGGCGGCCGGGGTCCAGCTCCAGATCGGCGACGCGCAGGGTGCTGGGCTGCAGTTGCTGGTCGTTGCGGCGCAGCAGGCTGCGGATACGGGCCAGCAGTTCCGGGAACTCGAAAGGTTTGAGCAGGTAATCGTCGGCCCCCAGGTCCAGGCCCTTGACCCGGTCGGCCAGGCGGCCGTGGGCGGTAAGCATCATGATGCGCGTGGCCGATTCGGCGCGCAGCCGCTGCAGCACGGTCCAGCCATCGAGTTCGGGCAGGTTGACGTCGAGGATGACCAGGTCGTAGGGCTGCTGGCGGGCCAGGTGCAGGCCATCGGTGCCGGTGTGGGCGCAGTCGACCACGTAGCCGTTCTCGCGCAGGCCCTGCTGCAGGTAGTCGGCGGTACGCAGTTCGTCCTCGATGATCAGTAGACGCATGGGTGGGCTCGGTGTGATGAAAGGGGGCGATTCTCGACCCTGTAGTGGCATCAGGGTCAAGGCGTGGGATGTTACGGCATGAGTAAGGACGCGCGGCGCAGATAACGGATTTGTAATCCTGGTGTTATCTGGCTGTCTGTTCGGGCCCTATCGCCGGCAAGCCAGCTCCCACCGGTACTGCACAGTTTTCAAGACTTATGGTGATCCTGTGGGAGCTGGCTTGCCGGCGATAGGGCCCGAACAGGCAAAACAGGGCCACATTGCAAGACTGTAATCCCCGCCTCACCTTGCCGTTAGCTAGCCCTCGCTAGGATGGCCCTGTCTGATCGGTTATCACGAGGCAACCACGATGAACCTGACCAAATACCTGCTGTTGGCCACCCTTGCCCTGGGCAGCGCCAGTGTTTACGCCGAGGGCGGTGCGGAACGTTCCAAACAATTCTGGCAAGCGTTCCGCGAAGACCAGCAGCGCCTGCACGGCGACAAGCAACAGGCCGTTGCCGAGCGTGAGCGCAAGGCACAGGAGAAGGCCCGCGAGTTGGCCAAGGATTGAGTGACAGCACCTGCGCCGTGACAGCTCCTCGGCGCAGGTGTATTCGGGCGCCCATCCGGGCGCCTTTTTTATTTGCGCGCCAGCAGGGTGGCGCGGCGTGGGGCCGGCAGGCCTTCGATGGTCTTGCTGTGGTCGTTCGGGTCGAGGAAGTCGCCCAGTGACTGGTAGCGCATCCACTCGGTGCTGCGCTGTTCCTCGACGCTGGTCACGCTTACGTCGACGCAACGCACGTCGCTGAAACCGGCACGGCGCAACCAGCGCTCCAGGGCCGGTACCGACGGCAGGTACCAGACGTTGCGCATCTGTGCATAGCGGTCCTCAGGTACCAGCACCTGGTTTTCGTCACCCTCGATCACCAGGGTTTCCAGCACCAGTTCACCGCCTTTGACCAGGCAGTCCTTGAGCGCCAGCAGGTGCTCGATGGGCGAGCGGCGATGGTAGAACACCCCCATGGAAAACACCGTGTCGAAACCTTCGAGGTTGGCCGGCAGGTCTTCCAGGGCGAATGGCAGGTGCCAGGCGGGCAGCTCTGGCAGGTATTGCTGAACGGCCTGGAACTGGCAGAAGAACAGCCAGTTGGGATCGACGCCAATCACCATGTCGGCGCCGGCACCGAGCATGCGCCACTGGTAGTAGCCGTTGCCGCAGCCCACGTCGAGCACGCGCTTGCCCTTGAGGTCCAGGTGCGGGCCGACCCGGGACCATTTCCAGTCCGAACGCCACTCGGTGTCCACATGCACGCCGAACAGGTCGAATGGCCCTTTGCGCCAAGGGGACAGGCCCATCAGTGCCTGGCGCATCTGCGCGCGGGTGGCGTCGTCGCAATCGCAGTCCAGGCGCAGCCCGTTGACCAGGTCGATTTCGCTCGGATTCAGGGCGGGCAAGGCTTCCAGCGCACCGCGCCAGCGGTCGAGGTCACCGTGACCCTTCTCCAGCTTGGCTTCCAGTTGCGCTTGCAGGCCTTGCGACCAGGAAGCCAGGGGCGTGCCCGCCAGGCGGCGGACGAGGGGGGACAGATCGATCATGGCAGGGCAATCAAAGAGGCGAAATTAAGGCATTGGAACCAGGGCACCACCTTCGAGAAACCGGCTGCGCGCAGGCGCGCCTGGTGGGCTTCGAGGGTGTCGGGCCTCATCACGTTCTCGATGGCGCTGCGCTTCTGGGCAATTTCCAGTTCGCTGTAGCCATTGGCACGTTTGAAGTCCAGGTGCAGTTCATTGAGCAAGTCCTGCTGTTCATCATCGGCGAAGCGCAGTTTTTCCGAGAGGATCAGCGCACCACCGGGCAACAGCGCCTGGCGGATGCGGCCGAGCAGCTCCAGGCGCTGGTCGGGGGCGATGAACTGCAGGGTGAAATTCATCGCCACCACCGAGGCGGGCTCGAAGGGCAGGGCCAGGATGTCGGCTTCCAGCACCTGCACCGGCAGCAGTTCCTGGAACATCGAGTCCTGGGCGGTGAGGTACTGGCGGCAACGCTCGACCATCGCCGCGGAGTTGTCCACGGCGATTACCCGGCAGCCGTCACTGCGCACATGGCGGCGCAGCGATTGAGTAACGGCACCCAACGACGCACCCAGGTCGTACAGCGCGGTATGCGGCTGGGCGAAGCGCGCGGCCAGCACGCCGAGGTTCTCGACAATGGTCGGGTAGCCCGGAACCGAGCGCTTGATCATGTCCGGGAACACACGCACCACATCCTCGTTGAAGACGAAGTCGGGCACTTGCTCCAAGGGCTGGGCGAAAAGGCGGTCGGGTTGTTTGCTCACGGCGGGCTCGATACAGGGTGAAACGGAGGCGCATTTTAGCCAAAGGCCGCGATTCTTGCCATGGCAGCGCTTCAGGGGCGGGCGCTGAGGGACCTCTGCGCCTGCCTGGTGGGTGTGCAGGTTGCCTATGAGCGAAGCTGCGGACTTTAGCGGACGATGATCTTGCAGTCGAAGGTTTGCACGGGGGCGATATCTGCGGCCCACGGCTGCTGGTACACCAGCACCAACTGACCATCGCCGGTATCGCTGGCCTGGTAGCGCCAGGTGGAGACACCGGCGCTGCCGACCACGTCTTCCTCCTCGGGAGCGCTATACACCTCCGGACCAAGGCTGCGCAGTACGTTGGAGGCAGGTGCTTCGACGCGCCAGCGGTAGCCGGTGGACGGGTTGCTGGGCAAGCTCAGGATCAGCGCCTGGCCAACCTGCAGGCGCGTCGGGCATTCGCTTTCGGCGTCCAGTTCGACGGGTTGCGTGGGCTGTTGGGCGCAGGCGGAAATCAGGGCGAAGCTCAGGGGAACGAGCAGACGAGGGGCGGTCATGTTGGCTCCGGAGGCTGACGATGGCCTGAGGATAACCGATGATCGAGGAGATTTGTGTTGCCTGTGCCGGCCCTTTCGCGGGTCAACCCGCTCCCACAGTGATCTCACTGGGCTCAAGCCCTGCGCTATCCCTGTGGGAGCGGGTTTACCCGCGAAGAGGCCGGTGTTGGCTAGAACAGCACTTTGGCCACGTCGGCGAAGCGCTTGGCGAAATGCACGGTCAGGCCTTCGCGCAGGTAGTCCGGCAGCTCCTCATAGTCGCCACGGTTAGGTTCCGGCAAGATCAGCTCGAAGATCTTCTGCCGCCGCGCCGCAATCACCTTCTCGCGCACACCGCCAATCGGCAGTACCTGCCCGGTCAGGGTCAGCTCGCCGGTCATGGCCACGCCCTTCTTCGGCGCCTGGTCTCGGGCCAGCGACAGCAGGGCGCTGGCCATGGTGATGCCGGCACTCGGGCCGTCCTTGGGCGTGGCGCCTTCGGGCACGTGCAGATGAATGAACGCTTCGTTGAAGAAGCCAGGGTCACCACCAAACTGCTTGAGGTTGGAGCTGACGTAGCTGTAGGCGATTTCGGCCGACTCTTTCATCACATCACCCAGCTTGCCGGTCAGCTTGAAGCCGCGGTTGAGGGTATGGATGCGGGTGGCTTCGATCGGCAGCGTGGCGCCGCCCATGCTGGTCCAGGCCAGGCCGGTGATCACGCCTTTGCCAGCCAGTACCTGCTCGCTGCGGAACACCGGCATGCCAAGCGCGGCTTCCAGGTCCTTGGTGCCGATCTTCAGTTTGGCCTCGGGGTTTTCCAGCAGCTTGACCACGGCCTTGCGCACCAGCTTGCCCAGTTGTTTCTCCAGCTGGCGTACCCCGGCTTCGCGGGCATAGCCTTCGATCACCGCGCGCAGGGCGCTGTCGCTGATGCCGAGGCTGGTCTTGGCCACACCGGCCTTTTCCAGCTGCTTGGGCCACAGGTGGCGCTTGGCGATGGCCAGTTTCTCTTCGGTGATGTAGCCGGACAGGCGGATCACTTCCATGCGGTCGAGCAATGGCCCGGGGATCGAATCCAGGGTGTTGGCGGTGCACACGAACAGCACCTTGGACAGGTCCAGGCGCAGGTCGAGGTAGTGGTCGAGGAAGTCGACGTTCTGCTCCGGGTCCAGGGTTTCCAGCAGCGCTGAAGCAGGGTCGCCCTGGTAGCTCTGGCCCATCTTGTCGATCTCGTCGAGCATGATCACCGGGTTCATCACTTCGACGTCCTTCAGGGCCTGCACCAGCTTGCCGGGCTGGGCGCCGATGTAGGTGCGGCGGTGGCCCTTGATCTCGGCCTCGTCCCGCATGCCGCCGACACTGAAGCGGTAGAACGGCCGGCCGAGCGATTCGGCGATGGATTTGCCGATGCTGGTCTTGCCTACCCCGGGCGGGCCCACCAGCAGCACGATCGAGCCGCTGATCTCGCCTTTCCAGGCGCCCACGGCAAGGAACTCGAGAATGCGCTCCTTGATGTCGTCGAGGCCGGCGTGGTGCTGGTCGAGGACCTTGCGTGCGTGCTTGAGGTCGAGCTTGTCCTTGCCGTACACGCCCCAGGGCAGGGCGGTGGCCCAGTCCAGGTAGTTGCGGGTGACGGCGTATTCGGGCGAGCCGGTTTCGAGGATGGCCAGCTTGCCCATCTCTTCGTCGATGCGCTTGCGTGCCTGGTCCGGCAGGGTCTTGCCTTCGAGGCGCTGCTCGAACTGCTCGAGGTCGGCGCTGCGGTCGTCCTTGGTCAGGCCCAGCTCCTGCTGGATGACCTTGAGCTGTTCCTTGAGGAAGAACTCGCGCTGGTGCTCGCCGATCTGCCGGTTGACCTCGGCCGAGATCTCGTTCTGCAGGCGCGCCACCTCGACTTCCTTGCGCAGCATCGGCAGGACCTTTTCCATGCGCTTGAGCATGGGTACGCAGTCGAGCACTTCCTGCAACTGGTTGCCGGTGGCCGAGGTGAGGGCGGCGGCGAAGTCGGTGAGCGGCGACGGGTCGTTGGGGCTGAAGCGGTTGAGGTAGTTCTTCAGCTCTTCGCTGTACAGCGGGTTGAGCGGCAGCAGCTCCTTGATCGCATTGATCAGCGCCATGCCGTAGGCCTTGACCTCGTCGGTCGGCTCGGCTGGCTGGCGCGGGTATTCCACCTCGACGAGGTACGGCGGGCGGTGGTGCTTGAGCCAGGTACGGATGCGTACCCGGGTCAGGCCTTGGGCGACGAACTGCAGCTTGCCGTTTTCGCGGCTGGCGTGGTGCACCTTCACCAGCGTGCCGTACTGTGGCAGCGCCGAGGTGTCGAAGTGACGATGGTCTTCTGGCGGGGTATCCATGAAGAACAGGGCCAGGCTGTGGTCTGGCGACTGGGCCACCAGGTCGAGGGTTTCTGCCCAAGGGTCTTCATTGACGATGACCGGCAGCACCTGGGCCGGGAAGAACGGACGGTTGTGAATCGGGATCACATAGACCTTGTCCGGCAGCTGCTGGCCGGGCAGGGCGAGGGCGTGGCCGGTTTCGGCCTGGGGAGTGGTGTGTTCGACTTCGCTGTGTTCGTCGGGATGTTCCGGGAAATCCTGCTGGTCGCTCATGGGGCACCTGCGTGAATGACTATGGTGCTTAGATGGGGCGCGGGGGGATGGGTTTCAATGGTAGTTGAGGGGGGCAGAGCGGAGTGATGCCTGTACCGGCCTCTTCGCGGGTAAACCCGCTCCCACAGGTACGGCGCCGAACTTGGGGGCAGCGCCGTACCTGTGGGAGCGGGTTTACCCGCGAATGCGGCAGCAGGTTCACTGCCGCATCTCTGGATTACTCAGCCAGTTTGTAAGCGATGATGTAGTCGCCCATCCTGGTGCCCAGCGAGCCATGCCCGCCGGCAGTCACCAGCACGTACTGCTTGCCATCCTTGCCGCTGTAGCTCATCGGCGTGGCCTGGCCACCCGCTGGCAGGCGGGCTTTCCACAGTTCCTTGCCGTTGTTCACGTCATAGGCGCGCAGGTACTGGTCCAGGGTGCCGCTGAGGAAGCCGACGCCACCGGCGGTGACGATCGAACCACCCATGCTCGGCACGCCAACCGGCATGCCGATCGGCACCGGGGTGCTGTCGCGGGTGGTGCCGTTCTTGTGCTTCCACACCACCTTGTTGGTGAACAGGTCGATGGCGGCGACATAGCCCCAGGCCGGGGCCTGGCACGGTACGCCCAGTGGCGACATGAACGGGTGCATGGTCACCGCGTACGGCGCACCGGTGTTCGGCTGCACGCCGCTGGTCTCGCTTTCGCGCTTGCTGCCCTCGGCCACCTGCTCACGCGGGATCATCTTCGACACGAAGGCCATGTAGTTGGGCGAGGTGAACAGCAGTTGGCGCACCGGGTCGACCGACACGCTACCCCAGTTGAACACACCGACGTTGCCCGGGTAGATCAGCGAGCCTTGCTCGGACGGCGGGGTGTACTGGCCTTCGTAACGCAGCTCGCGGAACTGGATGCGGCACAGCATCTGGTCGAACGGCGTGGCGCCCCACATGGCCTGTTCGGTCAGTTCAGGGCCGAGCAGGTTGAGGTCGGAGCGGGCCTGGGTCGGCGAGGTGTGGTCGCCCTTCACCGCACCTTGCGGGGTGGGGATCTCGCGGATCGGCACGATCGGCGTACCGTCGCGGCGGTCGAGCACGTACAGGCTGCCTTGCTTGGTCGGCACGATGATTGCCGGCTTCACGCCATCGTCGGTCTTCAGGTGGACCAGGGTCGGCTGGCTGCCGACGTCCATGTCCCACAGGTCGTGGTGGGTGAACTGGTAGTTCCAGCGAGCCTTGCCGGTGGCAAGGTCCAGGGCGACCACACCAGCGCTGTACTTCTCGGCACCCGGGGTGCGGTTTGCGCCCCACTGGTCCGGGGTCTGGTTGCCCAGTGGCAGGTAGATCATGCCGAGGTCTTCGTCGACGCTGGCGATCGACCACATGTTGGCCGAGTTGCGGCTGTACATCTTGCCGGGAGCCAGTGGCTGGGTGTCGTCCGGGTTGTTGCTGTCCCAGTTCCACACCAGGTGGCCATCGTGTACATCGTAGGCGCGGATCACGCCGGATGGCTCGTTGGTCGACTCGTTGTCGGTGACATGGCCACCGATGATCACCAGGTCACGAGTGACCGCGGCTGGCGAGGTGGAGTAGTAGCCGCCGGCGGTGAACGGGCCGATGCCGGTGGTGAGGTCGATCACGCCCTGGTTGGCGAAGCCTTCGCAGACCTTGCCGTTGTCGGCGTTGATGGCGATCAGGCGGGCGTCTGCGGTAGGCAGGTAGAGGCGGCGCGGGCAGGCCTGGGCCACGGCCTGGCCGGCGTCGGTAATTTTCGGTACCGGGCTGCCGTCGCGGCTGACGTAGCGGTTTTCGTCATAGTACGAAACGCCACGGCAGGTCATGTGGGCGAAGCCCTTGAAGGTGCCGACCGGGCTCTTGACCTGCGGGTCGTAGCGCCAGATTTCCGCGCCGGTGTCCGGGTCCAGGGCCAGCACGCGGCTGTGCGCGGTGCAGGCATAGAGCATGCCGTTGACCTTCAGCGGGGTGTTCTGGTTGGTCAGCTCGACCGGGTCGTTTTCGGTCGGCAGGTCACCGGTGCGGATGCGCCAGGCCTCTTCCAGGCGGTACGCGTTCTGCGGGGTGATCTGGCGCAGCGGCGAATAGCGGTCGCCGTGCTCGGTGCGGCCGTAGGCCTGCCATTCGCCGTCGGGCATGGCCGGGGCGGCGCTGGCCATTTCGCTGCTGTCGCGGCCCAGTTCGCCGAACACTTCACCGGGGTGGGTGAACTGGCTGCCCAGGGCGCAAGCGCCCGAAGCGACCACTGCAATGCCGAGCAGCGCAGTGTTGGCCTTGTTGCCCGGGCCGATCAGCGGGCGACGCGCCCAGGGCAGCAGCAGGACCACACCGATGGCAAACCAGATGGCCAGGCGCGGTACCAGTTGCCACCAGTCCAGGCCCACTTCGAGCAGGGCCCACACGGTGCTGCCCAGCAGTACCAGGCCGTACAGGCCCAGGGCGATGCGGCGCTGGGCCAGCAGCAGGATGCCCGACAGGGCAAAGCCGATACCGGCGATCAGGTAGTACAGCGATCCGCCCAGCTGGCTCAGCTTGATGCCGCCGGCCAGCAGGGCCAGCCCCATCAGCAACAGCAGCGCGCCGATCAGGCGCGGTAGCCAGCGGCTTCCATTGTTGGCACCTTCAGTGCTCATCGTAGGTTCTCCGTCAGGTCAAAAAGGGGGTTAGAAACTGCTCTGGATCTTCAGGCCGCCGATCAGGGCGCCATCGACCTGCGACACCCCGCCCGGGTGGCGGATGTACTGCAGGTTGGGGCGGACCGTGAGCCAGTCGGCCAGGTGGATGCCGTAGTACAGCTCGGCGCTGTACTCGGTGTCCTGCACCGGCAGGAAACCGGGGTTGTCGTAGTCGTAGAGGCCGGCGGCCTGGTTGGCCAGGCGCGCGTTCTTGCGATAGGCAGGGTTGACGTGCACACGGGCCAGGGCGAAACCGATGTCGTCCTTGGCGCGGGCGTCGAAGGGCCCTTTGTATACCAGTCCTGCCTGCACATAGTTGTCGATGGCATTGGTCTTCTTGTCGTGCACCGTGGCGTTGGCGAACAGGCTCAGGCCACGCGACTGGTCGGACGCCAGCGAAGTTACCTGCTGCTGGGCGCCGAGCCACAAGCCGTGCTTGCTCGAACTGCTGCGGTAGGCGGCGCCGCTGAGGGCTGCCGGCTGGCCGTTGCTGTCCTTGAGAACATCCTGTGCCTTGGCATTACTGTAGTAGTAGCCGGCGCGATATTCCCCTTTCAGGCCATTGATCTGTGGGCTCCACACCAATTCCACCGGCATTACCGCGCCCTGGGTGCCGCTGCCGCTGAGCTTGAAGCCGTTGCCCGACTCCAGGTTCGAGGGGTTCTGCTCGAACACGCCGACCTGGGCGTAGAGCGCGTCGCTGAGGTTGTAGCGCACGCGCAGGGCCCACTGGCTGACCGGCCAGTTGTACCAGATGCCACCCACCCAGTTGCCTACCTGCGAGCCGCAGAAGGCAAGGTTCTGGAAGTCGCAGGGGAAGCTGTTGAAGTCCTCGCCTTCGCCGAAACGGCCGAATTTCACGTCCAGTGCGCCATCGAAGTACTTCTGCTTGATCCACATCTGCGTCAGCCGCCAGGTTTCGCCACGGCCCCATACCTCTTGGGCCGAGGTGAAGCCGCCGACACGCGGGTCGTTGATGCGGTCGTTGCTGATGTTGTCGCCGTGGCGCTCGGTGATGGTCAGCTGGAATTCGGTGTCGTGCCAGCCAAGGATCTTCTCCAGGTCCAGGTGGCTGCCGAAGGTGAACTGGTCGCTGTAGCGCGCGGTGCGGTCATGGTCGTAGCCACCGTGCAGGTTGCTGCCCATCTCGCCGGTGTAGCCGAGGGTGAAGTCGTAGCCTTTTTCCAGCAGTTCGCTGCGGGTGCCACCCCAGTCGCCGAGCATCCAGGGGGAGTCGCTGGCGAACATCTCGCTGGCGCCGGTGGGGGCCGCCAGGGCGCTGAGGGCAAGGCCGATGTAACAGGTTTTGGGCAGTTGGAGCATGAGATAGCGCTATCTTTTGATTATTGAATAAACGGCAAGCGCATCGAAGGGCGGGCCCCTCAATGGATATGGCGACAAGATGGTTTCGATGAAGCGATTCAGCTTGCGGCGGGGAGGATATAGGGGAAGTTGTAAGAAAAAAAGACAAATTGTCGCAGTGGATTGTTGCTGATATGGCAACAGTCCAGAGCTTGCGAGCTCTTTGTGGGAGCGGGCGCGCCCGCGAACACCGGCGGAGCCGGTGCCATCCACCGTGTCGGCTTCTTCGCGGGCATGCCCGCTCCCACAGTTACTGATTTGCAATCAGAAGGAGGTACGCAGACCCACTTCCACACTACGCCCCGGCGCCGGGGCGATATCGCGCAGGATCGAGCTGGCATAGCGCACGGTCTGGTCAGTCAGGTTCTCGCCGCGCACAAACGCCAGCCATTGGCTCTGGCCAACTTCGAAGCGGTAGCCAACGCTGGCCCCCAGCGTGGTGTAGCCATCGGTGCTGGTTTCGTTGGCCGGTTTGCGATGCTGCGACGCAGCATGCTGCACGTCGACCCGCGCCTGCCAGCGGTCCAGCTCCCAGACCAGGCCGCTGTTCAGGCGCAGTGGGGCGATGCGTGGCAGCGGCTCGCCACTGTCCAGGTTTTTCGCCCGGGTGTAGTCACCGGAGAGCTCCAGGGCAAAGCTGCCATAGCGGTTCTCGGCCAGTTGCCAGCGGTCCTGGGCCTCGATGCCATAGAAGCGCGCCCGCACGCCCTGGTACTGGTATTCCGGGAAACCGTCATGGTCGTGATCGTGGTCATGGTCATCCTCGCCATGGTCGTGGTCATGCCCCTCGCGGATGTTGCCGGTGCCGATCAGGCCGATGTAGTTGCGGAAGTGGCTGTAGAACACCCCGACACTGCCCTTGTGGGTGCCGTTGTCGAAACGCAAGGCCAGGTCGGTAGAAATGGCTTTTTCCTTGTTCAGGCTGGCATCGCCGACTTCAAAGGCTCCGGTGGCCACGTGGGCACCATTGGCATACAGCTCGTAGAAGGTCGGGGCGCGCTCGGTGTAGCCGAGGTTGGCGGCCAGCGCCCAGATCGGGTCGAGCTGGTACACCGCCCCGGAAGACAGGCTGAAGGCGTTGAAACTGCTGGTGCTGTCGGCGTCGGCGAAGTTCTCGTTGCCTTTGGCATCCGGGTCGACCCGGGTGTGCTCCATGCGTGCGCCCAGGCTCAGGTTCAGGCGCTCGGTGGCTTGCCACTGCTCCAGCATGAACAGCGCCAGGCTGTCGGTGTCGGTGTGCGGGACGAAGGCTTCCTCGCCCAAGGCGGAGAATTCGTTACGGCTGACCTGGGCGCCGATCACGCCTTCTACCGGCCCGAGCGGTTGGTGGCGGGCTTCGATACGTGCCTCATAGCCCTTGTTCCTGAATGTGGTGTGGACTTCGCCTTCTTCTATTTCACGGTGCTCGTAGTCGGTGTAGCCGGCATCGACCTTGACCGAAGTGAACGGGCCGTCCAGGTCACGCAGTTCGGAGGCGAAGGCGTAGTGGTCCTGCTTCATGTCCAGGCGCACACCTGGCTCGGCCACCGAGCCATAGTTGCTGTCGTAGCGGCTGTACGACAGGCCGGCGTAACCGTGGTCCCAATGGTAGGCGCCACCCACGGCGCCACCGTCCTGGCGGCCGTCGCTGTTTTCCAGGCGGTGCTTGCCGCCGGGTTCGTCGGCGTCGCGCACCTTGGAACTGCGCGCGTAACCGGGGATGCGCAGGTCGTTGAACTGGCGGCTGTTGGCATCCAGGTGCAGGGCGAAGGCACCGTTGCCGGCCTCCAGCTTGCCAGCGCTGCTGCGGGTGGTATCGGCGCCGCCGTAGCGCAGTTCACCGGCACCTTGGATGCCCTCGATGGGGGTATCCGGGATGCGATTGTCGAAGGTATTGACCACACCTCCGATGGCGTTGCCGCCGTAGAGCAGGGCAGCCGGGCCACGGACGATCTCGACACGGTCGACGGTCACCGGGTCCAGCGGCACGGCGTGGTCGTAGGACAGCGATGAAGCATCCAGGGCGCCGACGCCATTGCGCAGGATGCGAATGCGGTCGCCATCCAGGCCACGAATTACCGGGCGACTGGCGCCAGGGCCGAACCAGGTGGAGGCGACCCCAGGCTGCTTGTTCAGGGTTTCACCGAGGCTGCCGTGCTGCTGTTGCAGCAGGTTGTCGCCTTCGAGCACGGTGCTGGGTGCGGCCAGCTGGCTGTTGCCCAAGGGGTTGGCGGTGATGACCTGGGGTTCGAGTTCCACGGCGTGGCTGGGTGATGCGGCCAGCCACAGCGCGACGGCGAGGGGAGAGAGGCGAAGCGGTGTGTACAGCATGGGAATGGGGCGTTCCTTGGCAGATGCTTTTGTATTGTTACAATATAACATCTCTATTTCAGCACAGAGGTTTTGCGCCTGGCCAGCGGTTTTTCTGTCGACTCACCTGATCCCACCCACCACTACACTCGTGTAAGGTGCGCATCTTTCCTACGGAGCACTGGCATGAGCACGGCCCAACACAACGCGCTGCACGGCAAGACCCTCGAACAGATCCTCACCGAGTTGGTGGCGCACTACCAATGGCAGGGCCTGGCCGAGCGCATCGATGTGCGCTGCTTCAAAAGCAACCCGACCATCAAGTCGAGCCTGACCTTCCTGCGCAAGACGCCGTGGGCACGGGAAAAGGTCGAGCAGCTGTACGTGAAGCTGCAGCGCCAGGCCTGACATGCCGCGCCGTCCCTGGCTGACCGGCATGGCCGTGCTGGGTTGGTTCGGCCTGGCCGTGCAGGTGTACCTGGTGTTGTTGGCGCGTTGGCAGGAACAGGCCAGTCTGGTGGGTGGCCTGATCAATGTGTTCGGGTATTTCACCGTGTTGACCAATACGCTGGTGGCAACGGTGCTCAGTTATGCGGCGTTCGGCCGGGAAGGCCGTGCCAAGCGCTTTTTCCTGTCGCCTGCGGTGAGTTCCGCGGTGGCCGCCAGCATCGTGCTGGTGGCATTGGCCTACACCGTGCTGTTGCGTCACTTGTGGCAACCGCAGGGCTGGCAATGGCTGGCGGACGAGTTGCTGCACGATGTGATGCCCGTGCTATATGCCTTGTACTGGTGGTGCGAGGTGCCCAAGGGCAGGTTGCGGCTATGGCATCTGCTGGTCTGGGCGGTATATCCGGCGACGTATTTTGCCTACGCGCTGTGGCGGGGGAGCGAGATTGGCGTGTATGCCTACCCGTTCATCGATGTGGCGAGCCTGGGGTATGGGCAGGTATTGCTCAATGCCCTGGGGGTGTTGGCGGGGTTCTGGGGGATTGGGCTGGTGTTGCTGGGGCTGGACAGGTGGCGGGGGCTGCACAGATTGGCTTGACCTGCACTGGCCCTATCGCCGGCAAGCCAGCTCCCACAGGTACAGCGTTGCTCTCGAGGTTGTCGCTGTACCTGTAGGAGCGGCCTTGTGTCGCGAAAGGGCCGCAACGCGGCCCCAGGATTGATGCGCCATAGTTGAAATTGCTGGGGCTGCTTTGCAGCCCTATCGCGACACAAGGCCGCTCCCACAGGGGCTAAGCGATTCCTGTGGCTGGCTTGCCGGCGATAGGGCCAGTGCAGGCAATAATCAATCATTCGTCGTCCGCAGTCCCGTCGGCACGCCAGTAGGCCACAGCCTTGAGCGCATCCTCAGGCAAACCTTTCTCCAGCAACAGTGCCTTGGCCTGCCGGGTCAGGGCTTTTTCCAGTGCCACCCAGCCATACAACCGGCCTTGTGGCAAGGTCAGGTTCTTCACCAGCGCCAGCACGTCTTCCTGTTGGCGACGTACCCAGATCACTTCCACCTGTGCCTTGCTCGGCAGTGGCTGGCGTTCCTGCTCGTCTTCGATCTGGATAACCGCCAGTACCTGGCGGCCCGCTGGCAATTCCTCCAGGCGGCGGCCAATGGCCGGAATGGCGGTTTCGTCGCCGATCAGCAGGTAGCTGTCGAAGATGTCCGGCACCACCATCGAAGCCCGCGGCCCGGCAATGTCCAGGGTTTGCCCGGGTGCCGCCTGGGCTGCCCAGGTAGAGGCAGGGCCATCGCCGTGCAGCACGAAGTCGATGTCCAGCTCATTGGTCACCAGGTCGATGCGCCGTGGCGTGTATTCGCGCATGGTAGGCCGCGCGCCACCTTCTCGGCCCAGGTTACGAGCCTCGATGGCCTGCTGTTGCTCCGGCGTCTCGGCGAACAGCAGCTTGATATGGTCGTCGCTGCCCACGCTGGTGAAGCCTTGCAGCTCGGCACCCCCGAGGGTGATGCGGCGCATGCGCGGGGTCAGTTCGGTGACCCGCAGCACCTGCAGGCGGCGTTGGCGGATTTCGTGGTTGACGCGGTGAATGGTGTCACTCATGGGGTGTCTCCCTGACAAGTTCGGCCGGCCCGGAGGCGATGGCCTTGGCGGTGTGATTGAGCAGGTCGCGAACCCGCTCGATTTCTTCCGGTGTCCACCGGCCGCTATGCATGTGCAGTGCGTGGCGCAGGTTGCCGACCGCTTCATGAATCTCTGGTGGGCGGTCGTGGCCGCGCAGGGCGCGCTTGCTGACTTCGATGCGCATGCGCACGCCGTCCAGCGCGACGGCCTGTTCGGCCAGGGCGGTGCGACCGGCTTCGGTGATGGCATAGAGGCGTTTGCTGCCCTGCACCTGGCCGCTGATCAGCTCGGCCTCTTCGAGGAAGTTGAGGGTGGGGTAGATCACCCCGGGGCTTGGGCTGTAGCTGCCGTCGAACAGGTTTTCGATCTGGCGGATCAGGTCGTAGCCGTGGCCTGGCTGCTCGGCGAGCAGGGCCAGCATCAACAGCTTGAGGTCGCCGGGGGCGAAGACGCGCGGGCCGCGTTCGCCACGACCTGGGCGCCGCTCGAAGGGGTCATGGGGGGTATGTTCGCGCATGGGTGCAGGGCTCCGTCTTTTGCGATATATCGTAAGATATTACTCAAGATATATCTAAAGACAAGCCCTCAATTGCAGATGATTATCATCTAGTTGTTCGATGTATCCCCTTGCGGCGTGGCTGTGTGCATGGCCACCTGCGGCGCTTTGCACTCATTCGGATTGCCCGGTTGCAGGTATGGCATGAGGATCGGAGCCATGCCCTTGAGTACCTGCACCGGCAGCGCCGAGGTGAACTTGAAGGCCTCTGCCGAGCGCCCCGGCACGAACGCGGTCAAGGTGCCGAAGTGGTTGTCGCCCAGGAAGAACACGAAGGTGGCGGTACGGTTCAGCGAGCGCGAGCCGATCAGCCGGCCGCCAGCACCAAAGCTTTCGATGCGGTTGTCACCGGTACCGGTCTTGCCGCCCATCACCAATGGCGTGCCGTCCTGCAGCTTGAAACTGCCGGAAATACGCCGCGCGGTGCCCGCATCCACCACCTGCGACATGGCGCCTTTGAGGGCGCGCGCCACTTCGACCGGCAGAATCCGCACCCCCCGGTCCGGGTCGGTGACCAGCTTGGTTTCGTAAGGCGTGTTGGCAGCGAAGTGCAGGGTGTCGATCCGCAAGGTCGGCAGGCGCACGCCGTCGTTCTGGATGATGCCGACCAGTTCGGAGAGGGCGGCGGGGCGGTCGCCCGAGCTGCCGATGGCGGTGGCCAGCGAGGGCACCAGGTGGTCGAATGGATAGCCCACGCGCTTCCAGCGCTGGTGAATGTCGAGGAACGCTTCGATCTCGACCATGGTGCGAATGCGGCTGTCACGGGCGCCCTGATGGCGGCTCTTGAACAGCCAGCCGTATACCTCCTGGCGCTCGAAGCGGCTGGCATTGACCATTTCGGTCAAGGTCGAACCGGGGTTCTTCA
>Ga0209370_1000313_pt1 | contig 80606 bp, 66 predicted proteins | sample AgamicAtPrz_FD_187164 | JGI IMG/M metagenome (GOLD analysis project Ga0209370, IMG submission 187164) | Agave microbial communities from Guanajuato, Mexico - At.P.rz (SPAdes) (version 2) | ecosystem: Host-associated > Plants > Phyllosphere > Phylloplane/Leaf | place: Guanajuato, Mexico...
TGAGCTCGGATACCCCATCTAGGAGGAACGCGACAATGCTTTTGCAGACAGTCCGTCCCAACATCGTGCAGGCGATCAGAGCCTACCGGGTCGAGGACTTGATGCAGGCCGCGCAGGACGCCGGCCAACATTTCCTGTACGCCAACCTGTCTCCGGCCGAGACCAAACAGGACGTGCTGGAACTGATTGCCAGCAACTTCCTGTTCCCGGCGCACTTCGGCAAGAACATGGAAGCGCTGTACGACTGCATGACCAATCTGGTCCACAAGTCGGGCACGCAACCAGGGTTCGTCGTGGTGTTGGACCAGTTGCCCGATCACGCGAAATTCGATCGGGAGGCACGCGAGCAGTTGCTCGATGTCTTCCGCGAGGCGGCCGACTTCTGGGCCGAGCGGAAGATCTCCTTCAGGTGTTTCTATTCTTTTCAGTAGCCCGCTCCCAAGAATCAGGGTCATGGGAGCGGGCGACTGAGGTGGCCCCCGAAGCGAAGCCGGTGCTCAAGAGCACCAAGACCAATCCGAACCCCAACTTCGGCATGAACATGCCGATGATGTGCAGCGCGTTCGACACGTCGATGTGGCTCAGCGCCGCTTGATGGACTGAAGCGCCGGTTCTGCGCACAAGGCCTTCCGGCGACGGAAGGCCTTTTTCATTGGGCGTCGCCGACCCCTGCGCGCGCTGGCAGCCGCTCAGCCCTGGACCGCCTGCGCCAGCGCGACGAACTCGGCCACCGGCACTTCCTCGGCACGGCGCTGCAGGTCGAAGGTCCCGCCGAAGCCGCGCGCCTCCAGCCACTTCCCCAGCGAGTGCCGCAGCAACTTGCGGCGCTGGGAGAACGCCGAGGCCACCAGCTCGCTGAGCAGCGCCTCGTCGATGCGGGCGGGCGCTGACAGCGGCACCATGCGCACGATCGCCGAATCGACCCGCGGCGGCGGATCGAAGGCCTCCGGCGGCACGTCGAACAGCGCCTCGACGTCGTACCGCCATTGCAGCATCACGCTCAGCCGGCCGTAGTCCTTGCCACCGGGGCCGGCGGCCATGCGGTCCACGACCTCCTTCTGCAGCATGAAGGTCTGGTCCACCACATGGTCCACGACGCCGAGCAGGTGGAAGAGGATCGGCGAAGAGATGTTGTAGGGCAGGTTTCCGACGACTTTCAGCTTGCGGCCCCGTTCCGCGGCCAGCGCCGCGAAGTCCACCTTCAGCACGTCGGACTCGATGACGGTCACATCGCCGCGCTTGCGCATGCGCGCGGCCAGGTCGCGGTCCAGCTCGATGACGGTGAGCGGCTGGCTCGAGGCCGGCAGGCGCTGCAGCAGCGGCAGCGTCATGGCGCCCAGCCCGGGACCGATCTCGACCATCGCCTGGTCCTCGCCCGGGCCGATGGCGTCGATGATGCCGTCGATGATGGCCTTGTCGGTCAGGAAGTGCTGGCCGAAGCGCTTGCGCGCGACATGTCCCATGAACTCAGTCCCGGCCGCTCAGTCCAGCCACTCGCGCGTCTCGATGAAGGCGCGGGCGCGCATTTCCTTCATCCAGTCGTTGTACGCGTCGTCGTACTTGCGCTCGCGCAGCGCGTTGCGCGCCTGTTCGCGCAGCTGCTTGTTGTCGAGCACCACATCGCGGCGCTCCATCACCTGGATCAGGTGGATACCGAAGCGCGACGGCACCGGGTCCGAGATGCCCTTGAGCGGCAACGCGTCCATGGCCTGCTCGAACTCGGGCACGAAACCGCCCGGCGACACCCAGCCCAGGTCGCCGCCTTCCTGCGCGCTGCCGTCTTCCGAGTTGGCTCTGGCCAGTTGCTCGAAGGTGGCGCGGCCGGACTCGATCGCGCGCTTGAACTCGACCAGCCGGCGCGTGGCCTGCTCCGGCGTCAGCTGCTCGGACGGGCGCAGCAGGATGTGACGCGCGCGCGTCTGCACGACCACGTTGATCGAGGCCTTGCCGGTCTGGCGCTCGATCAGCTTCATCACATGGAAACCGGCCTCGGAGCGCAGCAGTTCGGGGCGCACCTCGCCGGGCTGCAGGTCCTTGACCGCATCGACGAAGACGTCCGGCAGCTTGTCCGCCGCCCGCAGGCCGATCTCGCCGCCGCGGTTCTTGTTGGCGTCCTCCGACAGCTCGCGGGCGACCTTGGCGAAGTCCTCGCCGGCCTTCACCCGCGCCAGCGCCGATTCGGCGCGCGCCTTGCGCTCGGCCAGCACGACCGGGCCGGCGCCTTCGGGCACCGGCACCAGGATCTGCGCCACGTTCAGCTGCGCGCGGCCCTGCAACGCGGCCTGGCGCTCGTCCAGATACTTGTCGATGTCGCCGTCGGTGACGCGGATGCGGCCCTGCACCTCCCGTTCGCGCACGCGCTCGCTCAGCATCTGGTCGCGCAGGTTCTCGCGGAAGCGCTTGAAGTCGATGCCTTCGGCGGCCAGGCGCTGGCGGAGCTCCGGCATCGTCAGCTTGTTCTGCGTGGCCACGTTCGCGACGACCCGGTCCAGCTCCGGCTCGTCGACCCGGGGACCGTTCTCGCGCGCGTAGGTGACGACCACGCGCTCGTCGATCAGGCTGTCCAGGGCCTGCTTGTGCAGCAGCTCGTTGGTCACGTTCTGGCCGCGCTGGCGGGCTTCCTCGCGCATGCGCTCGGTGCGCTGGATCACTTCCGACGCCGCCACGATGTCGGTGTTGACGATCGCCGCGATGTAGTCGCCCGGCTTGAGCTGGCGCTGTTCGACGACCGGGCGGTTGGGCGTCGCGGCGGCCGACGAGGCGGCCGGGGCGGGGGTGGCAGGCCGCGTCTGCGCCAGGGATGCCGAGCCGGCCAGGGCGGCGGTCAGGGACAGGAGCGTGGCCGCCACAGGCTTGAGATGTCGCATCGAACGCAGTTCAGTCATAAGTGCCAAAAGCCGACCGCTCGGAGCTGAGCGACCGGTAACCCGGAATATTGTCTCTCAACACCTTCAGGGCATTGGAGCCCAGCGGCGACAGGCCGACCAGCTCCAGCTGCAGGATCAGCCGGGTATTGGTTTCCGCGCGGCCGGTGGCCTGGCGCTCGGCACCGACACGCAGGATCCAGCAGCCCGAGTCGTATTCGGCGCCGATGACGGAATCGGTGAAGCGCTTGTCCCGCATGCTGTACTGCAGGCGGCCCGCGCCGTACCAGGCGCCGGCGCAGCCCGGTCCGCCCGCCACCGACTTGCGGTCCGGTCCGAACAGCGGCCACTGCCAGGCCAGCTCGACCTGCTCGCTCTGGCCGCGCGCCAGCCGGTAGGACGCGCTGACGGTGCGGAACGGTCCCGGCGAGTAGCGCAGCCGCAGCACCGTCCGCTCGACCTTGCCGTCGGAAGAATTCAGCTGCAGCGTGCTGTCGGTCCACCAGGCCTGGTTCAGGTGGGCCGAGGCCAGCAGCACCACGTCCGAGAGGCGGTGCGTCTGCGGCGTGCCGTCCGGGGTGATGCGCTGGTTGCGGAACAGGTAGCGCTGGACCATGCCCAGGCGCAGCTGTTCCTCGCCCTTCTCGTCCTCGATCCAGCGCGTGGTGGCGCCGAAGGCCAGCATGTTGGCGTCGTTGACGCGGTCCACACCGGAGAACTGGTTCTCCGCGAAGACCGAATCGAAGTTGTAGTCGCGCGGCGCGGCGTCGAAGTTGGGGATCAGGCTCTGGTCCCGGTACGGCGTGTTCACGTACAGCAGGCGCGGCTCGAGCGTCTGGCGCATCGCCTGGCCGAACAGCGAGGTGTTGCGCTCCAGGATCCAGCCGTGGTCGACGCTGAAGGTCGGGATGGTGCGGCCGATCGAGCGCCGGCCGGTGGCGTCGATGGGCTGGTCCAGGTTGTAGCTGGCCGAATTGACCGACAGCTTGGGGATCAGCCACCAGGCCGCGCCGCTGAAGGGCAGGCTGACGTGACCCAGCAGGTGCATGCGCTCGCCGGTCTGGGTCTGCGAACTCAGCGCGCCGCCGGGCAGGTCGAAGCGGTTGTACTCGACCTCCAGCCCGCCTTCCAGGCGCGCGCGACGGCCGGTGGGCAGGTAGCCGGCCAGCACCGATTCATCGGCCCCGGTCTGCAGCCGCACGCCGATCTGCGGCGAGCGCTGGTAGGGCGACGCGAACTGGTCCTCCACCTGCGCAACCTGCAGCGGCTGCCACTTCTGCACCCGCGCGTAGGTCTGCATCTCGCCCCAGTTGAAGCTGAAGTCGCGCTGCGTGCGCAGGTCCGTCGACAGCAGGCGCGGCGTCTGGGACAGCATGCGGCTGCGCAGGTCCTTCCAGTAGTCGTCGTCGGAGACACGCTCGGTGTGGACGTTGTAGGTCCAGTTGGGCGTGATGTCGCCGTCGCCGTTCAGGCGCAGGTCCCAGCGCGAGCGGCCGGTCACGCGGTCGTGCGGCAGCAGCGCGTAGTCGATCTGGCCGCGATGACCGGGCTCCAGGTAGCGGAACTGGCTGTCCACGCCGGGGCCGCGCCGCGTCATGATGAAGGGCGTGATGGTCGCGTCGCGATTGGGCGCGATGCTCCAGTAGAAGGGCTGGCTGTACTCGACGCCGCTGCGGTTGTCGATGTTGACGTTGGGCGGCAGCAGGCCGGACTTGGGCTGGTCGCCGAGCGGGAAGCTCAGCGACGGCGCCGCCAGGATGGGCACGCCCAGGAAGCGCACCACCGCGTCCTTGGCCACGCCCTCGCCCGCGTCGAAGTCCAGGTTCAGGCTGCTGGTGACCAGCTCCCAGTCGCGCTGGCCCTTCTTGCCGGCCTTGGCGTCCTGCAGGTCCTGCTCGCCCTTGTCCGACACCGGGCAGGTCGAGTAGGTCGCCTCGTCGGCGCGCATGCGCTGGTCGCCGAGGAAGTGCAAGGCCTTGGCGCTGCCGCTGCCGCCGGTGGCGGCGAAGAAGTAGGTCGGGCTCTCGAGCTGGCCTTCGAACTTGTCGACGAAGAGCTCCAGCTTGGGGCCACGCAGCACCGCGCCGTTCTGGCTGAGCTCCACCTCGCCCTCGGCGGTGGCCAGGTCCTGCGGGTAGTCGTAGCGCAGCGTCTTCGACTTCAGCAGCATGCCGCCGTAGCGCAGCTGGACGTCGCCCTCGGCGGTCGAGGTCTGGTCCATCTCGCTGGTGATGCGGTCGGCGCTGAGCGCCATCGCGGGCCGGGCGTCCTTGCGCTTGGTCTGGTGCAGCTGCTTGACCGACTTGAGGATCAAGGGCTGGCCGGCGGACTCCTGCGCCTGCGCCGTAGACACGGAGACCGCGGGCAGCGCGACCGCCAGGGCGGCGGCCAGGGAGATCGGACGGGGTCGGGAAACCGGAGGGCGCATCAGGCGGGCAGCGTCTTGCAGAGGTCAGGCGGCCGCGCGTCGGTCGCGCCGCGCTGCCCGGGGTTTGTAGAATCATTATCCACGAGGCTCGCCGGCCGGCAGGACCGCCGAAGCGCCTTGTCACCGTCCTCCGGGGCCGCTCGCGCAGCGGCCCTTCTGCTTCCCGCCCCTGCCTCGCCGGCCCTGCGCCCGCGTCCTTGCCGATGACCGCTTCCGATCCGACCGCCGCGCCCGTGCCCTGGCCCGATGCCGACCGCGCCGCCCGTTTCCACGCCTGGATCGCGCCGCTGGTCGAGCCGCTGGGCCTGCGGCTCGAGACGCTCGCCGTCGCCAGCAGCGACGCCGGCTTCCGCCGCTACCTGCGCGTGGCAACGAGCACCGGCGGCACGCTGGTCGTCATGGACGATCCCGCGACGCCGAATCAGCTGGCCGCCTTCCTGCACGTCGGCGCGCTGATGGCCGAACGCGGCCTGCATGTGCCGCGGGTGGTGGCCCACGACGTCGCGCAGGGATTCGCGGTGATGGAGGACCTGGGCCGCCAGTCCTACATCGCGGCGCTGCTCGAGGCGCAGCGCGCGGGCGACGAGGCGCTGCCGCGGCAGCTGATGCGCGACGCCACCCAGGCCCTGCTGCGCTGGCAGACCAGCGCCTCGGCCCGCGCCGAGGGCGCGCTGCCCATCTTCGACGAGGCCTTCGTGCGCCGGGAGCTGCAGATCTTCGTCGACTGGTGCGTCCAGGCACACCACGGCAAGCAGTGGAACGAGAAACAGCAGGGCTACTGGGACCGGACGGTCGCCCTGCTCGCCGCCAACATCGCGGCCCAGCCGCGCGTGCCGATGCACCGCGACTACATGCCGCGGAACCTGATGGTCTGCCCCTGCGGCGAAGGCACCGGCGCCTTCGCATCGCCCGGCATCCTGGACTTCCAGGACGCGGTGATGGGGCCGGTCACCTACGACATCGCCTCGCTGCTGCGAGACGCCTTCATCTCCTGGGACGAGGCCGAGGAGCTCGACTGGGCGGTGCGCTACTGGGAAGGCGCCCGGCGCGCCGGGCTGTTCGGCCTGGATCCCGGCGGCGAGGACCCGCATGAGATGGCGCTGGACTTCGGCCTGTTCTGGCGGCGCCTGGAATGGACGGTGCTGCAGCGGCAGCTGAAGATCATGGGCATCTTCTGCCGGCTCAAGCACCGCGACGGCAAGCCGCATTACGCCGAGGACCTGCCCCGCTTCTATGCCTACGTGGTCAAGACGGCGACCCGCTACATCGAGCTGTCGCCGCTGCTGCGCCTGATCGAGGACCTGCAGCCGCAGTACACCCAGACCGGCTTCAGCCTGCGCTGATCAGTCGCCGTCGGCCGGCGCCGATGCCGATGCGGCCGACGCCTTGGCGGCCCTGGCCTCGCGGGCGGCCTGGAGCGCGAGGAGCTCCTGGGCCGCCAGGTAGCTGGGGCAGCCCGCGGCGGCCAGCCACGGATCCTCGTCGCGGCCGCCGAAGATCTCGACCAGGAAATCCATGAACGCGCGGGTGCGCGCCGGCACGAACTTGCGCGTCGGCATCGCCGCCCACAGCTGGTAGCTGTAGATGCGCCACTGCGACAGCACGCGCTCGAGCGCGCCCTCCATCAGCGCGTCGCCGACGACGAAGGACGGCAGCCCCGCGATGCCCAGCCCATGCAGCGCGCAGGCGTACTTGGTGTCCACCGACGAGGTCGTCATCACCGGGCGCGACGGGATCGCGAAGAAGCTCTCGGCGGTGAGGCCGTCGGCACCGCAGCGCTCGAAGGTCACGCCGCGCGACAGCTCATGGATGGGCGGCAGCATGATGTCGTGCTGCTTGAGCTCCGACGGATGCTGCGGCCGGCCGCGCCGCGCGAGGTACTCCGGCGAGGCGCACATGATCACTTCCGTGCGCGCCAGCTTGCGGGCGATGAAGTCGCCCTGCAGCGGGCTGCGCGTCGAGATGACGGTGATGTCGAAGCTCTCGTCCAGCGTGTCCACCGGCCCGGGGGCGACCAGCTCGACGCTGACCAGCGGGTACATCGCATGGAAGCGGGCCATGTGGCGCGCCAACTGGTGGATCGCGATCGCCGGCGGCATCAGCACGCGCAGGCTGCCGCGCGGCTCGTTGGTGGCGGCGGAGGCCAGCGCCTCGGCCTCCTCGATGTCGCTGAGGATGCGGCGGCAGCGCTCCAGGTAGCCCTCGCCGACATCGGTCAGCGACAGCCGCCGCGTCGTGCGGTTGAGCAGCCGCGCACCGAGGTGCTCCTCGAGGTCGGCCACCAGCCGCGTGACCACGGCCGGCGCCAAGTCCATGGCCCGCGCCGCGCCGGCGAGGCTGCCCTCGTCGATCACGCGGGTGAAGACCCGCATCGCCTTGACCTGATCCATCCCGTCTCCTCCGGGCGACTGCCGCGGGGTTCCCGCGTCGGTCGCCTCTCTATGACTTCGCGATGCGCCGGAGACCGGCCTCAGGGTGCGCGACGGCCGGGCCGCCGCGCTGGGGGAAGCGCCTCGGCGCCCCGTCCGTCGTCAGGGGTGCGCGGCGATCACCTGCGCCACCGCGGCGGTCAGGCGCTTACCGTAGGGCACGTGCAGGAACTCGTTGGGGCCGTGGGCGTTGCTCTTGGGGCCCAGCACGCCGCAGACCATCATCTGCGCGGCCGGGAAGCCCTTCTGCAGCATGCTCATCAGCGGGATGGTGCCGCCCTGGCCGATATAGCCGACCGGCTGGCCGAAATGGGCCTGGCTGGCCTCGTCCAGCGCCTGGCTCAGCCACGGCGACAGCTCCGGCGTGTTCCAGCCGGTGGCGCCATAGGCGCCGGCGCGGCCGTCCGGCACGAAGCTGACCTTGGCGTTGTAGGGCGCGTTGTCCTCGAGCAGCGCCTTGAGCTTGAGCGCGGCCTCGTTGCCGTCGATCAGCGGCGGCAGGCGCAGCGACAGCTTGAACGCGGTGTACGGGCGCAGCACGTTGCCGGCGCTCTTGAGCTCGGGGAAGCCGTCCACGCCGGTGACCGACAGCGTCGGGCGCCAGGTGCGGTTGAGCAGCACCTCGACCGGGTCCTGCGTCACCGGCAGCACCGGGCCGCCGTCCGCGCCGCAGGCCCAGGGCAGGCGCTTGTAGACCTCTTCCTTCAGGATCGCGGCGGTGGCCCGCGCCTGCTCGTGGCGCACGCCAGGGATCTCGCAGTGGAAGGACTCGGGCAGCAGGCGGCCGGTCTTGGAGTCCTCCAGCCGGTCCAGCACCTGGCGCAGGATGCGGAACGACGAGGGCACCACGCCGGACGCGTCGCCGGAATGGATGCCCTCGGTCAGCACCTCGACCTTCAGCACGCCGGAGACCATGCCGCGCAGCGAGGTGGTCATCCACAGGCGGTCGTAGTCGCCGGCGCCGGAGTCCAGGCAGACCACCAGCGAGACATTGCCCAGCCGCGGCTTGAGCAGGTCGATGTAGGCCGGCAGGTCGTAGGAGCCCGATTCCTCGCAGGCCTCGATCAGGCCGACGCAGCGCGGGCGCGGCACGCCCTGCTGGTCCAGCGCCAGCAGCGCGGTGATCGACGCATAGATCGCGTAGCCGTCGTCGGCGCCGCCGCGGCCGTAGAGCTTGCCGTCCTCGTACTTGGGCGTCCACGGGCCCAGATCGGCGCGCCAGCCGTTGAACTCGGGCTGCTTGTCCAGGTGGCCGTACAGGACGACGGTGTCGGTGCTGTCGGCCTTGGTCGCCGGCAGCTCGAAGAAGATGACCGGCGTGCGGCCTTCCTGGCGGATGACCTCCAGCTTCAGGCCAGGGATCTTCTTGCTTTCCACCCACTGGGCGGCGTCGCGGACGACGCGGTCGATGTAGCCGTTGGCCTGCCAGTCGGCGTCGAACATCGGGCTCTTGGCCGGGATGGCGATGTAGTCGGTCAGCGCGGGGACGATCTCCTGGTCCCACACCTTCTCGGCGAAGGCGCCCAGGGCGCTGATTTCATCGGCTTGCAGCGGCAACGACGGGTCACGTGCGTTCATGCGGGTCTCCTGCGCGGCCGGTCGGGCCGCCGTGGCTGGGTCCGGGGTCGCGGTCGCGGCCGGTCCGGGCGGAAGGGTGAATCGGGCGATTCTAGGAGCGTGCGCCCAGCCAGGCGCGCAGCCGGGCGAAGACCTGTTCGCGCTCAGGTTCGTTGAAGATCTCGTGCGCCAGGCCCGGGAAGGGGATGGCCTGCACCGCGCCGCCCGCGGCAGCGGCTGCGGCGAAGGCGGCGCTGCCCGCCGGGGCCACGCAGCGGTCGGCGCCGGCCCACATCAGCAGCGTCGGCGTGGTCCAGCGCGGCACCAGCGGCAGGGTGTCGGGGCCGAAGCTGGCGATCATCCGCGCCAGCGTCGGGGTGATGCGGTCGTGGACCAGCGGATCGTCCTTGTAGGCCTGGACGACCTCCGGGCTGCGCGAGACCCACGACGGATTCAGGCCGTTGCCCACGGCCAGGTGTGGCACCAGCGGCAGGGTGGCGCCCAGCAGGCCGCGCTGGAACGCCGACAGGCCGGGGTCGAGCGCCGGGGAGCTGAGGATCAGCCCGTCGACCGGGCGCGACCAGGGCGCCTGCTCGAGCGCGCCGGCGACGAAGCGCGCCGCGACGGCCCCGCCCATCGAATGGCCCAGCAGGATCAGCGGGCCGCGTCCCTTGCGGTCGTCGGCGCGCAGGCCGTCGATCGCGGCGGCCAGGTCGCGCAGCAGGCTGTCGTGGGCGGGGATGTCGCCGCGCGGTCCGCCGGAGGCGCCGTGGCCGCGCTGGTCGTAGCCGGCGGCATGCCAGCCCCAGTCGTTCAGGCGCCCGGCGACGGCCTCGTAGCGCCCGATGTGCTCGCCCAGGCCGTGCACGATCAGCACGGTGCCGCGGGTGGGCAGCGACAGGTCGGCGCCCCATTCCCGCCAGTGCAGCGGGAGGCCGTCATGGCCGGTCAGAGTCTTCATGGGGCCGGAGTGTAGGATCGCCCGCGCCCAGTCTTCCCGCCGGGGACGCCCCCCGTTCCGACGACGATGACCCCTGCCCTGCTCGAGTCCTTCCCCGCCTTCAACCCGGACGTGCGCCTGCAGCCGCCGCCGCTCGAGCGCTGGCGCCGCGGTACCGGCACGGACGTGGCGTTCGTCCACGTGCTGGACTCGGGCCGGCCGGGGCCGGTGGCGATGGTGGTGGCGCTGGTGCATGGCAACGAGCTCTGCGGCGCCATCGCGCTGGATGGGCTGCTGGGTCGGTCCCTGAAGCCGCTGCGCGGCCGGCTGGTGCTGGCCTTCGCGAATGTCGAGGCCTACGGGCGCTTCAACCCGCTGGCCCCGTTCGCGTCACGCTGCGTCGACGAGGACATGAACCGGGTCTGGGACGAGGCGGTGCTGCGCGGGCCGCGCGACTCGGTCGAGTTGCGCCGGGCGCGCGAGCTGGCGCCCTTCGTGGACGCGGCCGACGTGCTGCTGGACCTGCACTCGATGCAGGAGCCGGGCGCGCCGGCGCTGACGATCTGCGGCATGACCGACAAGAGCGTGCCGCTGGCCAGGGCGCTGGGGCAGCCGGAGACGCTGCTGGTCGACACCGGCCATGCGGCGGGGCTGCGGATGATCGACCGCGGCGGCTTCTCGGATCCGCGGAGTCCGCGGCAGGCGGTGCTGGTCGAGTGCGGCGCGCACTGGGAGCCGGCAAGCGCCACGATGGCGACCGACGTGACGCTGCGCTTCCTGCGGCACCTGGGGATGATTGACGACGCCTGGATGGCGGCATCGCCGCGCCTGCCCACGCCGGCGCGGCAGCGGCTGGTCCGCGTTGGCGAGGGCGTGACCGCGGCATCGCCCGACTTCCGCTTCCTGCTGCCCACGCATCACCTGAAGCTCATTCCCGCAGCCGGCACGCCGCTGGCCGAGGACGGCGCGCGGCGCTGGGTCACGCCGCACGACGACTGCGTGCTGATCATGCCGTCGCGGCGGGCCGGCGTGGCCGGGCAGACGATGGTGCGGCTGGGGCGCTACGAGGACTGATCACCGCCGTCGCACGCGAGCGCCTGTCCTCAATCCCGGTCGAACTTGAACACCGCCATGCTGGCCATCAGGTTGGGCAGCACGCGGACCTGGCGGCCGTCCTGGACGCCGAAGCTGTCCAGCACCCGCAGGCCGCACTTGCGCGCCAGCACATGGAAGTCGGCGTAGGTGCCGACGCGGATGTTGGGCGTGTCGTACCACTGGTAGGGCAGCACGCGGGTCACCGGCATGCGGCCCGACAGCACCTGCAGCCGGTTGGGCCAGTGCGCGAAGTTGGGAAAGCTGACGATGCCGATGCGGCCCACCCGGGCGGTCTCGCGCAGCATCGCCTCGGTGTTGCGCAGGTTCTGCAGCGTCTCCAGCTGCAGCACGACGTCGAAGCTCTGGTCCTCGAAGATCGCCAGCCCTTCCTCGAGGTTGAGCTGGATCACGTTCACGCCCCGCTGCGCGCAGGCCAGCACGTTGGCGTCGTCCAGTTCCACGCCGTAGCCGGTGCAGCCCTTGGTGGCCTGCAGGTGCGCCAGCAGCTCGCCGGTGCCGCAGCCCAGGTCCAGCACCCGCGATCCCGCCGGCACCAGCTCGGCAATCATGTCCATCACGGCCCGGTCGCTCATACCGCCACTCCCTGCAGGCGATGCGAGACCGCCGCCGCGCCGCCAGGCACCGGCCGTTCATGCTCTCCGGCGATGCGCTCGAAATAGGCGCGCAGCACGCCGTGGTAGCGCGGATCCTCGAGCAGGAAGGCGTCGTGGCCATGCGGCGCGTCGATCTCGGCATAGGAGACGTCGCGCTTGTTGTCGAGCAGGGCCTTGACGATCTCGCGCGAGCGCGCCGGCGAGAAACGCCAGTCCGTCGTGAAGCTCACCACCAGGTACTTGCACAGCGCGCTGGCGAAGGTGCGGCTCAGGTCGCCGCCGTGCTCGCGCGCCGGGTCGAAGTAGTCCAGCGCCCGCGTGATCAGCAGGTAGGTGTTGGCGTCGAAGTACTCGCTGAACTTGTCGCCCTGGTAGCGCAAGTAGCTCTCGATCTGGAACTCGATGTCCGAGGTCGAGTAGCCCAGCTCCGCGGCGCGCATCTGGCGGCCGAACTTCTCTTCCATCACGTCGTCGCTGAGGTAGGTGATGTGGCCAATCATCCGCGCCACCCGCAGGCCGCGACGGGGCACGACACCGTGTTCGTAGAAGAAGCCGTCGTGGAATTCGGGGTCGGTGATGATCGCGCGCCGCGCGACCTCGTTGAAGGCGATGTTCTGCGCCGACAGGTTGGGCGCCGTCGCCACCGCGATGCAGTGCCGCATGCGCTGCGGGTAACGCAGCGACCAGTCCAGCGCCTGCATGCCGCCCAGCGAGCCGCCCAGCACCGCTGCCAGCTGCTGGATGCCGAAGCGGTCCAGCACCCGGGCCTGCGCATCCACCCAGTCCTGCACGGTGACGACGGGGAAGTCCTTGCCGTAGACGCGGCCGGTGGCCGGATTCAGGTGCATCGGTCCGGTCGAGCCGAAACACGAGCCGAGGTTGTTGATGCCGATGACGAAGAAGCGGTCGGTGTCCAGCGGCTTGCCCGGTCCGACCAGGTTGTCCCACCAGCCCTCGCTCTTCTCGATGCCGGCATGCGTGCCGGCCACGTGGTGGCTGGCGTTCAGCGCGTGGCAGACCAGCACCGCGTTGGACTTGTCCTCGTTCAGGCGGCCGTAGGTCTCGACCATCAATTCGTAGCCCGCGATGCGGGCGCCGCTGCGCAGGGTCAGCGGCTCGTCGAACAACAAGCGCTGCGGTGTGACGTCACCGACAGATCCCATGAAACACCCCAGAAAAACAAAACCCGGCGCCGCTGCTTGAAGCGGAACACCGGGTCTCGATCCGTGGATCGGGTGTCCCTCTTTAGCTGCATTTCTTGGGCGCCCGCAAGCCGGACAAATCGGCGCCATGGGGCGGGAGTATAGCCACGCCTCCGGAGCCCGCCGCCCCGGAGGCGCACCGCGCCGCGCTCAGGGCGCCGTGCAGAGGCAGTGCACGATCGCGCGCACCGGCGGCTTCGACCCGGCCGGCCCCGCCTGGGCCTGCTCGGCCAGCCAGGTCATGTCGACCTGGGCCTCGCGCAGCGCGGCCGGCATCGCCGGAACGCCGCCCAGCGCGTGCATCACCATGCCGCGCAGCGAGGGCGCGGCCGCGTCGCCGACGCTGGTCAGCAGGCGGTCGAGCGTGCTGCGCTCGGGCTCGACGTAGCGCACCGTCGGGTCGTCGCCGAGCTTGGCGCGCTTGGCCGCGCTGGCGATCGCGTCCTGCAGCAGGCCGTTGCGGTCCACCAGGCCGCGCTCCAGCGCCTGCGCGCCCGTCCACACGCGGCCCTGGCCAACGGCGTCGATCTGGGGCTGCGTCTTCTTGCGGGCCTGGGCGGCCTTGCCGGTGAAGTCGGCATAGATGTGCTCGATCGACGACTGCACCACCTGCGCCAGGCGCGGATCCAGCGGACGCCGCGGGTCATAGCCGCTGGCCAGCCAGGTGGTCGTGTAGCCGCCGGTGTGGATGGACAGCTTGTCCATCAGCTTCTCGGCGGTCGGCAGCATGCCGAAGACGCCGATCGAGCCGGTGATCGTGGACGGATCAGCGATGACCTCGTCCGAGGACATGGAGATCCAGTAGCCGCCCGACGCGGCCACGCCGCCCATCGACACCACGACCGGCTTGCCGACGGCACGCGTCAGCTCCAGCTCGCGGCGCACCAGTTCGGAGGCGAAGGCGCTGCCGCCCGGCGAGTTCACACGCAGCACGATGGCCTTGACCTTGTCGTCCTCCCGCGCCTGACGGATCAGCTTGGACATCGAGTCGCCGCCGATGCGGCCCGGGCCGGCGTTGCCGTCCACGATCTCGCCTTCCGCCACGATCACGCCGACCTGGCCTTCCGGCTTGGGCAGCGTCGGCGGCAGCTGGGCGACATAGGCGCCCAGGCCGATGCGGCGCAGCTGCTTCTCGTCCTTGGCGCCGCGCTTCTCCAGCAGCGCCTCGACCTGGTCCTGCGTCTTCAGGCCGTCGACCAGCTTCTCGGCCAGCACGAACTTGCCGGGATCGCCGCCGACCGCCTGCAGGCGCTGCGGCAGCTCGTCGATCGCGCGCTGGATCGCGCCCTTGGGCAGCTTGCGCGCGGCCTCGACGCTGGCCTGGTAGCGGGTCCAGAGCTCGTCGTACAGGTAGCCCTCGGCTTCCAGCGTCGCCTTGGACGGCCCGTTCGCGAAGTAGGGCTCGACCGCATTCTTGTAGGTGCCCACCCGCATCACGTTGGGCGCGATGCCCAGGCGGTCCAGCGCGTCCTTGTAGTAGTTGCGATAGCGCCCGTAGCCCTCGATCATCACGCCGCCCATCGGGTGGACGTAGACCTCGGTGGCCTGCGCGGCCAGGTAGTAGGCGCGCTGGTCGAAGGCCTGGCCGAAGGCCACGACCGGCTTCTTGCTGGCCTTGAAGCGGGTCAGCGCCGCTTCGATCTCATGCAGCGCGGCCGGCGTGGCCGAGCCCATCTGGTCGAGCTCCAGCAGCACCTGGACGATCTTGTCGTCCTTGGCCGCGGCGTCGATCGCGCGCAGGATGTCGCGCAGCCGCGTCTGGGCGCGGTCCTCGCCCTTGATCTGGGCGATCGCCTGGTCGCGTGGCGAGCCCGAGAACTGCTCGACGACATCGCCGCGGATGTCCAGCACCAGGGTCGTCTTCTCCTGCAGCGGCTTGCCGCCGCGCGTGGCGGCCCAGACCAAGCCGATCACGATCAGCCAGAACAGCAGCGTGAACACCACGCGCCGCGTGCCGTCCAAGAACCACCACAGCCGGCCGAACAAGCGCCCGATCGGCGCCAACGCTCGCTTCACACCCATCCAATCCTCCCGGGATCTGTCAAAGGAATGCGCCGGCCGGGGTCGGGATCGGACCCGGGCCGGATCGGGCGATTGTGGGCCCAGTCGGGCACATCGGCGGGAAGTCAGCGCCGCCCTCGCCCGTAGGGGGGAGGGCGTGGAAACGACGACGCCCGGCTGGGCCGGGCGTTCGTGGGGTCGCGGGATGGGTGGCGGACCGGCGGGCCCGCGGGGCTCAGGCGTTGGCCGGCGGCAACGTGTCCTGGAAGCTCTGGCGCGTCATCAGCTTGTCGAAGTGGCGGGCCAGGTTGGGATAGGCCGCGCGCCAGTCGATCTGCGGGAAGCGGAAATCCAGGTAGCCGAGCGCGCAGCCCAGCGAGACGTCGGCCAGCGTGAAGTGGTTGCCGGAGCACCAGTTCTTCTCGCCCAGGCCATGCGCCATCGCCTGCAGCGAGGCATGGACCTTGTTCATCTGGCGCGTCACCCAGGCCTCGCTGCGCTCGCCCGGGGCGCGACCGGACCAGGTGTGTTCCAGGCGCGCGGCGACGCAGGCGTCGATCAGGCCGTCAGCCAGTGCTTCCCAGGTCCGCACCTCGCAGCGCTCGCGGCCGCGGTCGGGAATCAGGCGGCCGACCGGCGACAGGGTGTCGACGTACTCGACGATGACGCGCGAGTCGAACACGGCGCCGGTGATCGAATCCTGCCCCTCCATGACCAGGCACGGCACCTTGCCGAGCGGGTTCACCTTGAGGATGTTGTCGCTGCCCCAGACGTCTTCCAGCTCGAACTGATAGTCGAGCTTCTTTTCCGCCATGACGACGCGGACCTTGCGGACGTAGGGGCTGGTGAGGGATCCGATGAGCTTCATGGTGTCGCGGGATTCTAGCCAGTCGCTTCCCCGCGCTGACTCCCGCAAGCGACAGGTCGGTTGCCCTCATTTGGGTGTATTGCCGTCCCCTGCGCCGGTGACGCACACTCTCGCCCGCCCGCCGCTGAGCGGGCCGCGGCCGACACGGCCGACGATCGCGCTGCGAACCATCGCCGCGCGGACAACAACGGAGGGCCCCCCAATCCGGGGTCATCGAGAAGAGGGAAACATGCAACAGCACGAAGAAGCCGCGGCGACCGGCGGCCTGACCGGATGGCCGCTGTCGGAGTTCCGCAAGCGCAAGCTCGACATCCAGTTCACCGGATCGGGCAGCGAGTATTTCCGGATCTGGATCGTCAACCTGCTGCTGACGATCGTCACCGCCAGCCTGTACTGGCCCTTCGCCAAGGCGCGGCGCATCCGCTACTTCTACGCCAACACGCTGATCGACGGCCACGCGCTGTCCTTCCACGGCGACCCCTGGAAGATGTTCCGCGGCCACCTGCTGCTGCTGGTGCTGATGGGGACCTACTCGGCGGCGGGCCACTTCTCGCCGATGGCCGGCCTGATCGCCTTCGGCGTGATGGCCGCGATCTGGCCGGCGCTGTGGCGCGCGGGCATGCAGTTCAGGCTCGGCAACACCGGCTGGCGCGGCCTGCGCTTCGGCTTCGCCGGCACGCTCAAGGGCGCCTACGGCCCGGCGCTGCCGATCTGGATCTGTTCCGCCGTGATCCTGCTGGTGCAGGTGGTCGGCGGCCCGGCGGGGCTGCCGGTGGACGGCAAGCCGCGCTTCGGCATGGTCGAGAAGGTGGTCCTGCTGGTCGCCGGCGCCATCCTGCTGCTGACGCCCTGGGTGATCGCCGCGGCCAAGCGCTACCAGCACAACGGCTACCGGATCGCCGCCCAGCACGGCGAGCTGCGACTGGGCGCTGGCTCGGTCTACTGGCTGAGCCTGAAGACCCTGGGCGTCACGCTGCTCATCACGCTCCTCATGCTGGTGCTGGCGGGCGCCGGCTTCGCGATCGGCATGTTCGTCCTGCACTCGCCGAAATTCGCGAGCGCCGCGGCGGTCGTGGGCGCGATGGTCGGCTACCTGCTGTACTTCGCGCTGCTCGGGCCGTTCTTCACCGCCCGCTTCCAGAACATGGTCTGGAACGGCACCACCACCGAGGACCTGTCCTTCACCAGCCAGCTGAAGGTCGGCGCGCTGACCTGGCTGACGCTGAAGAACTGGGTGCTGACGCTGATCACGCTGGGCCTGTACCGGCCCTTCGCCGTCGTGCACACCACGCGACTGCGGCTGGAGGCCGTCAGCGTGACGATGGACGGCGACCCCGAGACCTGGGTGGCCGGCCAGGGCAGCGCCCCGCAGGACGCCGCGGGCGAACTCGCCGGCGACTTCTTCGGCATCGACATGGGCCTGTGATGACGGGCCAGGCCTCGGGCACGCCGACGCTGCTGGCGGACTACTTCGACGGCCGCAGCGCCCGCGCGCGGCCGGTGCGCCTGTGGCTGGAGCATGAGCAGCTCGTCATCCACGACCAGGACCTGGACGGCGTCGAGCGGCGCTACCCGATCCGGCAGGTGCAGTGGCCGGAGCGGACACGCCACGGCCAGCGCCAGGCCCAGCTGCCTGACGGCGGCGTGCTGAGCACGCGGGACGCCGTCGGCTGGGACGACTGGGCCGCGGCCGCGACGCAGGGCCGCGGGCTCGGCGGTGGGCTGGCGGTGCGCTGGTTCTCCAGCTGGCGGCATTCGGTCGTCGCGCTCGGCGTGGTCGTCGCCGTCGGCGCGGTCGTCTGGCAGTGGGGCGTGCCGGCGGCCGCCGACACCATCGCCCGGCATCTGCCGGCCTCGGTCGGCGAGTCGATCGGCGACGAGTCGATGGACCAGCTCGACGGCTACCTCCTCAAGCCCAGCCGGCTGGACGCGCAGGCGCAGCAGCAATGGCGCGCGCGCTTCGCGGCGATGGTCGCGAGCCAGCCCGGCGAGTTGACGCCCTACGAGCTGCACTTCCGCGATGCCGGCGACACCATCGGTCCCAACGCGTTCGCGCTGCCGGGCGGGCACATCGTCGTCACCGACGCCCTGCTGAAGCTGCTGGGCGACCAGCCCGACGCGGTGCTCGGCGTGCTGGCCCACGAGCTGGGCCACGTGCGCGAGCAGCATGGGCTGCGGCTGACGATGCGCGCCAGCCTGAGCGGCGCGCTGCTGGGCTTCGCGATCGGCGACTTCTCCAGCCTGCTGGCGGCGGCGCCGGCGGCGCTGACGCATGCCAGCTACTCGCGCGACTTCGAGCGCGAGGCCGATGCGCAGGCCAAGCGCCTGCTGATCGACAGCGGCCGCTCGCCGCGCGCGATGCTGCTGCTGTTCGAGCGCATCGGGGCGTGGCGCGCCGCGAGGACCGCGCAGGCCAAGGCCGAGCGCGCCTCCGAGCCGAAGACGCTGGGCCGCGAGGTCGGCGAGCACGCCAAGGCGGGCGCTGGCGAGCTGCTGCGCATCGCCTTCAACACCCATCCGGCCGACGAGGAGCGGATGAAGTTCTTCGAGCGCTGACCGGCCGGGCCCACCGCCCTGCCCGGCACGCGGGCTTCCGCCGGGCGGCACGAGCGGCTCCTACACTCGCCGCTCCCCATTCCCGTGGAGTTCGACATGAGCGTCTCCAGTCCGGCGTCGGACGCCGGCTACGTCCTGTACGGCACCCAGGGCTCCGGCTCGTCGATCGTGGAGATCGGCCTGCGCTGGTGCGGGCAGGCCTACCGCACGGTACACGCCTCGTCATGGGAGGACGCCTCGGCGCAGGAGGCGCTGCGCGCGCTCAATCCGCTGATGCAGATCCCGACGCTGCGCACGCCCGAGGGCGAGGTGCTGACGGAAAGCGGCGCGATCCTGATGCACCTGGGCCTGCGCTTCCCGGCGGCCGGGCTGCTTGGCGACGACGAGCGCCAGCGGGACCGCGTGCTGCGCGGCCTGGTCTACATCGCGGCCAACTGCTACAGCTGCATCAGCGTCATCGACTACCCGGGCCGCTACACCACCCGCACCGACAAGGCCGATCACGACGCCATCGTGGCCGGCACGAAGGCCCGCCTGCATCACCACTGGGCGCTGTTCGCGGACATGTTCCCGGGCGATCCGTGGCTCAGCGGCGCCCGGCCGGGGGCGCTCGACGTGATGGCGGTGATCGTGTCGAAGTGGTCGGGGTCGCGGAAGTTCCTCGAGGAACAGCGGCCGGCCTTCTTCGCGCTGCTGCAGCGCATCGAGGCCCTGCCCCACGTCGCCGAGGTCTGCGCGAAGCACTGGCCGCCCAAGCCATCCTGAGGCGGCCCGAGCCTTCGCGGCCGCGCGTTCAGGCCGCCTGGTAGCGCGGGAGCAGCCGCACGTGGGTGTAGCGGGCCGGGCGCTCGATCGGCTCGCGCTGCGCGTCGATCGGGGCGAAGCCGCAGCGGCTCCAGAAGGACGCGGACTCGGGGCTCTCGCAATTCACATGCAGGCGGCTGAAGTGGCCTTGCGCGCTGGCCAGCACCGCGTTGACCAGCCGTCGCGCCAGGCCGTGGCCTCGCCAGGCCGGGTGCACGTAGAAGCGCCGCATGCGGCCGGTGCCGGGACGTCCCGGCGCGGGCTCGACATTCAGGCCGCCGACCGCGATCGCCTGGCCGTTGGCATCGAACCAGGCCCACAGCGATTCGCCGGGTTGCTCGTAGCGATTGGCGCCGCTGCGCCATTCGTCCATCAGCCGGCCCAGCATCTGCCAGCCCTCGCCCTGGCTGGCCGCGAGCAGCGGCGCCCACGCCAGGGGATCGATCTGATGCACACGGATCAGGCGCGGTGCGACGCCATCGGAAGCCAGCGAAACCATGGGACGAAGCGGTAACCAGACGTCAACCGAGCGGGAAAGGCCGGATTAAGCAGCAAGCCCACGCCCCTCACATCAGGGACAACCCGCCTGGCGTCGGGCCTGTCCAACGCCAGGGGCAATGCCGTGATCGATGTCCCGATCACCGCTGCGCGGACCCTCGATCAACGCGGCGGTTCCGGCTTGGGCGCGCTGTCCGGGTGCTCGATCCAGGCTTTCAGCCCCGCAGCGCGCGCATGCTGGGGCGAGAGCTCGATGAACGCGCGGTACGCCGCCTGCGCCCCCGCCTCATCGCCGGCGCGCAGCAGCGCATCGCCGAGGTTCAGGTGGGCCAGCGCGCGACTGCCGTCCATCTCGATGGCCTTGCGGTACCAGCGCGCGGCCTCGGCCGGCTTGTCGCGCTTGTAGTAGATGAAGCCCAGGTTGTTGGCGGCCAGCGCGAACTTGGGCTGCAGCTTGAGCGCCTCGGTGAAGGCGGCCTCGGCCTCGTCGTAGCGGCGCTCCTTGTAGAGCTGCAGGCCGCGGTCGTTGGCGCGCTGCGCCGCGACGCGCGCGCTGATCGGCGCGGGGGCGGCGCTGGTCGCGATCGCCGTGTCCGTGCCGTCCAGGCCCTTGAGCGTGACCTGCACCGCGGTCGCGCTCGCCGCGGCCGTTCCCGGCGCGGCGCCCGCCGGCGCGGTGGCCTGGGCGACCGGCTGCAGCTGCGCATTGCGGGCGTCGTCGGCCTGCTTGGCCAGCGCGCTGGCCTTGGCGTCGAGCTGGTTGCTGTCGCCGCTGAGCGCCTGCTCCTGCGCGGACGCCAGCTCGAAGATGAACTCGCCGCCCTCGCTGCCGGGCAGGCTGCCGAAGGCCGGCGTCTGGTGCGCGATCGCCGACACCGCCGGCGCGACGTAGGCGGCCAGCTCCGTCGCGGTGATCAGGCCGTCGCCATTGAGGTCGGCCTTGCCCGACAGCGCCTGCAGCAGCGTCCAGGTGAACACCGAATGACCGCCGGGGCCGTCGTCGGCCACCTGCTGGTCGGCGCCGCCGGCCGTCATCATCTGGCGGCCCAGCCGGCGCGCGTTGTCGCGCACGAAGTTGGCGCTGCTGCCGGCCGCGCCGCCGCGCGTCAGGCCCAGGCCCGAGTAGCAGGCATCGATGACGAAGAAGGCATGCTTGGCGGGCAACGCCTCGCTGAGCTCCTGCAGCTGCGGCATCGCGATGGCGTCGGTCTGCAGGTCGTCGGTGCCGGCGTCGACCGGGATGATGTAGCCGACGTCGCGCCCGCTGGGCAGCTTGCGCGTGCTGCCATGGCCGGCGAAGAAGACGAACACGCGGTCATCGCGCTTGAGCCGGCCATCCCCGCCCTTGCGCGCCATCGCGTTGAGCGCGCGCAGGATGTTGGCGCGCGTGGCGTCGCCATCGGTCAGCGTGGTGATGTTCTCGGGCCGGAAGCCGAATTGCGTGCGCAGCGTTTCCTGGATGGCCTGGGCGTCGCGCACCGCATGCTGCAGGCGCGGCCAGCTCTTGTACTGGTCGATGCCGATCACCAGCGCGACGCTGTCGCGGTAGAGGTTGGCGCCCGCCAGGTCCGGCGTCGCTTCCACCGCGGGCGCGTCGACGGCGACGATCCGGCCGTCCTTCCAGGCCGCGAACTTGTAGCCCTCGGCCTTGAGCTGGTCCAGCACCAGCGGCAGCGCCTCGACGGTGCGGGCGTGGATGTCGTGGAAGAGCACGATGCCGCGCTGCTGCTTGCCGAGCTCGCCCAGCACGCGCGCGGCGATCGATTTCGGGATCGGATCGGACCAGTCCAGCGAATCGACGTTCCACATCATCGAGCGCAGCTTGAGCGCCTCGATCGCGCCCAGCGCCGCGTCGTTGCGCGCGCCGTAGGGGAAGCGGAACAGCGCCTGGCCGTCGCGGCCGGCGGCGTCGAGCAGCGCCTCGGTCGAGCTCGCCTCCTGGCGGACCTTGTCGAGCTCGAACTTGGACATCACGCCGTGGCTGAAGCTGTGGTTCGCAATCGGGTGACCGGCCGCGAGCACCCGCTTGGCGACCTCGCTGCCCGGCCCCGGCTTGACCTTGCCGCTGGCGTCGACGCTGCCCAGGTTGCGGCCCAGTTCGAAGAACACGGCCGGTGCCTGGTAGCGCTTGAGGATCTCCAGGATCTCGTCGGTGTAGCGCGGATGCGGCCCGTCGTCGAAGGTCAGCAGCACCGTCTTGGGCGGCAGCTGGCGGCCGAAGAACTCGCGCTCCTCCTTGCCGGGGCCGCGCGTGGCCGACGCCGCCGCGGTCGCCGCCGTCGCCGCCGTCGCTGCCGGCGTTTCGGCGACGACGCTCGGCCGCGCCTGCAGGTCGGGCAGGATGGTCGCGTAGTCCTTCAGGATGCGCTCGCGCGCGTAGAGCGCCTTGAGCTTGGCGACGTAGTCGGTCCACTTCTCGCGCTTGGGCACGATGCCGCGCTGCGCGAAGCGGCCGAAGGTGTCGCGCAGTTCCTGCTCGTAGGCGTCCTCGATCTCGGCCAGCACGCCCAGGTCCTCGCTGGCGCGCTTGGCCAGCTTCAGGCCGGCGATGCTCTGCGAGGTCGAGAACTGCTGCGAGAGCTGCGTCAGGAACTCCTTGAACGCGAGCCGGTCGGCGTCGAACCACGACGGCTCCTGCTCGATCCGGTCCAGCAGCTGCGACAGCGCGGCCAGGCCGGCGGGATCGGTGCTGCGGGCCGCCGTCTCGCCGAGCGCGCGGATGCTCTCCTGCATGTCGTGGAACAGCATCAGGCCGACGGCGCGCACCGCCTCGCGCTCGGCGGGCTTGAGCGCGGCTTCCCCGTCCATCAGCACGATCATCTGGCGATGACGGGCGAGCAGCTCGTCGCTCTGGCGCAGCAGCGTGGCGCTGACCGCCGGATTGGCAGACGCCGCCTCCAGCGGGGCCAGCGGCTTGGGCGCGTCACCGGCCGGCTTGCAGCCGCTCATCAGGGTCATCGTGGCGGCGCACGCCGCGGTCGTGAGGGCGCTCATCCAGACGGCGCCCTTGCGTTGACTTCTCTCTTGCATGCCTTCCCTCGAAGCTTCACGCGAGGCGGGTCGTGCCGCCTCGTCGGCGCCGCGCTGGCGCCTGCCGGAGGCCGCGCCTCGGGGGGCGGGGCGGGTCCGGAGCGGGGGCTATTGTGACCCCCTCTGTAGAATCTGCGGGTTTGTCCCACCCCCTGAACGGCCGGTCCGGCCGGCGCGCGCCATGAATCTCTCCGCCCTCACCGCCCTGTCGCCCCTGGATGGCCGCTATGCGTCGCGCATGGCCGCGCTGCGCCCGCTGCTGTCGGAGTTCGGCCTGATGCACCGCCGCGTGCAGGTCGAGATCGAATGGTTCATCGCGCTGTCGGATGCGGGCCTGGCCGAGTTCAAGCCGCTGCCGGCCGCGACGCGCGAGTTCCTGCGCGCGCTGGTGGCCGACTTCTCGGAGCGCGACGCGCAGGCGATCAAGGACATCGAGAAGACCACGAACCACGACGTCAAGGCGGTCGAGTACTGGATCAAGCAGCAGTTCGCCGGCAAGCCGGAGCTGGAGGGCGCCGGGGAATTCGTGCACTTCGCCTGCACCAGCGAGGACATCAACAACACCAGCCACGGCCTGATGCTCAAGGCCGCGCGCGAGCAGGTGATCCTGCCGGCGCTGGACCGCGTGATCGCCAAGATGACCGAGATGGCGCAGGCGCATGCCGCGGCGCCGATGCTCAGCCGCACGCACGGCCAGACGGCCAGCCCGACGACGGTGGGCAAGGAGATCGCCAACGTGGTGGCGCGCCTGCGCCGCGCCCGCGCGGTGATCGCCGAGGTCAAGCTGCTGGCCAAGATGAATGGCGCGGTGGGCAACTACAACGCACATCTGTCGGCCTATCCGGAGAAGGACTGGGAGTCGTTCAGCCGCTCGGTCATCGAGCAGCAGCTGGGCCTGAGCTTCAACCCGTACACCATCCAGATCGAGCCGCACGACTACATGGCCGAGCTGTTCGACGCCGTGACGCGCGCCAACACCATCCTGGTGGACTGGTCGCGCGACGTGTGGGGCTACGTGTCGCTGGGCTACTTCAAGCAGAAGACCAAGGCGGGCGAGATCGGCTCGTCGACGATGCCGCACAAGGTCAACCCGATCGACTTCGAGAATGCCGAGGGCAACTTCGGCCTGGCCAACGCGGTGCTGACGCACCTGAGCCAGAAGCTGCCGATCTCGCGCTGGCAGCGCGACCTGACGGACTCCACGGTGCTGCGCAACATGGGCGTGGCGCTGGGCTACGCGCTGCTGGGCTATGACTCGCTGAGCAAGGGCCTGGACAAGCTGGAGCTCAACCAGGCGGCGCTGGATGCGGACCTGGATGCGTCGTGGGAAGTCCTGGCCGAGCCGATCCAGACGGTGATGCGCCGCTACGCGCTGCCCAACCCGTATGAGCGGCTGAAGGAACTGACGCGCGGCAAGTCGATCACCCGCGAATCGATCCAGCAGTTCATCCAGGGCCTGGAACTGCCCGAGGCCGAGAAGCAGCGCCTGCTGGCGATGACGCCGGGCAACTACATCGGCACGGCCGAGGCGCTGGCGAAGCGGATCTGAATTTCGCGCAACGCTGTTCGTGGACGTTCAAAGGCCCGGTCCTGCCGGGCCTTTGTCGTTCTTGAGCGCAGAACACCATCCATGGAGCGCCCGGTCCAGTGCGACGATCGCCAGGGCCATGCCTGCGAGGGCACCGGCCATGGCCGCGAACAACGCTGGATACGACCAGTTTGCGCAGCAATCGCGCAGGAACAGCATCGACGCGGAAAAAAGCGTAACGGCCAACAGGCGTGACACAAGACGGAGAACGAAGTCTGGAAGGCGAGGCATGAGCAAGACTCGATCGGCAGCGGGAGGCACGATTCGACCTCCCGTGGCCACCGCTCGCCATGACCTTCATCGGTAGGCGCGTCTAGGACATTCCCCGAGGCAGCGGACCTGTCTCGCTCATGAAAAAGAGGGCAGTGCATCACTGCACTGCCCTCGCACCTTCCGGGAATCAGGGGGTTTCGGGTGTCGCTCAGGAGCAGCCCGGAAGGCGCCGGTGCCGGGGGAATCGGCACCGGTCAACCGTGGCGGTCGATCAGAACTGGTAGGCCAGGCCCATGCTCAGTCGATCGTCCTTCTTGTTGAAGCCGTTGGCCTGCGGCATGTCGTTGTAGCGGGTGGCCTCGGCGCGCAGCGAGACGTTCTTCGTCAGCGCGTAGTCGACGCCCACGCCCAGCTTCAGGCCCGTCTTGTCCTTGTCGCCCAGGCCGTTGTTGAAGTCGCGCTGGGCGTAGGCCAGGCCCACCTTGCCGTAGACGCCGAAACCGGCGCCCAGCGGCGCGCGGGCGATGCCGTCCAGCGCGTAGACCTTGTTCTTCGCGGTCACGCCGTCGAAGCTGATCTTGCCCAGGTCGGTGTAGGAGATCTCGGCCGCGAAGTTCTCGTTGAACTTGTAGCCGCCGAAGATGCTGTAGCTGTCCGAGGTGCGCTTCTGCGAGTTGCCATCCACGCGCTGCGTCGTCTTGCCGACGTCACCACCGATGTAGTACGGGGTCACCGGGTCGGCATGCGCCACGCCAACGCCCAGGGTCAGCGCCGCGGCGGCGACCGCCAGCAGGCCGGCCTTCTTGCCGTTGATCGAGGTGCGAGCGTTGTTGTTGTTGCGGTTCATTCGAAACTCCTTCAGAGCTGTTGATCGATGTCGTCCGGGGGTGCCTTGGACAACCGCCAGGCTCGTTCGACATGGAGCTCATTCTGGGAATTCGACCCGCCGGTGTCTGTGGACCGAGTTGGGCGCTTGTGTGACCGTCGATGACAGCGGCGCGCGCGCCGCAACACGAAGCTTCACAGGGCGGCTTGCGCACGCGGCGCGAGGCCTTCAGCCTTGCGCCGACCAGTGCAGCAGCAGCCGCGCGCCGCCCAGGCGCGGCGCCTCGCCCAGGCGCGCGTGACCGCCGTGCGCATGCGCGACGTGCCGCACGATCGCCAGGCCCAGGCCGAAGCCCCGCGTGCCGCGGCCCTTGCGCTCGAGCCGCTTGAAGGGCTCGAACGCCGCCTCGCGCAGCGACGGCGGCACGCCCTCGCCGTCGTCATCGATCGCGAGCCAGAGTTGCCCCGCCTCCACCCAGGCCGACAGCAGGATGCGGGCCTTCGCGTAACGCGCCGCGTTGCGCAGGCCGTTGCGCACCGCGTAGGGCAGCAGGCGCTCGTCAAAGGGCAGCGCGGCGGGCAGGCGCAGATCGGTGTCGAGCGCCTTGCCGTCGAGCAGCGGCGCCAGCGAGGCGGCCTCCCGCGCCAGCATGTCGCCCAGGTCGCCCTGCACCACGTTCGGCTGCAGCGCGCCCATGTCCAGCCGGGCCAGCGTCAGGCTCGCGTCGATCAACTCGTCGAGCTCGTCGATGTCGCGCTCGCAGGCCATCACTGCCTGCTCGCGCCGGTCGCGGTCATCCTCGTCGACCAGCGCGTCGACCGCGAAGCGCAGCCGCGCCAGCGGCGTGCGCAGCTCATGCGAGACCGCGCCGGTCAGCTCGCGCTGCGTCGCCATCGCGGCCGCCAGCCGCTCCAGCATCGCGCGCGTCGCGGCGGCCACCGGCGCGAACAGCCGGCTCTTGAGCGGTGGCAGCTCGGTGTCCAGGCGTCCCGCGCTCAGCCGTTCCGCCGCGCGCTGCAGGCCGCGCAGGTCGCGCCACAGCGGCCGCAGCTGCCACCACGCGATCAGCGCGACCGCCAGCGCGATCACGACCGCCACGCCCAGCTGCGCCGCGAGCTCCTTCGGCAGCTCGCCCGCGCGCTTGGAGTCCAGCGGCCCGAGCAGCAGCAACTGGTCGGGTTCGCCGGGCAAGGCGGCGTAGATGCGGCGGTTGAAGCCGGTGACCAGCACCTCGCCGCGGCCCAGCCGGCGGCGCTGCTCGGCGCTGAGCGGCGTGAGGTCCGTGCGCACGAGCCGGACGGGATAGTCGAACTGCGCATCGAGCTCGCGCACGCGCTCGCGCCGCGCCGGCGGATCGAGCGGGGCGAGGTCGCGCACCAGCAGGTCGACGGTGCCGCGCATGAAGTTGCGCACGTAGTCGTTGGTGACCTCCGACGCGCCGATCAGCACCAGGCCTTCGACAAGCAGGATCAGCGCCAGCACCGCCAGCCCCAGTCCCAGCGCCATCCGCAGCAGCGAGGCGCGCAGCGTCATCGCGGCCATCAGTCGATCGCGAAGAGGTAGCCCTGCCCGCGCACCGTCTTGATCCGCACCGGCGCCTGCGCGTCGTCGCCGATCTTCTTGCGCAGCCGCGAGATGCGCGCGTCGATGGCGCGGTCCAGGCCGTCGAACTCCAGGCCGCGCAGGCCCTGCATGATGTCGTCGCGGCTGACCACCTGGCCGGCGCGCTGCGCCAGGAAGTTCAGCAGCTCGTATTCGGCGGTGGTGAGCGCCACCGGCTCGCCATGCAGGCGCAGCTCGCGCGACTGCGGCAGCAACGTCAGCGGCCCGAAGTGCAGCGCCTCGCCGACCGGATGCGCGGCGGGCAGCGCGTCCCGGCGCAGCAGCGCCTTGAGGCGGGCCAGCAGCACGCGTGGCGCCACCGGCTTGGCGATGTAGTCGTCCGCGCCGCCCTCCAGGCCGAGCACCTGGTCGATGTCGTCGTCGCGAGCGGTCAGCATGACGATGCGGCCGGCGAAATCGCGCCGGGTGTCGCGCAGCACGTCGAAACCGTCCTTGCCCGGCAGGTGCCCGTCCAGCAGCACGAGCTCGAAGGGCTCCTGGCGCATCAGCGCTTCGCCGGCCAGCCCGTCGCCGCAGACGGTGACGGCGTAGTTGGCCTTGTGCAGCGCATCGGCGACCAGTTGCGCCAGGCGCTCGTCGTCCTCGATCAGCAGGATGCGCGCGGCGCTCTGAGCAGAAATGTCCATGGCCGCGAGCATAGGCGAGGCCCCCTGCCGTCGACTTCAGCCACGCTTAAGCGCGCGCGCCACCGCGCATACACGCGCGCAGCGATCAACGACCGGCCGTCAGCGGTCGGCGGGCACGTCGAGGCGCCAGCCGGCGGGCGTGCGCACCGCCCGCAGCGTCGGGTCGTCCGCCAGCGGCGCCCAGCGCTGCGCCAGGTGATCCAGCGCCTGCGGCGAGAGGTCGGTGCGGCTGGCCATCACGCGGTCGACGGCCTCCGGCGTCAGGCAGGCGGTCAGCGCCGCCCGCGCCGGTCCGGTCAGCGCCGCACGCCAGCGCAGGCGCAGCGCGGCGATCTCCTCGGCGTCGCTGCGCTCGACCGGGTCGTGCCAGGTGTAGACGCGCGAGAGCCCCTCATGCGCCTCGGTCTGCTGCTCGCCTTCGTCGGTCATGCCGATGGCCACCAGCACGCGGCCCGAGGGGTGGTTCTCCGGCGCCGTCGTGCCCATCAGGTGCCGCATGCCCAGCACCTGGCGGCAGTAGTCGAAGGTCGCCGACGCCGCCTCGCGCGCGTAGCCGTGGCCCCAGAAGCGCGCCGGGAAACCGTAGCCGATGTCCGGATGCGGCAGCCCCTCGCGCTGGATCACGCCGGCCAGGCCGAGCAGTTCCCCGTCCTCGAGCCGCTCGACGGCCCAGAAGCCGAAGCCCAGCAACCAGTAGCGCGCCTCCAGGCGCTCGCGGATCCAGGCGGCGGCCTGCTCGTCGGTGCGCACCTGCGCGTCGTAGATGTGCTCGATCCACGCCGGCTCGTTGAGCAGCCCGCGGACGAAGGCCGCATCCGATTGGCGAAACCACCGCAGCCGCAGCCGCGCCGTCCTCAAGACTTCCATCCGCGCCTCCCAGCGCCCGTGAGCGTCGTCCGGCACCGGCGGGTCCGATCGGGGCCCGCCAGGCAAAAGCGGGACAATACCGCACCCCGCCGGCGCCGGTCCGCGCCGACACGCCCGGCCCCCCGAACGACTTTCTCCCGGACACCTCATGAAATTCATGCAGAAGCTGCAGGCCGCCGAGCGCCTGAACGACTCCCTGCTGTGCGTCGGCCTGGATCCCGATCCCGCCAAGTTCCCCACCCACTGGAAGGGCGACGCCGGCCGGATCTACGACTTCTGCGCCGCCATCGTCGACGCGACCAAGGACCTGGTCAGCGCGTTCAAGCCGCAGATCGCCTACTTCGCCGCGCACCGCGCCGAAGACCAGCTCGAGCAGCTGATGGCCCACATCAAGCGCAACGCGCCGCACGTGCCGGTGATCCTGGACGCCAAGCGCGGCGACATCGGCGCCACCGCCGAGCAGTACGCCCGCGAGGCCTTCGAGCGCTACCAGGCCGACGCGGTGACGCTGTCGCCGTTCATGGGCCGCGACAGCGTCGAGCCCTACCTGCGCTACCCCGATCGCGGCGCCTTCCTGCTGTGCCGCACCTCCAACCCGGGCGGCGACGACTGGCAGATGCAGCGCCTGGCCGACGTGCCGGGCGAGCCGCGGCTGTTCGAGCACCTGGCCGCGATCGCGCAGGGCGACTGGAACACGAACGGCCAGCTCGGCCTGGTGGTCGGCGCGACCTATCCGAAGGAGATCGAGCGCGTGCGCGAGCTCGCCCCGACGCTGCCGCTGCTGATCCCCGGCGTGGGCGCCCAGGGCGGCGATGCCGCGGCCACCGTCGCCGCCGGCTGGCGCCGGGACGCCGGCACGGTGATCGTGAATTCCTCCCGGGCGGTGCTGTACGCGTCCGCCGGCGAGGACTTCGCCGCCGCCGCCCGCCGTGTGGCGCTGGCGACACGCGACAGCCTGCGCCCCGCCACCGCCGCCTGACCGGGGCCTCAGGGCGCTCGCCAACTAATTGGCAGAAACCCCGGGCGCGAGCCGGCAGGCACGTGTTTCGGGATTTCTCGACGCTTCAGATCGGCCCCCGCTCGCCGAGACTCCGTTACCGGACGTTGCACTCCGAGGCCGCCGCGCGCCGAACCGGCTGACGCGGCCCTCGTCCCCCGTCGCCGCGAGAGCGACCGCGCAAGGTCCCCGGACACAACGAGTTGGGCAAGGTCGAGTGAGCAAGGATTCCCAGGACGATCTGAGCAGTCTGGTGGGGCAGGAGCTGTCGCGCGGCGACCGCCTGCCCGCGACGCTGCAATGGCGCGCCGCGCGGCTGTTCATGGCCGCGTGCGTGCTGCTGTCCGGGTTGGCGGGCCTGCTGCTGCTGGCCAGCGCCGGCGCGGCCGAGCCGCTGCGCGGCCTGGTGCCGCCGTCGCTCGCGCTGGTGACCACCTTCGCCGCGCTGGCCATGCTCTGGAAGCTGCCCGCCGACCGCGGCCCGGCCGCCACCCTCCTGCTGATGGGCCTGGCGATGGCGACGGCGCTGTCGCTCGCCGTCTCGCGCCAGCTGGGGCTGAACGCCGCCAGCCTCGGGATCATGGGGCTGATGGTCGCGCTGGGCACCAGCATGATCGGCCTGGGCGCGGGGCTGTCGCTGTTCGGCCTGGGCCTGGCGGCGCTGGGCGGCCTGGCATCGGCCGAGCTCGGCGGCTGGATCCACGTGGGCACCGCGCCGGTCGGCCTGACCGCGCGGCTGATCACGCAGCTGCTGCTGCTCAGCGCCGGCCTGGTCGTCGGCCTGGGCACCGCCAAGCTGATCCGGCGCGCGATGCAGGAGGTCAACGAGCGCCACTCGCGCTTTCGCCACCTGCTCAACATGGCGGCGGACTGGTACTGGGAGATGGATCGCCAGTTCCGCTTCACCCACCTGGCCGAGCACCACGCCGGCGCGTCCGGCCTGTCCATCGCCGAGCGCCTGGGCCGCGCGCCCTGGGAAATCGAGCACCTGGGCCTGTCCGACGAGGAGCTCGACGCGCACCGCGCCGACCTCGAATCGCACCGCCCGTTCCGCGGCCTGGTGATGCGCCGCACGGCCGAGGACGGCACGCTGCGCTACGTCTCGATCAGCGGCGAGCCGCGCTTCGACGCCAAGGGCAACTTCCGCGGTTACTGGGGCGTGGGCCGCGACGTCACCGACGAGGTCCAGACCGAGCAGGCCATGGTGGCCACCGAGACCCGCTACCGCGAGCTGTTCCGCCGCTCGCCCTCGCCGCTGGTGCTGCACCGCTGGGGCCGGGTGATGGACGCCAATCCGGCGGCGATGGCGATGTTCGGCTACACCCAGCGCTCGTCGATGATCGGCCAGGACCTGTTCTCGCATTACGAGCCCGGCGACGAGGAACGCGCCCGCCAGCGCGCCGCCAAGATCGAGGCGCTGCCGGTGGGCGCGATGCTGCCGATGATGGAATTCCGGCTGCGCACCCTGTCGCGCCGCCGCCGCCTGGTGCAGGCCACCAGCGTGCGCGTGGACGCGGCCACCGGTCCGGCGACGCTGTCCTTCTTCATCGACCAGACCGAGACCTCGCGCGCCCAGGAGGCGCTGCGGCGCTCGGAGGCGCTGCTGTCGCACCTGTTCGCGACCAGCCCGGACGTCGTCACCCTGACCGAGACCGTCAGCGGCCGCTACGTGATGGTCAACAAGACCTATGAATCGATGAGCGGCTACAGCGCCGACGAGGTCCTGGGCCGCACCGCCGAGGAAGTCGGCATCTGGCAGGACATGGAAGACCGCGAGCGGCTGATCGAGGCGCTGCGCCAGCAGGGCCGCGTCAGCGACATGTCGGCCACCTTCGTGAACCGGCGCGGCCAGGCGATCCCGATGCTGCTGTCGGCGGCGCCGTTCGTGCTGGACGGCGTGTCCTACCTGGTGGTCAACGGGCGTGACGTCAGCGACACCGAGCGCACCCGGCTGGTCCACGCGGCGATCCTGGAGAACGCCTCGATCGGCATCGCGCTGACGCGCGACCAGCGTTTCGTGCAGGCCAACCGCCTGGTGGAGGAGATGTTCGGCTGGCCCGCCGGCGGGCTGATCGGCCAGCCGGGCAGCGTGGTGTGGCCGGGCATGGACGACTACGACGCGGTCGGCCGCGAACTCGGTCCGCGCCTGGCCGCGGGGGAGCAGGTCGAGGCCGAGCGCCTGATGCGGCGCCGCGATGGCAGCCGCTTCCTGTGCCGGATCCTGGCCCGCGCGGTGGACCCCAACCACCCCAGCCGCGGCGGCACGATCTGGATCATGGAGGACGTCACCGAGCGCCGGCGCGTCGAGGCGGCGCTCGCGCAGGCCAAGGACGAGGCGCAGGCGGCCAACCGCGCCAAGAGCGCCTTCCTGGCCAACATCAGCCACGAGATCCGCACGCCGCTCAACGGCCTGGTGGGGCTGGCGCGGCTGCTGCAGCAGCCGGACCTGGCCGGCGACACCCGCAGCCACTACCTGGACCAGATGGTGGACAGCGCGGAAAGCCTGTCGGGGTTGATGTCGGACATCCTGGACCTGTCCAAGATCGAGGCCGGCCGGCTGACGCTCGAGACGGTGCCCTTCGCGCTGCGCGACATGCTCGCCACCATGCGCATGGGCTACCTGACGCTGGCGCAGGCGCGCGGGCTGGGTTTCAGCATCGACGTGGAGGACGCGGTGCCCGGCTGGGTGATCGGCGATCCGGTGCGCACGCGCCAGATCCTGAGCAACTACCTGAGCAACGCGCTGAAGTTCACCGAGCAGGGCAGCGTCGCCGTGCGGGTGCGCCGGCTGGACGAGCGGCGGCTGCGCATCGAGGTCAGCGACACCGGCCCCGGCATCGCCGAGGCGATGCACGAGCGGATGCACGAGCGGCTCTTCCAGCCCTTCACCCAGGCCGACGAATCGACCACGCGCCGCTACGGCGGCACGGGGCTGGGGCTGTCGATCTGCCGGGAGCTGGCCACGCTGATGGGCGGCCAGGTCGGCGTGGAGAGCCAGCCGGGCGCCGGCGCGACCTTCTGGGCCGAGTTGCCGCTGCCCGCCGCGCCCGCGCCGCTGAGCGCCCAGCGCCGCGCGCCGGCGGACGACGCGGAGCTCGCGGGGCGCCGCATCCTGATGGTCGAGGACAACCCGGTGAACATGATGATCGCCGTGGCGATGCTGGAGCAGTGGGGCGCGGAGGTCTCGCAGGCCAGCGACGGCAGCCAGGCGGTGGAGGCGGTGACGGCGGCGGCCAGCATGGGCAAGCCCTTCGACGCGGTGCTGATGGATGTCCAGATGCCGGTCATGAGCGGCCACGAGGCCACGCGCCAGCTGCGCCAGCGCTACGACTCCGCGCAGCTGCCCATCGTCGCGCTGACCGCCGCGGCGCTGGTGCAGGAGCGCGACGAGGCCCTCGGCGCCGGGATGAACGAGTTCCTCACCAAGCCCATCGACGCGCAGCGGCTGCGGCAGGTGCTGGTGAGGCTGACGGCGGGTTGATGGACGCGACGTGGTTTTCTCGCATTTCAAGTGCGCGAAAACCACGAGAGTCGCCCCGAAATCGCCTGAATCTTGAGATAAGGCGGTCGCTCTGGTAATTTTCGCGCACTTGAAATGCGAGAAAATCACATGGGCCTCTACCTCGTCGGCGAGAACCTGGACGCCAACCGCGGCTACCGCAGAGCGGAAACAGGCGAACTGATCCAGCTGATGCGCGGCATCTACGTGGACGCCGGCGATGACGCGGACGACCTCGTCCTGCGGCATGCGGTGCGCATCGCGCGCTATCTCTACCCCCGCGCCTTTCTCTCGGCCGCGAGCGCCGTGCTGCTCGCGCCGACCCGTGATGGTCGCCTCTACATCTCGGGGCAGCGCAGTCAACGCACACGGCTGCGTGGCCTGGAGATCGTCCAGAACCGCGCGCCCGCGCGCCCATCCACGATCGACGCCGTGGTCGCCGATGGATGGGGCGAGCTGCCGGTCCCGGTGTCCTCCCTGCGCCAGCGCTTCCTCGAGGCGTTTCGCCTGCGCAGCGAGCACGCCCAGTCGATGGACCTGGCGATGCGCGAGGCCCTGGCCGCGCGACTCGTGCAGGAGTACGGCGACGCGCAACGCGCTGCCGACGCGCTGTGGACGCTGGCGCGCGACAACGAGTGGTACCGCGAGGGCGAAGGCGCCGAACGCTTCCTGAAGCAGCAGTCGGACAGCCCGATGCGCAACGAGGCCGCGTTCGACCTGACCGTCGCCTGGCATGGCCTTGCGCTGGGAGACCTGGCTCATGACGGCACCGAATGGCGCTGGAACGCCAGCAGCGCCGGCCCGGTGCTGCCGCCGCTGATCCGCCAGACCACGCCGGGACGGCTGCCGCCGTTCATCGTGTCGCTGCTGCCGGAAGGCTGGCTGGAGTCCGTCCTGCACGACGCGAGCGACCGTGACGTCCTGCGGCGCGGCAAGCGCTACATGTCCAACATCACGATCTCGGAGCGACGCGCGGAACTGGCCGCCTTGCCGCAGGACACGCTGACGACGCGACTGGCCGACTTCACGCGGGACGGCATGTTCAGCGGCCACTACGCCGGGCCACGGCGCGACGCGATGGACGCCGACTTCGCCCACCGCCTGGCGCAGCTCTTCGCGAATCAGCAGACGCCGCGGCTGTCGGGCGTGCAGGTCAAGGCCCCCATGCATCTGGCGGCGGATGGCACGCTGCTGATCGCCACGCACCTGCCCTTCACCCACATCCTCAAGCCGGCAGGTGCCGCCGGCTTCGAAGGACTTCCGGTGGCGGAATGGATCGGGCTGACGCTGGCCCGCGGCGTGGGCTTCGAGGTCCCTGATCACGCGCTTGTCGCGATGCCCGGCGAGCTGCCGGCGGCGCTGATCGTGGAGCGCTTCGACATCCGCCTTCAGCTGGACGACACCCGTCTCCTGGCGATGGAAGACCTCTGCTCGGTGCTCGCGCTCGATCCCAGGGACAAGTACACCGGCACGATGGAGCGCGTGGCCCGTGCGGTGCGCACGCTGTCGACGTCGCCCGACGAGGACATCATGACCTTGCTGCGCCGGGCGCTCTTCGCCTGGCTGATCGGCGACGGCGACATGCACCTCAAGAACATGGCGATGCTCAGGACCGCCCAGGAAGGCGCCGCCACGTTCCGGCACGTGCGGCTCGCGCCGGTCTACGACACCTTGACGACCCGCGTGTTCCCGGGGCTCCAGCATGACGCCATGGCGCTGAAGGTGAACGGCAAGGCCCAGCGCCTGCGCCGCGCCGATTTCCTGGCCCTGGCGGCGATCGCCGACCTGCGGGCGGGCGACGCGAAAGCCGCCATCGACGAGATGCTGGCGTCGATGACGGCGGCGCTGGACCAGTTCGCATTGCCCCCGTCCCTCCAGGCTGATGCGGCGGCCCGCGCGCTGAGCGAGCGGGTGCTCCAGCTGACGCGCGAGCGGGTGCGGGATTTCGATTGAAAGATTTGGCGGTGCTTGAAGCACGATGACGCCTGGGCTTTCTACTCTTGTGTGGCGCTCCTCTTCACAGAGAAGCGCCACACAATCCTTTCGGTAGATCAGACGCCGTAGAGGCCAGCTTCACGACCGGAGATACTCCTGGTCACTGGCATGGCGCGCATGCTAGCAGAGCCCTTCAGCTTTGCGAAGCGCCTTTAATTCCGCGGATCGCGAACCGAACGCCAAGACAAAAATGATTAAGAAGCCACTCGAACAGCTGTTTGACGCGATGCATCACGGCAAGTACGCATATGCGGACTTCCTGAGTGGGACGTTGGAGAATAACTTTCGTCGGCAGATCATTGGTCCCTCGACGCGTCGACGCGAAATCCTGGTTCCCAACAAGAAGCTCAAGGACTTCCTCGTCTTCCTAAACCTCTTCGTTTTTGACCATTTGCCCGTCTGTCGAGACGCGGTCTTCTCCTATCGCAAAGGCGCCACGCCGATGCAGGCCGTCGAAATTCATCGAAACAGCAGATATTTTCTGCAGATGGACATCAAAAACTTCTTCCCAAGCATCAATCGCGCGCTTGTGGAGCGAGCACTGCTCAAAGGCGGCGAAACCACGCCGGTGGCAGACATTCAGGAGCGGAAAGAAAGAATCCTGGACATGGTCTGCATCGACGGTCATCTCCCGCTCGGATTCCCCACCTCCCCGCCTATCAGCAATGCCATTCTCAACGGGTTCGACGTCGAAATGCAAGGCTACTGCAAAAGGATCGGTGTTCGATATACGAGATATTCAGACGACCTCATCTTCTCGTCCGAAAGTCCGATCCCGCAGCAGCTGCCCGAGGAAGTAGCCGCGCTGATACGCCGGCACTCCGACGACGTCCTGTCCATCCACTCCGGAAAGACGAAATTATTTCGCACGGGCGGGAAGATAAAGATACTGGGAATGATGATCCTCCCAAATGGCCGCATCACAATCGATTCCAAGATCAAGAGCGAGCTGGAAGTTCTCCTGCATTTCTACATCACCGACAAGTCGAAGTTCTTTGACCTGTGCGAAGGTGACGAGCAGGCCGGAATCGAGAGAGCGGCCGGGTATCTGACCTATGCGAACTCGGTGGATACCGAGTACATCGGCCGTCTGAGGAAAAAATTCGGCGCCGCGACCGTCGACATGGTTTTACATCGCTCATATCCGCAATGAACAAGTTCAGCGTCACGATCAACAAGGTCCAGCATCTGGCGCGTCTGCATTTCGAAGTTGACCTTGAGGTTCCGAGACTGCTGTGTCTCACGGGCCGGAACGGCACCGGGAAAACGACACTCGTCAAGGCGTTGCGCAACTTGGCGAACGCTGACACCTTCTCCAAGACCACGGTCCGCGCCGCTTTCAGTCCTGAGAGTTCAATCGTCTACAACATTGACGATGTTCAAATCGAGTTCCGATACAACAAGGATCTCGGAATTGTCGACTGCAAGGAGCCTATTCCTGACTCGATCAGGAACGCGATCCTCGCTGAATTGCCACTGCCTTATGGCGAACGATTCAATTTCTTCCAGCGCATCAGCAATGCGGACGACGATATTCGCAGGGCCATCATTCTTCAACAATACCGCGACCCCTTCGCATTGAAGGACTTCCTGCGAAACGTCTACGGCAACAACAAGTTCGACCGCTTGATCGAGATTCCGGCAAAAGGCACCTCGTACTATTGCATCCTGCTCGACGATGACAGATATATCCGGGAGGACTATCTCAGTTCCGGCGAATACTTCGTCATAGCATTGTTCCGGCGGCTGTCCGCAGGTCAGCGACTGGTCATAGTCGATGAACTCGACATTTCGCTTGACGCCGCCGCTCAGGTTCAATTGGTCGCACAGTTACGCCGGCTATGCCAGACCTACGGATCATCGCTCGTCTTCACGACGCACTCCCTCGCCCTTATGAAGAAGCTTGCCCCGGGCGAGCTTTTCCATATTGAATCCGAAGGGATGGATGGAAATCACGACATTTCGTGCCTCTCGTTCAATCACGTCAATGCATTACTTTTCGGCTTCATCGGCAGCGACAAGTACATCCTGACGGAGGACGAAATGCTGGGGGAGTACATCTCGTATCTCATCTCAGGCCTGGATTCGCCCATTTTCTTCAGCCACAAGATCATCTTCATCGGTTCGGCTAACGATACGGTCAGTCTGATGAAGCGCAACGCAAGGGAAAAGTTTTTCGCGGGACCGGAGGACGTCATCACCATTCTGGATGGCGACAAGTCCCAAACTCGGCTGGCGCGCGTTCAGAATGTCCATTTCCTGCCATTTGCCAGCGTAGAGAAAGCATTTCTCCTCGCCTGTCTCCGAGGCGAAATCAACATTCCTCCAGATCAGCATCTGAAAAACGCCTGTGATCTGGCTGACCTCCATGACTTCGCAAAAGCAGGAGCAACTGCCATGACTGCCATGACCGAAGGCCGATTTGGAAAGATCGCCAAGACATTCGTTCGAATCGTCACTGGCGAGGAACAACTTCTGACCCAACGAGGGATATTCGCGGCGCTGACCGCGATCCACAGCCCAGGCGTGGAGACGCTTCGCCAAGCTCTCGGCAATTTCCTGTGTCGGCCGCCTCGAGTCGACGAGCTCCAGACACGTGACGCAGCGGGAATCGCGGGCTCTGCCATCGCCATCACCGCAGACTGAGCGTCGCCCCCTTCCAATCCGCCGCCTGCCATCGCTGGAACGCGCCCAGCATCGCGGCATCGCCGGCTTGGCGCTTCGTCTCCAGCGTGTCGAGGTCGACCTGCTCGTAGCTGCGCTTGTAGCGGCCTTCGGCGCGCGATTCGCGCGCGACCAGCAGCTCCTTGCCGCCCGGCACCCAGCCGGCGAATTCCGCGTAGCCCAGGCCCGGCTGCGCCGCCACTGGCGGCAGCGCCGTCATGCGCCAGCCCTGCGCGGTGCGGCGCAGCAGCCAGAGTTCGCGCCAGCCGTCGGCCGGCACCGAGGCGATCGCGATCGCATTGCCCTCGCGGTTGATCCGCGCCGAGGCCGTCATCACCAGCCCCCACGCGCAGTGGCGCAGCAGCGGCGGACTGCCCTCCTTGGCGCCGTTCATGGCCAGCGTCAGGCAGGTTTCGCCCGGCTGTCCCGGCAGCACCGTCAGCGTGAAACCGGCCAGCGTCTGCGTCGACGGCCCCGCGGGCAACGCCGCCCAGCGCATCGCGTTGCCGCGCATCGCCGCGTCGTTGTAGTCGCGCTGATCGTCGTCCGACAGCTCGGCCGGCACGATGCGCGCGAAGGCCTCGAGCGCTCGCCGCGACGCGGCAGACGACGCATCCACCTGCAGGCTCGCGACCGGCACGCCTTCGCCGGCACCAGCGCCAGCACCGGCACGCCGCGCGCGGATGAAGGCCAGGCTGCTCCACACGCCCGACTGACGCATCAGCACGCGATTGCGCCAATGCGTCGCGAGCGCCGGATCGCGCAGGTCGACCTTGTCCAGCACGTCCGCGCGCCACTGGTCCATCTGCTCCCGCTTCGGCGGCGTCGCGGCCGGATCCAGGCAGTCGACACGCGTCAGCGCGAGCGCCGCGCGCGCCTTCTGCTCGGGCGTCGACGCCGGCATCGCCAGCACGCGCCGGAACGCCTCGCCGTCGTAGCAGAGCTGCATCGCGCCGGCCTCGCGATCCAGCGACCGGAAGCGAAGGCCGTAGCGCGCGGCCACGTCGAGCTGCGCGGCCACCTGCGTCTCCGTGGCCGTCGTCGAGCCATCCGCCTTGGGCTGCACACGCGAAGCGCGGTCGGCCAGCCGCTCGGCCAGCGTGCCCATCGCGTCGAGCGCCTCGGCACCGTCCGCGCCGTTGATCTGCTCCGCGCTCGCCGCCTGCACGTAGGCGGCGGCCAGGCCCAGCCCGAGTGACTCCGCGCCCGGCTGCTGGCGCACGACGCGCAGTGCGGCCAGCAGCGCCGCCGGCTGCGCAGCCGGGCCGGCCAGCGGCAGCAGCGCGGCCTTGCGCACGAAGCCGCCGCGCTCGCGGCGGTAGTCGTAGACCTGGAAATGATCCGGGCGCTCGCCGCGGATCTCCAGCGCCTCGCCGCGCCACAGCTGCGCCTGGGCGGGCGAGCCGTCCTTCGCCGCGGCGCGCAGCGCGACGTTGTCCTGCACCACCAACGCCGTGCGCACCGGCGCGACGCCGTCAGCGGCGACGGCCCGCTTGATCGGCGGCTTCGGCGCGACATCGCCCGTCGCCGCGTCGGCGGCGTGGACGCACAGCAGTTGCACGGCGACAGCGGCGATGGCGGCGGCCATCACGAGCTTCATGCGGCCCATGGCATTCCCCTTCCCGACGGCATCGGCCGCCGGGGTGTTCAAGGTCGTCAAGGTGTTCCTGGCGTTCATCGCGTTCATGGCATTCATGGCCTTCACTGGGCACCCTGTTCCTGGGCGGGCTCCTGCTTCGTCCCCAGCAGCGTCTTGCCGATGAAGCCGCCATCGGCCGGCGGCGGCGCGATGATCACCTGCACCTTGTCGGACAGCTTGTCGGCCATGGCCTTCTGGATCAGCAGCGGATGGCGGCTCAGCAGCGCGCCCTCGGCAGCCATCTGGTCGACGGCGACTTTCCCGATGCGCGTCTGGCGATACGCCTCGGCATCGGCCAGCTTCTCGCGCGCCTTGGCCTCGCCGTCGGCCTCGATGCCGCGCGCCTGCGCGTTGCCCTCGGCCATGCGGACCCGCGCGACGCGCTCCGCCTCCGCTTCCAGCTGGCGCTGCTCGACCTGGCGCTGCTTGAAGGGCAGCACATGCTTCATCGCCTCCTCCTGGCCCTTGGCGGCGATGACCTGCTCGCGCGCCGAGGCCTCGGCGGCCGTCTCGCGGCGCACCTTCTCGGCCGCGGCCTCGAGCTCGGTCTGCTTGACCTGCTTCTCCTTGAGCTCCAGCGTGTAGCGCATCTTCTCGCTCGCCAGGCCCTCGGCCAGCAGGTTCTCCAGCCCTTCGCGGTACTCGTGGGGCAGGTCGACGTTGCCGATCTCCAGGCCGCGCAGGACGATGCCATCCAGCGCCAGCTTGCGGCGCAGCTCGCCCTCGAGCGCCGCCTGAATCGGGCCGCGCTGCGTCGAGAAGATCTCGCGCACGGTGTGCGTCGCGATCTGGCGATAGACGATGCCCTGCAGCGCCGGGGCGATCACGTCGCCCTCGATGTCGTCGGGCAGCGAGGCGGCCAGTTGCGGCAGGCGGCTCGGATCGACGGTCCAGCGCACCGTCAGGTCCAGGCCCAGCGACAGGCCTTCGAGCGACTGCAGCGGCGCCTCGCCATCGGCGCGGGCGAAGCGGGTCGGGTGGTAGCTGCGGTCGCGCACCGGCAGGTCGCGGACCTCATGCAGGCCGGGCAGCTTCAGCACCGAGCCCGAGCGCGCCTCGGTGATGCCGCCCGTCAGCGTGTTGGTGCGCAGCGTGACGGCGCCGCGCGGCACCTCGTGCATCGGCGGGTGCGTCACCAGCAAGGCCACCGCGCCGGCCACGGCCGTCAGGCCAGCCAGCCAGGGCAGCGCGCGCACCAGGCCCGCGCCGGCGCGCCGGCCGAAGCCGTCGGCGCTGGCGGTCGCGCGCTCGAGGCCGGCGCCTTCGTCGCCGAACTCGGCGCCATGGCCGGCGTCGGCGCGGCGGGAGAAGCCGGGCAGTCGAGCCTTCAGCCGGGCAGCGGCGTTGCGGATCGATTGCAGGCGGTCGTTCATGAGGTCCTCCGGGGTGCCCGCTCACGGGCTGTTGGGATGTCGCTCATGGTCCGGAGACGGCGCGGAAGCCTCAATGCGGGCGGGTGGCGCCTCCCTTCACGGTCCGGAAGAAACCTTCACGGAGCGGCGGCGCGCGGGCGGCCGGGGCTGTCGATAATCCGGCGCCATGGTCATCCCCAGGAACAAGGTCGCCGTCATCGAGGACGACCGCCCCACCAGCGAGCAACTGGCCGGCTGGATCCGCGCCGCGCGGCCCGAGTTGCAGGTCGATCAATGGTTCGACCGCGACGCCGCCGAGGCCGCGCTGGCCCGCGAGCGCTACGAGATGGTGGTGCTCGACATCGAGCTCGGCCGCGAGCGCAATGCCGGCATCGCGCTGATCAACGAGATCAACAAGCTGGGCGCCGGCACGCCGGTGCTGGTGGTGTCGGCGATGCCGGCGGCGATCTATCGCGGGATCATGAAGGCGCTCGACGCCTGGGATTACCTGCAGAAGACCAGCTTCGACGAGGCCGAGTTCATCGACACCTTCCTCGACATCCTGCGCGCCGCGCGGGCCCGCGCGAGCGCCGAGCCGGCCGCGGCCGCGCCGCATGCACTGCAGCTGGACCCGCTCTGGCAGCGCAGCCCGCTGTGGAAGGGACAGCGCATCAACCTGCCGCTGACCGCGCAGCGCATCCTCGCGACGCTGCATCAGCGCGCGCCGGAGGTGGTGTCGTACGAGGAGCTCTACGACGTCGTGAAGAGCGGCCGCACCCGCGACAACGTGCGCAAGCATGTGTCCACGCTGCGCGAGGCGCTGAAGGAGGTCGATCCCGACTTCGACGCGATCGAGAACGTGCCGATGCGGGGATTCAGGTGGGCGGGACCGCGGTGATCGTGGCCCTCACCCCCGCCCTCTCCCGCGACGCGGGAGAGGGAGTGCGACTGGTGGCCGCTCGTCCGCTTTGGCGCCTTTCGGAAGCGAGGGGCGGCGCATGAAGCGCGGGTCGGAAGAGCGGGGCGGCGCATGAAGCTCGGACCGGTCGAGTTGCCGGCGCTGGCCGTGCCGCGCCTGGGGCTGGCGGCGTTCCGGCGTCGCGCGGTGGTGCACCTGGCCTTCCTGCTGCTGGCGCTGGCGACGGTGGGCCTCGTGCTGACGGTGCTGATCGACCAGAAGCAGCGCGCCTACCAGCGCTACGCGCAGGGCTTCCGGCAGTCGCTGGCGGAGATCGTGCTGCAGCTGCGCCATCCGAGCGGCCAGCTCGCGCTGCTCAATCCGACGATGAGCGCCGGCGGCCGCGACGGCCAGGCGCCGGTGCTGCTGCCGTTCTCGGCGATCGACTTCGACGACCAGAACAAGGCCCAGCGCGCCGTGGAGATGGCCGGCTGCGGTCTGCGCTGGCCCGATGGCGCGAGCCTGTGCGCCGCCGTCGGCGCGAACGCGTATGCGGGTGGATTCCTCTATCTCGTCGGTAGCCTGGAGAGCGGCCCGCTGACCGGGCGCCAGCATGGCGCGCTCGACCTGGCCGGCGTGCATCGCGCCCGTGTCACGCTGACGCTGCGCGGCGAGACGCAGACCTGGATCGCGCCGTTCGAAGGCGCGGCGGCGGCCGACGGCACCCAGCGCGGGCGGCTGACCGGCTTCATCGGCGCCGGGCCGCAGCTGCCCGGCAAGGCCCGGCCGGTGCGCGAGTTCCGCGGCTGGCTCTGGCGCGAGGGCCCCTGCGCCGAAGGCAGCAGCGGTCCGGACTGCGCGCGGCGGACCTTCTATTCGATCCGGCTACCGGTGGAGGCCTTCCAGGCGGCGCTCTTCGACGCCGCCGGGCAACGCGCGCGACCGGTGTGGCCGCCGGCCGACCTCGACCAGGCGCGCGTGCGGGTGGAACTGCTCGGTCCCGCCGAGCCGGCGAGGTCGGCCTCGGGCGCGTCGACGGCCGCGGCGGCGGCTGACCCGTCCGCGAGCGACGCTGCGCGTGGCGACGGCCCGGTGCTCTTCGACAGCGCGCGGCCGGGCGCGTCGCTGGCGCAGTCGCTGGACCGCATCGGCGCCTCGCTGCAGCCCGGCGAGACGCTGCGCATCGAGCGCCAGGGCCGGCAGCCGCAGACCATCGCCGAGCGGCGCGGGCCGGAGCTGTCGGAGCGCGCGCTGCCCTGGCTGATCCACGTGATGCGCCGCCTGCCGGTGCGGGGCGAGGTGCTGGGCGTGGGCGCCGGCACCGATGCCGCCGAAGTGCGCTGGCTGACCGCCTCCGACGAGGTCGCGACGCCGAGCGGCCGCTATCGGCTCGAGCTGCGCGGCGACCTGCGCAGCCTGGACCGCCAGCTCGCGCTCGAGGCGCGCCCGCTGGCCTGGCTAGCGGCCGCGATGCTGGCCGCGGTCGCGCTGGCCTGGCTGATGGTGGAACTGGGCCTGATCCGCGGCATCGCCGTGCTGACCAAGCGCGCGGCGGCGGTGTCCTACAACATGCAGGACGCGCGCGCGGACCAGCGCATCGGCGAGCTGGACGTGGCTGACCTGCGCGGTCGCGATGAGCTCGGCATCCTGGCCGGCAGCCTGGCCGACGCGCTCAGCCGCGTGAAGGACGGCCTGCGCCGCGAGCAGCTGCGGGCCGAGCGCGAGCGCGAGATGTGGCATGCGGTGGGCCACGAGATCATGTCGCCGCTGCAATCGCTGATGGTGCTGCACGGCGCGCCGGACGACGCCAGCCACCGCTACGTGCAGCGGATGCAGCAGGCGGTGAAGGTGCTCTACGGCAGCGCGCCGCCGAGCGAGGCGCTGGCCTCGGCCGACCTGCATCCACAGGCGCTCGACCTGGTCGGCTTCTGCCGGGAGATCGCCGCCAACGCGCATTACGCCGGCATCGCCGGCGTCAGCTTCTCGACCACCCTGCCCGAGCCGCTGCCGGTGCGGGCCGAGGCCTATGCGCTGGAGGACGCCGTCACCCACGTGCTGCGCAACGCGGACCGCTACCGGCCCGAGGGCACGCCCATTGCCCTCACGCTGGAGGCCGGCGAGCCCGGCGTGGTGCTGCTGCGCATCCACAACCAGGGGCCTCCGATCGACGCGGCGATGCTGGAGACGATCTTCGAATACGGCGTCTCCGACACCGCGCCGCAAGCCGCCGGGGAGCGTCGCGGGCAGGGTCTGTTCGTCGCCAGGACCTACCTGGCGAAGATGGATGGCAGCATCCGGGCATTCAATGTGCCGGAAGGCGTGGTGTTCGAGATGAGCCTGCGCCGCGCCGCGGCCTGAGGCTTGAAACCCGCCGGAGCGGCCCGACGTGGCCTCGCGCTGCGCGCCCTTCCGGCCCGACCCCGCAGGAGTTCCCCATGCCGATGAATGCCCATTACGCGCTGACCGAGCCGATCCGCGATGCCGTCGACACGCTGTCCAAGGAGCATCCACTGCTGGTGGAGTTCGGCGCCTCGTGGTGCCCGATCTGCGAGGCCGCCCAGCCCCTGCTGGTGGAGGCCTTCGGCGGCGGCCACGAGCGCATCCAGCACATCAAGGTCGAGGACGGGAAGGGGCAGCCGCTCGGGCGTTCCTTCAAGGTCAAGCTCTGGCCGACGCTGATCTTCATGCGCGACGGCCAGGAGGTGGAGCGGCTGGTCAGGCCCACGAACGCCGCGGACATTCGGGCCGCGCTGGAACGCATCGACGGCCCCTGACGGACAATCGCGCCCCATGACCCAAGCCCATGTGCTGATCCCCAAGGACGGATCGCCCGACCTGCTGTTCGTGCTGCTGCACGGTGCCGGCGCCGACGCCGAGCAGATGCGCCCGCTGGCCGAGGCGCTGCATCGCCAGTACCCGCGTGCGGCGCTGGTGCTGCCCGAGGGCTTCGAGCCGTTCGACGCCGTCCCGGGCGGCGGGGCGGGGTTCCAGTGGTATTCCGAGCAGGGCGACGACGCAGCCAAGGCGGCGCGCCTGACGGCGGCGGTGCCCGAGCTGATCGCGCTGGTGCGCCGCTGGGCGGCGAAGCTGGAGATGAGCTGGGAGCGCGTGGCGCTGGGCGGGTTCTCGCAGGGCGCCATCCTGGCGCTGGAGGCGCTGCAGCAGGAGGAGCAACTGGCGGGGCGCGTGCTGGCCTTCGGCGGCGCGTATGCCTACTGGCCGCAGCATGCGCCGAAGGAGGTGTCGATCCACCTGCTGCATGGCAAGGACGATGCGGAGCTGCCGTATTCCGCGCTGCTGAACGCGGCACGCGAGCTGATGGCGCTGGGCGCCGACATCACCGCCGACGTGCTGCCCAAGGTGGGCCATGAGCTGCATCCGGAGCTCATCGAGCGCGCGATGGAGCAGCTGCGGACCTTCATCCCCGCGCGGCTGTGGCGCGAGGCCGTGCTCGCGGCCGCCGAGCAGGACAAGAGCGAGCCGAGGCACTGACGCTCGCGCTCTCCCTCAAGCGGGAGAGGGAGCAAACCTCAATCGAGCGTGACCTCGGTCCTCACCGTGCCGGCCCGATCGGCCCACGCGACCAGGCTCAGCCGCGTGCCCTGCGGCGCTCTGACCACCCATTCACCGTAGGCGCGATCGCCGGTGATATCCCGCTCCGGCAGGAACGCCAGCTGCGTCTGCTTCGGCGCATGCCCCTCCAGCTGCGGCCCTTCCATCCGCGGCTTGCCGCTGATGAGCCCCACTTCGGGATCCACCGGCAGGAAGATCTCGAACATCACCCCGCGGGTCTGCTTGCGCGCCAGCGCCTGCTTGGTCACGTAGGCCGGCAGCCAGCCGCTGTTGCCCACCGCCATCCGCACCCGCCACGTATCCGGCCCGAGTGCCCGGACCTCCGTCCTCAGCAGCTCCAGCTTCGGCAGGCTGAGCGCGATCTGGTTCATCCACGCCGGGAACCGCGCCGCCTCGCGCTCGCGCAGGTGCGGCGGCGGGTTGCGCCAGAAGTTCATCTTGTCCCAGCCGCCGATCTCCACCGGCCCCAGCTGCGGATGCATGAACGCGGTCCACTCGACATGCGCCTGCCCGCCGCAGTGCTCGTCGCTCCACTTCAGCAGCTTGAGGTCGTCCTCGACCGGATGGTCGCGGAACCAGTCGATCCACTTGTAGCCGGTGATGCCCGCCTCCTTGTTGGGCGACCACAGCTCCACCACCCAGAACAGCGCCCCCAGGTGCTCGTACACCCAGTCCTGCGTGCCGGTGATGACCTCCTTGGGGTGGTACTTGAACTCGTGCCAGATGCTCACCGCCGGATAACCGGTGTGCTGCTCGCCCAGCCTGGAGAAGCGCTGGTAGGCCCACAGGTCCTCGGGCGCCATCTCCTCGTCGCTGCGAGTGCCGCAGGGCCGCAGGATCACGCCGCTGTGCGTGTGGAAGCTGATGGCCGCGCCGATGTTGGGATGGCCGACCATGAAGTCGACCATCGCGCGCACCTCGGGCTCGCTGGTCGGGTACGGGCCGGCGCCGACCTGCTCGAACTCCTGGCGCCAGCCAGCGGGGAAGTTCCGGTTCAGGTCCAGGCCCTCGCTGTCGCGGTTGACCTTGATGGTCAGGCCGTCGTGGTTGATGACCAGGCCCTCGGGCATCAGGCGGTAGTACTCGCCGCCGAATTCGCCGGGCTGGCGCGCGACCATCAGGCGCGGGTCGTCGGGATGCTTCTTGTAGCCGCCGTGCGGGTCGGGAACCCGCATCGTGAGGATGCGGCCGTCGCCGTCAATGTCCTCGACGCTCAGGCCCTCGACGGCCTCCTCGTCGAAGGGATACGGGCGCGTGGACGAGCGGATGTGGCGCGGCCGGTCGGCCAGCGCCAGCTCGGCGCCATCGGGGTTCAGGCGCGGGACCATGTAGATCGTGCGCGTGTCCAGCAGGTGGGTGACCTGCGCGTCGGTGCCGTACTTGCTCAGCAGGTCGTGCAGGTAGTACAGGCAGGTGGTGCAGGCGGTCAGCTCGGCGGCGTGGATGTTGCCGTCGAGCCAGAAGGCGGGCTTCTCGACGTCGATGCCGGTGGCGGTGTTGGTCAGGATGAGGACCCAGATCTCCCGCCCCTCGAAGCTCTTGCCGATCGACCGCACCGACACCAGGTTGGGACAAGCCTCCGCGTAGCTGAACAGCAGCCGGGTGAGCGCCTCGTAGCGGGGGAACTCGTCGAAGCGCGGGCTCGGCAGCGTGAGGGTCGACGCGGGCGCGGCGGCGGGCGGGAGAGCGGTCATGGGCGTCCCAGGGGCGGTGGCGGTGCGGCCGATTTTGCATGCCCAGGCCCCTGCGACCGAGAGGCCTCTCCAGCCCGCGACAGCGCGTTTACCCTGAGAACGGTTAAATTGCGGCCCTTGGGCGCGCAGGTCGACGACGACGGGCGCGCACCGCACGACATGAACGACGAGGCCGTCCGCGAGGGCGCCGAGGTGACTGCTGGAGAGATGGCTGTGAATCACTGCGAGAAGATCCCGTTGGGCACGCAAGGGGCGACCGAGTGGGAGGTGGTGCATCTGCCGTCGTCGCTGGGCGATTTCCAGGCGCGGGCCTTCCGCAGCCCGGTCACCGGCTCGGAGCACCTGGTGCTGTCGGTCGGTCCGCTGCAGGAGCGCGGCGGACTGCTGCGCGTGCACAGCGAATGCCTGACCGGCGACGTCTTCCAGTCGCTGCGCTGCGACTGCGGCCCGCAACTGCAAGGCGCGCTGGACCTGCTGAAGGACGAAGGCGGCATCGTCATCTATATGCGGGGCCATGAGGGCCGCGGCATCGGCCTGGTCGAGAAGCTGCGCGCCTACGCGCTGCAGGAGGCCGGCGTGGACACCATCGACGCCAACCTGCGCCTGGGCCATGCCGAGGACGAGCGCGACTACGCCGACGCCATTGACATCCTGTGCCTGCTGGGCGTGAAGAGCGTCCGGCTGATCACCAACAACCCGCAGAAGCGCGACGCGCTGGTGGCCGGCGGCGTCGAGGTCGAGGCGCTGGTGCCGCTGCGCATCGCGGCCAATCCGCACAACGAGCGCTACCTCGAGACCAAGCGCAAGCGGATGGGCCACTACCTGGAGTGAGCCCGGCGTGAGCCCGCTGCACGCCGCCCCCACCGCCGGCTTCGATGCGCCGTTCGAGCTGATGGGCGCCTGCCACGAGCGCATGGCGCGGACGCTGGCGCTGCTGGTGCGCCTGGGCGCCCACGTCGCGGCGCACGGCTGCGACGGTCAGGCGCGGGACGCGGCCGGCGACGTGCTGCGCTACTTCACCCTGGCGGCGCCGCTGCACCACGAAGACGAGGAACGGCATGTGCTGCCGCGGCTGCGCGAACGCGGCCAGGGCGCGCTCGCCGATCGGCTGGGCGCCGAGCATCGCGAGATGGAAGCGCAGTGGGCCGCGATCGCGCCCACGCTCGAGGCGATCCGCGACGGCCGCCTGCGCGACGACGACCTGCCCGGCGCGCGCGAGGGCTGGGACCGCTTCGCGACGCTGTACCGCGGGCACATCGAGGTCGAGGACCACGCGGCCTATCCGGCAGCGCTCGAAGCGCTGACCGGGCCGGAGCTCCAGACGATGGGCGCGGAAATGGCCGGCCGACGGAAGACGCCGTGGCCTGCCACGCCCAGGGACGAGGCGGCGCCTCCATCCACGTGACGGTTCACGCCGCGCCGCGGTGACCGTGGGCCCCGGATCCGGCCGTCGTCGGTTTCCTGACCGGGCGGCGCAGATCCTCAGCGCAATGACGGCGCCAAGGATCTGCGAGGTCAGAAGCGAAAGTCAGAAGCGACGCTGCGGCCGACTACGCCGCCATGCGGCGGCACTCGTCCGCGCAACGCTTGCAAGCGACCGCGCAATCCTGGCAATGGGGATGCTCGTGCCGGGCGCACTCCTCGCCGCAGGCATCGCACACGGCGGCGCACAGCTGGCAGAGTTGACGGTCGAACTGACTGCCTCGCGCCATGTAGCTCGCCGCGAGTCGGCAGATGGCGGCGCAGTCCATGTCGAGGGCAATGCACTTCGCCATCATCTTGACGTCCTGCTCTCGCAGGCAGGCGGTGGCGCAGTGGTCGCAGGCATCGGCACAGGTATTGCACGCCTCGACGCAGGCTTGGTTGACTTGATGGGCCATGTCGGTCTCCGGTAGGCCGGCCGCTTCAAGGCCGGCAAAAAGGTTGGAGGCCGCTTCGCGGGCGAAGCGGCCGCTTGCGGAGACGCTCAGGCTTTGGGCGGTGGGTCGGGCGGCGGCCGTACATGGGACGCCATCCCGAACGGCGGCTTGCGCGCCCACTCGAAGGTGAGCTTGAGCAGCACCGCCGACGCGGCGCCGGAGGGCGCGGTCGGGACGGCAGCGAGCTGGCACGGGCCGTGAAAGAGGCCGTGCGTGCCGGTGTCGGCAGCCGGCGCGTCGGCCACGGGGTGGTCGGGGGATTCGCCGTGCGCATGGCTCTCGCCGTGATCTGCCGACACCGCGCAGAGCATCTGGCAGATCACCGATGCCGTCGCCACCGGCACCATCGTGCCGAGCATGAACGCCACCAGCAGGCGCCGCAGCAGCGGCGACCGCAATCGCATCAACAGTGCAGCCACTTGGACCTCGCCATCGCGCTCGACCTTGATACCAGCAACATGCCTGCTCCCCGGAAGAGCCCTGCTGCCGGCAAGTGCCGTTCCCCGCCCGACAATGGCGCGGTGCCTTCGGCGCGCCCCACTCGCCCCTCGCCAGCGTGGCGACGACCCGCGTGGCGAACCTCCGTGATGCGGCAAAAACGTCTGCTTCGGCCGCGTCGGCGCCGCTGGGGAACAGCCCAAGCCGCTTGACCTTCCCACTGGGGCAAGGTCCAGACTCCTCGAGTCGCGGGCCCCTGGCCCGACGCCGACACCCCTCGACGTTCGCCAACCCCGTGGCCCTGCCGGTCACCCAAGGAGTCCCCATGAAAACGCTGCACGCCTGTGCCTTCGCCGTGCTGTCCCTCGCCTCGGTCGCCGTTGTCGCCCATGGCGACGAGGACCCCGCCAATCCCCGCCGCCATGACGGCGGGAAGGTCGAGGCGACCGCCTTCGGCCAGGAGGGCCGACCGGGGCAGGTGGTTCGAACCATCCAGGTCGACATGGCCGACAACATGCGGTTCACGCCGTCCGACGTGACGGTCAGGAAGGGAGAGACGATCAGGTTCGTCGTCCACAACAGCGGCCAGGTGCTGCACGAGATGGTGCTGGGCACTCGGGACTCCATCGCCCAGCATGCCGCGCTGATGAAGCGGTTTCCCAAGATGGAACATGACGACGCCAACATGGCGCACGTCCAACCGAGGCAGAGCGGCGACATCGTCTGGCAGTTCACCCAGCCCGGCGAGTTCCAGTTCGCGTGCCTGCAGCCGGGGCATTTCGAGGCCGGCATGGTCGGCAAGGTGATCGTGAAGTGATGGCCGCTCACGACCGCTTGTCACGCGCCCGCTGGCTGCCCGCCTTGCCGATCGCCTTCCACTTGCCTCGCAGCGCGATGCGCTCCAGCGCCGTCATCTCGCCGCGCTGCGCATCGCGCATCAGCTTCTTGTAGTTGTCGAGCCGGTCGGGGTCGACCTGCGCCGCCACGGCGCACCCGGGCTCGCCCTCATGGTGGCAATCCCGGAAGCGGCAATGCTGGGCGAGCGACTGGATGTCGTCGAAGGACGACGCCAGCGTGCACGCGTCCGCATCGGGCCGGAAGGTGCGCAGCCCCGGCGTGTCGATGATGCAGGCGCCGAGCGCAGTGCGATGCAGCGAACGGGCCGTCGTGGTGTGCCGTCCGCGGCCATCGCCCTTGCGCACGCCGCCCGTGTCCTGGGCGGCGCCAGCCAGCGTGTTGACCAGGGTTGATTTGCCGACACCCGAGGAACCGAGCACCACGAGCGTCTGTCCGGCCCGCATCCAGGGATCGAGCTCGGCGCAGGTCGCCGGCGAGAGGCCGTTGACCGGCAGCACCGGGACGGTCGGGGGCAGGCGGCTGCGCATCTCCGCGATGCGGTCCGGCGCGTCGGGCACGAGGTCGCGCTTGGTCAGCACGACGACCGGCGTGACCTCGCAGGCCGTCACCATGGCGATGTAGCGTTCCATCCGGCGCGCGTTGAAGTCGGCGTCCAGTCCCATCACGAGCAGCGCCGTGTCGACGTTGCTCGCCAGCGGCTGGCGACGCCCGTCATTCGCGCGCCGCGCGATCTGCGTGACGGGGTCGACGCGATCGGTGATCCAGGCCTGGCCGTGGATGTCCACCTGCATGCTGACCCAGTCGCCGATCGTCAGCGCTTGCGCGCTGGCTTGCAGCTGTTGCACCAGCCGGGGCAGCGCACGCGCGAGCCGCTCGCCGTGGCCGTCGTGCAGCGTGAAGCAGTCGCGTTGGGATTCGATCACTCGCGCCAGGCGCGAATTGGGTTCATGGGCGCCGAGCTGCGCGGCGCGGGAGGCGATCAAGGGGGTGAGACCGAGCGCTTGCAGCGTCTCGAAGTCGATGTCGATCATGGGAGTCCATTGAATTTGGCTTCGTTCGCGCAGGCGCGAACCCGACCACGCGCGATGGCGCATGGCGTGAACTGAGTGGGAAGCCGGCCGCGACTGGCGCGACGATCAATGGACCCGCGTTGAGCGCGGAGTCAGGAGCGCTGGGCGCTCAGGCAGCCGGACACGAGAAGGTCGACACGATCTGCTTGTTCCATGGTCTTCTCCTGTCGGGGTGGGTGGATGAAGGTCGCCAGTCTGCAGCGGACGGGGAGCGACGTCAATTTCGGCAAGATGTCGAATTCGGATGCGCCGGTTCGTCGTCCCTGCATCACCCCTCTCAAGGACTGCCCATGAAATACCTCGGCCTCGCCTACTACACCCCCGAAGCCTTCGCCGCGATGGCGCCCGAAGACGTCAAGGCCCTGGTCAGCCAGTGCCCGGCGCTGGACGAGAAGATGCGCGCCACCGGCAAGGTGCTGGTCTCCGCCTCGCTGGGCGACCTGGAAGGCTGGAAGACGCTGCGCCCGCGCGGCGGCAGGACGCAAGTCACCGACGGGCCCTACACCGAGGCCAAGGAAATGGTCGGCGGCCTGTTCATCATCGAGGCGGACAGCCAGGAGGAAGCGCTGCGCATTGCGTCCCTGCACCCGGCCGCCACGCTGGGCGAGGAAGGCGGATGGGCGGTCGAGCTGATTCCGATGGACTTCTATCTGGGCCGCTGAGGACGGGGCGGAATCACGGATACGCCGCGGGTCGCCGCGTCGCGGCGTCGCCTTGGCGCGCGAGCGGGTCGCGAGTCCGATACATTGCCGTCGACGCCGCCTCCGCGCGGCCACCCCTGCCGCGATCCCATGCCCCTGCGCCACCACACCGTCCCCGTCACCCCGTTCCGCCAGAACGCCTCCCTCGTCTGGTGCGACCTCACCCATGAGGCCGCCGTCATCGACCCGGGCGGCGAGGTGCCTCGGCTGCTCGCCGAGGTCGAGCGGCTCGGCCTGACGCTGAAGGCCATCTGGCTGACCCACGCCCACATCGACCACGCCGGCGGCACCGGCGAACTTGCCCGCCTGCGCGGCCTGCCCATCGTCGGCCCGCACCAGGGCGACCAGTTCTGGATCACCGCGCTACCGCAGCAGTCCGCGATGTTCGGCTTCCCGCCGGCGGAGATGTTCACGCCGACCCGCTGGCTCGAGGACGGTGACACCGTCCAGATCGGCCGGGAAACGCTGACCGTGCGGCACTGCCCCGGCCACACGCCCGGCCACGTCGTGTTCCACTCGGCGTCCGCGCGGCGCTGCTTCGTCGGCGACGTGCTCTTCGCCGGCAGCATCGGCCGCACCGACTTCCCCGGCGGCGACCACGACACGCTGATCCGCTCCATCACCGAGCGCCTCTGGCCGATGGGCGACGACACCGTCTTCGTCCCCGGTCACGGCCCCGAAAGCAGCTTCGGCGAGGAACGCCGCACCAACCCGTTCGTCGGCGGCCGCTGGGGCTGAGCGGCGCGGCGCAGCCCACCGCCCCCGCACTTACAGCGGCGACAGGCCAGTGTCCAGGAAGCGCGATTCTGGAAAGCCGCGCAGCGCCAGCGCGGCCAGTTCGACGAGCTCCTCGAAGCTGCGCTCCTTCTGCAGCACCGCCACGCCGCCCATGCGGTCAGCCGCGTCGGTCAGCTCTTCGCCGATGTAGCCGGTGGTGATGATCACCGGCACCCACGGCAGCGTCGCGCGCACGGCCGCGGCCAGCTCCAGCCCGTTCATGCCCGGCATGTTGAAGTCGGTGATCAGCAGCTGCATCGGCGTTCGCCCCTGCTCGATGTCCTTCAGGCAGTCGTCGGGCGACGCGTAGGTCCGGATGTCGTAGCCCGCCTTCTTGAGCAGCGCCTCCACCATCAGCAGCACGATCGGGTCGTCGTCCACGTAGACGACATGCTCGCCCTCGCCCGGATCGGCCACGCGGCTGAGCGCCGCCGTGTCGAGCGGCGCCGCCTCGTCGCCCACCACCGGCAGGTAGACGCAGAACTGCGTGCCCCGCCCGGGCGCCGATTGCACGTCGATGGCCCCGCCGTGCGCATGCACGATGCCATGCACGATGTGCAGGCCCAGGCCGGTGCCCTGCCCCCGCGGCTTGGTGGTGAAGAAGGGCTCGAAGAGCCGCTTCGTGACGTCCTCGCTCATGCCGTGGCCGTCGTCGCGCACGCTCAGCGCCGCATAACGCGTCGGCGCCACGCGGCCGATCGCGAAGGCGCGCGGTGCGTCGAAGTGCACCGCGCGCAGTCCCACATGCAGATGCCCGTGGCCGCCCGGCATCGCCTGCCACGCGTTGGTGCACAGGTTCAGCACCACCTGCTGCACCTCGGCTGGATCCACCGTCGCCACGCAGTCGTCGCCATGCAGGTCCACCGTCAGCCGCACCGTGGCCGGCAAGGTCGACCGCAGCAGGCCGATGCTGTCCTCCACCAGCGGGCGCAGGCGATGCTTGGCCAGTTCCTGGCCGCTGCCCCGCGCGTAGGCGAGGATGCGCTGCACGATGTCCCGCGCGCGGTCGCCGGCGCGCTTGATCTGCTGCATGTGGCCGCGCAGCGGCGAGTTGGCCGGCAGCTCGTCCAGCATCATTCCGGCGTGGCCGAGGATCGCCGCCAGGATGTTGTTGAAGTCATGCGCCACGCCACCCGCCAGCGTGCCCAGCGACTCCATGCGCTGGATGCGCACCAGCTTCTCCTCCAGGTCCACCCGCGTCAGCTCATCGGCCTTGCGCATGGTGATGTCGATGAACAGCACCACCAGCCCGAGCTCGCAGGGAAACGCGCGGCACTCGAACCACTTGCTCAGGCGCGCATTGAATTCCTCGTAGAGATGGGCCGTGCGCGACTGCATCGCCGCGCGAGCCTCGACATCGAAGCGCGCGCCCATGACGCCGGGCAGCGACTGCCAGTAGTTGCGGCCGATCAGGGCTTCCCGCTGCCGGCCGGTGGCGCGCTCGAAGGCGACGTTGACGAACTCGATGGTCCAGTCGTGCCGCAGCAGGATCACCGCGTCGGTGACGTAGTCGAGCGCCGCGCCGACATGCGCGGCGCCATCTTCAGGTGCGGCGGATGCACCCGATCCGTGCGACGGCTCTTGACGCGGCATTAACGCCCCCCGGTGGACGAGGCGCCACGGATGCACCCGATCCGTGCGACGGCTCTTGACGCGGCATTAACGCCCCCCGGTGGACGAGGCGCCAGTGTGGACCTCATTCGCCGGCCCGGCAATCACCGTGCCGCCCCCTGATTCGGGAGAGGGCCGATGGCATCGGGCTTTGCGCGCGCCGCGACGGCGCGCCGAGGGTCAGGATTTCGCCGGTGCGGGCGGCTGGAAGCGCTGCTCGGGCTTGGGCGCGCGGGCATACAGCCCCTGCACGCGCGGCAGCGTGCGCTCGATGTCGCGGATGCGGGTCGGGCCGGCCGGGTGCGTGGAGAGGAACTGGGGCGGTGCGCCCTTGCTCGCCTGTCCCATCTTCTGCCACAGCGTCACGCCGGCCTGGGGGTTGTAACCGGCGCGCGCGGCCAGCTCCATGCCGACCAGGTCGGCCTCGCTCTCGTCCTCGCGGCTGAAGGTCAGCGACAGCAGCTGGCCGCCGATGTTGGCGATGCCGCGGCCCATGTTGCCCAGGCCCAGCAGCGCCGCGCCGATCTCGATCGCGCCGTTGGTGGCCATGTTCTTGCCCATGCGCTCGCGCGCATGCTCGCGCAGCGCGTGCGCCATCTCGTGGCCCATGATCATCGCGACCTCGTCGTCGCTGAGCTGCAGCTGCTGCAGGATGCCGAAGTAGAAGGCGATCTTTCCGCCCGGCATGCAGAACGCGTTGAGCTCGCGGCTGCCGATGAGGTTGACCTCCCAGCGCCACTGCTGCGCGCGCGGGTTCCAGGTCGCGGCGAACGGGATGATGCGCTGCGCAATCGCGCGCAGGCGCAGCACCTGCGGATGATTGGCCGGCGCGAGCGCCTTCTGCGCTTGCGCCTGCCGCATCATCTGCGCGTACTGCTGCTGCGCGGCGGCCTCGACCTGCTCGGCCGAGACCAGCTTGGTGAAGCGGCTCTGCTTGCCGACGTCCACGCCCTCCTGCGCCCAGGCCGGCGTCAGCGCCGACACGCCGCCGGCGGCGAGCAGACCGGTGAACAGGCGGCGGGCGGGGTGCGCGGGCGCGCGGTCCACGCCGCAGCGGCGGCAATCGCAATGGCCGAATCCGGCGGGAGCACCCGGCAGCTGCGGGTCGGCATCGGGGAGGAAGTCAGCGTCAACCATGGCGGCATTCTAGGGAGGCGACAATGCCCCCCATCATGTCCCAGCCGCCCTTGATCACGCCGTCCCCGGCCTGTGCCACCTCGCCGCTCGACCCGCAGCAGTTCCGCGCCGCGCTGGGCATGTTCGCCACCGGCGTCACGATCGTGACCGCGCGGGCGGAGGACGGGACGCTGGTGGGCCTGACGGCCAACTCCTTCAACTCGGTCTCGCTGTCGCCGCCGCTGGTGCTGTGGAGCCTGGCCCGCCGCGCGGGCTCGATGCCGGTCTTCAGCCGTGGCTCGCATTACGCGATCAACATCCTGGCCGCGGACCAGAAGGCGCTCGCGCAGCGCTTCGCCACGCGCGACATCGACCGCTTCGCCGGCGTGACCTTCCGCGAGGGCTGCGGCGGCGCGCCGGTGCTCGAGGGCTGCGCCGCGGTCTTCGAATGCGCCAACCGCAGCCAGTACGAGGAAGGCGACCACGTCATCTTCGTCGGCGAGGTCGAGGCCTGCAGCCGCGCCGAGCAGGCGCAGCCGCTGATCTTCCACGGCGGCCGCTACTACACCGAGCTGCCGATCTGAGGCCGGGGCCTCACTCGCCCGCGTGACGGCCGACCGGCCAGACGGGCGCCATCCGTTGCAACGCGCGCCAGCGCCAGGCGCCCAGCGCGACGGTCACCAGGACTGACGCGGCCACCTGCCACAACGCCGGGATGTGCCAGCGATGGGTCGCCGCGATGCTGAGGCCAGTCAGCGCCACCATCAGCATCGTCAGCATCGCCGCACGCGCGCCCTTGGGAAGGCCCTGGCGTGACCAGTCGCGCCAGACCAGCAGGGTGGCGGGCAGCGCCACCGCGGCGAAGTTCAAGCCCAGCAAGGGGCTGCCCCAGCCGTCGTCATGTCCAGGCGCCAGCGCCTGGATCACCAGCATCATCGCGACGCCGGCTCCCCACAGCACCAGGTGATGGCGCAACAGCCGCAGCCCGATCACGCGGTTCATCTCGACGCCACGCGGCATGCCGGGCACCAGCGACAGCAGCGCCTGCTCGCGGCGCGTCTGGTGCAGCGTCGCGTCCAGCCCGAAGAACGGACCGATCATCGCGCTCATCAGGCCGATCGACAGGCCCGGCAGGGCCGCCCGAATCACCCGTCCGGCGCGGTCCGGCAGGAAGACCAGCAGCGCCACTTCGGCGATCAGGAAGACGACGAAGAGCAGCAGCGTCGTCGAGCCCGTGGCCGACCAGTGCTGCCCGCGCAACGCGGCGAATTCGGCGCGCGCGGTCACGCTCGCCGTGGTCGGGCGCGCCGTGCGCAGCAGGTATTCCCGCCACAGCGGATGGGCCCATTGGAAGCACCGGCCGAGCCAGCCCAGCGGTCCGCGAGGCCAGGCCGTGGTCGCGCTGCCCTGCATCGTCATCAGGTGCTGGACGCGCTGGCGCTGAGCCCAGGACTGGGCATGCGCGGCGCCGCCGGCCTGGAACAGGTGCCACAGGCCCGCGCCCAGCAACAGCAGCACCGCGCCGGTCTGGGTGAAGGGCTGGCGCGCATGCCACTCGCGCGCGATGTCCATCACCTGCAGCGCCAGTGACAGCTCGCGCAGCGGCGGCAACGCGATCCACGGCAAGACCCAGATCACCAGCCACATCACCGGCCAGCGCAGGCAGATGGCGAAGGACAGCATCAACGCCGCGGCGCCCATCGTGAACGCCAGCCCATGATCGAAGACCAGGCCCAGCAGTCCGCCGCAGGCCGCGGCCACGCCGAGGAACACGCCCAGCGCCGACTCGCGCAAGCGCCTCAACTGACCCGGCATCAGGTGCGCCGACAGCGGATCGTTCAGGCCCAGCAGCGCATTCGCCGCCGCCCACCAGGCCAGGTGCAGCGCGATGGCCAGCGTCACGCAGAAGGTCCCGGCGACGGCCAGCGGCTGGTTGCTCATCGTCGCCAGCGCGGTCGCGCCCAGCACCGGCAGGAGCAGCCACCAGACGCGCCCGACCTTGCGCCCCATCGCCCGCAGCACCGCGGCATGGCCGCCCAGACCGGGCAGCGGCAGCGCGGCGCTCATTGCGTCAGCTCCAGGAACAGGTCCTCGAGGTTGAGCGCCTCGCAGCGCAGCACGGCATCGGGCGCGGGGGCGTTCCCCTCGGCGAATCGCACCAGCCAGCGCGGCTGCTCGCCCAGGTCGCGCCGGCTCAGCACCTGGCCGCCGTGGGCGTCGACCGCCGCCTGCAGCCGGCCCACCGGACCGGCCAGCAGCCGGACCTCGTCGGCCAGCACGTCCTGCGGCGCCTGCAGCGCGATGCGACCGCGGCTGAGGAAGGCGATGTTGAAGGCCACGCGCTCGAGGTCGGACAGGATGTGCGTCGAGAACAGCACGGTGGTGCCGCGGTCGAGCACCTGGTCGACCAGCTCGCGCAGGAAGTCGCGCCGACCGACGGGATCGAGGCTGGCGACGGGCTCGTCCAGCACCAGCAGGTCGGGCTCATGCGCGAGCGCGCGGATGATGGACAGCCGCTGCTGCTGCCCCTGCGACAGCTGGCCCACGCGCCGGTCGCGCGGGATGTCCCAGCGCGACATCAGGCCGTCCACCTTCGCGTCGTTCCAGCGCGGATAGAAGCTGCGGAAATAGCGCAGCAGGTCCCCGGCCTGGAAGTCCTCGAACAGCGCGGCCTGCTGCGGCACGTAGCCCAGCCGGGCGCGCAGGGCGTCGTCGGGCAGCAGCGCGGGCTGGCCGAACAGCCGCACCTCGCCGGCCTGCGGCTCTCGCAGCCCGAGCAGCGTCTCCAGCAGCGTGGTCTTGCCCGCGCCGTTGCGGCCCAGCAGGCCCACGACCTGACCCGGCGCGAGCGCCCAGTCCAGCCCGGCGATCACGCCCGGCTGCCCCTTGAAGTCGACCCGCAGGCCGCTCGCGCGCACCGGCGGCGCGCCGAGCGCGTCATCCCGCAGGGCCTGCGCCGAGGCGCGGTCGCCCACCGACAGCGCGTGGGTCATCGCCGGTTCCATCGCTTGAGTCATCGCGTCTCTCCCTTGTCTTCCAGCAGCGTCTTGAACAGCGCCAGCACCTGCTCGGGCGGCAGCTCGAGCTGCCGCGCCTCGGCGGCCGCCTGGGCGAGCACCGGTCGCAGCAGCTCGACGCGGCCCCGCGTCTTCATCGCCTTCTGGTGCTGCGCCGCCACCACCATCGGCAGCCCGCGGCGACGCTCCACCAGCCCCTCCGCCTCCATCAGCCCGAAGGCCTTGGAGACCGTCATCGGATTCACCGCCAGCGCCTGCGCCAGCTCGCGCACCGACGGGATCTCCTGCCCGGCCACGAGCTGGCCGCTGGCGACGCGGCGGCGCAGTTGCTCCACCAGCTGGCGGTAGATCGGCTCGGAAGAGCCGGGGTTGATGCTGAAGAGCAGGTCGGTGTCCATCGGCGGATCGTTGGCGCGCCGACCGGTGTCGTCGACGTGTATCGCTACAGTAATACAGCAGGGAGCGGGACGTCAACCCCGCGCTTGCGGCGCCTGCGGGGCGCTCACTCGATGGCGGCGGGCTCGTCCTCGGTGTGCCGGTCCGGCTCCGAGGCGCGGAGGATTTCGCTCAGGACGGACGTGGCGTAGTTGCCAGCTGGCAGCGAGAAGGTGAGCACCAGTTGATCGGCTTGCGGCCATTCCCACGACATCTCCGCCGGGCTCGCCACCAGGGCGCGGCGCTCCTGATCCAGACCGGCGTGCTCCATGCCGTCGCACAAGGTGGCGTGACGCTCGGCCACGCCGTTCTCCAGGGCCTGCGCCTGGTCGGTGGTGCTGACGCGGCCGCGTCCCCAGAGCGGTCCAGTGGGCCGGCCCGCCTCGTCCATCACGTCGCCGGGCAGGGTCCGGCCCCAGAGCCCCTGCTGAATGCGCAGCGCCAGCACTTCATTGAAGACGAAGGAGCGCACCGCCGACAGGTAGATGCCCTTCTTCTTCGGGTTGCGCACGCGGATCTCGCGCGCCAGCATGGCGCGGCCCTGCTCGATGTTGCCGCCGTCGTGGCCGAAGCGCTGGGCGCCGAAGTAGTTGGGCACGCCCTGCGACGCCACGGCCTGGAGGTTGGCCTCGATGGCGTCGCGGTCGCCGGTCACCTCCCGCAGCACGATGCGGAAGCGGTTGCCCCGCAGATCGCCGGGGCGCAGCTTCTTCACGTGACGGCTCTGGCTCAGCACCTTGAACTCCGGATGTTGGAGCAGCGTCAGGTCGGGCGTCTCGCCCTTGGGCAGATAGATGCTGAACCACTGGCGGGTGATGGCGTAGCGGTCCTTGAGGCCGGCATAACCGACGTCCCTGTCCTGCACGCCGGCGGCCGCGGCCAGCTGCTGGGCGACGAAGGCGGTGTTGGCGCCGTTCTTCTCGATGTCCAGCCAGAGGTGCTCGCCCTCACCGGAGGGCAGCTGCAGCGGCAGTTCGGTCACGATGAAGTCCTCGTTGAGGAGCTTCAGCGTGGCGCTGGCGCCGGTGGCCGGATAGGCGTTGGGCCATGGCGGCAAGGTCGTGTATTGAGGGTCGGTCATGAGCGGTCTGGCGGCACCCGGCGTGAAGGAGGAAAGGCGGTCGAGCCGGCCCGGGGCCGTCGAGGCGGCGATTGTCCCTCGCTGTCCGAATGCCTCGGCGAGCGTCGACCCGGGCGCGCGGCTTGCTGAGGCCGGCTGCGCATCCTCCGCGTTCAATGTCCGTCCTCCATGCCGCGTCGTCGTCCTCCCTCGCAACGCACCCTCGAACGTCAGCTGCGCAGCTTTGGCTTGCGCACGTGGCGGCCCGGCCAACGCGAGGTCATCGACCGCGTGCTGCGCGGCCTGAACACGCTGGCGGTGATGCCCACCGGCGCAGGCAAGTCGCTGTGCTATCAACTGCCGGCGGCCCTGCTGCCGGGGCGCACGGTGGTCGTGTCGCCGCTGATCGCCTTGATGAAGGACCAGTGCGAACGACTGGCCGCTTTGGGCATCGCTTGCGCGCAGGTCCACAGCGGCCTGCCGGCCGCGGCGCTGTCGGAGCAGGAGGCCGCCGCGCTGGACGGCACCGCGCAGGTGGTGCTGCTCACGCCCGAGCGTCTGGAGGACAGCGACTGGGTCGCGCGCCTCGCCGAGCGGCCCACCGACCTGCTGGTCGTCGACGAGGCCCATTGCATTTCCGAATGGGGGCACGACTTCCGCCCCGCCTTCCTGCGTCTGGGCGCCGCGCGCAAGGCGCTGGGCGCGCCGACGGTGCTGGCGCTGACCGCGACGGCCACCGGCGAGGTGATCGAAGACATCGCCGGTCAGCTCGACATCCCCGCCGCCGGCTGCCTGATCGGCGGCAGCTATCGCGCCAATCTGCATTACCGCGTCGAGCCTCTGGCCAACGAGGCGGACAAGCTGCGGCGCCTGATCGAGATCGTCGCGCAGTCACCCGAGAGCGATGCGATCGAGGCTACGGATGCCGGCCCCTCCACCATCGTCTACACCGCGACGGTGAAGTCAGCGCAGGCGGTCCACGAGGCGCTGCTCGCCGCGGGCGTGGCCTCGACGCTCTATCACGGCCGCCTGCGCGCGGCGGCGAGGCACGAGGCGCAGGATCGCTTCATGCGCGGGGAGGTCCGCGTGATGGTCGCGACCAATGCCTTCGGCCTGGGCATCGACAAGCCGGACATCCGCCGCATCGTCCATTACCAGTTGCCGGCGGGGCTGGACGTCTATTACCAGGAGTCCGGCCGGGCGGGCCGCGACGGCGAACGCGCGGACTGCACGCTGCTGTTCGTGTCGGGCGACCGGTCGGTGCAGCAGTTCTTCCTGAATGGCCGCTACCCGGTGCCGGCGGATGCGCAGGCCTTGATCGAGGCGCTGCGCGAGACGCCGCCGGACGAAGCGGGATGGACGCTGGAGGCGCTGCATCGCCGTCTTCGACGGCCGCTCACCAAGCTGCGCGCGCTGGCGGCGCTGCTGGCGGAGGAGGGTTGGCTGTCGACCTCGGACGACAGCCTGCGGCTGGTCGATCCACCGCCGGGCGACGCCCAGGCCCTGCGCGCCTTGATGGGCCGTTATGAAGCGAAAGGCGAGCAGGACCGGCGGCGCCTGGAGCAGATGGTGTCGTATGCGCAATCGGGGCGCTGCCGGTGGCGGGACATCCTGGAGGCGCTGGACGAGGCGGCGGTCTTCGATCGCTGCCACGGCTGCGACAGCTGCGAGCGGATGGATGCGCATGAGCGCGAGGTGACGGATCCCCCTGGAACGCGGGAGTGGGGCACGGCATGCGGTGATTCGTCATGTTGAGCCGTGCGGCGGGCGCGACGAGGGACTTCTACACTGCGCGGATGTCATTCGCTCGTTCATCGCTGGTCCTGGCCGCTGCGGTCGCGCTGACCGGCTGCGCCTCCACCCAATATCCGCCGTGCTGGCTGGTCGGCGCATGCGCGTCGATCACACAGGCGTCGGAGACACTGGTTCCGCCCAAGCCACCGCAGGCACCGCTGCCGAAGCTTTGCGTAGCGCCATTGACCGCCAGACCGGGCACGCAGATCCGGGTGACGACCGTGGGCGCCAAGGCGACCGAGGCGGGCTTGGCAGGCGCGCAGGCGGCCTCGCAGCAGATCGTGGGGCTGTATCAGCGGAATGCGCCGGCGATGCTCGTCCAGCAGCTTCAAGCCCGCGGCGTTCAGGCCTCGGTGTGCAGCGCCGGCACGATGGATGTGGGCGCGAGGCTCCGGCTGTCGGTCGTCGGCATCAGCTCGGACAACGGCGGTGCAGGCGCGCGCATGCAGTTGGATGTGAACGGCGAATTGGCAGTGCAGGAGTCATCGGCATCAGCGGTGTATGCGACGGTCTGGAAAGGCACTTTCAAAACGGGAAGCCGCATGGCGATCACGACGGCTGACGAGGAAAACGTGAAGGCGTTCGCCGAGAACGTCGCTGCGGAGTTGTCGGGAACTGGTTGGGTGGCGAAGCCGCAGAAATGACGGGACGTCAGTCCTGAGTCGACCTGAGCGGTCGATGCTCTGATGGCGTGCAATGAGAATGCGTTCTCACACCGCCTCTCTGCAGAGCGATAAACGACCCGCGTCTCCGGTGTGGCGGGAACATCGTCAAGGAAGGTGCGCGTCTTCGCGGATTCTGTCGGCGCGGCGCCCCTGCGAAGAGCCATCGGCTCAACGGGGCCTGTCGCCCTCGCTAGCAATCCAACTGTGTGCCCACTCAACTCCCGCGCCGATCGCCGCCACGACCGCGCTCGAGAACCAGATCCAGAAGCCGATTTCCAGGCGCGCGACCGGCGCGCGGATGCCGGACTCACCGCCCCAGACGGCGTCCTTGATGCCGAGCGAGCTCAGCATCAGATAGCCCACGGCGACAAGCACCGCGATCGAGAACGCCGGCTTGCGGATCACCAGCGTGAACCACGCGACGCACATCAGCGGATTGGCCAACCAATGGGCGGTGCCGTTGTACCAACCAAGGCTCAGGATGAACAACCCGCTCACCGCTTCACCGCTGACATAGCGCAGCGCGGGCAATGCCAGCGAAAGCAGGTAGAGCAACACGCTGAGCGCGAGGAAGGCGAAACGAAGCGGCATGAGATGACACCGAGCCCGGCGGATGAATGGAGCAACGCGCAGTGTGCGGCAAGCCGTATCGGCACTCACGGACGGCTTGTTGAGGCTCGGCCGGTAGCACCCGCCGTCGCGACCAGCCAAGGCCTTCTCAGCGCCCGTCCAGGTAGGGCGCCTTCCACGCGTCGAACTGCGCTTGCCACTGCGCGCGGGCGCGCTCGACCACCGGATCGGGATCGGTGAGCGGGTCCAGCTGTGCGACCTCGCTGAGCCACTCGCGGTAGTCCTCGATCGCGTCGCTCGCGTACTCGTCCCCGTCCTCTTCGTCCTCGTCGATGAAGAAATACGCGCTCTCGTGGTCGACATACGGCTCGACGTCCAGGCCGCTGAGTTGCAGCAACTCGCGCACGTTGCGCGCGATCACCCACTCGCCGCCTTCGTCGCCGAACACGACCACCGGCCATTCCGCCGGCTCGCTGCCGTCATCCGGATTCCACAGCGCGTAGAACGAGCCCGAGCCGTTGGCCACGCCGATGGCCACCAGCCGCTCCAGGAACGCGGGATCGGCGGACCAGCCGGCCTCCAGGCCGCGCTTCTCATGGTCGGTGAGCCACAGGCTCTGCGTGTACTGCGTCTTGACGACGTTCTGGAAGCCGCCGAGGCGGATGAGGTCCTCGGGCACAGGGCGGCCCTGGAAAAGCGCGATGAACTGATGCAGGTCGAGCATGACGGCCCTTCAACATGGAAATCAGCGGGCGACGATACCCAATCGCCGAAGGCTGCCGGCATGACCTAGGTCGTGGTTCGATCGACCGCCCTGCGGCCGACGCCGGCTGGAGGAACCCGCTCTTCCGGATTCAGAGCGCGTCGAAGTCCGGGGCGGAGTCACCCCGAGGTGATGGCTCGAGGTCAGTCCCACTTTCGTCGCGGTATGCCTCGGCCCTCCGCATGATCGGATCAGGAACGAAATTCGCGTCCACGTATTCGACTGCAGCGATCAACAGAGGTCCGCCTGGCCCCCGGATCTCTACCCGGTCGTGCTGCAGATCAACTGACACGTCGTCCTGGCCAGCAAGTAGCGCTGCGGAGTCGATGCATTCAATGCTTGGCCCGCTCAATCTGAGGATCAGATCGACCGCGGTGTAGCCCAAACGCCGCCACCTCTCAGTTGCGCCGGCGGGAATCGACGAGAAGGCGAATGCCACCTTGAGCGCGCCCGGAGCGAACACGACGCGCAGAAGTCCCAAGTTGACCAAGGCCGGCGCGCCGCTCCTGAAGTACTGCCGGACCGAATTTGGATACCTCAATTGACGTGACCAGTCGCTCATGCAATGTCTCTTTCTCTTTTCCTCTTGGGACCGGATATCGGTGGTTCAGGGGAGCAATCGACGACGCATTTCGGCCGGGTAACTCACGAAACCCAGTTCGAGATAGAGGCCCTTGCCTTCCGTGGTCGCGCCAAGGTTGAACTCTCGAACGCCAAGCTGCTCACACCGGTCGAGCAGGCTTTTGACCAGCGCTCTCGCAACGCCCTGCCGCCTGAATGCGCAGCTCGTATAGACCGCGACGAGTCGCCCCATCACCCCGCCCGGATTCGCGCGAGTGGGGCCCCAGTCCAGGAGCACCACGCCCGCTCCACCCACGACCTCACCGTCGCTGACCGCAAGCATGCCAACGTATTGTTCGGAGTCGATTCGCGCCCTGACCCAATTCGCGTAGGGCTGCCGGAGTGAAGCGTCCTCCGGTCGGTAGCAAGCATGATTGGCAATCGTCATCGAGTCGCTTGAAACCGCTCTGCGTAGCGTCCAATTCGTGTTCATGGCTCATTGTCGGGCCCTGAGTCAACGGCGCCCGGCATACCGACGTCAACGCTCTGTCGACGGCTCGCCAAACCACCGCCGAACAGCCTGCTCCAACTCCGCGTCATCGCCGCCGCTCCCAACCCACGCGACGACGCCGTCGGGACGCACGAGCAGTGCGCGCATGCCGAGGTCCTCCTTCACGCCGCTGGCGACATAAGCGATGCGGTCCGTCCAGCCCCGGGACCACTCGCACAGCGGTGCCGCGGCGTCCATGTCCAACAGCAACCCCTGGCCCGTTTGCAGATGCGCCGCCAGCGTGGTCCCGTCATCCAGCGCAAGGTCCGGCGCGCTTCGGCCGACCAACGGGTGGGCGTCGCCGAGGTCGTGGCGCAGCGTCGCGCCCCACACGCGTTCGGCGAAATACGTCGCCCCGTCGCGGGTCTCGATGAGGTCGCGCATGATCGCGGCCAGCGCTCGCGTCGCCGGGCTCGGCCGCATCAGCGCCACTTGCGCGCGCGACCAGTCCAGCACCTGGGCGCCAACGGGATGCCGCTCGGCGGTGTAGCTGTCGAGCAGACCTTCGGGTGCATCGCCGCGGATCGTCGCCGCCAGCTTCCATCCCAGGTTCATGGCGTCGCCGATCCCGAGGTTGAGTCCCTGCCCGCCCAGCGGCGAATGAATGTGGGCGGCATCGCCGGCCAGCAGGATGCGACTGCGGCGATAGGACGTGACCTGACGGGCCCGGTCGGTCCAGGTGGTGGCGAGGCGCAGCGCCTTGACGCGGACCTCCGTGCCGCTGACGCGGCGAAGCACCGTCTGCACATGCTCAGCGGTGATTGGCGCGGTGCCGTGGAAATGACCGCCATCGAAGTCGACCATCGCGATGACGCCGGGCGGCTGGTAGGTGTACATGCCGGTTGCCGTGTAGTGACGGCCCGGAGCGAGCGCCGCGCCATCGGCCAGTTCCACGTCCACGGAGTAGCCGGTGAACTCCGGCTCGGTGCCGGCGAACTCGAAGCCAGCGGCCTTGCGCACCCGGCTGCGACCGCCGTCGCAGCCCACCAGCCATCGCGCGTGCATCGCCTGACCGCCAGCCCGCACGCAGACGCTGTCGTCCGACTGCGTCAGGTCCTCCACGCGCACCCCGCGGCGGATCTTCACGCCCAGCGCCGTGGCGCGCGCCGCAAGCACCGATTCGATATGGGCCATGGTGCTGGGCTGGCTCTCGCTGAACGGGCCTGGCAGGCGCCAGGGCCAGCGCGCGGTCTCGATCCTGTCGTGGAAGAACTGGATCCCCGCGAAGTGGCCACCAGGTCGTCGAGGTTGCTGCGCCCATGGTGGCGGCGGCACGGTATCGCCGCTGCCCGCGGTCCCGACGACGGCGTCGAGCAATCCGCGGCGGTGCAGCGCCTCGAGCGTGGGGATGGACAGGCCGCGGACGCCGAACGGCGGCTGCTTGAGCGGTGCATCGGGGCTGGTGGCCTGCTCGAGCACCAGCACCGAGCAACGGGCGAGCCGGAGCTCGCAGGCCAGCATCAGGCCGACAGGGCCTGCGCCCGCAATGATGACGTCGTGTTGGGGGATCGTGCGCATGGACGTTTCCTCTCTCGTTGACCGTTCGGCCGGAGCGATTCTTCGTCTTGAGAACCCACCGACGAACCCGGCGATGCAGGACTGCATCGGACGTTCGTCGTGGGGACCCATGCGCGGGCAGAGTCAGAGCTTCCGTGAGGAAGGACCTGGGCTTACCAGACCAGATCTGCCTTTTTCGACGGGCGGAGTGTAGCGCCCCTCCCCGCATTCACCGCATTCAGGGCATCACCGTCCACCCGGACGGCGACCAGCGCAGCAGCACGTCCGTCAGCGGATTGGCGGACTTGCCCATGATCTCGCGCACCTGCGCGCGCAGCGCGTCGATCGTCGCGGCATCGTCGTCGCCGACGTAGAGCACCGTGTCATTGGACGGCGCGGCGACGATCAGCTTGCCCTTCTGCGCGTCGGCCAGCGGCTTCCAGTCGTCGATGAAGACCAGGCGGCTGGGTTGCGGCACCGGACCGTCGAGCTTGCCCACCTCGCCGGGCGCCGCGGGCTTGGCGGTCTGCAGCACCTGCGGCATCGCGTCGTAGGTGTTCTTGCGCGCGGTCTCGCGCACCTGGTCCACCGACAGGTTCAAGGTCTTGTAGTCCTTCTCGCTGATCAGCCGCGAGGCGCGCAGCGTGTCGAAGACCGGCACCGTCACCAGCGGACCGACGAAGGGCCGCGGACGGAAGGTGGTCGCGTCGCCGCCGACCTCGCGCTGCGCCTGCTGCACCGACGCGGCCGTGCGCACCGCCAGCCGCAGCGTCTCGCGCGTGGCCGGGATGGTCGCCGCGCGGAAGGCCTGCGTCCGCGTCTTCACGAAGGCGTTGACGTCGTCTGCGCAATGGCTGCGGTTGCCCTGGCACGCCGCATAGAGCTTGTCGAGCGGCGTGCGCTCGCTGGCGATGCCCAGCGTCAGCGGCTCGCGGACGACCACGGTCGCATCGCCCAGCTGCTGGCGCAGTTGGCTCGCGACGTATTCGGTGAAGCCGGGCGCGTCCGGCGGAACGACCGTCGATTGGGCCTGGGCGCCCGTGGCCGCAACACCGAGCCATGCCATCGCCGCACAGGCGGCACGCAGGGCAGCGGCGCGCCGGCCAAGGACGCGGGAAGGACGAAGACGCATGACGGGCATGAGGACCTCCGTGTTTTCATGGGGAGGCCCGGGCTGGGCAAGAGGCGCTCCCGCGCCCCGCCCCGCCGGTCGGTCAGGTGCCCTGCACGCGGTACTGGTCCGCCTTCGCGAGGCCCTCCATCGCCGGATCGCTGACCGACGGCGCGCCGGTCTCGATGTGGCCGGCGAAACGGCGCAGGAAGTCGGGCTGGCCGCCGACCCGCACCGACACGTCGTACCAATGCGCGGCTACCGCGACGCCCAGGCGCAACTCGCTGCGACTGCGCGCCGGCACGTTGACGCTGCGCGGCGCGCCGGTCTGGTACTTGTTGTGGGCGACGCTGAAGGTCGCCGCCACCGGACCGGTGTTGACCAGCGTCAGCACCAGCTCGCCAGTGGCCGGCGCGGCCTGGGCGATCACGTCCGGATTGGGCTGGCCGGCCGCCGCCGCGCGACGCGCGTTGCCGGCGATGTGGCGATGGAAACCGTTCGGGCCGAGGATCCACAGGTCGTAGGCGCCTGTCGTCTGCGGCACGAAGCTGCCGGTGAGCTGCTTGCCCGCCTCGACGGTGTAGCGGCGCGGGATCTCGTTCAGGCGCGTGCGGTCGTAGACGTGGAAGACCGCCGCGGCGGTGCCGGTGTTCTGGAAGGTGATCGCGATCGTCGTCGCATTGGGGCCGGCGCCGGTGGTCAGCGCCGCGGTCGCCTGCAGGTCATAGGGCAGTGGCCGCGCGGGACGCACGCCGGCGTTCTGCGACGGCAGCTGCAGCGCGCCGGGCACCGGCGGCGTCGTCGTGCCGGGCAGCGCTCGGGCCCGGTTGGCGAGCGCCACGGTGCCGGGCAGCTTCGAGAAGAACTCGCTGTCCTCCGGATCGGCGAAGTTGAAGCACGAGGTCAGGTCGCCGGCGACCGCGCGACGCCAAGCGCCGATGTTGGTCTCCTTGACGCCGAAGCGCGCCTCGATGAAGCGCAGCACCGAGGTGTGGTCGGACACCTGGGAGTTGACCCAGCCGCCCTTGCTCCACGGCGACACGATGTAGAGCGGCACGCGCGGGCCCATGCCGTAGGGACGGTGCAGGTAGGTCGGCGAGGCGCCGTTGAGGATCTCGCAGTACTCGCCGGTGGTGTCCACCGTCGATGCGCCCGCGAGCACCGGCTGCGCCGGGTTGGCGTTCCAGCTCACATAGGACGGCGCGGCCGGCGGCGGCATGTGGTCGAAGAAGCCGTCGTTCTCGTCGAAGTTGATGAACAGGACGGTCTTGGCCCACACGTCCGGATTGGCGGTGAGCGCGTCCAGCACCTTGGCGGTGTAGTCCGCGCCCTGCGCCGGGCTGGACGGGCCGGGATGCTCGGAGCCCTCGGCGGTGGCCACGATCCACGACACCTGCGGCAGGCGGTTGTTGAGCACGTCCTCGCGCAGCAGGTCCAGGTCGCGGGTGGAGATGCCGCGGTCCTTCAGCACCTGCGAGTAGCCCGGGCGGTTGTACCAGCCGTCGCGGAACACCTTGAAGCCGGCCAGCGAGTTGTCGGTGAAGTTGTCCGCCATGTTCTGGTAGACCTGCCAGCTGATGCCGGCCGACTGCAGGCGCTCGGGGTAGGTGGTCCAGGTGTAGTCGTCCAGCGGGTTCGGGTTGAACCAGTCGTGGCTGTTGTCGGTGGACGGGCCGTTGCCCAGGCGCAGCGGGTCGTTGGTGCCGGTCCAGAGGAACAGCCGGTTGGTGTTGGTGCCGGTCTGCGTCGAGCAGTGGTAGGCATCGCAGAGCGTGAACGCGTTGGCGAGGGCGAACTGGAACGGCAGGTCCTGCGCCGTGAAGTGGCCCATCGAGTGGTTCTGCTTGGCCTTGGGCCAGTTGTTCATGCGGCCGTGGTCCCAGGCGGCCTGCGCGTCGGTCCACGAGTGCGGCGTGCCGCTGACGCGCATGAAGGCGAAGTTCTGCGCGGTGTTCAGGTGGAAGGGCGCGATCGCGCCGGGCGCGGCGTTGTTGGCGGTGGGCTGGACCCAGATCGAGCGGCCCTTGACGTTGGCCGAGTCGGCCACCGGCGCGGGGAAGGGGTCGCCGAAGCCGCGCACGCCGTTGAGCGTGCCGAAGTAGTGGTCGAAGGAGCGGTTCTCCTGCGTCAGGATGACGATGTGCTCGACGTCCCGGATCGTGCCGGTGCGCACGGCTGCGGGAATGGACAACGCGCGGGCGATGGCCTTCGGGAAGCTGGTCATCGCGGCGGTGGCGCCGGCGGCCGTGGCGACCGCGCGGAGGAACTGGCGGCGGGGGGCTTGCTGCTGCGTCATGGCGGGCTCCTCAGGTGGCGGATTGGGAGGCCTGGCGGCGGCGGATCACCAGCGCGGCGACGGCCAGGCCGCCCAGCGCGAGCGCGCCGGAGGCCGGCTCGGGGACGGCGGCGGCGAAGCTCAGGTCGTCCATGACGAAGAAGGCGGGGTCGTTGCTGCGGAACACCAGGCGGTCGACGAGGCCGGTGTAGCCGCTGGCCAGGAAGGCGGGCGTCTCGCCCAGGTTCAGCGTCGACGTCGAGGCGACCAGCAGGCCGCCGCGGTACAGGTCGATCGCGATGTTGACGCCGTCGAAGCCGGCGAACCAGGCGCCCTGGAAGGTGCTGGGGGTCAGGAAGCCGATGGCGCTGGTGGCGCTGCTGCCATCGAAGCCCAGCGTGGCGCGGCGGTCGCCCGAATGCGGCGTGTACGGGGCTTGCTCGCCGGCGTACTGGAACCAGGAGCTGGCGGACCAGTCCAGGCCGGCGTAGTTGGCGGGCACGAAGCCGTCGGTGGCGAGGTCGTCGAAGGTGACGACGGTGGCGGACGCGAACGAGGCGGCCAGGGCCAGCGTCAGCGGCAGGCAGACGCGGGCGAAGTGGCGGGCAAGAGGCTTGCGCATGAGGACTCCAGGGAGGTCGGCGGATGGGGATTGCCACCGCGGCACGGCACGCGCGGGCCCGACTGGAGGGTCAGGCCTTGACGGCGCGGGGGCGGTGGAACGCGGCGGATGTTCAGAGGCCGAGGTGACAGACCGGTGAACGGTCGATGTCATCGACAGGCTTGGCACTTGCCCCCGGCGGCGCTGTCGCCCGAAGCGGGGGCGCGTCCCCGAACCGACGCGCGGCTGTCATGTAACCCTGGGTGTTGCGCGTCTGCGAGCAAGGGTATCGACGGTGACGCGATGCATCGCCGGGCCACCTGTCGCAGGCCTGACGGACACCCCCATGATCAGGATGCGCAGGGGGACCCGCCTCCCTCGATCAGTTCCCCCATCGATCCCGCAATTCGGAGGAAAGACACGCGGCCGGCGGCTGCCGACACTGCAGGTCTTCGGGTCATGGGACCCGCACGAAGGAGCCGCTCATGAGCGCCATGCCCCGATACGCCTTCAACGATCCTCCTCTTCAGGAACAAGCCATGAACATGACGAGCCCAACGACGCACAGCAGCGAGCGAGCAGCGCTCACCCCCTCCGCCCACCAGGACCCCGCCGACTTCGAAGCGTTGGTCCACGCCTTGCAGCACCCTCACCTGGTCTTCGGCGACGCGGCTGATCCCGATCTCGTCGCGAGGTGCGAACTGGCCGATTGGGAAGGATCCGCCGCTGCGTTGAAGCGCGTGCTCCAGCGAAGCGGACTGACAGCGGCGAACGCCCTGCAGCTGCTGCGCCTGGCCGGCGATTTCACCCGCCTCCACCACATCCGCCTTGACGGCGCACCGTGGTTCTGCACCTTCGAAATGGACGACGACTGCTGGGTGCGGTACGACGTCCACACCTGCCTGGACTATGACCATGCCTCGATCTGGGACAGCCGATATGACGACCTCCTGACGAAACACAACCTCGATCGCGAACGCTTCTATCTGCGCTTCCTCGACAGCGGCCCGCGCTGAAACGCCAGAGGCTCAGGAGGACTCATGTTCCACAAGGCTCATGACTGGCTGCGCCTGGCGCGCGAACTGGCGCGCCATACCGATGAAGCAGCCCAACGATCGGCAATCAGCCGCGCCTACTACGCGGCCTATCACCGTTGTCTCGCTTGGGAGAAGCAGCTCCCCTCGCTGGGACAAGACGCTGGCTTGCATGGTGTACATGCGCGTCTCATCTCGCGGCTGCATCACCCCCACGGGGCCTGCAGTCACCACCAGGCAAAGCGATCAAGGAACCTCGCCCGCCTGTTGCAGGAGCAACGGCAACGGAGGACGACGGCCGACTATGAATGGGACGATCCCATATCGCCAACAGCAGTGGACAAGCAATTGAGGGCGGCAGCTCGCGTGCTGAGCGACTGCGACAGGTCGGCCGCCGGCCGCTCGCAACTGCAAGCACCTACTGCCGGCCCTCGGCGAAACGCTGGTACCAAGCCACCGCATCGGCATTCGCCATCGCATCGCGCTTCATGACCTGTTCGGCCGCGGCGCCGAGCAGCAGCTTCTTGATCGGCAGCTCCATCTTCTTGCCCGACAGCGTTCGCGGAATCGCGGTCACCTGGTGGATCTCGTCCGGCACATGCCGCGCCGACAGCGCCTTCTTGATCGACGCCCGCAGCCGCTGCTCCAGGTCGGCCTCCAGCGCCACACCGTCCCGCAACTGCACGAACAGCAGCAGGCAGCTCGGCCGTCCGAGGTACTCCAGGTCCACCACCAGGCTGTCCAGCACCTCCGGGTGCGTCTCCACGGCGCGATACAGCTCGGCCGTCCCCATGCGGATGCCATGCCGGTTGATCGTCGCGTCCGAGCGCCCGTAGATGATCCCGCCGCCCGACGGCGTGATCCGCAGCCAGTCGCCATGCCGCCAGATCCCCTCGCCATTCGGGCCGCGGTACATGTCGAAGTAGCTCGACAGGTAGCGCTCGTTGTCCTGGTCGCCCCAGAAGTACAAGGGCATCGACGGCATCGGCCGCGTGCAGACCAGCTCGCCGACTTCGTCGATCAGCGCGCGGCCCTGGCCCTGCGCGTCGGCCTCCGAGAACGCATGCACCGCCGCGCCCAGGCTCCGCACCTGCATCTGGCCGCGCACCAGCGGCTCGGTGATCAGACCGGTCAGGAAGGCGCCGGCGAAGTCGGTGCCGCCGCTGATGATGCAGATCCAGATGGGCTGCCCGTCCGGCTTGGGGCAGTGCGCCCAGATCCAGTCGTAGCTCTCGTCCGCCAGCGGACTGCCGGTGCTGCCGACCGCGCGCAGGCGGCTCAGGTCGCCATGGCGCAGGGGCTCGACGCCCGCCTTCAGGCAGCTCGCGTAGAACGCCGCCCCCGCGCCGAAGAAGGTCGCGCCCGACAGCGCCACGAAGCGCCACAGCGTGCTCCAGTCCGGCGCGTCCTTCGGGCCGGCGGGACTGCCGTCGAACAGGCAGATCGTCGTGCCGCCCATCAGCGCGCCGACCTGGCAGTTCCACATGATCCAGCCCGTCGAGCTGTACCAGTGGAAGCGGTCGCCGGTGTCCACCGTCGCGCCGACGTTGTTGTGGATGGCCCCCTTGAGCATCTCCAGCAGCACGCCGCCGTGCCCGTGCACGATGGGCTTGGGCAAGCCGGTCGTGCCGCTGGAGTAGACGATCCACAGCGGATGGTCGAAGGGCACCGGCTCCGGCGCGCGCGACACCGGATGGGCGACCAGGTCGTCCCAGCGATGCGCACGCCGCGCCGGGCCGCCCGAGCCGGCCTCCCGAGCCAGCGGCGCGGGATCCGCCCGCGGGTCGAGGTTGGCCAGCAGCACGACATCTCCCACCGTGGGCAGCGCGTCGAGCAGCTGCGCCAGCATGCCCATGCGGTCGATCTCCTGGCCGGCGTAGCGCACGCCGTCGGCGGCGATCAGCACGCGGGGCTCGATCTGACGGAAACGGTCCAGCACCGCCACCGGTCCCATGTCCGGCGAGCACACCGACCAGACCGCGCCGAGACTGGCCACCGCGAGGAAGGCCACCGCCGTCGCCGGCACGTTGGGCAGGTAGGCGACGACTCGATCGCCGCGGCGCACGCCGAGCTCGTGCAGCGCGGCCGCCAGCGCGCCGACCTGGCGCTGGAGCGCCGGCCAGCTCAGTTTGCCGAGTTCGCCCCGGGCCAGCATCGCCTCGTCGGCATGCACGATGGCCGGATGGCCGGCGGCGTCGGCTGCGTCGACATGGCGCAGCGCCTGTGCCGCGACATTCAGCGTGGCGCCGCGGAACCACACCGCGCCCGGCATGCGCTCCTCGCAGAGCGCCGCTTCGAACGGCGTGGATGAGCGCAGGTCGAAGTGATCCCAGATGCTGCGCCAGAACGCGTCCAGCTCCGTCACCGACCAGGCCCACAGCGAGGCGTAGTCATCGAAGACCAGGCCGCGCTGCTCGCGCAGGAAGCGGCGGTAGTGGTCGATCTGCGGCGTCGGGACCATGCGACTCTCCTTGTCGAGGTCGGGAAGGTAGCGCAGATCCGGTGCGGGGCGCGTCACGCGTGTGACCGGGAGTGAGAGTCAGCGCGGGGGCAGCTTCGTCGTGTCGATGTCGACGTAGGGCCAGAAGATCTGGTTGAAGTACGGCCGGCGGAAGCCGAGCAGCCAAGGTTGGGCCAGGTCGTTGACGATCCGATGAACGCGGAACTTCTGCGGCATGTAGGCGGTCAGCAGCTTCTGCGCATCGCGCAGCAGCGCGGCGCGCTCCGGGCCATCGGGCAGGACCATCATGCGGCGATAGATCTCGTCGTAGCGCGCCAGCTTGAAGCGGCCCAGGTTCTGCCCGCCCGAGGCCGGCCCGTACATCAGCTCCAGCCCGAGCTGCGCATCCGGCGTCGAGCTGTTGAAGCCCAGCTGCCAGATCATGAGCTGCCCGGCGCGCGCCGACTTCAGGTTCTCGGGCCACTGCGCGGTCCGGATGCGGATCTGCACGCCCAGCTTGTCCATGTCGCGCTTCCACAGCTCGTCGTAGGGCTTGGAGCGCGAGTCCGGCGAGGACGCGATCTCCAGCACCAGCGGACGGCCGTCGGGCTGGTCGCGCCAGCCGTCGCCATCCTTGTCGACATAACCGTAGGTGTCGAGCAGCGCCTTGGCGCGCGCCAGGTCGAAGTCGCCGTTCTCGCTCTTGTAGTCGGGGTCGTAACCCCAGGTCATCGGCGCCACGACCGACTGCGCCGGCACCGCCTGGTGGCGGCGCGTGCGGGTGATCTCGGTGGCGATGTCCGTCGCCAGGCCGATCGCGCGCCGCAGCGCGACCTTGTCCGGCGTGTAGCCGCCGACCGTCGGGTCTTCCATGTTGAAGTAGTACATCGTGCGGTCGCTGGCCAGCACGCTGTAGAGCTGGATGCCCTGCTTCTGCAGGTTGGGCGCGATCCTGCCGTGCGGCGCGGCCACCTCCGCGTACTCCTCGGGCAGCAGGTAGAGCAGGTCGAACTCGCGGTTCAGGAAGGACAGCCAGCGCGGCTGGCCCTCCTCGATGATGCTGATCTCGACCGCATCGATCATCGGCAGCTTGCGGCCCTTGAAGCGCGCCAGCAGCGCCTGGCCCTCGGCATCGCCGGGATTGGGCTGGGCGTCGTAGAACACGTCGCGGTAGCCGGGGTTGCGCACCAGGCGGATCAGCGAACTGCGCCGCCAGCGGTCCAGCATGAAGGGCCCGGTGCCCACCGGATGCTCCATCGTCTTGCCGGCATAGGCCTCGATGACCTCGCGCGCGACCGCGCCGTAGGTGTCGCCGCCGGCCAGGTTGTAGAGGAAGCGCGGACGCGGCTCGGCGAGCCGGAACTGCAGCGTGTAGCGGTCCAGCGCGCGCACGCCCTCGACCGGCCGGTCGTAATCGAAGGGGCGCTTGCTCTTCAGCGCCTCGACCCGCAACTCCTCCAGCCCGAGGATCCCTTCCTGCTTGAAGGTCGAGTACAGCGGCGCCTTGGTCGCCGGATCGTAGAAGCGCTTGAGGCTGTAGACGTAGTCCTCGGCGGTCAGCTCGCGGCGCCGGCCCTTGAAGGCCGGGTCGTCGGCGAAGTAGATGCCGGGCCGCAGCCGGATCGTCCAGGTGCGGAAATCGTCGGACACCTCCGGCATCGCCGCGGCCGTGTTGGGCTTGAGCTTGAATGGCCGCGCCAGGTAGTCGTAGTTGTAGAGCGATTCGAAGATGTGGGCGGTGACGATGCGCGAGTACAGGTCGCTCAGCTGCGCCGGATCGAAGCCGGTCTCGGCCACCAGGAAGGCGTAGCGCAGCACTTTCTCCGGCTGTGCCGCGGGCGTCTGGACCGAGGGCGAGCCGCCCGCCGGCGGCGGGGACGCCGCGGCGCCGGCGCCCGTCGTGACGGCCAGCGAGGCCGCCATCAGCCCCAGCGTCCAGGCTCCGCGGCGCATGGCGCCGGTGATCCGATCGAGGAAGACGCCGCGCGGGACGGCATTCGGAGCGGGGCGGCGTGCGCGCATGGACGTCGGGACCTCGGAGGCTAGTGCTTGAACTTCGCGGCGGCGTCGGGATCGATGTCCACGTACTCCCACCAGTTCTGCCAGAACTGCGGCCGGCGGTAGCCGATCAGCTGCGGCTGGGCGATGTCGGTGATGAAGCGATGGCCGCGGTACTTGTAGGGCATGTAGGCGGTGGCGTAGCGCTTGGTCTCGTCGAAGATCTTGAGCCGCTCCGGCCCGTCGGGCAGGTGCGAGGCCTCGTCGTAGAGCTTGTCGACGGCCGGCAGCCGGAAGCGCGCGTAGTTCTGCGCGCCGATCTGGCCGCTGTACATGCGCGCGAGCGAGTCCTGTCCATCGGGTTTTGCCGCCGAGGTCGCCAGCGACCAGATCTGGTAGCGGCCGGCCCGCAGGGCCTTGAGGTTCTCGGGCCACTTGGCCGGCTTGAACGCGATGCGCAGTCCCACCGCGTTGAGGTTCTTCTGGACGATCGCATCGATCTGTCGCTGGAACTGCTCGGGCGTGGTCAGGCTCTCCAGCACCAGCGGCGTGCCGTCGGGCCGGTCGCGCCAGCCGTCGCCGTCCTTGTCGACATAGCCGTACAGGTCCAGCAGCGCCTTGGCGCGCGCCGGGTCGAAGCTGCTCATGTCGCTCTTGAACGCCGGGTCGTAGCCGGTCGTGCCCGGCATGTAGAGCGACTGGGCCGGGATCGCCTGGCCGCGGCGCACCAGGCGCAATTCGCGCTCGACATCGATGGCCAGCGCGATCGCCCGGCGCAGCGCGATCTTGTCCGGCGTGTAGCCGCCCACCAGCGGGTCCTCCATGTTGAACACGGTGAACAGCACGTCCGAGGCCACGGTCCGGTAGGCATGCTTGCCCTGCTTGGCGAGGTTGGGCGCCAGCTTGCCGTTGGGCATCGCCTGGTTGATGAAGTCCTCCGGCGTGCGCTCGATGAAGTCGTACTCGCCATTGAGGAAGGACAGCCAGCGCGGCTGGTTCTCCTCGATGACGCCGATCTCGACGCGATCGATCATCGGCAGGCGGCGGCCCTTGAAGCGCGCCTTGAGCGCCTGGCCCTCGGCATCGTCCGGCGCCGGATCGACCTCCTGGTCGTAGAAGCGCTCGCGGTAATGCGGGTTGCGCTCCAGCACCATCAGCGAGCTGCGCCGCCACTGCTTGAGCACGAAGGGCCCCGTGCCCACCGGATGCGCCATCGAGTCGCCCGGATAGGCCTCGATCACCTCGCGCGCGACGGCGCCGTACAGGTCGCCCTGCGCGAAGACCTCCATCAGCCGCGGCCGCGTCTCCTTCGTCCGGAACTGCAGCGTGTAGCGGTCCAGCGCCCGCAGGCCTTCGATGGGCTTGTCGTAGTCGAAGGGCTTGCCGGACTTGCGGACCTGCGCGTGGTATTCGTTGAGCCCGAGCAGCTCGAGCTCCTCCACCTCGCTCCACGACGGCGAGGCCACGGCCGGATCGGCGAAGCGCTTGAAGGTGTAGACGTAGTCCTCGGCCGTCAGCTCCCGGCGCCTGCCCTTGAAGGCGGGATCGTCCGAGAAATAGATGCCCGGGCGCAGCTTGACCGTCCACAGCTTGTAGTCGTCGGCGCTCTCCGGCAGCGCCGCCGCTGTCAGCGGTTTCATCTTCGCGGGGCGCGCCAGCTGGTCGTAGGTGTAGAGCCCCTCGAACATGTGGGGCGTGACCATGCGCGAATAGAGGTCGCTGACCTTGGCCGGATCGAAGCCGGTCTCGGCGACGCGGAAGGCGTAGCGCAGCACCTTCGGCGCCGAGGCCGCGGATGCCGGCGACAGCGCGGGCGCGCTCGCGCCGTCCGCCGCCTGAGCGGGGCTCAGGCCGGCCACGGCCAACAGAGATGCGAGGACGGCCCCGCGCAGGTTCGAGGACAGGCGTCGGGCGCGGATCGTCGTCATGGCGGGGCGGTCGTCGAAGCGCTCAGGGCTTCTTGTTCACATGGGCCTTGGCCAGCGCGTCGGTGTCGATGTCGACGAAGGTGTAGAAGTCGCGCTGGTAGAGGTTCTTGTCGTAGCCCAGCACCCAGGGCTGGGTGATGTCGGTGTAGATGCGGTGCACCTCGACCTTGTAGGGCATGTAGGCCGTCAACAGCCGCTGCGCATCCTGCATCACCGCGACGCGCTCGGGACCATCGGCCATCGAATGCTGCTTGCGGTACAGCGCATTGAACTCGGGCAGGTCGAAGCGGGCCTTGTTCGACTGCCCCTTGCTGCCGCCGTAGGCCAGGCCCAGGAAGTTCTCGCCGTCGGGGATGTCGGCGCTCCAGCCCATGCCCCACATCTGCAGCTTGCCGGCGTTGGCGGCCTTCAGGTTCTCCGGCCACTTGGCGATCTTGAACTTGATGCGCACCTTCAGCGCATCCATGTCCTTCTGCCACAGCTCGACGAGCTGGCGATTGCGGCCGTCGGGCTGGGTCGCGTACTCGAGCACCAGCGGGCTGCCGTCGGGCAGGTCGCGCCAGCCGTCGCCGTCCTTGTCGACGTAGCCATACAGGTCCAGCAGCGCCTTGGCGCGGGCCGGGTCGTACTGGCTCATCTCGGTCTTGAAGGCCTTGTCGTAGCCGGTCACGCCCGGCGAGATGATGCCCTGCGCCGGGATCGCCTGGCCCTTGCGGGGCAGCCGCACCTGGCGCTCGACGTCCACGCCCAGCGCGATCGCGCGGCGCAGCGCGATCTTCTCCGGCGTGTAGCCGCCGACGACCGGGTCCTCCATGTTGAAGTAGGACGCCGAGATGTCCGCGCGCTCGTAGCGGATCGCCCGCATGCCGTCCTTGGCGAGGTTGGGCGCGAGCTTGTTCTGCGGGATCGCCACCGGCGCGAAGTCCTCCGGCAGCTCGTCCATGAAGTCGAATTCCTTGCGCAGGAAGGCGAGCCAGCGCGGCTGGGATTCCTCGATCACCGAGATCTCGACCCGGTCCACCATCGGCAGCTTGCGGCCCTGCAGCTTCTTGACCGCCTCGACCAGCGCGGCCGGGCGGTCCGGGCCGACCTCCTCGTGATAGCGCACATCGCGGAAGTTGGGGTTCTTCTCCAGCACCATGCGCGAGGAGCGGCGCCACTCGGCCAGGCGCCAGGCGCCGGTGCCCACTGGGTGCTCCATGATGCGGTCGCCGTAGGCCTCGACGACCTCGCGCGCGACGATGCCCACCATCGGATCGGCGAAGTGGTACAGGAAGCGCGGATCGCTGTTGGCGACGCGGATCTCGACCGTGTAGCGGTCCAGCGCGCGCACGCCGTCGACGGGGCGCGCGTAGTCGAACGGCGTCTTGTTCTTCAGCGCCTCGGCGCGCACCTCGGACAGGCCCAGGATCTTCGCGCCCTCCAGGCGGTAGAGGTGGCCGCTCTTGTTGCGCGGGTCATAGTGGCGCTTGACGGTGTAGACCAGGTCCTCGGCCACCAGCTCGCGCTTCTGGCCCTTGAACGCGGGATCGTCGGCGAAGTAGATGCCGGGCTTGATCTTGAAGACGAAGCGCTTGTGGTCATCGAAGACCTCGGGCAGCCCGTCGGTGATGTTGGGCTCGAGCCGGTAGGGCCGCCCCAGGAAGCTGTAGCGCAGCGGCGCGTCGAAGATCGCCGAGGTCACGTTGCGCGAGTACAGGTCGGTGACCTGCACCGGATCGAAACCGGTCTCGGCCACGCGGATCGCGTAGCGCAGCACCTTGGGCGCGGGGGTGGCGGCCTCGTCGGCGGCGCGGGCGGTCGACGGGATCACCGTGAACATCGCCAAGGCCGCGAGGGATGCCGAAAGTAAGAGCGCCTGGGATTGTGTCCCGGCCATGCCGCGTCGCATCTGGAAGCCGTCCTTGAATTCGAAAGCGCGCCAGTCTAGTGGGCGATGTCCGCGCCCGCCATGCCAACAACCCCGAGAGCCGGCCGAGCCCCGTCGCCAGGGCGCACTGCGGATGGATGCGCCTGCTTCCACGAGCGTGCTTCATCAGTTTTCTTCGATGGATTCAGGGCAAATGCCGGTGCGGCGGCGAGAGGCGCTCACGTAGACTCGCGCGTGATTTTTCGACCCGCAGGCCCCGGCCGTCACAAGCGTCCGGGGTTTGTCTTTATCGGTCGCCGGACGCTCGCGCGATCCCGGCGGCGCTTGCTTGGAGTCCCGCGGTCATGGCGGCATATCTCATCAGGCGCCTGTGGCAAATGATCCCCACGCTGTTGGGCGTCGTGCTGCTGGTGTTCTTCCTCTTCAAATGGTTTGGCGGCGATCCCGCCGAAGTGCTGGGCGGCCTGAACGCCAGCCAGGACCAGATCGAAGCCATCCGCGAGCAGCTCGGCCTGAACAAGCCGGTGTGGGAACAGCTGCTGATCTTCCTGCAGCAGATCGTGACCTTCGACTGGGGCAAGAGCTGGGCGACCAACGAGTCGGTGGCCAACCTCTTCGCCACGCGCATGCCGGCCACGCTGACGGTGATGCTGCCCATCCTGGTGCTGGAGGTGATCCTGGCGATCCCCTTCGCGCTGGCCGTGGCCTACATGCGGGGCAGCCTGACCGACCGCGCGGTGATGATCCTGACGACGGTGGCGGTGTCGATCTCGCTGCTGGTCTACGTGATCGTGGCGCAGTACGTCTTCGCGTTCCGGCTGGGCTGGTTCCCGGTGCAGGGCTGGAGCGACTCGCTGTGGACCAACCTGACGACCTACGCGCCGCTGCCGGTGTTCGTCGCGGTGGCGGTGGCGCTGTCGCCGTACACGCGGCTGTACCGCACCTTCTTCCTCGACGAGATCGGCCACGAGTACGTCCGCACCGCGCGCGCCAAGGGCCTGACCGAG
>Ga0209370_1000316_pt1 | contig 79977 bp, 51 predicted proteins | sample AgamicAtPrz_FD_187164 | JGI IMG/M metagenome (GOLD analysis project Ga0209370, IMG submission 187164) | Agave microbial communities from Guanajuato, Mexico - At.P.rz (SPAdes) (version 2) | ecosystem: Host-associated > Plants > Phyllosphere > Phylloplane/Leaf | place: Guanajuato, Mexico...
TTTCGGGGTGGTGGGCATTGAGCAGCACCAGGCGCTGACGGAAGCGCTCCATGTCGGCATACAGCTCCTGGGCGGCGGCGTACACCTGGGCGCCTTGCTCGGTGAGCTGGAAGCCGCCCTTGCCGCGTCGGCACAGGGTGTAACCCAGGCGCGTCTCCAGATCCCGTACCGTTACGCTCAGGCGCGGCAGGCTGGTATTGAGCGGCACCTGGGCGGCGGTAAAACCGCCTGCCTCGACGATCGAGCAAAAGATGCGCAGCATTTTCAGGTCGATATCCGAGAGGTTGGCCAGCATGGTTTCGTCCGCTCATTGGGTTGTGTTCAACGCCCGCCGAGTATGGCAGCTCTCCGGTCACCCGGTGCTGCGGGTTGGAACCTGTTCACGATCTTGATGCGTATGAAGCGGCAGCTAAAAGCAGGGTGCGTGCGTCTTCCAGTTCCATGGAACGGTTTCCCAAGAAAGCTCTTTATTTGTCGGTGGCGCCCGCGGAGATGTTCTTCAAAGCACCTGCACAATCCTGCACTTCGGAAACCCCGAACATCCCCAAAACTGCTGCCCGGCTTTCGCCCCGGATTTCACGGTGCGAATTAGCAGGGCGTTGCCGCATTTCGGGCATTGGCGTTCGGCGGTCGGGTCGCTGCGTCGCTTGAGGTTTTGCACATGCTCGCGGTGGGTGGCGAGGGTAGGAGGGCGGCGGCCGCTTTGCAGGGTTTGCAGCATGGCCTCGATTTGCGCTTCGGCGAAAACCGGCTGCTGGAACGAGCGGATATAACGAACAAAGCCGCCGCCCTGGGTGACGTTGGCCGGCATTTCGCTCTTGAAGGTGCTGCCGCCGACAAAGCTGATCACCGAGTGCAGGTGCTCGGGTGCAATGTCTAGCGTGGCTTCCAAGGCCTTGAGGTGTTTGTAGTTCTGGCGCAGCGGGTTTTGGAACTTGAAACTGCGCCGCTTGAAGCGTTGCGTCCACTGCGCCTGGCGCTCGCCGCCAAAGATCCAGCCGCCCATGTTCTTGGTTTCCAGCACGAAGATGCCGTACACCGACAGAAAAACGTGATCGATCTGCGTGGTGCCGTCCGGCGTATTCAAGGTGACGTTGTGCAGGCGGCGGTAGGTGCGTTCATCAAGTTGCCGATGGGCGACGAAGCGCACCAGCAGTTCGCCGATATGCCCCTTGGCCCACGGCGATTTGAGCAGGCCAATTAGAAAGGCTGCCGGAATGAGCCAGCAGAGCGTGCCCCAGACCTGGGCAATGAGAGGCGTGAAGTCCATTTCTAAACCATCGGGTAATCCTGATTGAGCCGGATCTTAACCAAAGAACGGTGATGGCACTATGGTATTTACGGGTTATTCCTCAGTCGCTGCGCCCGTCAGGACTGCCCGCTTTTAGTGCCTCACCGCTGAACTAGTCGAAGCTCACTGCGCTCAGATGATCGATTCGTCGACATCTGTTCCCGATCTTCGGGGAAACGCTGTCTCGCTTAGCTAGTACAGAGGACTCAGCATGACCAAGACCACGCCCGAGAAGGATCTGCGTATTGAGACGATTCGCGGACTGGCGCTGTTTCTGATGGTAGCGGGCCATGTCATCGGCAGTTCGTCCGACCTGGGCATGAAGGTGCCGGACGACTCGGTGCTGCGCTATCTCTACGATTCACTCGTTTACATCCGCATGCCGCTGTTCACCGCCATCTCGGGCTACGTATACGCGCTACGGCCAGTGAACGCCCACTGTGAGTTGTCGCGCTTCTATCAGGGCAAGTTCAAACGCGTCGGCATCCCGCTGCTGACGGTCTCGACGCTGTTCTTCGTCATGCAGATGATCGTGCCCAACACCAACGACAAGCCGCAGCTGAGCGAGATCTTCAGCATCTACTTCTTCAGCTACGCGCATTTCTGGTTCCTGCAGGCGATCTTCTGCATCTTCGTGGTGATTTCCTTGCTGGAGAAGGCCGGCCTGCTGCTGAGCCTGCGCAACTATGGCCTGGTGTTCGCTGTGGCCCTGGCGGCGTCCTTCGCATCGGAGGGTTTCCCGAACCTGTTCAGCTTCGACCGGGCTGTGGAGCTGTTGCCGTTCTTCCTGCTGGGCCTGGGCCTCTACCGCTTCAGCGCGCAGCTGATCACCCGCAGCAGCGTCTTCACCATGGCCGCGGCGCTGGTGATTCTGGTGGGTATCGACCAGGCCTATCTGTTCGCGCTGCTCGACCTCGACGACATCGATCTGGCCGTGGTCGGCACGGCGCTGGGCCTAGCAGCCATCAGCCTGCTGATCGCCCGGCGCTTCTACTTCATGCCGCTGGCCTGGCTGGGTTACTTCTCCTTCGAGATCTACCTGTTCCACGTCTTCGGCACGGCGGGCGCGCGCATCGTGCTGAACAAGCTGCAGGTGCAGGAGGACTTGCTGGTCTTCGTCGTCAGCATGGCGATGGGCCTGCTGCTGCCGGTGGCGTTCAAGCTGGTGCTGGAGCGCATCGGCCCGCTGCATTTTCTCAGCGTGGCCTTCTTCGGCACAAAGACGCGGGTCAACCGCGCCACCGCGCCGCTGCAGAAAAGAGCCACTGCCTGAGTCGGGCTGTAAAAAAACCACGCCTGGCGTGGTTTTTTATTCGGGGCCTTGAAGTGCTCAGTCGAAAACGAAGCGGCCACTAAAGACCTGCTGACCGTTCAGCGTTACCGAGCACTGCCTGGCGGTTTCGACTGGCATAACCTTGCCGAGCAGAGGCGTCAAACCTTTGTAGAAGACCTTGTCGCAGGCTTCGGTTTTCTCGAATGCGCTGGCATTGCCTTTGGCGTCCGCCTTGATTGCGCAACCTTGGATCAGCTCGGCAGAGAGCTTGTCGAGCTCGACGTTTTCTTCCGAGGCGCTGGATTGCAACTCGATAAGCTCATTGCAGCCACCGCTGACCATGCCTGCCGAAAGCTTTTTCTGAAAGGCGACGCGTTTGAAATCATCGCCTTTGAAGGCGTCTTCTCCATTGACCTTCACCAGATACTGAGAAGGCTTGAAGGGGATGCTGCGAATGCAGAAATCGGTTTTGACCGACTGTCCGTTCACCTGCCGATTCTCGCTCTGGCAACCAGGTTTGGCTGAGGCGTAAGGCGCAGTTGACGACTGGCTCGCGCAGCCGGCGAGCAAGGCTAACGAGATGACACAAAGCTGGATTCGAATCATGAAAGTCCCTTTACGTGTATTGAGTGCATAGCCCGATCATTTAGCAGCAATCGCATGGAATTGACGCGGTTGTGCTCGTCGGGCGGCAAAGCGTAACAGGGTGAAAGTCGGAAATCCCTGCGCTCTGTCGCAGCCACATCTTGAATGGTCGTTGGGGTAAATCAGCCAGGCCATGGCAAGGCTGATTGAGACGGTGAAATTGGGCGGGCGTCGATTTCGTGCCTCCGGGCGCTACTAGGCGAAGCAGCCCGATGATGGCAGATGCACCTGGCTCAGTGCTGAGCCAGGCGCGGCGTGGCGCCGCCCATCTTCTGGGCAATCGCGCCCATGTAGCGATCGATGATGATCGCCAGCGCGGAGATGGCCAGCCCGGCCAGCAAACCGCGGCCCGGTTCGACCCGGGCGATGGCGTCGACGGTTTCCAGCTCCAGGCCCTGGCTGCCGACCAGCGCGGTGATCACCACCATGCCCACGCACATCAGGATCGTCTGGTTCAGGCCCAGCAACAGGCCCGCGCGGGCGAGCGGCAGGCGGATCTTCCAGAAGCTCTGCAACGGCGTTGCGCCGAACGATACGGCGGCCTCGACGGTGCTCGGGTCGACGCTGCGCATGGCGTGGTCGGTATAACGAATGGTGGTGGCGACGGAATAGGCCGCAATCGCGATCACCGCGGTGGCATCGCCCGGGCCGAGCAGCATGACGATGGGCACCAGATAAACGAACGACGGCAGGGTCTGCAGCGTGGTGACGATGACTTCCGACACGGCATGAACCCGCTTCGACGAGCCCGCCCAGATACCGACTGGGCCGCCGACCAGCAGCGAGAAGAAGGTGCCGATCATCACCAGGTTGAAGGTGATCAGCAGCTTGTCCCAGTAACCGACCGCGGCAATCAGCACCAGCGTAGCGCTGGACAGCAGCCCCAGCATCGGCCGGCCCAGGGCGAAGCCGAAGCACAGCAGCGACAGAGCAATCGGCGCCCAGCCCAGACCGCGCAGCATCTCCAGCATCGGGCGGATGATGTCGAGCGTCATGAACAGGCGCAGGCTCTCGAAGCCGGCACCCCAGTTGGCGTTCAGCCAAGCCATGATGCGCGCCCAGAAGTCTGCCGTGGAGATGGTCAGCTCGGCCGGAAATTTCACCAGGATTTCGAACACGCTGCCGCCGAGGGTGGGAACGATCAGCAGTGCAGCGAGGATGGCCAGGTGGCGCAGCGGCCTGGGCCGCGTGGCGTGGCTGGGGCGACGCACCGCCACCGCGTGCCCGTAACCATAAAGCAGCACGGCGAGCAGGCTGATGGCGATACCCGCTTCCAGCCCGCGGCCGAAGCGCAGCGACTGGATGGCGCGTAGCACCTCGGCACCCAGGCCGCCGGCGCCGATCATGGAGGCGAGGATGACCATGGCCAGCGACATCATTACCAGCTGGTTGACGCCCAGCAGCAGGTCGTTGCGGGTGCTGGGCACGAGGATCTTGGAGATCGCCTGCCATTTCGAGGCGCCGGTCATGCCGGCCAGTTCGAAGGCGTGTTCTGGTAGGCGGCGCAGGCCGAGCACCACCGCACGAATCATCGGCGGTAGGGCGAAGATCAGCGTCGCCACCAGCGCGGCTACCGGGCCGAAGCCGAAGAGGATCAACACCGGCACCAGATAACTGAACGGCGGTATCGTCTGCATCACGTCGAAAATAGGGTTGAGCAGCGTCTCCAGGCGGGGGTGGCGAAACAGCAGGACGCCGAACGCGAGGCCGAACAGCGTGCCGAGCACGATGGCGAAACTAACCGACGCCAGCGTCAGCGAAGCTTCGGCCCACAGGTTGAAGACCAGGAAGTAGGCGAAGGTCGAGAAGGCCAGCAACGCCAGGCGCCGACCACCGGCCAGCCAGGCGAGATAACTGGCGGCCAGCACCACCGAGAGCCATGACAGCGGCGGCAGGGTGATCGACTCTTCAGCGGTGCGGCCGGGTATGAACCAGCCGGAGGCGAGCAGGTTCTGCAAGCCCTGCATGGGCAGGGCGAGTACGTCCCCGGCCATGCGCGTCCATACCCGCAGCGGCTCGCCGGCGATTTCCGAACGGCGCAGCAACTGGTTTAGCACGTCGTTGGAGGCCTTCAGCCACGGCATGATCCATTCCTTCGGCCAGGCATAAAGCTCCTTGGGGAGCCACTGCTGAGCGAGGATGGCGATAACGAGCACGGCGATGCCAAGCGCGAGCCAGAGGCGGCTGCTGGGCAGCCGCTTGAGGCCGGAAGCCGGCAGGGTTACGGCGGTACTGGCCATGGTGCTCATAACCAGGGCGACCAGGTTTTCTCGTTCTTCTCCATCCATTCCTTGGCGGTGGCTTCAGCGGTCAGGCCATCTTTTTCCTGACGCAGAATGCCCCACGCCACATCGTCGTTGGTGAGCACGAAGCTCTTCAGGATTCGCACCGCGCCTGGCGCCCGCTTGGCGAAGTCGTCGTTGACCAGCTTGATGATGTCGCCATCCGGCAGCGCGCAGTCGCCGACGGCATTGGGGTTCGGGCCCCAGGCCGGATCGCTGCGGCAGGCATCTTCGTAGGCCGGGAAGTCGACGAAGCTGCCTTTGTCGGAGCCGTACAACCAGTGGGGTACGAAGCCGAAACCGATGATCGGCTTCTTCTTGGCGATGGCGCCTTCCATGGTCGCGACCATGGCGGCCATAGTGCCGGGCAGCGTGATGTGCACGTCCAGGCCGAGGGCTTCGATGCGCCGGGTGTCATCGGAATCGAAGTCTGCCGGGGTGCCCAGGTAGTTGATCTTGCCGTCGGTCTCGGGATTGGACAGCGCCTTGATACAGGCCGGCTCCTTGAGCGCCTTCCAGTCCGGCAGGCCCGGGCAGAGTTCGGCGACATAACTGGGATACCACCAGGTTTCCTTGATCTTCACGCCGGTGACCCCAGCCTTCGACACCGAACCCGATTCCAGCGCGGCGGCGATCAGTTCAGGCGACGAGGACCAGATGGCCGGACTGACGTCGATGTCACCGAACTCCATGGCGGTGAACTGGGCCGTGTAGTCGGTCTTGATGTAGTTGACGTTGTAGCCGGCCTTCTTCAGCACCGAGCCGTAAACGTTGGTGATGAAGTCGGCATCCGTCGCGCTGGAGACCGCCAGCCGTACCGGCTCCTGGGTCTCCGCGGCAGCGAAGGCGGGTTGGAACTGCAGCGCGGCGCAGCAAAAAAGCAGCGCCGCGTAAGAGGATTTCGAGTGCAGGTGATTCATCAGTCCAACTCCCTTCTGTGGCTTTTTGTTGCTTTCGAGTAGAGAGCTGCTGATATCACATGTCAAGCACAAATGAAGATATTGAGCTTGCAAAACTCAATTTTGTGGCGCTTATTAAAAGTGTGGCATGAGTTATGTATCTCAAAATAATCACAAAATTTAAGGGAAGTGCCGAGGCAAAAAACTGCGCCAGGGTTGGGGCCCTGAGTAGTGTGCGGGGGAGCGCCGGCGGCAGGCGAATGCGCTGGCCGAGCGGGACGAGCCTTGGGGGAATGCATCTTCCGGGCCGACCTGGGAGCGCCCGCGAACGCTGATGCAGACGCCGGCCAATGCGCGATGTTGGTGCGCGCAGTGGTTCGATTGCCCGAATATGCGTCGCCATGCACGGCGATTGCGAAGCCAGCGGCACTGGCGAATAAACCCATGGAGTGGGCCAGAGAAGAGGCGGATCGATGATGCTTGAGTGCAAGAACCTTTGGAAGATTTACGGCCCCTCGAAAGCCGCGCAGGCCGAGCCGTCATTGCCGGTGGCCGATACCATCGCGGCCATCCAGCGTGACGGCGGCTTCGTCGCGCTGGCCGATATCGATCTTTCAGTCAAAAAAGGCGAGGTGCTGGTCATCATGGGCCTGTCCGGCTCGGGCAAGTCCACGCTGCTGCGTTGCCTGACCCGCCTGGTGGAACCGACACTGGGCGAGCTGCGCTTCAACGATCAGGACCTGCTCGCCATGCGCGCCAAGAACCTGCAGGAGCTGCGCCGCAACCACATGAGCATGGTGTTCCAGAACTTCGCTCTGCTGCCGCACCGTACGGTGCTCGGCAACGTGGAGCTGCCGCTGGAAATTCAGGGCGTCAGCGCTGCCGAGCGCCGCCAGAAGGCGCTGGAAATCATCGGCGTGGTAGGGCTTTCCGGCAAGGAAGACCATTACCCCATTGAGCTGTCCGGCGGGCAGCAGCAGCGCGTGGGCATCGCCCGCAGCCTGTCCACCAACCCCACGCTCTGGCTGCTCGACGAACCCTTCTCCGCGCTCGACCCGCTCATCCGCGAAGAGATGCAGGACGAAGTGCTCAGGCTGCAGAAAAGCCTGGAAAAGACGGTGATCTTCGTGACCCACGACTTCAACGAGGCCGCGCGCGTGGGCGACCGCATCGTCTTGCTGCGCAACGGCCAGATCGTCCAGGTGGGCACGCCCGCCGAGCTGATCCTCAAACCTGCCGACGACTACGTCAGCGCGTTCACCGCCAGCGCCGAGCGCAGCCGTATTCTGACCGCGGAAAACTTCATGCAGGCTGGCGATCCGCAAGATTTCGATCAGAAACTCAGCGTCGACTCGACTCTTCGGGAAGTGGCGCAGGCCTTCCAGGGCGGCGCGAATGTCATCGCCTTCAACAATGCCGCCGGCGGCACCGTCGGCTTCATGCGCCGTCAGGATATTGGTGATGCGCTCGCCGCGGCGATGACGGCGTAGCGCTACCGGCTTTGCCACGCCGCAATTTCAGATTCATCCAAGGTCGGGATCAATATGAAAATCTACAAGAACGACGCGCATCTGGAGCATCAATCACGGCTTGAGCTGGTGCCTGGCAAATTCATTCCGACGCTCGATGTGCGCGAGCGCACCGGCGCCGTGCTGGAGATCCTGCAACGCGTCAGCGATGCCGAGGTGATCGACTGCCCACCGGCAACCATGCAGGACCTGCTGTGCATCCATTCCCGGGACTATCTGGATTTTCTGAGCAGCGCCTGGGAGCAATGGGTCGCCGCATACAGCGCGGATCTCGATGGTGTGGGCTTTGTGTGGCCCCACCGCAATCGCCCAGCGCGCTGCCCGACGGCCATCGAAGGCAAGATCGCCTATTACATGTTCGATGGCGTGAGCACCATAACGCCCGGCATGTGGGCCGCCACACTGGGCGCCGCCGGAGCTGCGCTGCAGGCCGCCAATGACCTCAAACGCAGTGGCTCGGGAGGCATCGTCCTGGCCCGCCCACCAGGTCATCACGCCTGCAAGGACATGGGGGGCGGCACCAGCTATACCAACCATACGGCGCTTGCGGCGCACACCCTCAGCGCAGGCGGCGCCCGCGTCGCCGTTCTCGACATCGATGCTCACCACGGCAACGGCACCCAGGACATTTTCTGGACCCGCAGCGATGTGCTGACTATCTCGATTCACACCGACCCGGCAGTGGATTACCCGTATTTCTCCGGCTATGCCGATGAAATCGGCGAGGGCAGCGGCGAAGGTTTCAACCTCAACCTGCCTGTCGCACCGGGAAGCAGCTGGTCGTCAGGCTATTCGCAGGCGCTGGCAGCCGCCACCAAAAAGATCCGCCACTTCGCCCCCGACTACCTCGTCATTGCCCTCGGCGCCGACGCCCACATCAACGACCCCGCCGGGCGAATCGACCTGCACACCGAGGACTTCAAACACATCGGCCGGGCGATCGCCGAGCTGGATATCCCGCACATGTTCGTGCTGGAAGGCGGATACGGGCTGGATGTGATTGGGGAGTGCGTTAGGAATGTGGTAGCGGCAGGCGGGTAGTCGCTCTTGCAGCCTGGGATGGCTTTGGCAGCAAGTCTTTTTTCAGGTGTAGGCAAGACCGGACACTTTTTCGACACCCAAAGAAAAACCCCTGACTTTCGCTAGGAAAATCAGGGGTTTGTTTGGTGGAGCCGGGGGGATTTGAATCCTATACAGCTTAACCCCTGCTCAAATCAGTCTTCTTGTGCGTTACTGCTCCAAAGACGGATTTGTTGGAAATCTCTCAGCTGGGTGGCAAGTATACGGATCAGACTAGCTTGGTCAACGCATTTGCTTTACCACCAAAGCACTGTGTACATCTGTGACCTATCGGCTCTTGAGGTTCTCAGCGCCGATTCATTTACGTCGTGGAGTTTGAAGCGCCCGACGGACTAAATATTTGTTATCTCAGAGTTTTAGCACACCTATTGCGGGCTGCCCTTAAAAGGGGCTTCTTTTAGTTATTTCCGGGCACTGTGTCTGTCCTAGAACCACTGGGCTTAGCTGCGAGACCGGTTGTTTGATCAGAGTCTGAGTCTGAGCATTTTTGCCTTGACGTACGCTTGGAATCTCTTAGGATCCGCAGCCATCTCGCCAAGGCTTTTGACAAGGATTGTTGATGCGATATCTCTATGGTCATCTCGGCCTGGTAGCCTTACTGTCGGTCTCAGCAGGGGCTATTGCTCAGAGCTCTGGTGATCCGATATCTACTCGCGCCAGCCTTCTTTCCGTATACAAGCAGGCGGCCATAAACGATGCAGAACTCGCGGCTGCGCGCCATGAGTACCAGGCGCGCACCGAGGCAGCGCCCCAGGCTCGTTCTGGGTTGCTACCAAGCCTTACAGCCGGGATGGTTAGTGAGGCCACTCGTCTAGATAGGGACAAACCAGAACTGATTCGGTCCAGAAGTGGCTCGACGTTTCGCGCAAGCCTAACGCAGCCACTATTTCGTCTTGATCGCTGGTTTGAACTCAAGGCTGCCCATGCTGAAGTTGCTCAGGCTGAAATGGAGCTGGCCGCTAAGGAGCAAGCCCTGATCTTGCGAGCGGCTGAAGCCTATTTCGAAACCCTGCGTCAGCTTGATGCTCTTGCCGCTTCGCGTGCCGAAGAGAAAGCGCTGCTTGAGCAGCAGAACCAAGCCCAAGGGCGGCTTGAGGGCGGTGTCGCCAGCATCACCGATGTGCTAGATGCGCAGGCGGCCTATGACCTGGCCCGGGCGAATTCCAAGGTGTTTCAGCGCAACGTCGATGAAGCCTTCGATGTGCTGTATCGGCTTACTACACGAGACTATGTCGATATCGATGGAGTAGAGCACTCCATGCCAGTGAATCCACCATTCCCCAACGACTCGAGGTCATGGGTTGATTCAGCTACTAAGCAAAATCTGAATCTGCTTGCGAGCGATTACGCGGTTACCTTCGCTGAAGAGAAACTAAGGCAAAGCAAGGCTGGTTACGCGCCGACGGTGGATGTCGTTGCCTCCTATCGGAAGGGCGATAACGACAGTTTTGGCTACAACAACCCTTCTGATTTTGGACGCAGTGATTATCGCGGTGATGTAGCGCAAAGCAGTATCGGCATTGAGCTAAGCATTCCTTTGTATAGCGGCGGCATGACGCGCTCGCAGGTGCGTCAGTCGGTAGAGCTTTTGGGCAAGAGCGAAGATGACCGCGAAAACGCGAGGCGTGAAGTGGTACTGCTGACTAGGAGCTCTCATCGAGCAATTAACGCAGGAGTAGAGCAAATTGCAGCGAGGCTGCAGGCGATCAAGTCTGGCCGGATGTCATTGGAAGCTAACGAGGTTGGCTTGAGGGTGGGTACTCGCAACATGGCTGATGTGCTGAACGCGCAGCGTCAGCTCTACGCGGCTGTTCGAGATTACAACAACTTTCGCTATGACTACATCATCGATAATTTCAAGCTCAAGCAAGCGGCTGGAATACTGAGTGTCGGTGATCTGGAGGAGTTTTCTGGCTACCTTAAGCCTGATTACGACCCTAATCGTGATTTTCTACCAGCGGTGTCGGGCGATGGAAAGGGCAGGTAGCCTGCCGTATCAGGGCTACAGCCGTCTTTCAAGTACGGTCGTTATGACAGGTAAAGTTCGTAAAAAATATTGTGATCGATTCGCGGTTATGCATCTTGTGCTAGGGCTGCGCGCGAGTAGAATCCGCATGAGCTATGGCGCTTCGCCATCCCACATGCACGGATGCAAAAATGCTGATCGATTCAGCTGCTCCCGAGCCAGCCGCAGAGCTGGACACAGGTCTTGCCTGCCTGGTTATGTTGGCGCGTTTTCATAACGTTGCTGCTTCTCCTGAACAACTCACTCACGAATACGCCGAAGATGGCCGACTGTTTGGTCGCCCTGAAATCTTACTGGCTGCGAAAAAGCTTGGGCTCAAAGCCAAGTCCGCGCGTAGCTCGCTTTCGCGACTGACGCAGACGCCACTGCCTGCCATCGCCGTGGATAACGATGGACGCTTTTTCATCATCGCCCGGATGGATGAAGGCAAGGCGCTTATCCATGATCCCCGCGCGCAGCGCCCCGAGGTGCTCACCCAAGAAGAGCTCGAGGCACGCTGGACGGGCGAATTGCTGCTGATCCGCTCCGAAGCCTCGATGGCGGGGGAGCTTTCGCGCTTCGACTTCACCTGGTTCATCCCCGCGATAGTCAAATACCGCAAGCTGCTGGGGGAGGTGCTGCTCGTCTCCTTCGTTCTGCAGATCTTCGCGTTGCTGACACCGCTGTTCTTCCAGGTCGTCATGGACAAGGTGTTGGTGCACCGCGGCTTGACCACCCTTGACGTGATTGCCATCGGCCTGCTCGGCATCATGATTTTTGAGACGTTGCTTTCAGGTTTACGAAGCTATGTCTTCGCCCACACGGCTAGCCGAATCGATGTGGAGCTGGGGTCACGGTTGTTTCGCCATCTGGTCACACTGCCGTTGTCTTACTTCCAAGCCCGTAGGGTGGGGGACTCGGTCGCCCGGGTTCGCGAGCTGGAGAACATTCGTAGCTTCCTGACCGGCAACGCGATCACGCTGGTGCTGGACGTCCTGTTCTCTGTGGTGTTTATCGCTGTGATGTTCATGTACAGCGGATGGCTGACTCTGGTTGTCATCCTGTCGTTGCCGCTGTACTTCATCGTATCGCTGCTGATTACTCCCGTGTTGCGTGCGCGGTTGAACGAGAGCTTCACACGCGGGGCGGAAAATCAGGCGTTTCTGGTAGAAACCGTCAACGGCATCGACACCCTCAAATCCATGGCCGTTGAGCCTCAGGTCAACCGCAAGTGGGATAACCAGCTTGCCGGCTATGTGGCCGCAAGCTTCAAGACCCAGAACCTATCGAATCTGGCCAATGAAAGCGTCGGCCTGATTGGCAAGCTGGTGACGGTCGCGACTCTGTGGCTCGGCGCCCGCCTGGTGATCGATGGGCAATTGAGCGTCGGCCAACTGATCGCTTTCAACATGTTGGCCGGGCGGGTGTCGCAACCGATCATGCGCCTCGCTCAGCTATGGACGAACTTCCAGCAAACCGGTGTCTCGGTGCAGCGCCTCGGCGACATCCTCAACACACGAACGGAGATGTCCCAGTCTTCGCGCAGTGCGTTGCCTCCGCTTAAAGGCGATATCGAGTTCGATCAGGTGCAGTTCCGATATCGGCCGGACGGTTCGGAAGTGCTGCGCGGCGTCAGCTTGAGGATCCAGGCGGGCGAAGTGATCGGTGTCGTGGGCCGATCGGGCTCGGGCAAGAGTACGCTGACACGTCTCCTACAGCGCTTGTACACCCCGGAGCGAGGCCGGGTGCTGGTCGACGGCATGGATCTCGCGTTGGCAGATGTGTCGTCGCTGCGCAGGCAGATTGGCGTGGTGCTCCAGGACAATATGCTGTTCGCACGTAGCATCCGGGAAAACATCGCACTGACCGATCCCGGTGCGCCTATCGAGGTCGTGATGCAGGCCGCCAAGATGGCGGGGGCTCATGACTTCATCCTCGAATTACCTGAGGGCTACGACACCGTCGTCGGTGAGCACGGCGCATCGCTGTCGGGTGGTCAAAGGCAGCGCGTGGCCATCGCCCGGGCTCTGATCGGCAATCCGCGCATCCTGATTTTCGACGAGGCCACCAGTGCCCTCGACTACGAATCCGAGCGCGTCATTCAGCAGAACATGCAGGCCATCTGTAAGGGGCGGACGGTGATCATCATCGCTCATCGGCTTTCTGCTGTACGCGATGCAAACCGTATCGTTGTAATGGATCGTGGCCAGATCGTGGAGCAGGGCAGTCACTCGGAGTTGCTGACCCACCAGGCAGGGCATTACTCGCGCTTGCATCGTTTGCAGCAGGGGGATGTGGCATGAGCAGTTGTCTAGCGTCGTGCGTACTGACATTGGCAAAGGAACAATGCCATGGGCGCTAAGCGTGAGTTACTCAATCGTTACCGCAGTGCCTGGCGACACTCATGGCGTAACCGCAAGGCGATGGATGCGCCGCCTCGGCTAAGTCATGAAGTTCAGTTTCTGCCCGCTGCGCTGGCATTGCAGGAAAAGCCCGTGCACCCGGCACCGCGTTATATCCAGTGGACGATCATGATATTCGCGGCGCTCGCCTTGCTCTGGGCGTGCATAGGCGAGATCGATGTAGTAGCCACCGCGACCGGCAAGATCGTGCCGAGCGGTAAAACCAAGGTGATCCAGCCCAATGAAGTCGCCGTGGTTAAGGCCATCTATGTGCATGATGGCCAGCAGGTGAAGGCTGGTGAGCTGCTTGTCGAGCTCGATAGCCAGATCACTGGAGCGGATGTCGAGAGGCTCCACAGTGAGCTACTTGCCGCTCAAGTCGATAGTGCCCGCGCTCGACTGCTTCTGCAGGCAATAAAGGATAAGACCGAGCCAGCATCTGTTTCAGGGTTTATTCCGAACGCCACTCCCGCGCAGCAAGAAAGTCTGCAGCGATGGGTACAAGGTCAGTATCTCGAGCTGCGTGCAGCCCTCGACCAAAGCGATGCCCAGATCGAGCAGCGAGAGGCTGAAATACGCTCCCTCCGAGCCGCTATCACTGCGCTCAGCAAAACGCTTCCTATCTCCCGTGAGCTGGCAGCCGACTACCGCGGCCTGCTAGACAAGCAATTTGTCGCCAAGCATGCCTACCTGGAAAAAGAGCAGGTTCTGCTGGATCAGGAGCGTGAGCTGGCCCAGCAAAAAGCACGAATCAGCGAACTGGAAGCCGCGTTGAAGGCCGCGCAGCAGCAGCGCACAGGTGTCTTGGCCCAGACGCGCAGAGCGATGCTCGATCTGCAGAATGATGCGGACGTCCGCGCTGCGAGCTTGACCCAAGAGTTGCGGAAGGCTGAGCAACGTAACCGACTCACGCAGCTTACTGCTCCTGTTGATGGGACTGTCCAGCAACTCGCGATCCATACCCAAGGCGGTGTTGTAACTCAGGCCCAGCCACTGATGGTCATTGTCCCGAGTGATCAGCCAGTGGAAGTAGAAGCGATGCTGGAGAACAAGGACGTCGGCTTCGTACGCCCTGGCCAGGCTGTCGAGGTGAAGGTCGAGACCTTCAACTTCACAAAATACGGTGTGGTAGACGGGACGGTGGCGAGTGTATCCAGTGATGCGATTGAAGATGAAAAGCTTGGGTTGGTTTATAGCGCAAGGATTCAGCTAAAGAAAAATACCATTCAGGTAGGGGATAACAATATTTCGCTATCGCCTGGTATGGCCGTGCTCGCGGAGGTGAAGACGGACAAGAGGAAGGTGATTGATTATTTCTTGAGCCCATTACAACAGCACGCAGCAGAAAGCTTGAGCGAGCGCTAAATACCACCCGGCTCTGTAAGCTGGGTTGGCTGAAGGTAAAAATCAGCACGGCACATATAAATAGAGAACTTTGAGAGCACCATGTGAGGATTGCTTTTCATTGACCAGCATTGCCCGAATCAAGATTGCAATGTTTTTAGGAGGTCTGAAAGTGATTCGGCGTCTTAGTATAGTGGGAGGTATGCAATGCCAGAAAGATTAGGTTTGAGGTTCCTATTGCTTTTTATGCTTTTCAGTATTTTGCTGGCTCTATACGGCCTCGGGAGTTGGACTTACGATGCAATTCGAAACTATCAAGGATACTGCACTGCTCTAGGGGGAAAGCATAATACCAATCTCACGACAGATCAGCGATTGAGAATTGCAGTAAGTGAATACTTGCGGAGCCAAGCTAGTACTGATTTCCATGAGATAGCGTATGTCGAAAATAGCAAAGGAAAAGTGATGGGGCATGAGTCTCTCAGGGAGAATTTCAGCTTGCTAACTTACTCTAGCGAGTCGGAGTTCTTTAAATTTAATCCAGATTGTTGTGATCGTATTGGGAGTTTGGTCGAGGGTGATCAATTTGGCTTCTGGGAGCGAGCAGGCGGCTCCGGTGACGGAATGTTCAATTTTACTCACAAGGTTCGGTATTCAGCTAGGAATGGTGTCTCAAAAGAGTTTAGCTCAACCCGTACTTTTGTAACTGTAAGCAATTGTGGAAATGCAACGATCAAATCTTACCATTGACACCAGTATTGGCTTGGCTGCTGCTTAAAGATTTAAATGAAAATTTACGCTATGGCTTAAAAGGATGAATCCATGACGCTCCCAACTGCTGAACAAGTAACCAATATGTTTTTGTATGGTGCTCAAACCGCTCCAGGTGACCGGCTTGATCCATCGCTCCTCAATCACCGCACGAGCAGCTCCGAAAATTCAATATTTATCAATACTGCTGAGTACATGGCAAGTGGGGCTGGTCGATTTGTTAATTCTGCTAACTTTTCCGCCGTAGCTGAATTTTTCGATAGTGATAATCTAGGCCCGGGCGTATATTCAAAGTCTGATATTTTCCTAAAGTTTGGATATGTAAGCGCTGCGGGGGCGAATTTACGTAATGGTGGTTACGCTGTTAACCAAGTTTATTTGGGTACAGATGAGCCCGATTATGCTGAGAGGACTTACATATGGGGTACGACAAACTTCAAGCTTGCGGATGATGTTGAGTTTGTTGTTAATGAAGATGGGAGTAAAGAGATAAGAAACTTTGCCATCATACCTCGCGAAAATGATAATTTTGATTTTGAAGGCGGTGAGGATAGTAACGATGGAAACGTGGCGCTGAACCCCGCTATGGATCCCTCGAAGCTAGGGCGAACTGTAGGTTTGGTTTTCGATAAGCTTGATTTGGTTCCTAGGGTCACTCTATCGGCCGCAGATTTCGAGAATCATAAAGAGAATGTGATTGTCGTTAGCGCTCTTGATAAACCCTTTGCATTGCGCGATGCCATCTACGCAATGGAAGAATTGAAGGATAGTTTGTTCACTTCAAACGGCCGGCCAATCCGTTATTTGGACTCGGAAGGACGTCCAATTATTTATGGAAGTAATTCCAAGGACTCAATTGCAGGATACATGACGCCCGGTGATGTCAACTTGAATCAAGGCAAGTATATTGTGGGAGGGCCCGGGTCGATCTTGAATATCGGCTTGGATAATAATTTGTATCCGTATATAGGTAACGGCATTGCTTATGTCGCGGGTGATGGTAATGATAGCATCACAGGCACTGTCGGTAATGACGCTATATACGGAGGAAAAGATAATGACACACTTAATGGCGCTGGTGGTGATGATGAGCTCTATGGTGGGGCTGGAGATGATACTTACGTTATAGATGAAGATGGTGATGAAGATACAATAGTAGAGCTGGCAGGCGAAGGAACGGACAAAGTCAAAAGTGCGGTGTCACACGTGCTGGTTGATAATGTCGAAAACCTTGAGCTTACGGGGCAGGGTAATATAAATGGCACAGGTAACGAATTAGATAACGAAATAAAAGGGAATTCCGGCAACAACACACTCTACGGTGGTGCGGGTCTTGACTCAATATCAGGGCTTGGTGGGGCAGATACTATATATGGTGAAGCAGGAAAAGATTTCTTATACGGCGGTGCGGGGGCAGACGAGCTATTTGGTGGGGAAGATGGTGATTGGTTAGAGGGCGGTGTGGGGCGGGATCTCTTATACGGCGGGGCAGGCTACGACATATATAAGGCTGACGCTGAAGATGTAATTGAAGATGATTCTAATGGCTTTGGTAAGGTTTTGCTCGGCAATAAATTATTGACCGGTGGTACGCGAACAGAAGATGATCCTGAGAATGAATATATTGGAGGTGGCAATACTTATGTATTGACTGGTACTACGCTGGTTATTAATGGTGGCCTCACTATTAATAATTTCACTAACGGAATGCTTGGTATAAATCTTGAGACTAAGCCAGAAGAGGAGGAGGAAGAGGAGGAAGAAACCCCTGATACTGGAGGTGCTGAGGACCGTACCTCCCCTATTGTTCTTGATCTTGATGGTGATGGAGTTGAAACCCTTGAGTTGGGCTCCAGTTACTTCGACCTTGATGGTGATGGATTAAGTGAGCGATCCGGTTGGGTCAGCCCGGATGATGGTTTGCTGGTGAGTGACCTTAATGGTGATGGTTTGGTTACCAGTGGCACAGAGTTGTTCGGCAACCATACGCGGTTGAAAAATGGTCAGACCGCTGAAAACGGCTTCCAGGCACTAGCTGAGTATGACGACAACGGTGATGGCAAGATAGATGTGCAGGATGTCTCTTATGCTTCGCTGAAAGTTTGGCGCGACCTTAATAACAACGGTATCAGCGATGCCGGCGAACTGCACAGTCTTGCTGATGCAGGCGTAGTGTCCATCAACACGGGATACAACAACTCAACGCATGTTGATGCTCATGGACATCAACATCGCCAGGTTGCATCTATCATACTTAGTAACGGCAACGCGTCCACCGCTACTGATGTATGGTTTAAAGTCGATGGTGCTCGTCGGATTAACAGTGGTGTGATTGAGCTGACTCCTGATGTTGCATTCTTGGCTAATGCCAAAGGCTTCGGCAAGGTACACGATTTACACCAGGCGATGGTTCTGGACGCTGGGCTAAAAGATCTATTGAACCAGTACGTTACCGCTGGAAGTGCTGCCACTCGTGATGCTCTGCTTGACAACTTGATCTACCGTTGGACTGGCTCTGCTGACGTAGACCCTTACAGTCGTGACCCGAAAAAGGTTTACGGCCATGTAATGGACGCACGCCAACTGGTCACGTTGGAAAACCTAGTTGGCCGACCTTACTTGGGTACCTGGTGCTGGGGAGAGCGTGATCCCAACCCACATGGTCAGGCTGCACCGTTGCTGGTGGCGGAATACCTGGAATTCAAAAACTTCACGGCTGCACAGATTCTCGCGCAAACTGAATACGCTTCTGAACTTAGCATTATCCGTTCAGCTTTCGGTTCTGATGCTGCCAGTATTATTGTGCAATGGGACAAGCTGCACGGCATTCTCGATACGCTGCAGGCTGAGGGCAAGGCCGATCGTATTGCCGGCATCATCACCGTTTTGATTGACTTGGGGACTTACTCCCCGGCCTACCGCGCCCAACGCGATGCCGCGTTCCAGGCCATTGCCACGCTTGATCTGGACTTGGCGCCATTCTTTGATTTCTCTGCAAAGATCGGCACAGCTGGTGCAGACAACCTCTATGGCGTGACTGCCGGCACCATTTTCTATGGCCAGGGGGGCAACGACCGCTTGTATGGCTCTACTGGCGGCGATACCTACCACTTCGCTCGTGCCCAGGGTGATGACGTGATCCTCGACCGTGGTGGGCTGGATCAGGTTGTGTTTGGTGCGGGCATCACGCAGGCCGACCTTGTATTTACCCGCAATACCACGACTGTCTGGATCAATGTCAAGAACGCTGATGGCACGCCTTCCGGATCGGTACGCATCGATAACTTCTTCGACTTCGACGGCACGCTGGACTTCGGCGCGATTGAGCAGATCCATTTTGCCGATGGCTCAAGCCTTAGCCAGCAGCAGATCGTAACGCTGCTTACCCAGGGGGCGATTACGCAAGGCAACGATCTGATTTTTGGCGCGGCGCAAGGCGATGTCATCGATGCACTGGCAGGCAACGACCAGGTCCATGGCCTGGCTGGTAACGACCAACTCAGCGGTGGTGCAGGCAATGACATTTTGATGGGGGATGACGGTAACGACACCCTCAATGGTGGCATTGGTAACGACACGCTCATCGGTGGTAAGGGCAGCGATACGTACGTGTTTGACGCAGGCCATGGTATCGATGTTATCGAGAATGCTGGCGAGGCCAGTGGCAAGGTTGATCGTGTGGTGTTTGGTCAGGGGATTGATTCGACGGCGGTCACTGTTAAGCGCAGTGGCACCGATCTGATCGTTTTCACCTCGGCTACCGATAGCATCCGGCTTACCGGCTATTTTGTTAGCGAGGCTACCAATGGTACTGCGTTGGAGCGCTTCGAGTTCCACGACGGTACGGTCTGGACCATCGCAGACATCAAAGCCAAGGTGCTACAAGCCACGGCCGGGAATGACGTCGTGCACGGCTACGAAGCCGGCGAGACCCTTTCCGGGCTGGCTGGTAACGACCAACTGTTTGGCAACGGTGGCAATGACACCCTGCTCGGCGGTGACGGTAATGATACGTTGCGCGGCGGTACTGGCGACGATCAGCTCTATGGCGAAGAGGGTTATGACACGCTTTTCGGTGAAGACGGCAACGATTTGCTCAGCGGTGGTGATGGTGACGACTACCTGGATGGCGGTATCGGTGATGACACGCTGATTGGTGGTGCCGGTAATGACCGTCTGATCGGTGGTGCTGGGCGTGACACCCTGCGCGGCGGTGACGGCAACGACTACCTATACGGTGACGCAGGTGATGACTTCCTGGCGGGGGGTAAAGGCGATGACCTGCTGAACGGTGGCAACGGCACCAACAGCTACCTTTTCGCCAGAGGCGATGGCAAGGACGAAATTGTCGATGCCTATGAAGGCGTGGTGACCATCTACGTATCCGGGCTGCCTCTCGAAGAACTGGTATTCCGACGCAATGGCACCAGTTTGGAAGTCACTTTCCTCAGCAGCCCGGATGATCGTATAAGCCTGCGCTCGTTCTTCCGTGACGAGATTCCCTTTAGCGGCATCATGCTCCAATACGGTGATGGGGTTCAGTCGTTTATTGATGCAGCGCAATTGCATGACCTGACCCTAGCCGGCACTGCGTACGCTGACCTTATCTATGGCTATTCGGGTGACGATGCCATTGATGGCCTGGATGGCGATGACACCATCTACGCAGGCGCTGGTAATGACATTATCACCGGCGGCCTTGGTAGTGATGTGCTGTACGGAGGGGTTGGCGACGACACCCTCGATGGCGGCAGCGGTGATGATCTTCTCGCCGGCGGTGATGGCAACGATCACTATTTGCTTGCCACGGGCTGGGGGTCGGATGAGCTATCCGACACCTCCGGCGTGGACAGCGTGATGTTTTCCGACGTCGCACCAGGCGACCTCTTACTACGCCGCGATGGTTACGACTTGGTTGTCCGTAACTCTGTGACTGGCGATCAGTTACGCATTGCTGGGCAGTTCTCCGATCGCGCTGGTCAGGTCCCCGGCAGTGCCATCGAGTCGTTTGTGTTCGCCGATAGCAGCACTTGGGACTACGCGACCATCAAGCAAAAAGCCCTTGAGGGAACTGCGCAAAACGACACCATATACGGTCACGTTGACAGCGATATCTTCGACGCTGGTGCTGGCAATGACTTGGTGTTCGCTGGCAACGGTAACGACACGGTCAGCGGTGGAGATGGCGACGACACCCTGAACGGCGAGCTGGGCGACGATGTTTTGCATGGCAACGCAGGTAACGACACGCTCAACGGCGGTGATGGCGACGACCGCCTGGAGGGCGGCAGTGGCAATGATGAACTCCGGGGCGGAGGGGGCAATGACACCTATGTGTTCTCAGCTGGCTGGGGCCGAGATGTGATCATCGATAGTGACGGTTCCGATACCGTTTACTTCGATGTTTCGCCTGCAGACCTATTGCTACGTCGCGACCTCTCAGACTTGCGTGTCGTAAATACAGCTACTGGTGATGAGCTGCTCATTCGCGGCCATGTCGATTACTGGTCCGGCATGGTAGGGAGTACTCAGATCGAGCAGTTCGTTTTCTCTGACGGTACCGTGTGGGACTATGAACAGATCAAGTTGCAGGCATTGCGTAGCACCGATGGCGACGATGTTATCTACGGGTTCTCCGGTAACGACATCATCAATGGCGGCTTGGGTAATGACTCCCTTATTGGTGTAGGTGGCTCCGATGTCATTCACGGCAACGAAGGTGACGATACCCTGCAAGGAGCGGAAGGTAATGACCAGCTTTTTGGTGATGCTGGTGACGATCTTATCAACGCCTCTTCTGGCAACGATCTGGTCTACGGTGGTGACGGTAATGACACCCTGAATGGTGACGAGGGAGATGACCAGCTCTTCGGCGAAGCCGGTGACGATATCCTAACCGGTAATGGTGTCCTGGACGGCGGTACTGGTAACGACACGATCCAGGGCTCTGGGCATCTCATCGGTGGCGAAGGCAACGATAGCCTGACAGGCTCTGGTTTGCTCGAAGGCGGCAATGGCGATGACGAACTCCAAGGGCAAGGCTTCGATACCCTGTTGGGCGGCGCCGGCGCAGATACCCTGGTTGCATACAGCAACCCTTGGGACCAAGGCAGCAACACCCTGGAAGGCGGCGCCGGCAATGACACGCTTTACGGCTCCTTCGGCGATGATACCTACCTGTTCAATCTGGGTGACGGTAAAGACCTGCTGATCGAGCGACGCGCCAACGAGGCGTACAGCAATATTGCACCGAGTTTCGACACGCTGAGCTTTGGCCAGGGCATTCGCGCCACAGACCTGAGTTTTTACCGTCGTGGCCTGGATCTGATCATCGAGCATGCCAACGGTACTGACTCGATCACGGTGCAGAACTGGTTCCAAGAACCTACCGATCACTTCAAGCTGGAGCAATTCGTTTTCGCCGACGGCAGTAAGTTGAGCCAGGTGGATGTGGAGAGTCGAGTGGTCTGGCAGGGGACTTCCGAAGTCGACCGCTTCATCGGCTATCGCGACCTGAATGACCATATGAACTTAGGCGAGGGCGATGACCAGGCATGGGGTCGCGCTGGTGATGATGTTATTCATGGCCAGGGGGGCAACGACTATCTAGATGGCGAAGTAGGTAACGACACCCTCTACGGGGGGCTGGGCAACGACCAGTTGATGGGTGGCAGCGGTAATGACCTGCTGGTGGGGGGCGCCGGCGATGACAAGTATGTTTACTTCCCAAATGGCGGCGTAGACACCATCGACAATACCGGTGGCGGCAATGATGGAGTGTTCTTCAGCGGGGGTATTGACGAAGCGCGCCTGACCTTCAAGCGTGATGGCAATGATCTACTGATTCTGGTGGATAAGGATGCCTCGCAATCAGTGCGAGTATTAGGTCATTTCCTTGGCGGTGATAAGGCCATCAGCTATGTACAGCCTGATGGGGGCTTCATGATCAGTGCCACCCGCATAGGTCAGATCATTGCTGCTGGTAGCGTCCCAGGGGGATTTGAAACCCTTGTAGAAGGAACTACTGCTGGGGAGCAGCTCGTTGGAGGACAGGGTAAAGACATGGTGCGTGGCCTGGCCGGAAACGACACATTGTTTGGCATGGGGGGCGATGACCAGCTTGAGGGGGGCGATGGCAATGATTACCTCTCCGGCGGTAATGGCTCGCAGGCAGGTTCAGGTAACGACACCTTGATCGGCGGCAATGGCAACGATGTGCTCGATGGTGAGGATGGCAACGACCGACTTGCCGGCGGCGCTGGTGATGACCAGTACTACTACCGCGCTGGTGGCGGTGTGGATGTGATCGACAACAGTGGTGGCGGCTTTGACGGCGCGTTTTTCATCGGTATCGCGCGTACTCGGCTGAGCTTCCATCGCGAGGGTAACGATCTGCTAATTCTGGTGGATGGAGATCTCAAGCAGCAGGTCAAAGTAACCGACCACTTCTTGGGAGGGGACTACGCCATTGATTACGTTCAGCCTGATGGTGGCAGTTATATCACCACTGCTCAGATAGCCAGTTTGCTGACCGCATTGCCTGGCACTGGCAGCCCAGGGACTGGTGAAAACCCGGGCGGTGGTGGTCAGCCCGGGGGGGGCACCAACCCAGGTGGCGAGCAACCTCCGGTCGCAGGGTTGGGTGGCAACGACGTCATCAATGGTACTGCTTCGAATGACGTCCTCATTGGCGGTGCTGGTAATGACACGTTGAACGGCGCCGCGGGTAATGATCTGTTGCTGGGAGGTATTGGAGACGATACCTATGTGTACACGGCCGGCCAGGATGTAATCGAGGAGTCTGGTGGCAACGATACGCTGCGTTTCGCTAACGGTATTACCTTCAACCAAGTCTCTTCTGGTCTGAGCAAATCTGGCAATGATCTGATCCTCAAGGTGAATGGCAGCGCTGCAAACCAGGTCACCCTCAAAGACTTTTTCCTCGGTGGTGACAATCTGGTTGAGACCTTCACCTTCGAAACCGGGGGGCAGATCACTTCCGCGCAGATCTTCAACGCGTTTGGTCTGGCTGTGCCGACGGCTCCTGCTTCGGCATTCGACACCACTGTTCAGGGTACGTCTGGTAATGATGCTGCGCTCAACGGCACCGCGCAGCGTGACCTGTTAAAAGGCTTCAATGGCAATGACCAACTTTTCGGCGGTGCTGGCAATGACCGCCTCGAAGGTGGCAATGGCAACGATACGCTCAACGGTGGGGCCGGTAATGACACGCTTATCGGTGGTCGTGGTGATGACACCTATGTATTTGCAGCAGGTGGTGGTCAGGACGTCATCGATAACGTCGGCGGTGGATTCGATACGCTGCGTTTCGATGGCATTACCTCAAGTCAAGTCTCCAGCGGGTTGATGAAGAGTGGTAATGACTTGGTGCTCAAAGTCAGCGGAGGCAGTGATCAGGTCACAATCAAGAACTGGTTCCTGGGCGGTGATTACGTCGTCGATGTAATCAGCTTCGCCTCCGGTGGCCAGTTGACCGCGGCTCAAGTGTTTAGCGCTTTCAAACTTACTAACCCGGATAGCAAAGGTTCGCCTAACTATCAGGGACTGCCTGACGAGCGAAGCTTCGGGACCATTCTGGTTGGCCAAGCAGGGGATCAGAATATCCTAGGATCGTCTGATGCAGACCTGATCGACGGCGGAGCGGGCAATGACAAGCTACGCGGAGGTAAGGGTAATGACTACTTACTCGGCGGTGACGGTAGCGATACCTATTACTTCGCTGCTGGTGACGGGCAGGATGTGATCAACAACCTGTCCAATACGCCGGCGGATAATGATGTGCTAAGTATCGAAAGTATTAGCCGGGAGAACCTCTGGCTGTCTCGCCAAGGTAATAACTTGGTTATTGACGTACGCGGTTCAGCGGACAGTGTCACTGTTCAGGATTGGTATACCAATACGGCTCAACGTCTGGATGTCATCCAGGCTGGCAGCTCTTCGTTGTACTCCAATCAGGTCGATAACCTCGTCAACGCCATGGCTGCTTTCGGCGCACCTGCTGGAGGTGAGATCAATCTGACGCAAGCGCAGAAAGAACAGCTCAATGTTGCTATAGCTGCTAACTGGCAGTAAAGAAAGAAGGGCTGTAGTAGGAGCTACAGCCCTTTCTTAATCCTCTCTGAAAAATCAGGATTAGTTCGCTGAGTACAGCAGTCTCTGGCAATGCTTTTATCTCCGTCTTGTAATGCGATGTATTTGGTTCTCATCTTTGCTTAACGGAAGATCAAATTGTTGTAGATGCGGTTTTGGCGGTGTGGATGCCTGCTCTAAGTATTGCGGTTGGGTGTCAATGGGTATTTCTCTATTTGTTCGTGTATGCATGTGTCCGCTCTCAGGAATGGTGACTAAAAAATGCGGGATGACATATTTGCTGAGGTGATAATTAAGTTTCGGGGCATGAGCGATAGTCCATTGGTGGTCGATAAATATGACGGAAAAAAAGTGGCAGAATTTTCGATAGCGAGAACGTCAAGTAAATAAAAGTTACTTCAGTAATGTCGGTAGAGCATGCAAGAGAATCGAGCTGGCTCAGGAGCGAGCTATATCGAGATCGACGTTTTAATAGTGGGGCTGGATGAGGGAGATAGTGCGCGTTAACATCCGAAACCATTAAGAGAAGATGGGGGTTGTGGTCCGCTCAAGTTTGGCCATGACGGCAGCCGCCTTGACGGCTGTCACACTGTTTGACCCTTCGAAGGCATATTAACTAAAGTCCCGGATTTGCCGGGGGGCTTTAACTTGCTCTGTTTTTTCGCCTTGCCTGATATGCAGGGTGAAAAATGATAGCCGTATACAAAGGAAGATTAGTCGTGAATTGGTATTGGGTAAGTGATTTGAGAATAGTTGCCAAAATACACGGCTGGGTCATAGTGCTAGGGCTGTTTTTTTTAATGTGCTCATGCTTTTATGTACCTGCTCTTCGTGATGATTACTCTGGCATGCAAGACGACGTGTTCACTGAAACAATATTAAAAGTTAGGCGGAGTAGTAATGGCAGGCTTGTAATAGATAGGTTTGAGGGGGAGTCGGTTGGTAGGGATTTTTTCAAAGATAAAGATATAAAGTATATAAGTCGTTACTTTTCTGAGGCCGGCGGAATATGTAGGTCAAATGAGGTTGGTGAAGGGGGTTTGCTCTGCGAGTTGGATCGGAAATGGAAGTATAAGAATGTTGGTGCTCATTCAGATCCAAGCACATGGTGCGTGCCTGGTTTAAAGCTTGTATATGGGTTTAAGTTCTCGAATGAGCATGATGCCCAAAAAACTTGGTCGGATTTAGAGTTTGGTACTGAAGACTCTACTGTATGTTCGTTTCGAGGGAAATGAACTCCGCAAGGAATGCGTAGGTTAATAAAATAGGAGGTTTGGTATGGGTAAGTACAGCATTGAAGCAAGATCCTTGAATATCCTTGGTGGGTGGAGCCATAACTACTGGGTTATGCGAGATCCTAATGGGAAAATCATTGCAGAGTTGCATGGCCTGGCAACGGACAGGGAAACAGGGCAGCCTGTACCCATAGGAACATCAGATCGTCACTCTTTGAGAGCTTGGAGTTATGTCCAAGGGAGTCAGGCTGATGCTATTGGTATTCCTCAGGAAATACTGGCAAGCAGTGGTCTTGTGAAAGAGGACCAAAAAAGTAAAGTCGTCTATTCAGGAGAGTCAGTAGATGTTTTTGCCCGCTGGGCAACAGCTGTCCGTGCGATCGATATAATAAATAGGCAGGACCTTGACTATCCTGTGGGTGGGATGAATTTTTTTTCTGCGACGATAAACAGTAATTCTATGTTTTCGACGTTCGGAGAACTGATGTCTCTACCAGCGATTAGTTTCTCTGGGGTGGCTGAACCAGGGGTCAATAACCTGGTGCTTCCAAAAGGTGTGATTGAGAGTATCAAATCATCTCCTTTGGGGATTTTTGATTGGTCTAGTGTTTTTGGTGATGAGGCTACTCAAGGTAGAGCTAATTTCTTCGAGTTGAATATCGATAATGTGTCTGGCATAAAGGAAAAAAAGGCTACTGATCATGAGGCAGAGGAATCGCGAGTCAGAAACGGAATAGTCTTGGAAAACGGCAGTTGGCATGTTGGCTATGACGCAAGTAAATTAAATTTAAATCAGTACAGTAATGGCTGGATAAATAATACTTTCAGCGCGGCCGCCACCCAGATTTTGGCTGATGGCTATCGTCCAGGCAATGCTAATACGGTGAAGGATGTATTCGATTTTAGCCTGCGAAATGCGAGCCAAGGTATTTCTTACGGTAGTGCTCTGGGAGCCTTGTTGAACTCCGGTGACGCGCGCGCGCGTCTGACGTTGCCAACCGACCCTCTGGTGTTGGATCTTAACGGTGATGGTGTGCGACTTACCAACTATCTAGCCTCACCGGTATTCTTCGACGCCGACAACGATGGCGGGAGTCTTGAGGAAACCGGTTGGGTCAGTTCCGAAGATGGCATCGTGGTCATTGACACCAATGGCAACGGTAAGATCGACAATATCAGCGAGACCCTCTCGGAATACTTCAATGGAGCCGCCGGTAGCAATGGCGATGCCGGACAGCAAAGTTTCGCCAATGGTTTTGCAGCGCTGGCCAGCCTGGATAGCAACGCCGATGGCGTTTTTGACCAGCGCGACGCCGCTTGGTCTAGCGTCAAAGTGTGGGTCGATGCTAATCACGACGGCAAAAGCTGGAACGACCTCAACGACAATTTTGCTTTGGATTTTGGTGAGGAGACCGAAATCAAATCACTCTTGGAATTAGGTATTACTCAGATCAATTTGGAGAACGATACCCAAAGTGGTGAAGTACGTGATGGCAACGAAGTACTGGCCCGGGGAACCTTCCTACAGAACGGTGTAAGTAAGGAGGCTATCGCCGCGAACTTTTTAGCCAACCCCAACGGCCATGTCTTTACCGCGAACGGCACCGGTACTGTAGTTTCGACCCAGGGTTCGGGACAGGTTTCCGCAGTGAAAGGATACGTCTCGTCGCTGACAACTGGCGAGACCATCGATGTTGCCGAAAAGGGCGTTAACAATGCCACTGGCGGCTCCGGCAACGACGTACTTCATGGGGATGCCCAGACCAACTGGCTGGCTGGGGGGCAAGGTAGCGACACTTTCCACGGCGGCGCCGGTGATGACGTCCTAATGATTGATGGTGATGACCTGTCCGCGAATATCAATGGGGGGGACGGCACAGATATTGTGCAGGTGTTAGGGGATAAAGGTGTGTATTTGAATCTGGCGGAAGCCAGTGTGGAGATCGCCCAGGGCGGGCGTGGTGAGGACATCTTCATTGGTGGCGGAAATAGTACTGTCTACATGCGCGGCGGCGCGGGTGACGATGTGCTTATCGGCGGTTCGGCCAATGATGCGCTGTCCGGGGAGGATGGTAACGATACGATCTTGGGTGGCTCTGGCAATGATGTGTTGCGCGGTCATCGTGGGAGCGATCACATTCAGGGCGGCTCGGGCGATGACTTAATTGATGGCGGTCAAGATGACGACAACCTAAGCGGCGGAGCTGGTGACGATATCTTGATTGGCGGCGCCGGGGACGATCTTATACATGGTGGCGATGGGGTAGATGTCGTCGAGTTGTCGGGTGATTTTGCCGATTACCGTATAACGAGAACCGCCGAAGGTGTTTGGATCAGCGATTCCGTCGCCGGGCGAGATGGTACGGACTTTTTACAGAACGTCGAGAAGGCCAGTTTCAAAAATCTCAAGTTGGTCGAAATTCCGACGGCCACTAGCGAAGGTATGGAGAACCCTTTGCTGGTCAAAGATGTTCTGAGTAAGGACAAAGCGGGAGCTACCTTTGATCGAACCCGAGCTCACTTGATCGGCAAGGAACAGTTGCTGCAGAACGATATTGATTGGCAGAGCGACGCACTGCACCTCACTGGCTTATTCGATGTAGTGGGTGGTACTGCTAGTCTGACCCTCGCGGGTGACGTCCTCTTCACGCCAGATTCGATGTTTACCGGCCTGATGGGCTTCAAGTACACCGTAGCCGATGCAAAAGGCAATGAGGCCAGCACCATCACCAACATGGGCACTGGCGAAAGCGCGACGATGCGTGCAGCCGTCTATCTCCGCACAGCGGATCTGCCCATTGATCCGCTGGTCACTGATCAATGGTATTTGTCCCAGGCCAACATCCTGCCGGTATGGAAAGACTATACCGGCAGAGGTGTAAGCATCGCTCAAATTGAGGTCAGCAGCCCGTTCGGGATGACCAAGGAGATTCTCGACTATCGTCACGCAGACTTGAAGGACAACATCGACGAAAACTGGCTGGCTAATGCGACACCAGGAAGGCTAGCTGGTGAGGGCAGCGATGGAAAATTCAGCGAGCATGCCACATTGGTTGCCGGAGTGATGGTTGCAGCACATAACGGCGAGGGCAGCGTGGGGGTCGCTTACAACGCCAGTATTGCCGGTTATTGGATCAGTAAAAATGATTTCAGCAACATGTCCCGGATGTCCGAATACGATGTGGTCAATCACAGCTGGGGTAGCAACAACCACTTCGACTTGAAGTTTACCCCGGCTGAACTGGGCAAGCTGCCAACCGCTTACCGTGAAGCCATTGAAAGTGGCCGCGACGGTCTAGGTACTGTGATTGTCACGGCCGGTGGTAATGATCGAGAAAAAGGCGGCAACACCAACTATTCAAATGTCACTAACACTCGCAGCACCATCGTGGTCGGGGCGATCAATGCTACGACTGACTTGGGGGCCTTGCAGTTAGGGGGGAGACCCTTCTCCAGTCCGGGCGCTAGCATCCTTATTAGCGCTCCTGGCTCGAATGTGACCTCAACCTCACGTCTCGTGCAGAACGATAATGGTTCCACTTTTGGAGGCGATACTGGTGTTTCTCAAGGCACCAGTTTCGCGGCGCCAATCGTATCGGGCATCGTGGCGTTGATGTTGGAAGCCAATCCATTACTGGGCTACAGGGACGTGCAGCAGATTCTTGCCATTTCGGCCCGAAAAGTGGAGGACCCCACTAGCACCTGGCAGGAGAACGCAAGCCAGAATTGGAATGGTGGCGGCATGCATGTAAGCCATGACTATGGCTATGGTGAGGTCGATGCCCGCGCCGCGGTGCGCTTGGCGGAGACCTGGATTACCCAGCAGACTCGCGATAACGAATACAGCTTGGCCAAACCCCTCGAGTCAGGCCCGCTTGATAGGGCTATTACCGATGGGCTCGGCGCCGGCATCAGCCACTCGTTGACTATGGGCAAGGTTGGCTTATTGGCCGAGCATGTTGAAATAAAGGTCAACATCACTCACTCACGCCCCGGCGATCTTGTTCTCAAATTGATCTCTCCATCGGGTACCGAGTCCATCCTGATGAATCGGCCCGGGAAAGTACCTGGTAGTGACGCCAGTGATCGTGGCGATACGAGTTTTGCTGATAAGAAAACACTGGACTACGTCTTCGGAACGGCGTTGCTGCGAGGCGAGACTGTGGAGGGTGATTGGACGCTGCAAGTGATTGATAGCGCTACTGGAGATACTGGGACACTGAATAGTTGGAGCATGAACCTGTGGGGAGTTATCGATACTCACGATGACCAGTACATCTACACGGATGAGTACGCACAACTGGCGGCTTCTGGGATACGCAGTAGGATCAATGATACTGATGGGGGCAAAGACACAATCAATGCCGCTGCCATTAGCCAAAAAAGCTATATCAACTTGGCCAAGGGGGAGGCTACTTTAGCTGGCGCGCACCTGACCATTCTGAATCCAGAGCAAATTGAGAATGCCATCGGCGGCGAGTTTGCCGATGAGCTATACGGCAATGATCGCAACAACATGCTGTTGGGTGGAAGCGGTGATGACGCACTATATGGTGGGGGGGGGCGCGACCTTCTATTGGGCGGGCGCGGCAACAATACACTGACAGGTGGCGCTGACTTGGACTATTTCGTCGTCGAGCGGGCTGCAGGATCGCTGCAGACCATTAACGATTTCCAAGTTGGCACCGATAAATTGGTATTGTCGGGTTTCAGTGATTATGGTCACTCGCTGATCAATCTTACCCAGCAAGGTACGGATACCGTAATCAGCCTTTCGGGTGTGCAGTCCATTCGGTTGAAGAATATGGACTCCACTCAACTCAAGGTCGGAGACATCCTTTTCCTTCCGGAAGGGATGGAACTGGCCGAGCTGACAAAATATGGTTCTTATGGGTTCGGTCTCAACAGCAACGAAATTGTTCTGCCCGACTCTGCGCGAGGTGAGAGTTATTGGGCTCCGTCAGGTGGACAAAGAGTCTTTGGCGGCAGTGGGGCCGATGTCATTCGTGGAGGCAGCGGTAACGATGTACTGGTGGGAGACAATACCACTGGCGGCACGCAGGGCTCGGCGGATCACATCGACGGTGGCGCGGGTAATGATGTGATTCGTGGTGGTGCCGGTGATGACGTGCTGCGTGGTGGCCTTGGCCAAGACTATGTCAACGGCGACGCGGGTGACGACGTTATTTACTTAGAGGGTGATCAGGGTAGTTTCGAACTTGGTGGATATTCTGCTCCAATTATCACGTGGGAAGGAGCCAGGCTTACGGGTGCAGCCGTCGCAGGCGGTGCGGGAAATGATCGTTTCGTTATCGAGAAGAATTCGACTTTGCCAACGGATCTATTGGGCAATCTGATTGAAGATTTCGAGTTTGCGAACCCCAACGAAAAGATTGATCTTTCGAAGCTCGATACCGTGCGCTCACTGGAAGACCTCAAATTCAGTACATTGATTGTGAATGGCGAGCACTATTTGCGTGTGATCTTAGGGGCGGGCGGCGCCTCGTTCATTACCTTAAAAGGTGTCACGTCTGAACAGCTCTCGGCCAGTAACTTCATTTTCAACCCGACTGGAATCTCTGGCGGAGCCTCTAGCCAAAACTCTGCGTCTATCAGCTCAGGTAAGGGAATTCACATCACCGTCACGAATCCATCACCTCTAAAACGATTGATCAACAGTGATCTCACAGGTGCATTGACAGCTTCGTCTCAATCACTACAAGGAAGCGAAGATTCGGTTCTTCCTGACCTAGAGTCTGGAATCATTTATTGGGCCAATGCTATGGGTGAGCGAGTCGTTGGAACTCGTGGTGCCGACAAACTCTATGGCGGAGATGGCAATGATGTGCTCATAGGTGATAGCGCCTTGGGAGAGCTGTCCGCGGAGGCAGGGGACATCATTGTGGCGGGTGAGGGTAACGATGTTGTCTACGGACGTTTTGGTAACGACACGTTATGGGGGGGCGATGGACTAGACTATTTGAGCGGGGATGCAGGGAACGACGTCTTGTATTTGGAGGGTGACGAGGGAGCCTTCTACGAAGGTGAACTGGACTTTGAGCAATCGCTTATCAAACTGGATGGGATCGTCTTGACCGGTGCTGCTGTTTCTGGTGGCGCCGGTAATGATCGTTTTGTTATCGATGATGCCTCCTCAACTGGTTTGCTGGGTAGCCTAATTGAAGACTTCGAAGTGCTGAACCCCAAGGAGAAAATTGATTTATCGGAGTACAACGAGCTGCGCTCGTTCGCTGACCTGAGTTTCAGTGCTTTACAAGTCAACGGCCAGCATTACCTGCGAGTTTGGCTGGGGGCGATCGGTGAAGACGCTTCGTACATTACATTGAAAGGTGTCGATGCAGCGCAACTGAGCGACGATAACTTTATCTTCAATAGCCACGGCTATGTAAATAAGTATCCCGTGTGGAATGACGATGGAACGATGGTCGGTGATGCGGGGGGCAATACACTGTATGGCTGGGGTGGCTCTGGTGTCATGGAGGGACGGACTGGTGATGACACCTACACTGTCGATGATGCAGGCGATGATGTCAGAGAGCACGTGGGTGGGGGATATGACCGCGTGAAGTCCGACATCAGCTACACTTTGCCCGATGAAGTTGAAGAGTTGGTACTGCAATGGGGCGCCGCCAATGGAACCGGTAACGGTTTGGCCAATCGGCTGGTTGGTAATTCGTCTGATAATATTCTCGATGGCGGTGCCGGACCCGATGTCATGGTTGGTGGACTGGGTAACGATACCTACATTGTTGATGACGGTGTGGATCGTATAGTCGAGTTCGCCAATGAGGGGGTCGACACGGTTAAGTCATCTATTTCCTTTACCTTGTCCACGAATCTCGAAAATCTGATACTTACCGGTAGCGAAAATATCAATGCCACTGGTAACACAGCCCATAACCAATTGGCTGGCAATGATGGTAATAATCGACTAGATGGTGCGCAAGGAGCTGATCGCATGGCAGGCGGGCTCGGCGATGACACGTATTGGGTCGATGACCTCGGTGATGTAACGATAGAGAATGCCAATGAAGGCGTCGATACGGTGTTTTCCACAGTCAGCTTCAAGCTGGCGGACAATGTTGAGGCCCTAGTATTGGCCGGCAAAGCAGTGCGGGGGACGGGTAATAATTTAGACAATGAAATTACTGGTAATTCCCAAGACAATATTCTTGAGGGTGGAGCCGGTAATGATTGGCTCGTTGGCTCAGGTGGCAATGACACTCTGATTGGCGGCGCGGGCCACGACCGGCTAATTGGTGGTGCAGGTAACGACACTTACGTGTTCGGCATTGGTAGTGGACATGACGTTATTGAGAATGACGATGCGCATGTCGGCCGTCTCGATATACTGAGTTTCGACGCAAGTATTTCAGCGGAAAACCTCTGGTTTAGAAAGGACGGCATGAATCTTGATATCAGTGTTTTAGGAAGTTCTGACAGGGTTACGGTCGATAATTGGTTTGCAGGTGACGAGTTCCACCTCGACCAGTTCATAACCACAAATGGCAGGATCCTGCTTGATAGCCAGGTTCAAGGGCTTGTCGATGCGATGGCTGCTTTTGGTGCCGTGCCTGGAGGAGAGGCCAATCTAACTCCCGCGCAAACAAGTCAATTAAACGCCGTTATCGCTAGCAACTGGCAATAACCGCTACGATTGTCGGCTCGTGAGGTTCGATAGTTTTTGGAGGGACACTGCCTCTGCATCAGGGTATGCAGGGGTGGTTAATACTTGTTTGGAGGTAAAATGACTCAGTCAGAGGGTTTATAAATGATCATGTGTTTCAGCTCCTCGCTGAAACCCCGCATACTGACGTAAAGTACCATTTCGTTGGCCCCTCAAATCGATATCCGCTGCCGCGAGCTAGAGCTCTACGGCGCGTGTTTTGTTCCACTGAGACCGATTGAGTCCGTGTCACAGCAGCAGCTCATCGCATCCTTAGATGACGTCTCCCTTTGACTTGGCGAATTGCTCGCCAAGCCATTCACTCGATCACTGCCAGTTGGCAGCGATCACCAGATTCAGCTCATCTCGTTGGGCCGTAGTGAGATTACCCTCAGCTCCCGCTGGTACGCCGAAAGCGGCCATCGCATCCACCAGCCCTTGCACCTGGCTGTCCAGCAACGTCTTGCCATCGGCAGACTTGAACTGGTCGAGCTGATAGGCGCTCCCGCTGTACCAGTTCGAGATGGTTATCCGCTCCGTGCCATCGATCAGGCTGACATCCAGATTGTTGCCACTCTGGCGGAACCAGAGCTGCTCTGCGGATATGCCTTCGCCGAATGACAGGGTGTCTAAACTGTCGGCAGTCGCTTCGGATTTGTCGATTCTATCCTGTCCGTCACCGCGGCCAAACAGGTAGGTGTCCGAGCCGGCGCCACCTATAAGGGTATCGTTTCCGGCACCGCCCTGAAGCAGGTCATCACCGAATCCGCCATGCATCCAATCGTCTCCCGCGCCGCCCAGCAAGGTGTCATTGCCGTCCATTCCGCGTAGCGTGTCGTTGCCAAGGCCGCCCGTCATAAGGTCGCTCAGGGGGAAGCCCGTCCGGACATCATTGCCATCGCCCCCGGTAAGGAATGATGGCTGGAGTTGCTGATAGGTCACGACGCTGCCGTCAGCAAAGCGTATTTCCTCGATCACATGGGTGTCGAAGCGGAAGTAGCCGTAGACGCTGATGCTGTCGGTCGAACCTTTGAGCTGCAGGTTGAGATTGCCATCCGCATGGCTGAATAGGATGTCCTCGGCTGTAATGCCTTCGCCGAAGACAATGGCATCGGCACTGCCAGAGGCTACATCCACGTCGGCGATGGTGTCCTGGCCCCAGCCACGGGCAAAGAGGTAGACATCGTTACCCAGCCCACCCTGCAGGTTGTCGTTGCCAGGCCCGCCATCGAGGGTGTCATTGCCACCCAGCCCGCTCAGAGAGTCGTTGCCGAGGCCGCCAACAAGCAGATCATCAAAACTGTATCCGGCCAGCCAATCGTTTCCGTCACCGCCTTGCATCGACTGAGTGCGTAACTGCTCAGCGTTCCAAACGGTGCCGTCGGCGAAACGGACTTCATCCACGATGTTCGTGGCGCTCCAGCCACTGACGAGCGCATTTGTGATGGTGATTCGGTCATCGCTGCCCTTGAGCGCCAGCTGTAGGTCTGACCCAGACTTTCGGACGACGATGTCGCTGGGAGATATCCCCATGCCAAACTCGATGGTGTCGCGTTTACCGGCGCTGGAGTCGAAGTTGTTCAGCGTGTCCTGACCCCAGCCTCGCTCGAACACATAAGTGTCGTTGCCTGCTCCGCCGCTGAGTGTATCGTTGCCGGCGCCACCGATCAGGCGATCAGCACCCGCGCCGCCGCTGAGTCGGTTCGCCGCCTCGTTGCCGATGAGCAGATTATCCAGCGCATTGCCGGTGCCATTGATGGCCGTAGTACCGGTAAGCAGCAGGTTCTCGAGATTTGCACCGAGGGTCAGACTTACGCTGGACTCGATAGTGTCGATGCCCGCATCCGCGCTTTCGATCACTGCATCGTCCAGGGCGTCGACCAGGTAAATGTCATCACCGGCTCCGCCTTCCATGCTGTCAGCGCCCAGGCCACCGATCAGGCGGTCGTTTCCAGCACCGCCGAATAACCTGTCATCACCTGCACCGCCGTCGAGGGTGTCATTGCCGCCCAAGCCGTGCAGCTCATCGTTTCCTTCATCACCGGAAATACTGTCATTAGTAGAGAAGCCCAGCAGGGTATCGTTGCCGGAAGAGCTCTGCTGCGTGATGTTGCGGATGTAGTCGCCTGTCCAGACGATGCCATTGGCGAAGCGAACCTCCTCAATCGAGGCAGGGCCCTTGCCATCACCTTCGAAGAAACCGATGACAGTGAGCGTGTCCTGGGTGTTATTGCGGCTGAACAGCAGGTCGTCGCCGACGCGGCGGAAGCTGATGTGCTCGGGATTGAAGGCCGCGAACTCGATGACGTCGTGCTTGCCGATACCATCGTCCTGATTGTGGATGACATCCTGTCCCCAATAATTGTCGAACACGTAAGTATCGTTGCCCGTACCGCCCACCAGGGTGTCGTTACCAAGCCCACCGTTAAGACGGTCATCACCGGCTTCACCGCGCAACAGGTTATTCCCGTCGCCACCGCGGATGTCATTGTTCAGCGCATTGCCGATGCCTTCTATCGCCGGCCCGCTGAGGATCAGGTTTTCGATGTTGTCGCCCAAGGTCCAGGATACGCGTGATTCAATCGTGTCGATACCGCCATCCACAGCCTCGATCACAACGTCATCTGCATCCACCCAATAGCGGTCGTCGCCGGTACCACCAATCAGTGTATCGGCGCCGGTGTCGCCACTTAGCAGATCATCGCCATCTCCACCGTCCAGCAGGTCGTTCCCCGCACCGCCGTAAAGGGTGTCGTTGTCTGCTAGGCCGTACAGGCTATCGTTGCCGGCGTAGCCGTTGAGCAGGTCTGCACTGGCGAATCCAACCAGGCTGTCGTTACCGGCATTACCTTGGAGCACTCGCGATCGGAGCTGCTCTGGCAGCCATTGAGTGCCGTCGACGAAGCGGATCTGCTCCACCGTACCAGCACCCTCGGCGGCGAAGTAACCCACGACACGGATGCTATCGGTGCTGCCCCGCAACTTAAGCAGCAGATCGTCGCCTTCGTGGCTGACCATGATTTCGCCAGGCGTGATCCCTGCTGCAAACTCGATGACATCCAGTGCCCCCTCCGAGTCGTCGATCACGTCCTGGCCCCAGCCCCGTGCGAAGACGTAGAGATCATTACCCGAGCCACCTTGCAGCTGGTCGTTGCCCGCACCGCCCACCAGGCGATCATCGCCAATACCGCCGGCGATCAGATCGTTACCGCTGCCACCGTCGAGCGTATCGTTGCCACTGCCACCGATGATGCTGTCATTGCCGTCGCCGCCGCTGATCACGTCGGCGCTGGCATAGCCAGTGAGCGTATCGTTTCCGCTGGTGCCCTGTAGGACCATCGCCTTGATGGTCGAGATGCTCCAGCGTGTACCGTTGGCAAAGCGAATCTCGTCCACCGCGAAGGAGGTGGCGCCATCATTCTGGAAGTAATTGGTAACCGTGATGCGGTCTGCGCTGCCATTGAGGCTTAGCACCAGGTTGCTTCCACTTCTTGAGGCGCGGATGTCGCTTGGTTGGATGTCCGCAGCGAACTCAATGGTATCGAAGCCATTTGAGGTGGACTCGTAGTTCTGCACGGTGTCGACGCCCCAGCCTCGGGCAAAGCGGTAAATATCATTGCCAATGCCGCCTTCAAGCGTGTCATTGCCACCTTCGCCGCTCAGCGTGTCATTGCCGGCATTGCCAACAAGGTAGTTGGCCCCCTGATTGCCAGTTATCAGGTTGTTCGCAGAATTACCGATGCCGGTCAGGTTGCCATTGCCAGTCAGGCGCAGATTTTCGACATTGGCGTTGAGCGCACTGGTACTGCTGATGCTGGACTCGATGGTGTCGATACCCTCGTTGGGGTTTTCTAGGACTACATCGCCAAGCGAGTCGATCACATAGGTGTCGTTACCAAGGCCGCCGCGCATGGTGTCGTTGCCGGTCCCGCCGTTCAACAGGTCGTTGCCGTCACCGCCGTACAACAGGTCGTTACCTTCCGCCCCGTTGAGGGTGTCGTTTCCCGCACCGCCATCCACCGTATCGGCGGTGTTGAAGCCGTTGAGCAGATCGTCTCCGTTCTCCCCTCGCAGCGTCAGGGCGCGCACTTGGCCGAAGCTCCAGAGTTGGCCATTGGCGAAGCGGATCTCTTCGATGGCGTTGCTACCCGTACCGTTGTTGAGGAAATAGCCAACCACGCGGACAGAGTCCGTCGAATTCTTGAGTTTGAGAATCAGGTCTCCGCTCTGATGCAGCGCCTGGATATCGCTCGGCAGGATGCCGGTAGCGAACCGGATGACGTCCAGTCCATTGCCATTATCGGCGACGGTGTCCTGCCCCCACCCTCGACTGAAGAAGTAAGTGTCGTTGCCGGTGCCTCCGCTGAGCTGGTCATTACCGGCGCCACCGTCGAGGTAGTCATTGCCTGCGCCGCCTTCGAGCTTGTTGTTGCCCGCGTTGCCAATGACCTCATTGTTCAGCTCGTTACCAAAACCGTCGATATTCTCGGTACCGGTAAGAACGAGATTTTCAAGGGCATAGCCCAGGCCGAAGCTGATGCTGCTGCGCACTGTGTCCAGCCCGCCGTCGGGGGCTTCGTAAATCGAGTATTTGTTTTGGTCGATGACATAGGTGTCATTGCCCATCCCACCAACCAGTCGATTGAATCCGTCTCCGCCATCGAGCCAGTCGTCACCATCACCACCGAGCAGTTCGTCATCGCCTGAGCCACCATATAGGCTGTCATTGCCCGCGCCGCCTTCCAGCGTGTCGTTGCCGTCCAGACCAAAGAGGCGGTCGTTACCGGCTTCGCCCTTGAGGCGGTTATTGCCGGCATTACCAGTGATTTCGTTGTCCAACTCATTGCCATTGCCATCGATATGGGCACTGCCGGTCAGGACAAGATTTTCGAGGGCGTAACCAAGCACGTGGGTCGTGCTGCTGCGTACTGTATCGATACCGCCATTATTGTTTTCGATAATGGAGCTGTAGCCTTGGCCAATGACATAAGTGTCGTTGCCCATACCACCGATTAGCTGGTCATAGCCTTCGCCGCCATCGAGCCAGTCGTCGCCGTCGCCGCCGTTGAGGGTATCGTTGCCTGCGCCGCCATAGAGGGTGTCGTTACCCATGCCTCCTTGCAGGACGTCGTTACCGTCCATACCGTTGATGAGGTCGTTGCCCTCTCTACCATCGAGGTAGTTGTTGCCGGCATTGCCGGTTAATTCGTTATGCAGGTCATTGCCGAAACCGTCGCTATCCGCGCTGCCGGTCAGGATAAGGTTTTCGAGGGCGTAGTTAAGCCAGTGGTGCGTGCTGCTGCGTACCGTATCGATACCGCCGTCAGCGTCTTCCTGAATGAAACTGCTGGGTTGATCGACTACGTAGGTGTCATTGCCCATACCGCCGATGAGCTGGTTGTGGCCTTCGCCGCCATCGAGCCAGTCATCACCATCACCACCGATGAGCGTATCGTCGCCCGCACCACCGTACAGCGTGTCATTACCCGCGCCGCCTTCCAGGCGGTCGTTGCCGCCCAGGCCAGACAGCTGATCGTCGCCCAAGCCTCCGAACAGATAGTCTGGTGCCTCGGTTCCTGTCAGGTTGTCGTTGTAAGGTGTACCAGCGCTCAGCAAATTGATAACGTGGGTACGGTTCCAGCTCTGGTCGGAGAAACGAATCTCTTCGATGGCACTTTGGCCGTCAGCACTTGTGCTGAAATAGTTGCTGATAGTGACTCTGTCACTTGTGTCTCGTCGGAGCAAAATCAGGTCATTGCCAACTCGCTGGAGCTGCATGTTGATCGACGGCACATTGAATATCTCAAGCACATCGAAGCCACCGCTGGCCTGTTCGTCGATGAGTACTTGGCCCCAGTCACCTACGAGGCGATAGGTGTCATTGCCCTGGCCGCCCACCAGGGTGTCGAAGCCAAGAACGCTGACCAATGTGTCGTTTCCGTCGCCGCCTAGCAGTAGGTCATCGCCGCTCCCACCGTTGAGTAGATCATCGCCAGCACCACCTTCTAAGGTGTCTGCTGTGGCACCACCGAACAATGTATCCGCTTCAGCGGTACCGACCATAAGCGTCCCCTGAGGGGCGTTCTCTACTCTCATCCTTACTTCGTGAGGTGGCCAATGGAGGCCATTGGCGAAGACGATCTCCGTGATTTCCGGCAGGCCCGCGGTGGAGAAGTAGTTGCGCACAATGACTTGGTCATTCGAGTTGGTCAGACTTAGCACCAGGTCATCGCCGATACGTCGGCAATTGACATCATCCGGCATGATGCCCGCGTCGAATTCGAGACGATTTACGAAGCCGTCACCCCCCGCGTCGTCGATCACGTCACGCCCGCCACCGCGACTGAAGCGATAAGTATCCGCGCCCTGGCCGCCCCGCAGTGTGTCGTTGCCCAAGCCGCCGGCCAGCGTGTCGTTTCCGTCGCCGCCGATCAGAAGGTCATCACCTCCCAGGCCGGAAATCTGGTCTGCTACATCGCTGCCGATCAGGGTGTCGTTGCCGTTCATGCCTTGAATATCCATAGCCGCTCCTTAGATGGATCACCACAATCGAACACGCCCACGGTCTCGGCTGAGATGTCAGCCAAGACCGTGGGCGTGCTTTTAAAAGGCTTAACGCCTCCAATGCATTCAGGCAGGTATCGCTGCCAGGTCGATGCCGAGCACCTTCAGGTATCCGGCGACACCGTTGTCCGTCGAGTAATCCTGGGCGGTGATCGCCGCCTGCCGTCTGAGAGTCTGAAAGCGGTCAGGCTGCGCTAGGGCCAGCAGGGCCTTTTCGGTGATTTGTCCACTGTCGAAGAAGTCCACCAGCACGCCGTTATGTCCGTCCTCGATCACCTCTCGCACTGGCGCGGTGTCTGAGCCGATGACCAGGCAGCCGCTGGCCATCGCCTCCAGCAGTGACCAGGACAGGACGAAGGGGTAGGTGAGGTAGATATGGGCGGCAGAGACCTGCAGTACTCGCTTGTAGGTGGAGTAGGGCAGCTTGCCGAGAAAATGTACGCGCGATCTGTCGAAAGAGTTTTCTGCCAGTAGCTTGCTGCGCCAGTTGGCTGAATCCTTCGGCCGGCTGCCATAACTGACGTCGTCACCACCGACCACGACTACCTGGCAGTTCGGATGCGCCTCGAGGATGGGCGGCAAGGCGCGCATGAAGCTGTGGAATCCCCTGTAGGGCTCAAGGTTGCGCGCCACGTACGTCAAGATTGGTTGCCCGGCCTTCAGCACTTGCCCCGTTGGCAGCTCCAGCGTGGCCTCGGGATCGTAGCCAAGGCCTGCCAGGTCGATGCCCTCGTGTATCACCTGAATTGCATCACGGTAGGCCGCTGGATGCAGACTTCGCTGCCAGTGTGTTGGTGTAATGGCCTGGTCGCAGTTTTCCAGATTGAGCAGGTGCAGCGCGTTACGGCTGCGGATGCTCGCGGCACCGTTGGTGTCGAAGGGAAACTCAGGGTCGAACCCAGCATCCGCGCCATGGGCCTGGTAGTAGTACTCGCAGAAATGAATCAACCGCGCCGAAGGGAAGGCCTCCTTGACGAACAAGCTTTCCCCCCAGCCAGGGTGCGCGATCACCACATCCGGGCGATAGCCCTTGGCCTTTAGATCCAGAAGCAGGCGCAGCACTTGCTGGCCGTGCAACACACCATCTTCGAAGCTGCGCACGTAGGGGTGCGTCTGGGGGCTTGCCTTCCGATGGGGTTTGTAGCGCAGCAGCTTCACACCCTGCAGCCCAGGCGCCTGCTCCCGACCGATGGCCAGAACTTCGACCTCTTTCCGTTGGGCCAAATTGGAGGCGATATGTCGGAATTGGCCAGGGAAATTTTGGTGTATGAAAAGTACGCGCATGCTCGAACAGCTCCTTTGCAACTGATCTCAGTCCATATGCAGGCAAGGCAGGCTTGGGAAAACTCAGAAGACCTGGTTTTTGGCGTTTTAGATGGCATTGCGCCATTTGGTAAAGGATGAGCTTCAAAGCAGGCTGGAGGAAGAGGGCACCGTGATGCGATTCACGATCAGCCGAAGAATAGTTGGCCACATCCTCGAAGGCTTAGCATGTGCTGGGCGATAGAAACGGACGTAGGATCATCTGTTAAAGATGAACCAAAGTCTCTCATCCCAAGGCCGCTTTCGGCCAGCAACAGCCGTGGTCGCTAACCGGCCAAAAGCTGCCTGCCATGAAACCTCCTGCCCTCATGGCAGGAGACAGCCTCAGCCTATGATTTGACCGACGCCTGCCGGCTAGCGATCAGCGGAAACAGCACAAAGCGGATGGCTTCGCAGTAGCCCAGACTAGCTGTAGGGCGCAAAGGCATCTACGGACTAGGGGCGATTCAATCAGCCTATTGGCGCTCGGCTTGCTTAGGTGCGGAATGAAAATCTGGCCCCATACGCCGATTAAGCTAGGCTCTATCACTATATCGATTTTGCAAGACAGGGATTGTCTAAAACGTGAAGCGACTACTTCTTTTAAGTGGCCCGGTAGCTAGTGGCAAGACGTCAGTTTCTGCCGCTCTGCAAGAACTCCATGGGTTTATTCCGATCAGCAGCAGCTACTTTCTGCGGACGCAGTTGACTGCCTGTAAAGAGCCACTTGATCGTCATCACCTCCAAGAACTCGGCGACTCTCTGGACAAGTCCACCGACTTTTCCTGGCTAATAGAAGCCGTGGCAAACCCTGCCATCCAGCATCAGCCAGCCGTTGAAAACTGGTTGCTGGATGCCGTGCGAAAGCCCCGGCAGGTTGAGCTGTTCAGAGTTCGCTTTGGCAATGCCGTGAGGCATGTGCACATCGTCGCCCCAGAGCCCGTTCTGCAGCAGAGATACGTTGTACGCGGCACAGCTGATCTCAACGAATATTTCACCAGCGTGGCGCATCCCAACGAACAGAGCGCCCGTTCTCTCTCGGATTTTGCTGACAAAGTTCTCGATACACACATGTACACGCCATTTCAAATTGCGGATCAGATAATGGAAATCTGGGAGATGTAGCACATGGAAACTCGGCAGATCGTAGTGATCAGTGGCAAGACCTGTAGCGGCAAGAGTGGACTGGCCAGTTTGCTGGAAAAGAAATTTGGTTTCGCCGTGGTCAGCAATCGCCGATTCATTGATGATCCGCAGTGGCGTCTACGAATGGAACAACCGGAGATGCTTGATCGGCGACGCGAACTCGATGACGTCGACTTCGATCAGTGGATGCTTCGGGAAACCCGTGCAATGTGTCAGGAGGAAGAGAGTGGCCGGCCTTTAGTTGTTGATCACCTGAATTCGCTCGCACAGGTGCTGAAGTTTCGACAGGTGTTCGGAGCCGACCTCGTACATGTCCATCTGTACGCCAGCGAACCCACGCTTCAGGAACGCTACGCAAAACGAACTGAGGGTAAACCTGATGCCTTGCCTTATGACGACATCAATCAGCTGAGGGATGATGCCGAAATCCAGGCGCTCAAGGATGATGCCGACGTTCGTGTTTACACCGAGCGCTCAGATTCGAATGACACCCTTGTGCGTGTCGCCGCCCGCTTGCATCTGTACACACCTCCCGGGATTCGGTGTGTCGACGTGCTCATAGGTGGGCAGTACGGAAGCGAGGGCAAGGGGAACATCGTCGCGTATCTCGCGCGTGAATATGATGTGATGATTCGAGTTGGCGGCCCCAACGCCGGACATACCGTGGCAAGCGCAGCTGGTACGTTTACCTACCATCATCTGCCTTCAGGGTCGCGCGACGTGACAGCTCGGCTACTTCTTGGCCCCGGCATGACGATTTTTTTGCCCGGACTTTTGAAGGAAATCAGCGCGTGCGGTATCGGCCCGGAACGCTTATTCATTGATCCTCAAGCTACCATCATTGAAGAAGCAGACCGAGACTCAGAGCGAGTGCATCTGGTCTCGACCATCGCATCGACCGGCAGTGGAAGCGGGGCTGCAGCTGCACGGCGCATTTTGAGTCGGGGCAAAACGACAATTAGGTTAGCCAAGGATGTTGATGAGCTGCGACCGTATGTAGGCACTCCGGGAAACTACCACGGCTATACATCAGACCGTTTGGAGGAGGCGTACCGCAGTGGTCACTCCATCCTGTTAGAAGGTACCCAAGGTAGTGGGTTGAGCATTTTCCATGGGGACTATCCGTACGTGACCTCCAGGGACACAAACGTAGCAGGATGCCTCGCTGAGGCAGGGATATCCCCCAGCAGAGTCCGGAAAATTCTGATGGTCATTCGACCTATGCCTATTCGTGTTGGCGACCCGGATGGTAACGAAGGCCATATATCGGGAAGACTCAAACATCCGACGACTTTTAATGAGATTGCGCAGTTTGCAGATCTCGGGGCAGACGCTTTAAACGCCGCCGAGAAAACGTCTACAACAAACCGTAATCGGAAGGTTGGCTGGTTCGAGTGGGATCAATTCCGAAAGGCGTGCGCCCTAAACGCGCCGACGGACATTGTCCTGACCTTTGCGGATTACCTGAGGGCCACGAACCGAAACGCTCGGCGGTTCGAGCAGTTGGATCCAGATACGATCAAATTCGTAGAGGAGCTTGAGCGCGTATCCCAGGCGCCCGTTTCGCTGATCAACACGCGATTTAACCGAGACCCGGACCCCAGCGATTTGCGATCGCTGATCGATCGTCGCAATTGGACTGCACGTTCTGACAGGAGATAATCCATGGAGCTGGACAAGCTGATCGAGCTTTACCCTCGGGTTTACCATATGGCCGAATGTGGCACCTGGGACAGTATTCGCAGGCGCGGGTTGATGAGTGCGACGGCAGTGCTTGATCATCTCGAAATTGAAGGCAGGAACCGTACTCGATACGAGAGTGAGCATCGGGGTGAGAAGATGAGTGTGATGGCAGGTAACCCTGCCAGCATAGTGCTTCGAGATCAGAAGCCCATGCCTGAAGGACGATTGATAAAGGCGCTCACAGATGGGACAACACCGCGACAGTGGTATGAGTTGATAAACCACAAAGTCTTCTTCTGGGCTGAGGAAGCAAGGCTTCATCGTCTGCTCGGTGCTCGTGATTATCGCAGTCTTGAACACGATGTCCTCACACTCGACTCGTCGACCTTCATCCCAGCTTATGCCGATGCTATTTGGCTGTGCCACATGAATTCAGGCAACACTTGGCCTATGCCTCATAGTCGTGGCAAAGAGATCTTCTGCAGAATTCCTGATTATCCCGTTAAACGCTCAGGCAAACCGGTCAAAACCGTGGTAGAGCTGGTTGTCGATTATGCTGTCCCCGACGTGGCCAACTTTGTCTTAGAGGTTCGACGGATGCGAGGCGATGAGGTCTTGGGCGTCATTGCTTAGTGCCCATCTGTGGAGGAGCTATGCCGCGATGTCGCTTAGCCTCGCGCATTCTGTTGATCAGTCCAACTTATCGACTGTTGCTGTTCAAGATTCAATACAGGTCCGGCGCCTTGGCAGGTATGAGCTACTGGGCAACACCCGGTGGGCAGCTCAGAGAGAATGAGTCTTTCGAAGCAGCTGCAATACGTGAACTCAAGGAAGAGACCGGGGTGGAAGTTAGGTCTGTTGGCCCATGCATCGCACATCGGGAATTTCCGTGGAAGATGCCAGATGGGGAAGATGTGTTCGCGATCGAAAACTACTACGCGGTGCGGGCAGATACTGAGCAGTGCTCCTCTGCGACATGGAGTGTGCAGGAGCGCGGCGCTATCGGCGAAGTGAGATGGTGGTCGCAGGCCGAGCTGGCCGAATGCGAAGAGGATGTTTACCCGCTGGATCTGATGAGCCTGTTCACTGAGAACCTAATCATGAGAACTGAGTGAGTTCAGCAGATTTGCTCTGAATCGTCCTAGTTTGTAGACACATTCGAGCGGCTGCTTTTGGCCGAAAGCTGTCTGTCGGTGAGAAAAACTTAGGTTCATCTATTCAAGATGAACCAGTGTCCGAGGATTCGCTGGTATACGGTTCAATAATTACATATGTGTGAGTGTATCGACGCCTAGCCTGCTTTCTGGTCTATTAATTTACAGGTATCCTAAGCCGTTCCTTACACAAAATTGGATTATGTATGTCGAAGATCGCAGAATTCAAAGCCCTCGAAGCCCAAATCGAAGAGCACAAAAAACGCCTCGAAGCCCTCCAAAACGATCAAGGTCTAAAGAAAGAGATCGAGTTTGAAAGCAAACTGCGCAAGCTCTTGGCTGACTACAACTATTCGCTGCGCGACGTGATTGCGGTGCTTGATCCGGAAGCTGGTAAAGTCCGTCAGGCAGCTGCTGCGAAGCCAGCTCGTCGTGAGCGTGCTCTGAAGCGGTACAAGAATCCGAAAACCGGTGAAGTCGTTGAGACCAAAGGCGGCAACCATAAAGTTCTGAAGTCTTGGAAAGAGGAGCACGGTGCTGAAGCTGTGGAGTCTTGGCTTCAGTAACTTCGCGTTATTGATTAAAGGCCGCGTATGCGGCCTTTTTTGCTCTCAGGTGGCGTAATGAATCGTAACCAGGAGCGAGCTATCTGGTCGCTAGCGTTAAACCAGTACGGCCTTGAACGACTGGAGAAACATGTTAGTGAGCATATCTCAGGCATCTTTATTCACAGAGCAGATGTCGATCTACCGTTTGATGCTAGCGCCGACGGTCTAGCTCAGGTTGTTGGTCTCGTGCTTGAGGAGCTTCTCTCCGGAGACCGCCCATTGCTGAGCGGGTATCGAGTGATGAATCGCTCACACCTCCAAGCGCTCTGCCAGATCCGTGTGAGCCTGGCCGAAGCGCTACTTAAAGAGATTCCGATCACCGGGTTGCCACGAGACCTGAAGCGGCTGAGAGCCCAAGCTGACCTCGGGATATAGTCATCCGGCACTGATCAGCTTGCCATCGTCGGCACCGGACACTGATCCTTAGCGCTGCGCGTCCCTTCATTTGCCCATAAGTCAGGCATTCAAGACGCGTGCATTTGGGCGCACAGAAGCTAGGCGATGTACATCGTTTAGCTGATATGATGGCGTTTTACTTTCGCGCCAAGAGTCTAATTTGAAAGGGATATTCGAAAAACTGGTTCTGCCGGCGCATCTCCTCTTGCTGCTCGCCTCTGCCCAGATTGCTAACGCCGGAAGTGCGTACCTCGACTTCACGCACTACCACCCCACGGCCAGCTACGATTTAGGTGGTAACGCTGAGCTAGTGACCCATCGGTTTGGCGAATATCAGTTGGTGGAGATCTTCATTCCCGCTCGGCAGGCCCATGTTACAGTGCATGAGCTGAAATTTAAGGGCACAGCTGCTGAAGCTTACGAGCAGATAACTTCAGCGAGCACTTTGGCAATCATAGGTGGAGGGATGTATGGGTACGACGGTAATGGTAACGAAACGCCGATAGGGCTAACCCGAGAGGATGACGTCCGTAAGGTTGCGTTCATAGACTGGAGCAGTGGCGGTGTCTTGGCCTCCGACGGCGTGGGGGACGTCAAAATCTTTCCCGTACGAACAGGTACTCAAGCTGGAACATGGGCATTCGCCCTGCAATCTAAACCAATCATAATCTTGAATGGCAAGGTCGATGTCAGCAAGAATCAGCGCGATTCTGACTTTAATAGAGTTGCTGTAGGCTTTGCCCCACAAGGCGATATTCTGATCCTTGGACTTTTCCATGGTTTCGGGCAAGCCGGCACGCTAGTTCAGTTCGCCAGAATCTATAAGGATGTTGCAGACAAGCGAGGCGTAAAGATCCGAAGAGCTCTTGCCATGGACGGTGGCGCAGGAGCACAGATCCATATTCCAAAAATCAAAAAAAGCTTCGGTGATACCGGGCTTTCCTATTTCCCTAATGCTATTAAGTTTGAAATGGCGCCGAGGCAGAATTCTGGAAAATGATGCTGGAGACGTTGCTGGGTTCAATAAAAAGACCGAAGCTTTTGTTTTTTATAATCCTCGGAAGTGTTGCTGGCTACACTATTGATTTCTTTGGGCCTGAAATCAAAGAGCCATTTAAGGATCGGCGGGCGAGACTGGAGATATCCTCCCCCAGCAAAGAGGTGGAATTAAACAAGAAGATTGTAGTTGAGGCGACGGTTCACTCGATAGGGCGCGACGAACTGAAACCAGGCGCATTCTCAATCCAGGTCGATCCAAAGTTCATCAGTTTGAGTAGTGATAAAGCGGTGGCGCTGGGCCCTTTAGCTGGTTCCTTACCGATTAAAGACGTGCCGGATCTGAAAGCGATCAAACTATCTCAAGATCATGTGAGAATTGTCGCCAAGTACGAGTCGGGAAAAATAATCGAACTATCAAATGAACTTCACATCAAAATTATAAGACCAGTAGTCATTGTATACCCGCATTTTGACCTTACAGACATTGGGCGAGTTAATTTGTCTGGTGAGTGGACTATTGAACTAGGTGGCGCGCCTGGAAAAATGACCATTCGGCAAGGAACTGACAACAATATTAATGGTTCATTTTCAGTGCCACATGGAACATGGACATCCGGGTCTGTCTCCGGACACAAGGATGGCAAAACTTTTCGTGCGCAGTTCAGCGTCACCGGCAAAGAGAATACTGAGACGATCCGTGTAGCGGGCTACTTTGAACTCAGCGGCCCAAATGGCAGCCAAATTGAGCTGGAGGGGTGCGCGTACCATCTTCGCAAATCAAGCCTCACTTATGATGAGCGAGGCGCTGAAGGAGTTAAGTGCGAGGTTGACTCCGTCTTCTATGACTACTGGGAAGTAGTGAATGCAGTAAGATTTTACGCAAAGTCTCCCTTCGAAAGGACCGAATAAAGGGCAATAGCGCTCAAATCGGCAGGAAGCAGGGGCCACAGATGCGAATAATGGATGTGGCCTTGGCTAGAAGCAGATCGTCGGAACACTCGACTGTGCTCGACATTATGTGCGGCGTAACAGTCTAGGTCGTGTCAAATCGCGAAGTGCGTTTTGCAGGAGCGAGGCTAACGACACTTAATCTCGTCGGCTCTTTGGTAGCCGCCATAGGCGGCGAAGGCAATCGGTGACGACAGCTTGCAATCGGCCAAAAAGCAGCCCGTGCACCTGATAAATTAATTACGATCAGCTCGCAGTTTTTTATAACGATTCGACCATCACACAGCAGGACTGCATGATGGAAACCATCTAAGCGTTTGGCCATCGAACTTATAAATTACCTCCCGACCTGCGATCCCGCTCTCCTCAGCTTCGTCACAAGCTTCGTTGCCTGAGATTCCGCAATCGCTATAAACCGGTAAGACCCTAGAATGTCGCTTTCGATAGGTTTCTTCAGGCCTTGAATAGACCTTGCATCATTGTTCAACTGAAGCTTTCGGTCTTCTTACAGCGTCGCGCCATCCATAGTTGTTTTTACGCGCGCGCAAAATTTCACATTTTAGTTTTTCCGCCGTGTTAAGTATCTCCGCAAGAGGCGCGGGATGGCCCGGAGTCATCTCTCTACTTGGAAAATTGTGCCCCGTACACGCCACATTAAATTTACTAAATGCATCGAGAACTTGCTTGCCATTGAAGCCTTTATAATCTCTGTTCAGAGCATCAATTGCTACAGCCAGACTAGACTTTAGTCCGAGAACATAATCAGCCTCGATCTTGAGCTGGTCGGATGAATCTTTTATCCAATATCGGCAAGCGCAATCGCTAAACTTGTCAACCAAGGCGACAAGTTGTTCCATTCGCTTTGAGAAGTCGGCTGAATATACCGTGTACTTGGTTCTGGATATGGTAATCCAGACGCCAAGCACGGCACCAATGACTCCGGTTATAAGTGGGATAAAATTAAGATCACTCATGGGAGCTTTGTATAAAGCTTAATGCTGTTGATGATTAACGATCGGTCGGTGTCTGTATCTGCAATAATGTTTAATCGTGCCATGAGCTCTTGCTCTGAGTGGCCGTGTATCCTCGCCAGCCCCCCAAATACCTCCTCAAGAAAAGACTCACCCACTCCGTATATACCTGAGAAGTCCAAGGTTACTAGCCTCTCGTTTTTTAAGTCCGGCTGGAGCACATCATCACGAAACTCTTCGGCACTTCCCGGCCCATCTCGTCTGTATCGCCCGCCTGGGTAGGGGCAGGTTTTTTTCACCTCAATTATTTTCCCTTTCATACCGATCTAACCCATAGCGGAACGGTAAATACGACACGTGTACCCTGGGCTATCGAAAGAGGAACGGAATTAAGATTTGGTGACCCGAGTTTGACCGTACCTGCGGGACTCTGGAACATAGCGCTCGACACTCTGCCCTCATCAAAGTCGCGAAGTAGAGCCGAAAGTCCCATTCCACGATGTGCCAAACTTTTGATAGAAGGTTGTAGTAACTTTTCGAGCGGCAATTTGGAGCCGTGACTGATCTTCAGTGACTCGAATAGGCCGATACCGTCATCCTCGATAGCCACCTGGAAGTAATTTCCAATGACCCGGCAGTCAAAAAACCACTCCACGATATTTCCTTCACTACGCGGAGCATGCTGATAGACATTTGAAATGACTTCAGATGCATGCGCGTAAATTTCCTTCAGCACCGATTCACCGCCATTAGCACAGACGTGCCGGCAGAAACCCTGCATATCGATAGGTTCGCCAGTACTCCGTACTTTGAAATCGCATTGCTCGCGCAACATTGGAAGCGCCATTTTTTTACTCCCTAAAGTGGACGGTGCCGAAAGCTGCCGCTTATTTCGCGTGCCGTTCATGACGATAGTAGCTTTTGCTCAAGATCCGAGTGGCATCATATCAGCGGCGCTGAAAGGTGAAAAACTCAGCACCTACACTCATTAGGCGCAGGTTGGAGAGGCTAACCTCCTCTAACCCCGACCTCTAAACAGGCGTGATTGCCAAAGGCGGCAGATCGATGACATCAACTTGGCCTTTAGTGCCGTTTACACGCCATTGACAATAAAGCAAGTGGCTCACGGATTGGGTGACTGCATGCCAATCGGCTGTTTCTGGCCGGTAGCTGTCTGTCGCCACCGGCAGCAGCCGGCCAAAAGCTACCATTTTGTCCACAGTCACTTGAAGTGGGTTTCAGTTCACCCTCTCGTTTTGGCTGTATCTTTCAAGCGTTTTTCCAAAACCGCCCTCCATGTCGCCAATCTCTCGATGTCCTGCTCTAGTTCATTGGGTTCTGGCGTCGGGAGCCTTCCGACGGCTGTTGCCGCGTCATGTTCGAACTTGGAGCATTTACTCATGCCGTTATCGATCTCTCGGTAATCTTCGTCGGTCACAACAACAGACTTGAGTCGCTGTGTTGATACACCCTCGCCGAACCGCTGGACTGCTCCGTTCAACAGAACTTCCTCGACACACCGCTCCCAAGCGAGGCGCAGTCGACCATAGCTTGCAACGGTCAGGCGACGATGCTCATCGTCGTCCCCATCTTTCTGCGCTCTACGAACATCAACCAACTCTTGGCGCAGTCTGGCCAGGCGATCCTTGGTACCAACCACGTCGAACGGCAGGTTCTGCGAGTGCACCCCATAACCCTGCGCGGTTCGACGAATGTAGTTCTTAGTCAGAGCAGCACCAAATTCCTCAACCTTCTGCTCCAGAATGCAGAGGAAATAGATGTCGTGGGTGAAAACGATTACTTGTCGAGTCAGCGACTCAATAGCTAAACGCTCCGCCACCTCCCAACGACGACGGTGATCTAACGATGAAACAGGGTCATCCAGCACAATTCCACCACGCCCCTTGCAAAGCCTGATCTCCGCAAGGAAAGAGGCAATGGCAATAGCACGCTGCTCTCCCTCGCTAAGAATAGCTGCCGGGGCACCCCCTCCAGGTAGTTGCAAGATCAGCTTGAACTGTGTCTTACCTCCAGGGGATTCAGGCTTCATCACGACTTGAAGCTGATGTACCTTAAGACGCTTGAGCTCTTCGTTCAGAGCGTCCGCCAGCTCCTGGCTGGCCGTAGTACGCGAAAGGTCGGTGGATTTTCTGGAGATAGCGCGTGCGTCTAAACCCTCAATGCATGCTTGAAGTTTGCTACAAGCCTCATGCTTAGCAATTGCCTCAAGTACAGCATCCTTAACGTCGCGCAGCCTTACTCGCGCATCAAGCTCTCGCTTCTCTGCCGCCATTTCAGCCCGGACTCTCTCATCGGCAGTTGCCTCTAGCGCCGCGGCTTGGCCTTGTAAGCCTTCAATAATGTGCTTTAGTTGCGGTTCGGCCTGTAATTCCAGGACCTCCTCCCACTGGATCTCAGCCGCAGCGGCTTGCCGTATTGATTTTTGACGGGAGTGCAGGCACTCCTGCATTGATGAACATGCCGCAGCAAGCTCCGGATCAATTTCCGTAAGCTCCTCAACCAAAGCATCGCGGAACATTACATCCAAGGCGGCGTTCTGAATTGCCCTGTAGGCATTGGCGGCAGTTTCGCGGGCATCTTTCGCAGTTTTTTCGACAGCATGCTTAATGAATGCGTCAAACTTAACTAGTCGCGAGGCGCCTTCTTCCCCAAGTCGGTTCTGGCAAAGGGGGCATGCGGCGTCTTCTGGAATCGCCGGAAATTCATGTTCTGGATGACTAAGCCCAGCGAAAATTCGAGCCGCCTCAAACAGGGCTTTCCACTCATCGCCACCTGTGCCAAAAAGCTGACCTGGCGTCTGCTTGAACTCCGTAGCAGCGAGCTCCGCTGCAGCTTTGGCCGCTTTCGACTTCTTAATTAGCTCTCTGAGTTGGTTGACCTTTTCATCGCTTATCAACGCAACTGCTGCTGCTATTCGATCCCTCAACCCTGAGAGGCGCGTCGCCTTCTGACGCAGCGCTAGGGCTTTTTGCTTTGGATCAGCTTCAGCTAGGGTTTGTGTCAATAAGAGCAGCCGATCTTGCTCTGCCTGGCTGAGCGTGGCTAAGGTCTCTATATGCTCGGGACTAGTCCTGGTTGGGATACCTAGTAGCGCAGTGGACACCGCGGTCTGCTCTTTCACAAGTACGGCGTACGCGGCGTCACTTGGAGCATTCGCTGTCTTTTCTTGCGTTGCACGCAATTTGAGCTTATTACACGCGCCTACTAACCCCTCCAAGATATCCAATCCGTATGGGGCGTAAGCGAAGTCGCCATGGTTGTCGATGTATGCACGGGCGCAATGGGTGTCGAAGATAGAAATGTCTGAAAGCGGTTCAGGCGCCGCTATTCCATACTGCCACGCAAGGTCAGTAGGCGTGCCGTCGATAACAGCCTCGAACACCGCTTGGGCAACGCCGGCTTTCTTGGGATCCAAGTTTGCGTTAGGCAGTATGGGCTCACGCCGATCTCTCGCACGGCACGCATGCTTGAGTACTCGGGAGTATCCTGACTTCCCAGCGCCATTCTCTCCGTAAATGACCGTCAGGCCCGCTACTGCAATCGGAACGCTGCCACCATTCGCTAGGGCGTTAACATTCTGGAGATCCTTGATCGCTGCTAGCTGAACAACTCGGGTTGAATCGGCAGGCGGAGCTATCTGAGCATCCTCAAGCACCTTAGGCTTCCGGTCATCTGGATCAGCGATCCCAACTTCGGCCTTGGCCAACGCGTAGAGATCGTCCAGGTCAGCCGCACTGAGCGTACGATCTTGATAGAGTCGAGCGATCGCATCTTGCTGCCAAGCGGGCAACCCCTTAGACCATGCGTGAATTTCCTGAATGATCGACACCCTGCCTCCTCCTTGGCGTAATCCTACGCATCACTAATACTGCCTCAGGATGGCAATTAGACACTAGGATGTCTAGATGGGAGTCAGCAAGGGAGCAGCGTTCACTTCTTGCGTCCAGCCAGCAGCAACCGTCCCTCAAATGCAGCTATCGGCCGGCAGAGGTAGTCTACGGCCTAAAGCGGCCCTTCGTAGTATCTGAAGGCTGGAGAAAGGAGGGCGATCTCACAGCCGTTGTAGATCATTTTGAAGCGTGAAAATCTCTGAGATTGGGGACCGCCTCAAACCTGTAGTTCAGGGTGCTATATCAGGAGTAAATGGTGAACATCTTATGCTGATAGCTGCTTTGACCCTGATACTGGGTTTGGCTCGTGTTGCCTATGGCGGCCACTCGGACTGATTTTACGCAACCTACTCAGCTCGTTTGCCGCGGCGCTTTTGAAAACTGTAGGGGGCACCTATGAGTGTTGATATGTATCGTCGTCAAGTTGCCAGCGTTCGTGACGCTCTAGCAAAGCTATCGAGTCTGAAGGCCAGAGAGTCGCAGAAGGCGGCTGATGCGGGGAAAAAGTCGCTTGCTGCTGGATCTGCCGCCAGCAAAACCAAGCAGTTATCTACAGCTACCTCCAAGCTTAAAGAAGCCACCCGATATGCAGATTTGCAGGCGAAGCATTTGGTTGAAGTTGCCAAGCTGGAGAAGAAGATTGCCGCAGAGCAGAAAAAACTGGCAACAGCTGAGCTGCGTGTCGAAAGCGAAGAAGCGAAGGTGCTGAAGAAAAGAAATACGGAGCAGAAAAAAATGCAGGAGGCGCAGAAACGGCAGTTCCGAGAGGTAGAGTCCAGCCTGAAAACGCATGATTCTCTGCACAGGGAAACTGCTGCCCGCATTGATAAGTTGGCTGCGCTGCCCGAGGAAATTAAGGTTGCCTTCTTTGCGACTGATCCTGCTACAGCCTCTGACCGCAGGCTATTGCTGGATGAAGAAGTCCGTGAGATTCACCAAAAAATTCGACTATCGGATCATCGGGACGCGGTAAAGCTTGAGTCGAGATGGGCGCTGCGTCCTGCAGAAATTTTGCAATACATGAACGAGCTTAAACCCACGGTTGTGCATTTCAGTGGACATGGCAGCGATCAGGATGAGCTCGTTCTTCAAGACCGAAACGGTGACGCTAAGCTGGTTTCGATGGCAAGCATTGTTGCCACCTTTGAACTTTACGACTCGGTTCGGTTGGTTTTCTTTAATACGTGCCACTCACTCAACCAAGCAGCCGCATGTACTGAATATGTGGATGCGGCAATTGGCATGAATCAGTCAATTGGCGACGAAGCTGCCCGCATATTTTCAGCGCAGTTTTATTCGGCTATTGGCTTTGGCTGCTCAATTCCGGCTGCTTTCAAGCAAGCTAAGACTGCGTTGATGCTGGAGGGTATTCCAGAGGACTCCACTCCCGAGCTGTACTTGCGTGATGGTGTCGATGAAAGCGACCTCATACTGGTTAAGCCGAGGACTCAGTGATAAAGCCATTCCTGCAGCTCATCCAAGTTCACCGCCACAATCTGCTGCGCCGTAGCCTTGGTATGCACCTTGGTCGTATCGATCTGATAGCGCTGCAGCACGTACTGCACCAGCGCACCTCGAGTCTCGATCACCAGGCGACCGTCCTGCATGGCGTAGTCGGTTTCGATGATGGATTTTTGCTCGGGTTTCAGGCGTGAGTCAGGCTCGATAATGACCTGTACCTCAGTGTTCCAGCCAGGGTCTAGCTCGCGCGTGTATTCGGTTGCGTCATCCATCAGATCGGGTACGCCGCGGAAGCGGCTCAGTACAAAGTCCCGGTAATCGCGGTTTTTCTCGCAGTAGGCGCGCAGGTGCCAGCGCATTCCGGTGTAGACCAGAGTGTGCGGTGCGATCAGCCGAGTTTCCACCTGCGGCGTATTGAAAGACACATACTCACACTCCACACGTAGCCCGGCCCTGCATGCCTTCAATAGCGGGCGCAGCACTTCAGGCCGCACCGAGCGATCCGGCACTTTCAGAACCTCGGTGTGGGCGTAGGCTAGAGCTAACCCTTCAACATGTGGGGCGCGGTCGTGGCTTTGGCTGACTAGATGTAGATAAGCGCTGGCGCTGTCGTCTATAAACAGCGGGCTGAAGTGCTTGCTCGGCACATACCCCTTCAAATGCTTGTCATATGCCAGGTTCTTTGGTGCGTGCTCGTTGATATAGGTGTTGATGTCTTTCGACGCCTGTTGACGGCTGATGCCGAAACTTTGCATCAGGTGACCCGTGGTCAAGCGGCCTTCCCACCATGCTACTGTCTCAATCAGGCGGTAGCGTAAGGCCAAATCCCAGCGGACGGATTCAATCGACTGTTTTCGTTTCATTGGCTCTCCACCTGCTCGAAAACTTTACCTGTACAGGTAAACACTCTAGATGAGTCGCTTAAGCTTACATATCGTGAGCGCTGTGCTCAATGAGAGATCTGCACGGTTCTCTCTGAGCGCACTTGATCCATGGGTTTTTCGTTCGGTTGGATCGCTCTCTTCGAGGGAGCCCCGCGAGGGCCCTGATTGGCTCATTCATCTATCGAAATACCTAAGGGCCACCAATTTTCACAAGGAAGTCGATTTTGTCGTCTGTCATTTATAGCTATCTGGCCAAAGTTCAATCACGTCAGCCCATCAACTTTGATGCGCTGATAGCAAAGCTTTTGACTGCAGGCGTTGCGCGAGAAGACATCAGTCGCATTTTTTTGGCCAAGAAGCTTAAAAAAAATAGCTATCACGTCGAAGTGCTTCTTACGGCAGCCTTCGATGAGCTTTTGATGAGGTTCAGGCCATCGGATGTTGGAGGTCGAGTCGGAGCTGCTATAGACGGCAATAGCCATCGTGTTGGTGTATCCGAATCGTTACTGATATTTCGCTCTGCTCGGCATCGGCATCCGACTGTGGCGGTAACTGAGGCTGGTGAATGGGTGCTGCCGAGGGTTTTAGGTAAGGTGGGGGTTATTGTTGAGAACCTGGAGAATTTCCTTCGAGTCGATGAAACGCTGCCTTTCATTGCTGGGATTTTGGCTGTTACAGCCAGTGATATTGAGCTGATCTCCGGTTCGGGAAACCAGGTGACTAACAGGCTGAATGCCAATGTGCTAAGTCAGTTCGATGAGCTGTATTGCTTGTTTGATGTGGACATGGGAGGCCTACGGATGTTCGCTTCTTTGACCGCGTTGCTGCATGTAAAGCCCCCCGTTTTCCTTGTCCCGCCTGACGTTGAAAAGCGGTTGGCTCAGTCCAAGTACGCATTGACTGATCAACAGCGGCAGGAGGTCATTAAGTATCAAGGACTATCACATGAGACAGATCAATTGATCCGGTTTATGCGTGACAGCAGCAGGGTGCTTGAGCAAGAAACCTACTTGGTGACAGCAGTATGTGAGGAGCGCCCATGAGCATCGAATCTATGTTCCACGAAGCCTTCAAGATGAAGCAGATCGTGCTGATCAACAGTGGGGCTTACTGCTATACGAAGGTACGTATTGACCAACACACAGCCTTGCTCGGCGATAACAATAAGGGCAAGACCTCGATGCTCAATGCCTTGAAGTTTTTCCTCTTGCCCGAAGAAAATCTCAACGATTGTGAGCGAAAGTTCGGCTTCAAGAGCACAAAAGGCCACTACGGCCGAGATGCGACTTTTGGCTTCTATTTTCCAGAGCGGAACTCCTTCATGGTTCTTGAAGCGGAGAATCCGCATGGGCCGTTCTGCATCATCCTGAATATGGGCACCAAGCAATACAGCTATGAGCGTACTGCTGTGCCAGTGCCATATTCGGAAATCGAGCACCTCTTCTGGAATCATGAATCCAGCCTCAACGGAGGCATGGGAGCACCGATTGAAGGCTTGTCGACTTCACAGATTGAGCCGACCCTGAAAAGGCTGGGCGCTGTAGTGATCAAGGATGTGGCGAATATCAAGGAGCGAATCTTTAAGCACCAGCCGACACGTCCAGATGCCGGTCGCTTTTGTCTGCTGCCGCTCAAGAGCGGTGGTAGCCAAACTCGCGAGATTGATGCCTGGAAGCGTTTGATCCACTTGGCATTCGACATTGCAGCCAAAGATAAACGTACTCTGCCGGACACCATCGCTACGATCATTGAGGGCAGAAAGGATCGTACTGAGGCCGAACTGAACGTCAATCTCACCGAAATTTTGTCGAGGTACGAAACCCTCAGCGCGGTAAAGAATCGACTCCAGGTTATTCGCAACGGACAGCCTTACTGGGACCGGTTTACTCAAGGATTCACCGATCTTCATGGTCAAAGCTCGGATTTGATGAACCTGTTGTTTGATGTTGAACAGGGGATCAACGAGCAGGAGTCGATCTACCTCGAAGCTCGCATGCAGTGTTCTGCAAGCTTCAGTAAGGCCAAAGAAACTGCTGACTTTCAACGTGAACAGGCAGCTAGTAAAAATACCCAACTCAAGGTGCTGACAGGCAGAATCGAGGAGATCAAGAATAACTACGACCGGATCAAAAAGGACGCCATAGACCTCTCCGCAGCGATGCATGGCTACGCGTCTATGACTCCCGAAGAGATAGCGACCGTTCTGGCAGAGCTAGTCGCGGAGAATCGAGCCGATATCAAGGCTCTCAAGGACGACGGTGAGTTTCGTCGTGAGTTTGAGCAGCTAACACGCGAAATCAATATTGGTAGCCAGAAGGTCAGAGACCTTGAAATCCTCATTGAGGGGGCGAAACCGTCACTTCTGGATCTGGATCAGATCTCCAGCCGCACGGCTGACATCCTCTACTCGCTGAACCAGGAGGTCTTCACTGGCGAGTGTCCGCCATTGCTCGACGGCAACATCGAGACGATCAAACGTTTTACCGCGCTATTTAATGAGCTGGATGGTTCTCTCACGTTCCTGAGTAGTCCGACTCAAGTCCCGGTCAAACACTACGATGCCGGAAAGCTGCTACAGAGCCGTAAGGAAGAACTAGCATCTGTCCAGAAACGACTTGTTCAGCAACAGCGTCGCGCCAGTGATCTTGCCAAGAAGACGAAAATGTCAGTCGAGCAGATCGAAAGCACCATTGCTGCCAAGCAAGCTCAGATCGAGAAGGATGAACGCAATATTGCCCTGCTGAAACGTAATCAATTCATTGAGCAGGAGTTCGTTCGGCTTGAGCAGGAGCACGGTGACGCCACCGAGCAGTATGCAATTCTTGAAGCCAATTGCCTTGAACTCAACCTGCAGCTTGACGAAGCCAATCGCCTGGTTGATCAGACCAGAACTGCATTGGAGGCAGCCAGGGATCATGAACAATCCATGCTCCGCTGGCGCAGCAAGGTAAACGACATCCTGCATTCGCGTCTGGAGTACCTGAAGACCGGCTACCAACGTGCAGAGCGTCAGGAGGTCGAGGTTACTCAGGAGTTGATGAATGCCATCGAAACCCGCAGTCAAGCTATCAGCAGTAGCTTCAACCAGATCAAGTCGCAGGTGTCCGATCTATTAGTTGCGGTTGCGTTAGACGATGATGCAGAGCATGCCCACCGCAGTGCTTTAAGCCTGGAAACCCTAAGCAATTTGCATGAGAAGTACAGGGTTCTCTATGGTCGTCTCGATATGGAAGAGAGCAACCATTTCAACCAAGTGGTTCAGCATAACGATGACACCATGATTCAGATTCAGTCGATCAGGCACGCGCGCACTCTAATTAGTACATTTATCAAAGAGATCGAAAATCACCTGTCGTCAGTCAAGGTCTCTAACCTCACCGCTGTGGCAATAGACTGCAAACTACATCCCCAATTCGACGAGCTGCTCAAGACCGTAGACTCAATGAACCTGACCGGAGGCGAGCTACCACCACAAGTCCTCTACGACCGCCTTGGTAAGTTCTGTACTCAGTTCGTCGAGTCTGATCAGCGTCGGGATGCAACCCTGAATATGGCTCGCCTGATCGTCAGCGTCGATTACCGGGTAAAGCTGCAAGGCAGCGATGAGTTCACTGTCGAAGCTCAATCAACCGGCACCTCAGTGATGATCAACTGCCGTTTGCTGGCCTTCCTGCTCAAAGAGTTGCTGCAAGCCGACACCAAGGTCAGCTTGCCACTGTTTATCGATGAGCTGTCCAACCTTGACGACAAGAATCTGCGTTCGGCCCGCGACATTGCTGACGCGGATGGCTTCTGTGTATTCGGGGCTACGCCTGGTCTGACATCCGGTATCAGCAAGGTGTTAGGTAACTACATGAATCTCGACTATTTCAACGCAACTGATCAGTCCTACAGCCCGAACCGGACGATCCTCTATACCGGCGTCAGTGAGTCCTTGATTGCCTTGGAGTGCCGTGAGGCAGTTGAGCCGGCCCCTGCTGCCGAAATAGAGGCGCTGGGACTCTGATGGTCGTCAAAACGGACGTTGCGCTGATCAACATGATCCAGAACAAGGGGGTTTTCCTTGATCTGATTGATCACATGGATAAGGTCGGGGAGGGTGATGAAGTCCGTATTGTCATGTACCAGCAGAAGTTACGCGCCCTGTTGGATTCAGTAGCACCGCTGCCGAGTGCGCGGGTTTTGCGCGAAGTACCAGCTATGCGGCGCAAGCTGGAAAGCGCTCTTTGCATTGAAAACCTCGAGCGTGTCGGCCTGGTCATTCAGGTGGACAGCGCTCGTGGCGTGATGGTTTTTGCCCCCTTCGTGATCGAGATGTTTCGACACTTCGACGGGGCGCGTCTACGTCATTTGAACAGCGCCGATTACGAGTTGATCCGGGCATCGTTCAACCGGCTCTACGAAGTTTTTATCACGCTGCCGTCTCTGAATCGCGAAGACATTGGATTTCAGGAGCAGGTGAGTGTGCTGCGTAAGGAGATACGCGCTGCAATCGCCAAGATGAAGGAGTGCGTGGATGCGCTACAGGGTCGGCTCCAGCGACTCGGTGAGATCGTCGATCAGATGCGTCATGACGTCATCGATGAGGTGGCGAAGGCTCAGGAAGCCCTAGGCGAGATCAACAGCATCTACCTGCGCAACATCCTGCCCGCCTTGCAGTTCCTAGGCGAACACACTGACCTAAAGGGGACTAAGCCTGCCCTCACTGCACTGACCTGTATCGGCGATCACCTGGCCCACTATGGCCACGACCAGCTGGCCAGCTCGGTTTATTACTCCGTCGAGTCGATTCGCTCATACCGGCATGACATCTCGATCATCAGTGGCTCATTAATGCGCTATGTCCAGCAAAGTGAGGCGCACCGGCGGGCCTATGACAAGATCGAACAGGCTTGGAATCGTCTCTATGCAGGCGTGCGAGAGCTGCATGATGGGAGCTTGAAAGACAATATTCTGCCCAGCACACACCCTGTATTCACCCGTCTGAACACCTATTCCGGGCTCAAAATGCGAGTGTTCGAAGCAAAAGTTGAGTGGCCAGACGCTAACCAGCGCTTGGTGCTGGCAGAGCATCTGCGCACAACATTGCCCAACATCAAGATCGGCAGCGGGAAGATCCACCAGCTCAGCGGGCAGACCAACGAGTCGGGCGAGCTCAAGCGACGGCGTGATGCTCGCTTGTTGGCAATCGGTAATCTGGTCGAGGAATGGGAACCACGGCTTACCGATGACGCCCACGTCGCCATGCATGAACACCTGAAAGACCGCCTTAAAGGGTACGAGTTGACCGATCTCCTAATGTCGGTGGGCTGGCTGCGCAAGCGAGAAGGAATTTTCCTCATCCCGCACTACCAAATCGCCAACCTCGCGACTGACTGCGAGAGCCTGAGGTACTACAAGCTGCGAGTGGAGACTGAACATGCTTGAACACGAAGCTTCTATGCCAGTTGTGCAGGCCAAAGTGATGAATCGAAAGCTGTCAGTAGAGCTCTATGGTCAGCTCATGTACGGGAAGATGATCAACCGCACCGTTTTCATGGACGGAAGCTTGAAGTCAAATCCGTACTTCGAGGAGGTGCTGAATAATTTCGATCACTACTGCAATCTCTACGATCTGATTGGGTATGAGCTGGTCATGCGTGATGGCTTCGCCTTCATCCGCACCAGCGATGGTACTGATGCCAAGGATGACCTAGCGCGCAACATCCAGGGCCTGCTGCTGGTGCTGTTTCGGGGAACACTGGAGCTGGGCTTCACAATGGATGTGCTGCTAAATGACTCGGCAGGCCTGTCGAACACCCATATCGAGGAAGTCGGTAAAGGGGAGGATAAGGTCGAGGTGCTGATAGCGTGTGGAATGAAAAGCGGTGTGCTGATGGAGCACATCAAGAAGCTTGAAACACGAGCTATTGCATACCGCAATGGGAAGGGAAATTTAGTGTTATCTGAATCCGGTGCAGCTTTTTTCAATGATCTTCTCGGAGAGGGTGATCTCGACGTTTAGGCTGGAGCTGATAACTTCTGTAGTACAACATCAAAATGATCTCCATCCTGCGTGTGTAATAACCCGTATATATCAAGGTCGGTTTTCACAGATGCTCAGATAGGGGCAGCGGCGACAAAGCCAGCCCTTCTTGGCGCCTCGATACCCTGAGGTAAACAACGGCGCCATCTTATGTACAGCGGTACTTTTAGGAGCTTTGGAGGGTGTGTCTCTTTTGGTCTTCTCACTGATCAACGAGTGCACGGTGCCAGATTTTGCCTTCAACGTGGTCATTGCCAGCATCAGAGGGCGGAAGTGGCGCGAAGTTGTTTCTACGCCGGCATGCGTGCGTAACCAGTGAAGCTCAATGCCCTGTGGTGTGTTCGCCTGGAGCATCCACGGCAACTGTATACGAACGCCATGTATGTCGGCATGCAGTCCTTCTACGATTTTACTACCGGTGTCGTGAATGATCTGCAGGCCCTTGTTGCAGGCTTTGACCGCATCAGAGTGAAGCGCCTGATCAAGTGCGAATTCTGGAAGGCCATGGTTGTCCCATGCATTGCCAAACGCCACCTGCGCTGACACGCCTTTGAGAGTGGATTGAAGTGCTTCCATTACGGCCCAGCGAGCCCGGATGGATATGTCGATGTCCTGCTCAGCGGTGAGGTCTAGCTCATACCGGTAGTGGTAATGCAGCGGACAACTCAAGTAGGACTCAAACGCACTGTAATCGATGGCCAGAGGAGTTGTTGCGGTTCCACTGCTTGCAAAGGCAGGCATGATAGGCATGACAGTCGCAGGAGGGGTTAAGCCTGTGCGGCGGTCAAGGAAAGCAGTTGCAGTGGTGAGAGCTTGAGGTCGATCCCGAGAGTTCGTCTCATAGAGAAAAAGCTGGTCGCGAGCGCGGGACAGGGCAACGTATAGCAGATTGTTGCGCTCTACAGCCTCTTCGAATTCATGCTCTGTCAGGGTGCTGTTAAGCACTTCGGGCGGAATCAATTGCGTTGAGCGTGGATCGTAATCCCAGGGTTTCTCTTTTCCATAGGCTGAATTGTTAACGTCCGTGATGTGGACGGCTTCAAACTCAAGCCCTTTACTCCCATGAACCGTCATCAGCGTGATGGCATTAAGTGCGCGAGCTTCAGGAGGCGCACTGCGGTCAGCCAATTTTTCGTTGATTCGGCGGCGTAAGTCTTCGCGCACTAGGAACGCGGATAACCTGGCTTCCTTGGCACTGCCTTCACTATTACGTACGGCATACACGAACAGCCATATCGCAAGGCGCTCGGTATGAGCGCGGATGCTTGTATCGGCGGGATTGGGTAGCCCGTAGTGACGATCAAGCAGGACGGTGCATACAAACTCCCAAGGATTGGTGTGTCGATTGAATCCGGCCAAGAGCGTGGCCAATGTCGCACTAGCCGCTTCCCCCGCTGCAGATAGACCTAGACCGGGAACGCCAAGCCATTTTCCTCGTTGCAGCGTGACCCCGGTACCCGGTGAGGTCCAGGTCATAAGTTGCTGCATATCCAGCATGGACATTGCCAATGCTGGCTCTTGAAGCAGACCAATCAGTGATCGTGGCTGTCGGGTGCACAACAACTGCATCAGGCAGACAAGCCGCTTGATCTCGGGGCGCTGGTAGACATCACCTATATACAGGCAAGGAATCCCATTGGCAGACAGGTGCTCTGCGGCGCTTTCAATATCTGCTGTGCTGCGACTGATGACGACTTGATCTCGGTAATCCAGACCATTTTTCGCGAGGTAATCAACCACTGCCGTAAGCGTATGGGCCTGGCTTTCCGGAGAGTCGCATTCGAACAGGGTTGGCCTGATGTTGATAGAGGGGCGATGAGCCGTCACTGCTTGCAATGGCAATCTAGCCTCCAGTGAGTGGACACGTCCCGTATGGCTGAAGAGATTAAGAATCTCTGGGGTGCTGCGTCGGTTTACATCGAGGTGGTAGGTAGCTACGGAAGCTGACGGCGCGCCGCGCCTGAAGGCAGTGTCAAACTTCATCAAACTCTGGATCGACGCACCCCGCCAGTGGTGGATGGCTTGACGAATGTCGCCGACCACCCACACGGAGTTGGCGCTCACTGCGAGCTCACGCACGAACTCCACCATGACGTGCGTGACGTCCTGGTACTCGTCGACCAGAATGTGCTCGAAATGGCTGATGTACTGGCTTACAGCTGTGCGGTCTTTTCGAGCCTGTAGCGTTGGCAGGGCCACTAGGTCTGTGTAGTCGACATAGTGCTTGGAGCGCAGCGCCGCCTCATAGGCTTCATAAACTGCTGCGATATCTGCTTGCTGTTGCATCACATCTAGAGCGGGCGTAGGTAGGCCGGCGAGGCGTGCCCTGTACTCATCTACGGATACCAGCTCTTCCTTCAGTCGGTCGATGTAGTCCAGCACTTTTGGCAGCCATTCATAAGGGTCTTGAAGGCGCACGTAATACTGGAGCTTGATCGAGGGAAGCAATTTGGTCATCAGCCTCACTTTCGCCAATTTATCCACCATGGCGATGTCAGCGTGAAGCCCAAACAAGTCGTGATATTTGCGGAGAAATTCCAACCCAAACGAATGGAAGGTGCCTGCCCACACGTCTGCAGCGCCAGGAATCGCTGAGGCGCGCATTCGTTCTACCAGCTCGTTAGCGGCTTTGTTCGTGAAGGTAAGCACCAGAATCTTGCTGGGGCTCACTCCCTGCTCGATCAGATGCTTGATGCGATGAACAAGCGTGGTGGTTTTTCCAGTGCCTGGGCCTGCGACAACGTTCACAAACCTCTCTTTTGCATGCGCTGCATCGCTCTGAGCAACCGTCATGTTAGGGAGGCCAGGCGTAGGCCGCATAGCTAGCTCTGGCAGCAGGAGCGCGTCGAACAGCTGCAGCCTGACCACCTCCAAAGGCACTTTGAGGAACGAGGCAATCTTTCTGGCATTCAGTCCGCTAGCCCACAGGGCTCGGGCTGCTTTGCGAGGCAACAAAAGCTCTCGGGCGAATACGTTGGCCTGGAGTTCCTGACGTTCCCGCGCGCCGTATGCTTCGACGGTGAGAACCGCAGGCGTACCCTGCGGGGCTGTCATAGAGGAGAGTTTTGCCACCGACATAGCAGGCTTTTCAGCATCCAGGAACCAGTGACCCAATTCATGGGCTATCAGGTAAGCGGTCTCAGGCCATGATTTGTCGTTGCGAACGTAGGCAGTGAACTTTTCCCGAATCAGTACGCCATCTGCACCGGCCAAGGTGAAGTGGTCATGCGGCAAAAGCTGGATTGCAACGTCGTATTCTTCTTCGATCGACGAGAAGTCCAATAGCTGTTTGCTAGTCAGGTCATCCGACAGGAATTCGCCGGCCAAAACGCTTCTGACTTCGATGGCCTGCTGGCGAGCCCTGTCAAATGGGTTCAATGTCTCAGTTCTCCAAATCTAGTAGGGCCTGCTCTTCATCAGACGATAGATTCAACGCTTTCACCGCCTCACTCCATGAATGAGGGCTGGTGGCTAGCTGTGGTTTGCCTTTAGTGGCCTTGAACATCGGCACTGATCGAGATTGGAAATTGCTGGAAAATCCAGCTACCAGTAGCTCAATTGGTACGTCAATGTGCGTAGATATCGCCCCTATCACAACAGGGGGCGCGATTGTCTCCCCTTGTAGCACCTGACGCATAAGTTCTTGGTGCGCGCCGAGACCAGTACGCTCGGTCAACTCTCGTGCCCGCTTGGGGCGCTGCCAGGATTTAATGGCTGCTAATGCCTCATCCAGCTCTGAGGATGAATAGTCGAGCAAGGCGGGAGGTTGGCCAGGACTGAATGGCGCAGACGCATTGCTGGTGGGTTTGGAAGTGGCGGCCGTCGCGGCAAGGGCCAACCCTTCGTGTTGCAGCGATTCGGCTAGCAAAAATGAGGCAATCTGCGATGCGGACTTTTCAAATTCCTTTGCCGTCATCCGCACCCATTTGGCCAACGGGCGATCAAGCCGTAGTGACCACTGTTCGCTTTCACCCTCATACGACTTTGCAGCTTGTTCGTAGGTGCGAAGTAGGCTGGAGGGGTTCTTGGTCTCCATTGCGCACTCAAATCGTTCCAATCCCTGCTGAAGCAAATCACGAGCAAATTCTGCTTTGGCGACACCACGCCCCTCAGCCAACAGCGTCAAGGCCGTATGGAACGACCTTTTCGTTGTTACTCCGATAGTTTCACGGCGGGGCTTTGTGTCCATACGCTTGACCTCATCCTTAGGCTGCATAGGCTTCTCCTGTCTCGCTGGCTGTGTAGCCAGCATCGGGAGTGAGACATCTCTGGCATTTTCATGTTCACAAGGAGTGGGTGGGGCAGGGAGCTGCTCGACTAGCTCCTTGAGCAGGCTGCGTACTGCAAGCGATGCGTTATGCCCTGTGCCGATCACATTGTGCCCCGACGGCAATCCCACCAAGCACTCCCAATGGTTGGTTTCAGCCTGGACGACCATCTGATCGGCGAGACCGTCTAGCCAATAGGCCCAGTGCTTGAGACAATCGGGAGCGGTAACAGTGTGATTTTTCATGAGATCTCAGGTGAGGGCCGGTCGGGAAGACTTGGTCGATGGGTAGCGTTACGCTAAATCCATATCAACTTTATATCACTGCGAATGGTAGGGACACAATTGATCAACGCTCATTTTTCGGCAGCCATTCGTACGGTCGTTACTGCATGGCGAGGATCGCTGAGCTTCAGCGACGCTCTGCTGCAACTGAGTGATCCGGCTGTGCTAGGGAAGGCCTTGGTCGGTGAAGTTGTCCATTCCCTTGCACAGCAGGGCGTCGTCCAATCAGCCCTTATCGCGCATGCGTGGGAAGCTCCATGCATCCATTTGGTGGGCGTCTTTGACCCAGGCACTGACGTTGACACACCTGTGGATTTCTTGCCGGTTCCAGACACTGAAGCGACGATCGTTGCGCGCGCGTCGGTAATTGTTGCCAATGCAGTCCTCGGATCTAGCACCATTTCGTATGGCTCTGAGAATGGTGGAGCGTTGTTCGTCAATTTAGTGGTAAAACCAGGCGAAGGTTATGAGGCGGAGAAGTCCAAGGCCTCGATGAAGGGGCATACCGATGCGGTTTGGCTGCCTATGCGCGGTGAGGAGCACCCTTATGATGTGCGTATTTCCCCTTCGCCCGATTTTGTGTGTCTTGCAGGTCTGCGAAATCCAATGCACGTACCGACCACCATCATGCCGTTGGGGAAGGTGCTAAGTCATCTGACCGAAGAGCAGCGTTACGAGCTTGCTAAGCCTCAGTACATCATCGGCCCGCAGTTCACCTTCAAAAAACGTCTGAAGGAATTATTCGGTTTTGACCTGTTGGTAGAGGATTCTCAGCTACTTTTCTGGATTGGCGATTCGCCTTGGATTAGGTACAGCCATAGCTCGACGCAGACCGATTCAGAGCAAAGTCTCGATGCCAAAGCTGCCATGGATGCGTTTGAGGCCAAATGTAAGCAATGTATGGAAGCCTACTTAGTGGTGCCCGGCGATATCATTCTGGTCAACAATAGGATCTGCCTCCACGGTCGTGCAGAGGTGGGTGAGAAACATGGGGCGCAATCTCGTTGGCTGTTGCGAGCCTATGGTTTGGACACTACAAGTCTGAAGTCTTCGCAGTGGCATCAAAACAGCTCGTACATGCTCTACCCTTGATAGATTGATAGGCATCGTCTCGACCTTACGTGCTCAAATATCCGCTCAGCTTCCTGGGCCAACAGGCGGCTAAGTTCCTATTTTCCATGTGACTGACTCAGGATGTTGTATATCAACTGAGCGTGCGTTCAGCATTGTCACGGATCTGCCAAATGATTTGTTCGCTCGATTCTTCTGTGAGCCTGGGCAGTGGCACAAACGGTCAGCTTGAAAACGGGTTGAGCATGATGCTCTCAGGACGGCGATAAGTGAATCGCGCGGTCTTATCGAATTGTACAAGTGCGATCGGCGCCTCACCGCCCTACATGTCAGTGTTCTGTCCGATCTCCTGGGGGAGCGAAAATCTGTCTGACCAGCGTTTTCGTCGGAGAAGAGCTTGAGGTGTTCATCGGTGTATAAGAGTGCTCGCAGGGTCAGGCCTCTCGAATGTGGGCGTCTCCCATAAGCTCTTTCCAGCCGGCAGCAACCGCCAAAAGCGGACATTTATCAAGCAATAACCCTAGGCGGTAGTTTCTCGTTGCTACGAAGGATGCAGGTTCATCTGCTGTAGAGGAACCTACGTCTCTCATCGAGATGCCGCATCCGGTCAAAAGCTGCCTAATGTGATCGGTACTATTCATCTCCAATTCGATTCCAGTGGTCGACCAACTCATCGGTACTATCCGGAATCCGTGGCGTCTTGCTTAGTACAAGGCACTGGACACTGCCGACGTACTCCACGAACACATAGAGAGCGTCGCCAACGTCGATGGCCAGCTCCTGAAGGATTTCTTTTGGGAAGCGATTAGCACCATCGCCATCCTAGTCTTCAATCACTGCCTCTAGCACGGTACAGACTACCCAGAATACGATGCCTACTGGCAGTCAAGCGGTGAGGAGTAACGCAGCTGCAAAGGCTTTCAAATCAGCGAAATCCCCGTTGGCGGCAGATCCTGTCCGAGCCAAGTAGTGACCTTTGATGCCAAAAGCTTTAGGCCCATCGCGATCGCAGCGCTGCGAGTCCCCAATCATCCATGCATCGCCTGCGTCGACGCCGAGTTGATCGAGTACGTTCTGGTAGATGATCGGATCTGGTTTCAATGCGCCGATGGCGAAGCTGTAGGCGTAGGCATCTAGGTCGGGGAAAAGGCGCTCGATTGCAGTGCTGTAGGGCATAGCCAGGTTCGAACAGAGTGCCACTTTGATGCCTGCTGATTTGAGCACTTGAATGGCGGTGATGGCGTCTTCGTAAGGCTCAATGGCCTGAAGCTCGTCATCGAGCGCGGTCTGGATCCGTATGAGGTCTTCCTCGGGCACCATGATTCCGAAGTGCTCGGCGGCTTCTCGTAGCCGAAGAGGATTGGTCATGATCACTTTGGAGTCTTCAGCGCGAACTCGCCGTCCTTGAGCACGGCCTCGCCTGAGGATCTGGCGATAGGGATGGGAGCCCCGCTGAATCTTCAGGACAGTCCCAAAGGCGTCGAAAATTACAGCTTTCACATCAGGCACATTAATCCTTCTTGGTGTGGAAGGCACACCCAGCGTTCATTTACTAAGGAGTCGCCGAGCGTCTCGACGGTCTTGGACGTATGCCTCGGTGACCACTTCTGACGGATCGATTGAGATGTGGCCATCCCTCACTTTGAGCGTTCTGAGCTTTCGGATGCTGTCAGATATCTCACGGTCTTCAGGGGATAAACTTGATCCTGGCTCTCCGAGCAGCAGCGTCAGAATCCGTTTGATAAATATGCTCATCGATAAAATTTCGTTTGCGGCACGGTTTATTACATCACCTCAGCTTCGCCTTATAGCGGTCAACCGTTCTGGTAGATATACCCAGCTGACGCGCAATCTCACCTCGCGTCGACCCGGCAGCATACATCAACTCAATTTCGGCACGAGTCCGATCTGCTTTTTGACCGCGCATTCCACGCTGCGCTTCCTCCGGGGTGGCTTCCTGATGCTGGCCAGCGCTAATGCGGGTCTTAAGATCTATGGAGTTTGCCTCCAAATAAGCTGACAGGTCATCTCCAGCCATATGGGCTTCAGCGATCAAAATTAGCTGATGAGCCTGAAGACCCAAACGCAAAGCAATCGCACGCAGCTTGTCGACCCGCATCGTGGTCAGGCCATTCTCAATCTCGCGCATATATGAGCGCCGAGTTATGCCACCGAAATCATCACGACTTAGCCCTGCCCTCAGGCGCGCCTCTCTGATCGCCTTTCCCAACGCTTTCTGAAAGTCCATGACTGTCCCGTTAAAAGGCAGCATGAAGACATTTTTTGACGAGACACATCGAGCCCGAGTAGCATTACGAAGTGTCTCTATAGGGCTTCGGAAGGATTGTCAATATATGCGTATCAAATTCGGTTCTACGACCTATGCCAGCCTGCATGGCCGCAACGAACATGCGTGCTGAGAACGCTCAATCTGAATTGCCCGAATTTGCTCCCTTCGGCACTAGTGCAGGTGGTTGCATCGGTTACAGCCTAAGTGCTTCACCTGCCGATCTATTGGACGAAGGTGAGCTTAGGCATCAAGCGCTAATGAGCGTGATCAGCCTTGGTTTGTGTGCGCCTTTGCACGAGATGAACGGCGCAGTGCTCAACGGATTCATGCAGGCAATTCAGCTCTTGGCTGAGGAGAGCCACGCACTGAATCAACGTGCGTACCAGATCAGCCTCCCCGACGTTTGAGACATGTAGGCAGATAAAAATCATCAGGAAAAATGACGTGGATTACAGCGACGAAATCAGCATGGCTCAGAAACCTGGGCAACTACTCGATGCGATAATCACCTGGCGCTCACGGCAGGGTGTTCGCAGCAGTGAAGAAAGCACACGGGCTCGACTGAAGAAGCAATTTGCTCATTATTTTGGGTGTACTACCGACCAGGTTCGGCCTGATCAACTGGAAAGAGCTATCGATGAGCTTGCCTTCATCGTCTACGACAGATTGATCTTCAGCCCATGTAATCCAGAAGAGCGCCTTAATACGATGATCAAGCAGCGGGTCGGCAGCGTCGTTCACGATACTGCGCTCACAACGACATCTGACGTCGATGGCCTCGTTAACGCTCTAGAGCTCGCGAACTTCTTCCGCCAGAAAGAGGTTGCCGAATCATGAGTTGCATTGTGCTAGATAGCATCGGCCCTAGCCGCGACGGTGATGTGCTTTTAGGGAGTGACATGACAGATGAGCAAGCATTCGTTTATGCAAACCTCACTTTTCCTAATGGGCGCTTTTGCCTTGTTCGCGGGTGGACGTGGGTCGAGTTTGGTATGAGCTCTGCTGGTTTTGCCAGATTGAGAGCCCAAGGGATCTATCCTGTGATGCTCTATTCAAGCCATGTTGTTTTTGACGGCATGCAACGCTGGTCAGAGGGCAGTTTTGTCCGAACGTCAGCTCTTGTGAGCTTCCGTGAGAAATTCATCTTCGAGACGCGTAACACTGCCTACATCCTGCTCGGGACTGGCCTGAAACGATATCTGGACGGTGAAGAAAGTCGAACCCTCCACTGATAGTCTACGAGACAAACTTGGGGCACTTGTGAAGATTCATATCCTGTCCGACCTGCATTTGGAATTCTCTAGCCACGTGCCCAATGAAACCGATGCTGATGTCATCATTCTTGCGGGTGACATCCACACCAAGGGGAGGGCAGCCACTTGGGCCAGCGGCATTTTCGCGACCACCACTGTGCTGGTTGCGGGGAATCACGATTGCTACGGAGGCTCGCTCCAGGGCGCTCACCGAAAGCTACGAGAAAGTGCACGGGAACACGTGCACTTTCTGGAGCAAGGGATCTTCTTGCATCAAGGCGTTAGATTCATTGGCTGTACAGCATGGACAGATTTTCGCTCCTTCGGGCATGTACAGCTGAACGTGTCCAACGCACAGGCGTCAATGAATGACTACCGGATGATCCGCCACGAACCAACTTTTCGAAGACTCCGTGCATCGGACACGCAAGCTATCGCCGAAGAATCGAGGCAATGGCTCCTGGAGCTGGTGCGAACCCCATTTGCTGGCAAAACTGTAGTCGTGACCCACCATGCTCCGCTTTTGCAGTTGCTGCCGTCATGGCCGGATGTTAGTGGGTTGGATGCTGCGTATGGGAATGATTGGCCAGAGTTCCTCGGGCAGCAGATCGATCTTTGGGTGTTTGGGCATACGCATCATGCTGTGGATGTAGAGATCGGTGGTGTGCGGTTTGTGTCTAATCCGAGAGGCTACCCGCAGGAGCAGACAGGCTTCAGAGCTGATCTCGTGATCGAGATATAGGGCTTGTGGAGCCTGCCAGCAAGCGTCAGAACACTCTGGATGCTGCCTTTCCGTCCGTTAGCTACCTCGCATGGAGGTGTAAGGTCTCAGGCTCAACCGCCAGAGCCAATGTATCCCATCGGATACATTAGAGCCGAAAAATAGAGTTAATGACCCTTTAGGGATACATTGCAGCGAGCCTCCAGGCGCAGTCCTTGCCTCATAATTCGCTTCAAAGCTCATTTAGATCAGTACCTCATTTCCAAGCACAGTGCACTCCTCAATCTACATGCCTGTCCATGTGAAGAGTATGCGGGTTTCCGAAAATTGGTGTCCACATGATGGTTGTACTTTCCATCGGTTAATTCTGGTGGACGAGGGCTTCATGCCACAGACCCAAAGCGGCTACGTATTGGGCTTTATTACGCGAACTCACTAGCTTATTTCACCCGTTACCAACTCTTTGTGACGCGAGCTCAGATGCATCGAAACTGCAGCTGCCAATTCTTCGAGGGCGTCAGCAAGCCGGCTGTCTTCTCTAACATCTCCAGATTGCGGCACGTATGTTCTGCAGTGATTCAGCAGAGCTTCTGAGTCATTCGTATTCAAGTCTAAAACAATCATTTATGAACTTCTCTCCACCAATTAAAAATCGAGCTGCAATCTATCTCAGCTGCTTATTTCGCGACTTCTTCGTTCTTTGAGCCGATGTACCCAGTGCTCTCGTTTGGGTTCCGGGGATTGAATTTTTCCGATTGTGGCTGCTCCACCGCCGAATCTCGGAGGTGATTTCGGCGCGCGTATTTTTGACAGATCCATGCCTGCAGCAGGTGCTACGTATAATGACTTATCTCCGCCTGAACGACGATCCCCATACGCGCTTTGTGACTCCTCAGACTGATGCCCCATTATATAGGCGCGGGTTTTTGGATCACCACCCACTGCTTTCATCACTGAATTGAAGTTATGCCTGAAACTTTTTAATGTTGGGTGTTTTTTTCGTCGTGGCCATAGCTCTCGACATTCTTTGCGAAACCGATCTCGAATCGCTGCATCTGATCGTTCACATTGGGCCATTTTTTTTGCCGCAAATTTTACAGCCTTGAGGACTCTCGCATTTTCAATAAACACCGTGCGGTCAGCTCCTCGATTTAGCTGGGCACTTTTCTTGCCACCTATTATTGTCACTTCATGTCCAGTTACCGTGATAGTGCGCATCTCGCATGGCCTCACTCCGAGAAAATTTGCTAACACCAAAGCCGAGGCCTCATCATTATGTCCAGCGGAACGTAAATGTTTGAAGAGCGCATTGGTGTCATCATTTGAAACTTTCCGGATCGAGGATGGCTTTGGCTTACGAGGGATGGATGAACCTAGTTTGGTTACCGGGTTGATTAAGTCTCTGATCTTCCCGGCCGTCTCACTCCGGCTGCGTGATAATTGATCAGCTACGATTTGACTCTTTAGGGTGCTGAAAGCGTTAGGGCGATAGCTCGGGGCGGCGGCAATTAAAGCCGCGCATATCTGCGCCGAATCGGGATCGTCTTTACCACAGTGAGTCCGATAGAAATTATGGACTCGAATTCGCTGCTTGGAGTTTTTGCTAGATGCCATTGCTAATCTCTCTTTTTATTTGATAACAAAGCAGCCGCTTTGCGAAATGGCGTTGGCTCAGTTCAAACTACACCCAAATTTACTACGCCTTCGCTTCGTAAATTTATCGTTCCGTCTGAACTGATCCAACGCCCCCTTACTCGCGCAGCGAGTAAGGGGGCGCATACTCTTACTCACGCCCATGCTTCATCTTTATTCAGCATGGGCGTGGAGCAAGAGCATGCGCAACTATTTGTTATCAAAAGAAAAAAGCAGCCGGCGCAGCAGCGCCAAATAATCGATGCCAGATGATTTATCCGCGCGTAGGCATAAAATGCTTGCCGCTTGAGCGAGTGTTAATTATATATTTTTATGCTAAGTGATTGATTGTTATGGTTTATTGGGTTGAGTATAACCGATATTAACGGTGTCAGTTCAGGCACTAAAACTGCCATTCGGGGCGCTGCCTGGGGCAGTACGGGCACGCAGCGTGCCTAATAAAGTCACCTTAAATGGCAAGGTGGGAATTTATTAACTCAATTGACATATGTCGACAATATAATAAGCTCACATGCCATATGGCCCGAGTGTCGCAATGCCCGGTTGCGATACGTTAAGGGTATCGCAATCGAGCCTAAGAAACGCACGTGCAATTTTCTTTGTAGTGCCTGTGAGGGCTTCTACTACAGTTCCACAGTGTAAAGCGTTTCGCCCTCAGCGCTGACTATGTCAGCAAAGTGGGGTTGGACGTATGTGTAAGGCTTATCTATAGGAACACCTTTTTCTTGCGCGCGCTGTACACGAGCGATATAACCGTAAACAACTATTTGTGTTTGGCCGCGTGATGCTTCGATTTTGCGGGCAATGCTTTCGTTCTCGACCTTGATGCTTTCCAGGGCGCCTGCATTTACGAAGCCATACTGATAGCTGGTGGGAGTAGAGAATAGGTGAGCTTTGAGTCGGCCTACCACCTGCATAGTACGTCGACTTTCTTCCTTTTCCTCACGAGTGCGCTCCGTCTTGTCAGTGAATAGCGCCGTGTCGATATTAAATGAACGTGTAGCCATGTCGTAAGGCTGAAGCGGTGCTAGATTGGCTCCGAGAGTAAGTTTTACCAGACGATTTCCGCTCATCTCCTTTGACTGTACGGCGACATAGTCAGCGATTCTTTTAGCGAGGTCTGCTTTTTCGAAAGCATCGGTCGCTTTTGAGTAACTGTCGGTTAATTCGAATAGCTCGTCGGGTACGCCCTGCGTAACGATTCGCTGATTATTCACTTGTGTGCCAAGCCGGCCTATATCTTGTGCAATGCGCTCGGGACTTTCGTCCCAACTGCGATTCGCGGTGTAAAACAGCATCGCTTTCAGCGGCGCGGTCATTTCCGTATATGCGTGGCGTTCTTTTTTGGACAGTGTTGGCAGATTATTAACAAACGGTAGACGCGCCCTTTCTTCCGCTTTGCGCTGGGCAATTTGTTCAGGGCTGGGGTTGAAGACAGGGTGGTAGGGTTCCTTGTTTGCCTCTGCCTGCGCTGGGTTCTCGTCCGAGCATGCAGACAGAATCAGGCAAAAAGAGCAGGCGATGAAAAGCACCACTCGGTTATTCATGAGCATGGAGTCATGTCCTGGCTATAGCGTTGCCGTCGACTTGCTCCGGCAACATGGGTGAGAGAGGGAGCGTTATTTAAAGTCGGGGTGCTGTTGGAGAAAGACCGCGCTCGGTTTCACTTTCTCAAGAATATTGCGTGGGGTTTGAATCGCTAGAAAGTAGTAAACCAGGAATGCGACAGCACAGAACAAAGATGTTTTGAGTGTGCCACCGAGATCGTGCAGGTCGTATACGAACAGAAATGTTAACGATAACGCTGCGAGAAAAACGATAAAACTCCAGCAGGTACCAAGGTAAATCGTTTCGGCAAAAATATCGCTCATGGGGAGTTTGTGCGTATCGCCCGAGCCGTCTTGAACTGATGCTACGAGCCTTTTTCCAGTTAGGGTTTTGCGGATTCCAAGGCGCACAGTGCGACCAGGCTCAATAAAACTGTCTAAGAAGTCCCCCGTTATCACGTCCCTGTGCATCTTGCCGTCAACTTTTATGAACGAGTACTTACTGCTACCACCGAGGGAGACACCGCTACCGGTTTCGGTGATCCTGCCCTCGATTATCTCTTTTCTGAAAAACATAGATACTTCCTTATGCATAGGCCTGTCGTCCAGACATCGGCATGGCCTTTTGCTGGGCATACACCGATGTTAAGGATACCTTAACATCGTGTGCTGACGAATGCACCAGCCTTGGTCCTTTTGCGGGTCCCTGGCATGTCAATTTTCACAAAGCGCCTAAAAGAAATGCGTACTGCTGCGGGCCTTTCCCAAGAGCGGCTCGGGATCTCGGCTGGTATCGACCCGGCGTCTGCACGGGCGAGAGTCAATCAATACGAGAGCGGAAAGCATCATCCGGACCAGCTGACTGTCCGAAATCTCGCCTTGGTGCTAGATGCTCCTGAAAGCTATTTTTATGCTGTCGATGAGGATACTGCTCGTCTGCTGCTGCTCTTTCACCGACTTCCTCAGGCCAAGCGCGCGGAGGTGTTGGGTCTTGCGGAGACGCTTTCAAAGCCGTAGTCAGGGATGGGAAGGGAGGACGCATCGTTCTCGGACTCAACCGTATCCATAAGCAAAAAGGCCGCAGTTTTCTACTGCGGCCTTCTATTCCTTTTTCATAACCATCTCCAAGCGATGATCGATTCACGTCTATTTCGCTGTCTTACGTCTGCCCCGCTTTTGTCGCAGCAGCTGGCTGGTCATGAGGTTTTTAAAATGAAGCCAGTGGACGTTTTCAAGGGAGATGTTGTAACTGAGCCCTAGATCCATTTGCTCCAGTAGGCCGATACTCAGAGGCTTCTCTAGATAGTGCTCAGATGTGACCTCTGGACTGCCCGACCTGTGTCCCAGCAGGTGCGCAATGGTCGCCGCAGGAATCCCCGATCGCTCTAGGCGGACAGCAAACGACCGGCGAAAGCTTTTAAAATTCAAACCGCCCTCCAGTGCTACTGGACAGCTTTCACCGATCAGGCCTGTACCAGTCACGGGGCCACAGAAAAATCTGCTCGGGCTTCTGGAATACAAGTGCTTTGAGTCGAAGACCAGCTCTGAAAACAGAAGAGCATCAGCTCCGCCAGCGAGCCGCCGCTCCTCGACGAATTCTAAAAAGCCCAAATCTACAAGCTTGGAGCAGATCGGTATCTCACGCGCTGACTGTTGATTCTTCAGGGACTTGTCGAATCCATTGGCGTTGATACTGATCAGGCGAACGCCATGGCTATCTTCAATGATGTCGTGGACACGAAGCTGGCACAGTTCATTCAGCCGGGCACCTGTGAACAGAGCTAATGGTGGTAACCAGAAGCAATAGCTACGGGCATCCTGCAGAACTGCATCCTTTGGCGTGCCTGTCTGATAAGGCCGAAATGGCCATGCTTGAAAAAGGCTGACCAAGTTTGAGTCCAGAAAATCCTTAGTCACCTCGGATTTTTTTCTTCTGCTGCTAACAATCTTCCCTGGCTCATCAACCAATCGATCTCCGATAGCTTGGTCGATTATTCGATTGAAGAGCGAATAGTAAGCTTGGAGATTCTCTCCCTTGCTACCTGATGCGCGATTCTGATTTAGGAGCTTCGGTAACTCGTCTTTGACTCGCTGAATATCATGAGTGCCCAGCTCACATACTCGGCGAGCAGGGCTGTCGGCTGTCAGTACGTGTTTCAGTTTCGAGAGCCGCGCTCTCAGCATGTGAGCTGATTTGGCTTTGTAGTCGTTCTCTCGGAGAAAGCGCGCAAGAACGGTATCTAGGAATTCGCTGAGTAGCGGCGAGTTGTGATATCGGTGAATAGCGTCGGTAATGCTAGAGAGGTGGGGCATTGCAAGCTCAAGTGCCTTCTCAAAGCCCGGGTGCACGGTCAGAAAAAGGCCGTTAGAAACTGGTATCGATATTGGAGATTTACTTATTACATTCATATCTGCCTCGGCGTGGGTGAGATATGAAGGTATTACTGTTTATTCGTACAGTCAATGTAAAATCTATTAGAAATTTGATCCTGATAGTTTTATTGGCAGTTTGCCAATAGTTGAGCTTCTCCATTAGCGGAGGAGTAGAGGTAAAATTCTACCCCTCCCTAGTAAATGTTTATCTGCAACTCGGCGGGCTACTTGGGCGCTTGCCTCGTAGGCATTGCGCTTCGATTAATAGGGCGGCCAACCTTGAAGGTCCCTTGCATTGCTTGAAGCGCCCGGTAAGCGGCGTAGCTGATGTGTTCAACGCAGACTTCGAAGTCGATTTTGTCGATCTCTTCTTTAAGTACTCGGACTGGATAACAGTCACCGTAGCCGCCGGTGGTGCTCCGATCTATGTGCCCTACAAGGGCCTTGCCCATGAGCAGATCGAGATTCTGTCGGCGGAATTGATTGATAAACGTATGCCGTAGCCCATGGAAGGTCAGCTGATCCTCTCCTAGGCCACAGAGACCGAGATATCCGCTGCGACCTTTCGCTGACCCGAGATACCAGCGGCTGGCCGTATGTCCAGGAGACAGAATCCCAAAGGTGCGGATGCTTTCGAAGAGCATGGCTTGGGGAGCATCAGCGGTCGCAGCAATTCGGCTTTTCAAAAAGTCGAGAAATCCAGCTTTCAATATGACCTCGTGTAGTGGAATCAATCTTTCCGACCCGTCGGTTTTAAGCTGCTTAGCGCCAGAGCGATTTATGCTGATCACCCAAACACCTTGCTCTTCGCGAACATCGTCCAAAGTCAGTTGGCACAGTTCGCTGAGCCTGGCTCCTGTGAATAGTCCGAGCAGCGGAAGCCAAAACCGATAATCATCCAGGCGCCATTGTGGGGGCGTTTTAAGGGTATGTACCGGACCATTGAGCAATTTTTGAATTTGCCCTGGTGTGTACGTGCGTTTCCGGGGAGTTGGGGCGCCCTTCGTAGTGAACGTGAGTCCAGCAGCAATGTTTTCAGTCAGATAGCCTTCGTTATGTGCATAACTGATAACTGCACGAGCGAGCTCAAAGAATTTCTTTGCAGTTCGCGCATTAATTGGTTCGAACCGCGCCTCTTGGATAAGCGCGCAGAGTGGTAGGTTGCGGGTGGCACTCAAACGATGACGATTCTTCGGGTATCCCCTCAGTTGATCTCGCAGCGTACTGAACTCGTTTCGCGTCAGAGTGTTGATTTGGCGGTGCCCACCAAGCAGCTCAGCAATCGCATCAAGCCGAGCATGCATCGTGATTCGTGTACGCGGGTTTACCCATGCTCCGTCTTTGACCTGGCGCTCTTCAAACTCTTTCAGCAATGCACTTAGCTGCATGCCTTTGGGCTTCTCGAGCTTCATTTGGAAGAGACCCTCATTCGCAGCGGGAGTGCGAAAGACAGACTCAAGTTGAACGCGTTGCGACTCAGGAAGCAGGCTACTCAGCGCGGTCACGAGTGCTTGAGTTGCTGGATTGAGTGGCTGCACGTCTGCATCAGGTTCCTGCTCTGGTACAACAAGAGGATGAAGCAATTCAGGCAGTGGGATTGGCCCGAGCGTGGCGCGAATCAGATCATGAGTCTCGCTCAGGGCGCGCTTTAATGAGTCATGATCGGGATTTTTAAAATGGTGGATAAAGATCCTGTCGATCTGCGCTCGGCAGAAATAGCTCAGCAGTACCGCTACGATTGGAGACGTAGTCTGCAGGTCTATGTCAGTTGAAGCTTCCTCGTTACCTTGCTGAGAGGTGGGTGTCGGAATCGTCGCGACAAATACGCCGGTCTCCAGCTGGTTCAGTTCTAGCGTTTTGCAAAAAACCAGCTTGTCACGTTCCGGTTTTGTCTCTCCAAGACGAAAGGCGGCTGCTTGCACAGACTGCGGAAGGGACGGAGGGATGTGCAGCAGGTCGCGTCCCTGATCTACTCGCGCAAAGCACATGTATTCGTAAAGCGACATGGCAGTGATGACTGGATGTCCTTTAGCGTAGCTAAGGCCAGTCAACGAGATATTTTCTAAAACGGTCATAGCACTGCAGATATACGCGGCCGCATTGCTCGCCACCGCTTGATCGCTCGTGCCTAGAGGCCAGTCAAAACGTGTGAAGCGGATGCGCATTAGCTCAATAAGCGTGTCACTGGGGGACAGGGAGAAGATGATTTCTTCACCTGCTGCTTTGGAAAAAAGTACTGGCCTCGCTTGGCCTTCTTTAGCCAGACGTTCATAGCCCTTCGAGAGGTCTTCTTTAGCAAGGTGGGCTGGAGCGGGACGTCGTGACCAGATTAACCGCGAGCTCTGGAGGCAATCTTTGATTTCCGCGTGGCATAGCGCCAGATCTTGAAGCACGTACTCGTGCATGTGCTGCGCCCGAAAAGCGTCAGTCTTGTCGACTACTCCCTGAATGCTGGTATTCAGATGAGCTGCGAGCTCGCGGGCGTGGGGCTCATCGTGGCCTAGGGACCAACGGATTTGTGCCGGAAGCTTTACGTTGAGCGAGAAATGCTTGGGGAGTGTGAGGTAGAACTGAAAGCCCGATTGGGCTTGGAAGGAGAGGTGCGGAACACCGGTTTTGCTCGGGCGTTTGGACATGATGGCATACCTATTTGGATTCACAGACGGACTGTGAGAAATCCAATGCCATCAAATTAGGCCTGGAACCCGCGGTTTAGACGGGTTCCAGGTTCGAATTGGTGGAGCCGGGGGGATTTGAACCCCCGTCCGCCAGTTCTCCACTGTTGGTACTACATGCTTAGCCGTGTCTATTGAGTTAACCCTCAGCCGCCCGACGGGCAGGGTGCATTGGGCGAGTTGTGTAAGTTTTAGCCACTTCGTCCACAACGTACTACGCGGCGATCCTGTTCTGC